>Ga0210040_10002372_pt1 | contig 26682 bp, 43 predicted proteins | sample CryGeyCG12114_NA_FD_185462 | JGI IMG/M metagenome (GOLD analysis project Ga0210040, IMG submission 185462) | Groundwater microbial communities from aquifer - Crystal Geyser CG19_WC_8/21/14_NA (SPAdes) (version 2) | ecosystem: Environmental > Aquatic > Deep subsurface > Groundwater | place: USA... | reverse complement strand
AATTCTAAACGTGTAAAAACAGACGATTTCCTTCAGTTTTTGGTTCTAAGAGGTTTGTTATTGTAAAATTTGGAGTCGGAACTTGGAGACTTTGTACTTTATAAATACGAATCTGCATTGGATTGATTTTGTTGATATTTTTCAACTTGCAGGTACAGGAGCAGTAAAACCGAATTTGGATTTCTCCGAGTACAAGCCAGAATCGGGACGAACTGAAGATATAGCCCGATCTGCACAAGAAATAGCAAAATTAATTGTTCTCAAGGAATTAAACACCTCTAAGTCGGACCAAGTAATCGAAAAGCCGGTAGAATTAACTCCCGTGAAAAGAAATATCCGCCAAGACAGTAGCACAACAATTGAAGATAATGGTTCACTAAAAAGTGTTAGTAGTAGAACTAGTAGTTTGAGCAATTCCTCCAAAATAGATTCTTCAAAGCCATCTAAAAAACAGAAGAGTCAGGATAAAGATAAAGCTAACATTTGTAATCCTGAGAAAAAGACTGCTGCTATTATTTCGAAGAAAAAGATGAAAGAGAAAGAGAGTGAATTGAATTCCAAACATAAGGCTAATAAAGTGCGACTTGATGAACAAGATGCAAAGTTTGCTATTACTGCACTCAAGATGAAGTATAAGGACCAAAGAAATGCATTGAAGAAAAGTCCCGTTGTTGTAACAAAGAATAAAGGTCGGTTTAAATATATTTTTATTTGGAAATGCAACGTAGAATTTGTGATCTTAATTTTTGTTGTGTTATGTTGATTAGTTAAAGAAAAAGCAGGCCAGAATTCCAAACCCTCTAATTATGAAAAGAAAACGACTGGTTCTAAACCAAATTCGAAAAAAGAGTCATTGTCAGTATCCAAATCGAAGATTGCAGAGAAACCTAAAGAAGCCATGTAAGAATCGATATCACATAACTGCAAACTGCAACTTGTTCATCATGTGTGGATTATTTTTTTAAAACAAAATAAACAAAGTTCATTAACATTTGAAAATTTAATGTTTGCAGTAAAAAGGTACCCAGAAGTGCACCTTCTCCAGATATCATCGACTGTGTGAAAACGAAAAAATCTGCTCCAGTTCCAGGTAAAATTATTTAAAAAATGCACGAACCATCTAGGCGACACGATTTTTAAAATTCTATTTTTATAAATATTGTAAAATTTACAGTGAGTTCCAAAAGTTCCTCCTCTTCTACGTTTTCTGAGGACGAAGAATCTTCTGCATCTTCCTCCGAAGACTTCAAACCGACCACGAAGTCACTCCGAAGCGGCAGATCTGCGAACATAAAAGCTGCTTTCAAACCCAAAATAATCGCAGCCAAAAAGAAATCACTACTTAGCGCTGCAATTCGTTGTATCCGAACCCGAGCAACTAGAAGGACTAAAAGTTCACCTTTACGAGAGCTTCCTATGTATGCAATAAAATCGAAGAAAAAGAAGAAGAAAATGATATTGAAGAAGAAAGTAGCTGATAAAAAGGCCAAGCAAACTAAAGTAACTAAGGATGATTCTGATGTGGACGAAAAAAGTATGGGTCTTCGAAGTCGAAGAATTAAATCTCCAAAGAAAGATCGGTAAGTTTATTTTCGATAAATTAGATTAAAAAAGTTTCATGATTAAAATTGGGTTTTCTCTATCTATGATTTTTTATTTCCAGGGACGTTTCAGGTCGCTCCAGGCCATCCAGGAAAACAAAAGAGACTGCGTCAATATACCTCGGTCTTCTAAACAAAGAATTCAGCTCCGACGCCGAAGACAGCATCGAAGATCGAACCCGGGATCATAGCTCAGAATCTTCAGCTTCTACAAATTCATCCGAAGCATATTTCAAGAAAGGCTATGAAGCTCAACGAAAACGAGAAGAACAATCCTCCAAGTCGAAAGCTAAACCACAACCTAAAAAGCCGCTTCGGTCCATGAGGAAAAGAGCCTCCCGAGCCAACAGTATATGCAGTATTACCGATTCAAAAAAAGCGTCTCGTATTCCGCTAATTTCTTCGAAAGCGGAAGGAGCTGCTCGTAAATCTGCAGCGATAAATCCTCGAAATCGAAGAAGCAGTACTACTGCATCTTCTAATAGTTCAAGTTCTGATGAAGAAAATTCTTCTGAGTCTTCAAAGTCGAAAGTTAGTACTAGTACTGTATCCCGCCGAAAACCTCGAGGTGCTCGATCAAAAAGTAAAACAGTGGAGCCGTCTTCATCATCGTCCTCATCCAGTTCAGAAAGCGAAGAAGAAAATGTTGCTGAAGCTCCGAATCTTAGCAAAGTTCCTGAAGAAGGTTATTCTTCCGAAGACATTGTCAAACCTGCACCGAATGAACCTAGTGAATCTTCTTCATCATCTAGTTCTAGTTCCGATGATGATTCAGAACCTCCAGTTGTGAAAGTTGACTGTTCTATTCAGTGCGACATGGATTTAGATAGTGAAGCAGAGCCTTTAAAATCTTCTGATATCCCTGAGCCTCCTTCCACTGCCTCCAAACAGCCTGTATATTCTGAAGTCAAAGTTACTACTGAAGAAACTTTCACTGTTACAACTGAAGTGCAGCCTGAACCTATTCCTGTGTCCAGTAGTCATCCCAGCAGTAGCAATATACCTCACATCCCGAGTTACCCCGATCCTCCAAATTTCGGAGTAGATCCCCCATTTTCTCCATTTGCGCGACCTCCAGATTTCTACCCTTCGATGAATCTTGGTCCACCTCCCTCGCCATATATGAATAGTATTCATGTAGTAAATGGAACTCAACAATTTTCTCAAATTGCTTCCCATCAATCCATGATGAATCCCATTGCATTTAATTTACCTCAGACGAGAGGAATTTTTTCTGTAAATCCTATGGGGATGCCTGGTACTTTGGCCACTACATTTCAGCAAACCCATATCCGAACATTGACTGCTAGTAATGTGGAAAGCTCGATGATTTCGTTGACGAGAGCGCAGTTTCCCCCTAGTGTGGGATTTTTACCTCCTAGACCTCCTGTGTGGTCTCCTATTGATGATACTTCTAGAAGTAATCCATATTCTGCTTTTCGGTCTCCAAAAGACTCTGCACCGATGTTACCTTTGTCAATTATTCAACCACAAGTGTCAAATGGGATGCAAGGGAGTCAGCATATTCGAATTCCATATTCGACTGCTGCGTATTCTACAGGTTTCCGACCAGTGCCAGGGACTTCCAGTTCGAATTTTTCTAATCCTGCCCAAGGCTATGTGTCCATTGTTCCCAAGTATGATAGAAAGAGTAGCAAGATTGTTATTCCTCCGAGTCAAACCCCGCCCAAGAATTATGATGTAAAGATCCCGGGGGTGAGAGAAGTAAAGGAATTACCTCGGGAGGGGAAAAAGGAGCCTGGGGTTAAGGGGCGTAAGAGGAAAAACCAATTGCCCAAACCAATGAGTCCTTTAACTGTTAGGAAAGATTCTGTCACTCCGGCTACTTATTCTTCGAAAAAGTAAGTTTGTTTTATAAAAAAGTTGGAGTATGCAAAACCCCTATGAACGTCTTAACAATTTATTATGGTTTGTGAATTCAGGAAAGAATTTGAAAAAGATGAGGAATCTTATCCCGTGAAGCCTGAAACTCCTAGTGATCCATTTGTAAAGTTACTTCAAATGAAGAAAACCAGTTCCTCGGAAGAAGATACAAAAAAATCTGGAGATTCTTCCGAGGATAATGAAGAGATGCCTTGTTCCAGCAAAAGCGTCCCCAAGCTGAAAAAGTCTGGGACTCAAGCCCGACCCGGAGATTGCTCAGGGACAGTTCAACAAGTGCCCGCATTTTACCCTACGGAAAAAGAATTTGAAGACCCGCTCAAGTATATTGAAAAGATTCGGGTGGAAGCCGAAAAATTTGGCATGGCCAAGATTGTTCCTCCGAAAAGTTTTCGGGTATGTTGAAAAAAAATCAAAAAAATATAGACTTATGAAGTTTACTTTGTATCTAATGTTTAATGTATCCTAACGTTTTCCTGTTGTTACTGTTTTAGCCGGAATGCAATGTCAGTGATGATATGCGATTCACTGCATACAATCACCATGTTCACAAAATGTGGAAACGTTGGGGACCCAATGTGCATCAAACCTGTGCAATCCAAGAGCATTTGAGAAAATTAGAAGTAGATTTGTACTCGCCTCCTGTGATCAGTGGAATGGAAATAAATTTGTCCACTTTGTATTCCACTGTACAGTCTTTTGGGGGTGGAAATGAAGTTTTAGGGAGACAGTTGTGGACAAAAGTGGCTGATGCTTTACATGTTCCAAAATCAGCCCATGAAAGGGAGTCTAAATTGGATGCTATTTATGTCAAGTACATTCTACCCTTTGAAATGCTTTCTAATGGTGGGTATTAACCGTTGTTTTGCTATATAGTTAATGGATTTTCAGATTGGCAATATTGTATGTGAGTTTATTTTGTCAATTTTTTAGACGAACGAGATAAACTAATGTGTCAAGTGGAAGAAATGTGGAATCAAAGACAGGAACGAAAACTTGAGCAACCAAGTGACCATGAGGATTCTTCAGATGAAGATATTTTTGAAGATGTGGACGAATGTATTGTCAAGGTTTGTTGAGTTATTGGGAATTTTGAAACTTGGAGTTCTGGATGGAATAAAAAATGTATGCATTTTACATTTGCAGGGTAAATCCACGCCTCTAAATGCTTATTTCCGAGTTTCTCGCAATACAATTGCTGCTGTGCAAGGAAATAAAGATCTAGAGTCTTCAGAAGTGGAAGCTGAGTATTGGAAATTAGTTCGAAATCGGGACAAGAACCTTTGCGTGTATTCTGGTAGCATAGATTGTGCAGATGTGGGTTGGGGATTTCCACTGCCCAAATCTTCTCAACCCCAAACCAAACACCCCTGGAATTTAAAAGTGTTGGCTAATAGTTCTGCCTCTGTTTTGAAAAGTATGGGGGCTGTCATGGGTGAGAAAATATTAAGCAATATTTTTTTCACATGAGTTTTTGTAAATCTTATTGGTTTTGGAAAATTTTAAGGTGCTACTGTCCCCACATTGCATGTGGCTATGATTTTTACGAGCTACTGCTGGTACAGGGATCCGCATCATTTATCATGGATTGAATATCTTCATTCTGGAGCAAACAAAATATGGTATGTACTTTAAGAATGCTGGAGATTAATGTAACTTTGTTAATGCAAAAGATTTTGTGTTTAAATTTGAAATATTGATGTAGGTATGCTGTGGCAGAAAAGGATGAAAAAGCATTCCGAAAAGCTTTAATGGAGATGATGCCTTTACAATGCAAAAATAAAAAAATTTGGCTCCCGTCGGATTCTGTCATGGTATGCGATAAGAAGTTTTACTATGTAGTGATATAATCGTGTAAATATGTTTTAGGTAATCGTTTAAATTTGTGCACAAGGTACCTACTGAAGAATTACTTTCTCGTGGCATACCATTATCAAGGACAGTGCAAAAACCTGGAGAATTTTTAGTTGTTTTCCCCAGGTCTTTTACATCTGCGATTTGTACTGGCTATTTAGTTTCCGAAAGTGTTTGTTTTGCACCAAAATCGTGGCTTAAATCCTGTGTACAGACTTTTCAGGTAACTTTCTTGGGGTTGGGGGGGAATGCATTTTTTTCGTATTTCGAATTTTAAGTTGGATTTTCTGTTTGTTTGATTTTCAGGATATTAAGGAAAGTAAGGAGCCTCCAGTGTTCCCATTGGAGAGACTTTTGCTGTCAATTTTGGAAGATCCGAAAATATCCAAGAGTATTTTACGGAATGTAAGATTTTTTTCTGGATCGCAAATAACTTCTTTTTTTAAAATGTTTGTTGTTTATTGGTGTTTCTAATGAGTTATATTTGAATTGGTAGGCCATTCCTAGTATAGAAGAACTTTTGAAAGCTGAGTTTAAACGTCGAAAAGAATTGGTTTCAATGGGACTTACGAAGAAAGGAAAACTCCGAGAAGAGTTAAAAAAGGGATCAAGTAGTAAATCGAAATCAAAGGAGGAAGAAATCATACAATGCGACCTGTGCAACTATATTATTTATCTGTCCGCCGTGATGGTAAATACTTTATATTTGTTTATATAAATATTTTTATGTTTAAACTAAAGCAAAGCAGTCATTTGTAATATTTATCTTGACGGACTTTCAATTTTCAGGTCAAAATGAAAACTATCGAACGCACATTGTGTCTAGAACACGGCATAGAATATTTTGGAAAACACAAAACTCATATTAGAAATTCAGAACTCGTTTTTGATCTCACAGAGGTAACAATGTCCCTTTATTTCTTTTTGACGAAATACGACGCATTGTGAGTTGGATTTTAATATTTGTTGTGATGTATGCAGGAGGATTTGAATTCAACATTAAAACAGGCAAAAAAGAAACTGGAGAAGGCGAGTTAGTTATTCGTAGCGAATTTGTAGTAGTTATCTAATAGTTAGTTACTTGAATATATTTTTGTACCATGATTCGATCTCAAATATTTATTTTTATCGCAATAGACGAAGACGATAATAACATGCCGACATATTTATAAAACGCATTTAGATTATTAATAAATTATCGATAATGATGTACAAATGCACAGTATTAAAAATAAATATTTCCACTCTTTTCTTATTCAGTGTTGAAAAATTGGTCTAGTTGAATTTGATATTTGGATGGCTCCACGTTTTCTAAGCACACTTTGGATTTCTCTTCTGATTTTGCCTGAAGGAATTTTTCTTTCGTTAAGTTAATTTTTCGACAAAGAATGCGTACTTTTAGGTTGAGACTTACAAAATACTTAAAAAAGGTTCGAATCGGGGATTGCAATCCCAAGGCAGCTTCGGCATCACAAATTTTCGATTCTAAATCATCCAATGTCGTTTTAAAAGAATGATTCAATACTTGAAATGAATCGAGTCGACTATTGAAATCCACTAGAATTTGATTCCCTTGTTTCACCAAATTGGGTAAAAGTTGCGTTTGCCAAGACTCGTTTTCACTTTTTTTCTGAGCAAAAAAGTAAAAGTGTTAAAACTAAACTATTAAACTATTAAATTCCCAAAGCCCAAACATTGAATTCGCATTTAAGGAACGTGTCTTTTACCATCAAAAAAAGAGTTTCGAGTTCCTCTAGTTTGGCAATGCATTCTTGAATAAAGTCTTCTAAGTTTGTAATCTAGGAACACGATATATTTCAGTGGTCAAAATTTTGAGGGTCATTAGTAATAATGTACAAATCAGTATATAATAAATAAATTTAAACATAAAGCCACCTGTGAAGAAAGGTCCGTGATAAAATATGCGGAATAATCATATGCAGTTTTCTTGAGCAATTTTTGGCTCAATTCTTGACTAGGCATTTGGACGGCACTCATTTTGATTTGTTTTCAATTTGAAAACTATAACGCTGTCACATAGTACAAAATAAACTTTAAACAAAATATTTATGTAACTTTTCTACTTCTACGTTAGTTGTTTGTTCTCAATGTTTTACCGGCTGCATAAACTTCTATGTGTTTACTTTTTTCCCACGGTATAAGCAAATGCTCCCATGTAATTTGGTCATACCACATCTATGGATGCATGACCGTCGTGTTTCTGAAAAATGGCCAAGTTTATGCTCAACTATCTCAGTAAAAAATTTTTAAATCGTAATAAACGAAGAAATAAATATGGATAAATATTCCCATACTTTTAAACAACAGAACACATTTTATTCAACGAAATGATCTGGCATTGAACGCTACAATTGTACTAAGAAGAATGAACAGTATAAAACTATTGGGTTTACAATATACCGTAGAGCTGTAAAATGGACAATATGGACATTGATAGGATCCACATACATGGCAAATGTCCAATGTCCTCAGAGATGTATCGTTGTACATTGTGTTCACAAATCTCTCTGCAAAAAAATACAACGCATACATTCATATTATATCATTAAAAAAGTTAAAAATACCGAAGTCAACATTTTCTATTATATTTTTACCTGGAGCATAAGATTCATACAATGTGGCTTGTCTATGAGATGTTAAATTTGCAACTGGGTACCATCTTTTCACAGTGTGATTGAAACATGTCCAATAGGAAGGAATCTGCATACAAAATATAAAATTTTCCTTCTATTTTACAAAAAAAATCGACTACTTTGATAGTTGTTGAAACTCACATATTCGAAATACCAACTAGTAAGACCGGGGGTGACCAACGCATCCTTCAAAGTAGGATGGATTCCACTAGAAGCCAAAATCATGGCATCAGTTTGCAAAAGTCCGTAACCACTGGGAATTTGAACTTCTAATACTGCCGTCCCACTCACGGCCGATTCGTCTAAAAGAATCCATCTGCAATAATAATGATACAAAACACCCCTTTAGTCTTAAAATCTGGTTTGTTACAAACTGCTAACTACCGCATTTGTGATTCATTGCATTTTACTACCTCATACAAGACTGAATAGTAAGAATAGATCGATTTCGACCATCTATGAAATTCTCTCGAATAGTTAGTTCGAATGCATCAACTACTGGAGTGTCTTTAAAATCGTCCCAATCTATTCCATAAGATGTGTCTAACTGGACCACAGCTTGGCCAGATCCTCGTCCAATGATATTCACGTGGCCCCAAACATTTGTCATCTGCATGAATGAATAAAATATTTTACCTAGTTTGCCACATTTATTAAAATTCCATCAATTAAAAACGTTAAAGTGTTTGTTTAGTAAGTTCAGTTTGCCGTTAACATTAATTTTTTTAAAATTCACCTCGATTTCTTCAGTATGGGTTACATTATTGGATGAGTATATTACAGGATCTATGTTTTCATCAGGCGAGCCTCCCAATTCTATGAAAACTGATAAATCGGTCACTTCCCTAATCCTGGCACGATTTGCGAATTCTGTCAAGGCTTGTAGAGCTACAATTGTGTCCTTAAACAAACGCAGCACAAAATTATTGCGTCTGTGTATTCAAAGTTAAATAATTGCCATTGGGAGCAAAAAAAAACTTACAATGGAGGAGATGAAACCACCATCAGTTAACCGCATAGTATTGAGCCAAGCTACAATGGACTCCGGAATCGGTGTGACGCCATCTCGTATCAAGTAGACTAGCAAAGCATAGGATGTAGCTTCCACGGCCATAGCGTCCCAGAACTCATTATTTTTGGGTTGAATAAAAGGACGCTGGTTTTCGTATGTTTCTCCATTAATGGGAACTACTTCCGGCGACCAGTAAATGAATTCAGCTGCAGCAAGAAATAAGAAAGAATCTGTAGTTTTTTTTTCTATTTGGTGTGAAATAATTCTACTAGAGATTGTTATTTTTTCCTTACCGGCTTCAATTCTAATTTTGTGAAGCAAATTATAAGCCAACTCCTTTTTGGTACTATCAGCTACATACAAAGAGTAAGCACAGATAGCTAAAGAATAGGGATCCCGGATTTCTTCCAAATTTATTTCCAAGTAGCTAGTTAGCAATAAGAGAATTTTTTATATCAAAACCAAATATGGGGAATAATGAGCTGTTTTCTTCATCAAAGCGAAGATCATTGTCTGCTAACATAACTTGATAATAAAATTACTTATAACTTACGTCATGGCTCGTGAACGTGCAATATTTGCTGCCAATTGAATAGGCCCATCCAAAAAAGGGAAAACTTGATGCAAAGTCAATAGTAAATGAGCTGTGAGTGACACATTCCTTCCACTATTGGTATTGTACTGCAAATAAGCAGTTAAGAACTCAAAGTCAATAAGTGACAAAGGAGGATAATGCTGTTTGTGCATACAAAATGCCGACTGGTTAGTTGGTTGTTTAAAGTTGACTTACAAAAACGCCCATTCTCTTATTCAAGGGATTGCGAATGAAATACTCAGTTTCTGAAAAACTTCCGTCTATTTGTTGAAAATTCAAAAGCCATCGAATAGATTTGTCAAAGATTTTTTGATCCACGAAAAAGAAATTCTCCCAGTCTTGGAATGTAGAATGGATAAATGTTTGTATTGCGTGAGATGTTAGCCTAAATAAAATCATTTTGGGGTGAAATGAGATTTCAAGGGAAACATTTCATAAAGTTGGAGGATAATGCGTCTGCACTATTTGATAAATAAATGGCTTACCAAACACTGCCATTAGACGTGTTCCACATTTTGAAAGAGCCAGCAGGCTGAAATCTTTTCATAATGTGGGCAAATGCTTTACTCATAGCGCCTAAAACTGTTCTCAAAACTGTGGATTCTAGTTGGTTTGTTAAACGCAAGTAATGTAGCGTCCACACGTTGGCTGCTAAATCAAAAATTCGATCTGCTGTCCCTTTCCCATCTTTGCCAAGCAGGCTGCTTGTGGACACAGGTAATAGATTTACTATTGGTCCTACCACGTCTCCTAAAAAGTTAATTATTGTAAATTAAATTGTATTTTATTATCTTGAAATTCACTTAAAGCTTACCTGAAACAGTAACATGGCCAGCAGTACTCCCATAAATGTATTTGCGAGTGAATTCATATGGGATTATAGGTGTATCTTCAGTCCACACATTCATGAACCGCAAGACTAAAGCTCGATTTCTCAAGTCTAATAGTAGGGATGTATGCTTTCCAATTTGAACACCTTCTGGCTACAAAATTTCATAAAACTTTACAAATTCATATTAGAAAACGAAAGAAAACTTCTTCTAAATTCATTTTTCTCACTAAAATTTCAACTTCTATTGATTCCGTATCACTTCGAATTTGCGTGGTGGCAGAAATGAGAATTTCTATTGTCCCTTGATCCACAGTAGGTTTTATTGGGAATCTCACTTCTAATTGACTTTCAGGTGGCATCTACAATACAATACAACACAAAGATACTATGTCTCACCAAATAGTAAATTCAAAGTTCTAACTAGCAAACACTTATTGATTTTTTTACCCAAACTAGATGCTGATGATCCCCATGTGTGAAACGCGTATGAATTTTCCCATCAAACACAAAATTGGCTTCATGCCCCACATGAACAAACTGGTAATCTGGCGAATCATGTAGCGTAATCATGGCTAAAATTTCTTTGGGTGTTTTGTTATACAGCATGCAGATTATTCCCACTTGTTCTCCTCTTACAATGGATGATGGTCCATCTAATACCATATTAAAGGGTCGGTCTGTCCCATACTAGCAACAAGACGAGAAAATTTAGAGCATTTTAAATCATCCTAATATTTTCCACCACTTTTTTGCATATGAACACTAGCTATCAATAGGAATAGGAAAAATATCATGTAAATCACTAATGGGAAAAATTCTAACTTTTGAATTGAACAAAACGCCCAAAATTAATGAGCTATGTATCAAATGATATAAAATTTATAATTGCAAGTTGCCAAAAATCGTTCTTACAGGTATAGGAGAATCAATTAGAGCAAATCCATTAGTTTTGCTCATGGCAAATCCATTGACAAACCAACTATCAGTAGTTTCGGGTACGTCCAATGTGAGAATATAGTCACCACCATGAGCTATATTTTGTTGAGTCCATGCCCAGTCCCCATTATCTGGGTCGTAAAAGTCCTTCAATTTATAATTACGAGAAAATTCATAAAAATCTTCTTAACTTTATGATATTCTATTCGAGTAATGAATCAAAATGAATACCATAAATCGACTAGTTCGCTTCACTCTGTAAGCTAATAAATCCTCATCGGAAGAATCACCTGTCAAAAATATAAAAAAATTCAATACTAATAATGAAAAATGTTTACATTTAATGATTTGCTTGGAATTTTAATTACAGTCAAGTTCATCTGTGAAATCATCACAATTTTGAATGCCATCACATTTCTCTGTCAGTTTGTAGCATCCACCTGTTAGACAAATATTTTCTTCGCATTCTCCTATGCAAGAAAAAACAATACCATACATTCATTAACGATACACTTGTTGGGTGTAAAAAAGCTTTAGGGTTTAAGTTAACTAACTAACTGACTTTGGTTAGTAGAGAGGGGCACGTTTCCATCTGTGAAAATTAACAGGTTTGCAAACTTAAATGTACTGTATGAGTCTATCCCATAATTCATGGAAGGAAAATAATTCACTTTGTCTGCTTCCTCTCCACTTCGAGATTTCCAAACTATTTTATGTAGAGATCTATAAACAAAAGTATTCTATGCATATTTGCACCAATAGGTTTTCCACAAATGGGGCAAAGTGAGAAACGGAACAAAATCATGGACGGGGTAAGATGAGACAAGCCCGATGATTTACCTATTCCAAGGTTCCAAAGCAAAAAGTTGACTCAAAACTCGAGTTTTAGTCAAATCATTGCCCGCTTGCACAGCAGTACGAACAGTTCTTTGAGAATTGACTCCAAAATATGCAGCTGGATCCCCCAAAAATCTGAGCTCAACTGTATCCTTGGATTTGTCTTTTACTTGGTTCAGCTTCATATCAATTTTGTGTCTATTTATATGGTCCACAGGTGTGAATACACTATCAGAGACGATTTCTCCACCAGGAGTTGACAAATAGACAAGAACTCGAAATCCTGGGGCCATTTCTGAAGATATAGGGACTGAGAATGTTTTGGGTAGGTCCCATGTGGAATCCAAAATCTGGGTACCGTGTTGCACTATGATGCCTTTGGAGACTACCTGCAGACAATAATAATAATAAATTATCATTACTTTTGATTTGCGCTCCTCTGGCATAAACAGTTTATAGTTCTCACTCAGCAGTGGATCACACATACCGCATAGTGAAAAGCTGACATTTGGAAATTAGCAGTCACCCTGAAAATGCAAAATTCGCCAATTCCAATAGGACCGCCGATTCTTTCTATAGAAATGAATTTGTTCGTCGGCGAATGATACATGTAGGCGGATACTTGAGAGGAGATTTGATTCCCATATTGATCTCCATATTCTGCACGAATAGAGAGTCTGGCTGTGTTTTTAGGAACTTTGAAATTTACGAGAACAATTCCTTGGTGTAAATATAAGTCTCGGCTGAAAAAAGGTTATGGTTGAATGTAAATTTCAACTTAAAATAACATATTGTAAGGTTTTAATTAATTAATAAAGTAAATGTGTTATATTTTACCGTTTGGTGTGAAGAAATTGTTTCATAAAGGCAGAGGATCGTTTTTTATCATTTTGGGAATAGTATGATGAATGCTCATACCGATGATTTTGAGATTCATCTTCATGATATCTATTTTCAAAATTTTCTTCAAAATCCTTAAGTTTCATTTTTTCACTCTCTGGATCTATTATTATTGGCTGTAGGTCATAAGTTTGACCAGAAAATCCTGTAGCTCTTGGTTGTATGATAAGTCTTGATTTCTCTAAAATTTCAGTCGGCACACGCTCCGCATCTTGATATGAAATCGTCACCTAAAATTTGAATTGATTGTAACACTGCAAAATTTTTAAGAAATGTTAAATTCTGTATTGCATACTATACACACACACCACAGTGCTAAATGGTGACCCGGGTTTGAAAACAAAAGGTGCAGTCTGCAAGAAGTTAACTTGGACGGACTCGGTGATAATTCTTGTCTCTGCAAATCCTACATTTTTTTTACAAAATCTTAAAACTATACCATTTCTATTGCAAATTCAAAGAATTGAATTCCAGAAATGATCTCCATTTGCTCACCTAACCTAGTTTCATCAATAAAGTATTCCGTAACATACGCTTCGATTCGCAATTCTACATTTTGCAAAGTCCCCATCATGTCTCTCACTAAACTCATATCCCATGTCAAATCTTCTTGTTCAACCTGTGAGCAAACTAATTGTAAAACTTTCCCTTTTAACTTTAATTGCACACTATATTTACACAATAAAAAAGTACTGACCAACCAAAACGACTGTGAACTTATAAATATATATTCCTGTTTTCTCCTCAGATTGGGATTCACGTCATTACTATGATCATCCACCTCATTAGCATTCTCATAAGCATTTTCTTTATGGTAAAAAGTGCCATACAATTTGGCCGTTACATTTCCCCGGACAATTTTCTCAGTCCCATAATATCCAGAAATGGAACTAACTATAGTTTGTTCTGTACTCAAAATGTATGAGGGGAGACTTACAAATACCTGAAAAACAAAATTAGTGTACAATTCAATCCCCTATAGAATAGCTACATTGACGACTTGCATAGTTATGCTATGGTATTACATACTTCATGCAAAGGTTGGAAATATTTTTCAACTAGAATAGTTTTGGACTCAATTTGTGAGCCAGCACGAACTTGGACAGACCAGTTCCCTAAATTCGTGTATTCTGGCAATTCATATTCTAAATTGGATACACCTGCCAAATATCACGAGTTATTCTTTTAATCATTAATCAATGGACATGGAAAACAATTGAATAGATTAATATGCATACCTTGACTACTAAACACTGAAAGCCATCTTCGCATTATTAGTTCTCGGGAGTCCTGAAAAGAATCATTATTGTCAACGTCACCGTTTGATTTTATGACATTTTGTAGTTTAGTTGCCAGCAAAATGCATAGAGATAGATAGGTTAATTACATTTGCTGGCTAGTCAGTTTGTAGTATGTCAAACAAGCAAACTGTATAATAAAAACAGTGTGTATATGGAATGAATGACACACAAGTTAATTAGTATCCAAGAGAAAATTATAGGTAGGGATATTTTTTATGTACAACAGTGAACAGTCGGATTTAACGATTCGCATACAATCAGAACAATTTATTTGAGGGTGTAGCTAGCAAGGATAAAAAAAATCACATTGCGGTTGTTAACTGATACGATGGAGTGTACTTTGGTTGGCATCCGCTGCAGAATTGTTTTGTTACTATCAAACTTGTGAGTTAAAGTTTTTGGTTTAGAAAAAATGGTTCAAGCGTTAATGTTTTAAATGAAATTTTCGAAAAATTTCCAAAAGAAGTGTGAAAAATGTTTACTTTTTTAATATAGTAGATTGTAGATGAAAATGTTCAGTAACTCATGTGTTATGATGAAAATATATGCGTTGCCATTGTAAGAGAGATAGGTATTGTACACTGGAAATGAAGCTTCCTTTCAACCTGATTGTGTAAACCCAATATGGGAACACTCAAGTGTGAAAATTTCTATTTGTTCAAGCTCAAGCAATGCTCATGGACGTTAATTTACTTATTTTACCAGCAAATAGACATCCACTGGCTCTGTGTATGGCAAAAGGTCACGTTTCAGCATTATCACACGGAATTTGACTAAAAAAACAAAACATGCAGCATTTTCACCACAAAATTGATATCAACTATGACTGTGATCGCACTTTTTTTTGTAACCAACTTACTGGCTTGCCCTCCAGTGTAAATGTATCTATTTGTTTGAATAAGAATGGACAGAAATTTTTCTGAAAATTTCAACGCAGATTCTGCTGTGAATATTGTACCCCCTTGTCCTTGTGCATGATTCCCTTCAACCCTGATTTTGTAATCACCAGGTGGCAGTTGCAATGGAACCTTCAATCAATATGTAAACTCTTAAATGCAATGCTCATAAAGCAAGCTAATACCAATTAGCGACTCTGCTCACTGAAATTGTGTAACTCACGGAAATCTTTAATAGATCTGCAGTCCCAGCACTAACAACTTTAGACGTTCCTTGGATATCAGCTCCATTTTTGAATAGGGATAACTTAACATCGACTTTGTCCAGGGGAGAATATTCTCCCACTGTGACTATGGCTGAATAAATTGAGTCTGGTTGGATTATTGCTGGTGCAATTATCATGAATCCTCTGAAAATTTCAAAATATCTAAACTGCACAACATATTTTGGGGGATTTAGGCTGATTATATAGATTTCATAAATGAATTTCGTTGGGAAAAGTTTGTGAAACAATAAAAATACAACATACAGTGGTTTTAAAGATAAACGAGTAAAGTCTTTAATTTGACACCATACATGAACAATTTATTGAAAACTATTATTCGGTATCGGCACATATTGAATACAGATTGCCTACAAATGTGCGGTTGCAAAAAAGTTGCATTTGTTACTGTTTGTTGGCTTTGTTTTTGTTTTAATCAGTTTTAGCATGAAAAACATGTTTAAAGATTAGTTTGCGACTTGCGTTAAAAAAGTAGTTGGCAAGCACATGAAATCATTGATTTTTTAGTAAGTATGCATAGATGTATCATGCAACAAAAATGCACTTACACTTGAGACTGATTTCCAGATTTGGCGAGATTTTCCAGTCTGTAGAATGTGAGTAGACTGGAGCCATTAGGATATTGAGGTTCCATATTGCGATTCTCATCAGTGTAGAAAAACGAGTCTTGGGAGCTCACAAATTGGAATAGGCCAAGAATTTGGAAAAGGAGCAGTAAGCATAATGCTCCTGTACTTTGCAACCAGTTTTTATCGCGCATCCTCATATTTCTTGTGAGTGACATTTCATGCAATTTATGTTGCATGCTACTACACTTTTTATCCATCAGTGGTGTAATTATACATGCCCACAATGTTCACATATTATGAGACAATGACCGGCCAATCTTTTTGACTCATTTTTGAATTCTCATTTCAATTGTTCACAATTCATGGTTGTCCAAAAAATCGTAGCCCAATTGTGCTCACTCACATTTAACATTCTTGTGAAACTGAATGATCTAGGATTATGTATTTTAAACCCCTTTTAACTTTACTTTACTTTTATATACGATCACTTTACACAGATTTAAAAAAATCACTAACAAGAGTGAGAGTGTAAATCAATGGGCGGATTTCTAACAAGTATTTTCCAACTTTTATCACAAATTCACTACTCTAAAACATTTTACACGGAATTGACTGGCAATAAATAAAGTCTCTTTTCTCACATAACCCGAAAAATGGGTTTTCCATACACAATTTGAATTGACAATATACACAGACAGTAGACGCAAGTTAGTTAGTTGGTTTGATAGTAGCCGGCTTTCCTCCTTAATTGGCCAACCGGCTGATACAAACTAACACTAACAATGGGAATACGTGCAGACAGGATCTTACATAGTCATTGGACTGACTGGAGTGCACAGACAGACTAAACGAGCCACTGCTGTGGTCAGGTAGACAAAACAAGATCATACATTTTTCTCATCCCGTTTCGCATAGACTGAAAATGAAAAGATTACTAGCGTGTTGGATGTTGCAATAATCTCATGCGTGCATGCAGTCAGTTTTAGACATACAATGCACTGCACATACTATAACTAGCTACATTGTACAATTGTACATATCCATCGCATGATAATGGCTATGGCAGAAAAAATGGTCTTACAATACAGCACTTGAGAACTTGCGATGCAAATTATTTTCATGTGCCCATAGGTAGTAGTTGCAAAAAAGCGAGAACTTTTTTCTGAATTAGAACAATACAGAGACCGAGATAAAATAATGCATGCTGCTTCGTTACCGAAGGGAAACATAATCTTGTTTGAATCCCTTGGTGGCTTTCCTTGCGATAAAACGAAAAGTGTGTCTTCTAGCAGCTTCATTACGAAAGCGCTTCCATCATAAGAAATTCTACGGGGCTCATAAAATTGATAACATTTTCGGTAAGTGGAATCATAAAATTAATATGTTGAGAAACCAGCCAAAACGGTTCAAAGTTGCAACGAAAATTTCATACTTTTTACTTATCATCAACTCTTGAATTGCATCTTTAAGTCATTGCAAAACTTTGTTAGTTAGTTAGTTAGCAGCGAGATACATTGTCCTTGTCATGGCTTTGCTTGTACTATATATTAACTTTTTAATCTGTATTATTGAAAAATACAAGCTGAAATCATGAGTTATGACCTGTCAATGTAGTCAATAATAATAATAGCAACAAACTATTATTGAAACTTGGTCTAACATTGCAACTGCACATTTAACTACTTGCTCCGCGCCTACTGCTGGTTATATAGACTACATGCAATCATCGTCGTGCAAAAAAATGAGCTACCTGTATGTGAATGTGAGTGCACACGATGAGACAAAGTTTTTTGTTGCACTCACTAACTAGCTGACTATTTATACTGTATAAATGAATGAAGACTATTTTGAGAGGTTCAAAAAACTGCATGCACAAGGATGTTCCATTATGTCAGTTAGACAAGCATGGGCACTACTGCTACTCATTGTTTGCTCGCAACAACTTTTGTGTTTACAATGCAAACATTAGGGCCACATGAATCTAAGGGGTCAAAATTTCACTTTTTTATCTTTTCGAAATCTTAAAAAAATTCTTCTACATCATTTGCGTTTCGTTCATAGACTTTAAATCGTGTATTTTTAGAAATATGCTACCCCTTTGTAGCCACCAATATATATTCCCATTCGCCCCATGTGTAGCAAAAATCAACAAAGCCGTGTCCATAGGTGTAATGAATCCGTAGTGAATTAGTTTATGTACAGAAAATAATTCTATACCACACACAAGTAAAAAAATGAACACAGTAGTGCCAGAGTCAGAGCATATAAATGGATCTAGTGATTACTGATGATAAAGTATAAAAAGAGTCATGTTTTGTTCATGCAATCTAGCCATCAACTCAAATTAAACTATATTGTCTCGTTTCGCTTCTACACACAATTGTTTCTCTCCAGTTATTGCAACACAATGAATGAACAGAGGCACAAACAAGGTGGGATGTAACAAATGTGCAGCATGCTATGTGCTTTAAAACTGAAACTAACTTTTTCCATGTCCAGATAATGTGATCCCAATTATTGTTATGCATAGTATGAAAAATTACAACATAGTAGCTTATTATTATCATGAGATTCGCATTGATTTCTTTATTCACAATAAAATTAGCATGCAATCGACAGCACCATTACATTTGGAATGTTCAAAGATAAAATCACAAAAAGATACACCCATCAGTTACTTAATTAAGTTCAATAAAATAAAATTGACAATAGTTATTCCTACTCACTAACTAAGCTGACTAACTAAAGCTATGGATTTTCAAATTCGCAGCGAATATGTTAATATTTGAAAATTAGGAATCTTAACAATGCATCCGTATTATGCTCAGTTTGACTAGCCTTATTTCACGCATTAGACTAACTACTAAATACCCTACATTTAAGCAGGTGGAAAAATTGCTCATTCTTAATAACCAATCAAATAGTTCAATCCAAATTACGTGTAGTTTTTTTACGATATGAACTGAGTTTTTACTGTTTTCTTCTCAATTCACACTCCATACCGATTTTCGGAGCCATCCGCCAGCATGAGACTAACATTCCGAGATCCCGTCCAAACTAATTTTGGTGGCCGAATAGTATTTTTCAAGTTATCAGGTAGAGGCATCGTGTTTATAGTTTTGGTGCAACGAATTTGCGTTTGCCCTAGTCCAAACATTCCGGAAGTTGTTTGCTGTAAAAATCAATCAAATGATCCCATATATCTTAATGCAAAACAATTCAGATACGATAAACTATACAACAAGATGGTAGAATAGAATTTACTCTATTTGATAGAATGCATCTATTCTACAACCTTGGTACAACAACAGCACTGGCTTTTGGACAATGTTATACAGAGGTAGTATTAAGGAACATACCTGCCAAAAAGACATTTTATTTTCCGTGCAAGTGTAACTAGCCAAAAATTTGCCATCAGGTGAGAAAGCACATGCCGTAATGGGACTAGAATGGGCATGAATAGATTGAGATTTATTTGATCGTAACTCGTAGATTGCCAAAGTGCCGTTTTTAGAACCCGCTGAAATTCGCCTGGTAGTGGGGCAATGGGAGACTTGAGAGAAGCGACATAAAACTGGATACACTTCACCCAGGCCCCGAGTTTTCAAATAGTTGTGGTCCACACAGTGCAGTACTATGTCCATTACCTGAATAAATGCGTTTAAAAAATTGAAGATATTATTATGCACCGTGTCCGCACCGTTTGTCAAAAACTTTCATGCCGAAAAAAACGCCGAAAACCAAATAGACTACGCTAAACTAGGTTGGGTTTTTAACTGGCTTATTACATATACAAAAATTTTAAGAATACAAGGCTTTAAATGAAAAAGATACCAATTGCAGACTTTGAAAACAGAAAAGTCATAACGAATCTTACGAAAAATTGTGTACAACACACTAGTACGTGACTTTCTTACAAATCAAGTATTTAATAATTACAAGCCGTGAGTGAAAGAATTGTTAATTGTTATGACTGTCTCCACCTTTCTTAGGTAATTTCCTTCATTTGTATTCAAATGAGGCAATACAAGTGAAGAACATCTGAAGCTTATAACACTGCCTCAAAATTTATGATAGAATTGTAACGCACAAAAAAATACCAAACTAGAGAAATGTAGATGAAAATGAGCTAACGTAGATTCTCACTATTGGAATTACATAAGAATACTGCTTCGTTATAAAATGTGAGCGACACATGTTTTAGAGTAAGGTTTTGTATGGCTACATAATCACACTAATATTGCAACCATTCTTTTCTTACCTCAACAATCAAATCTGCCATTTCCGAGGGCATCTTTTCAATCAAAAGTTCCACAACCCGTAAAATCTCTGGTTTCGATCGATTCAATATAATATTATTCAGATTTAACTGAATCGCCTGAGCATTCTGTTGCAACGTATTATACCGAGCCACTTCCCGCGCCATTGTCGTAATGAAAGCTGCAGGGCGCGCCGTCGCGATCAATGTTAGTGCATGCCTGGCCGTTCGACATGCGTCGGCTTTAGGAGTCAGGGGCAATCCGAATGACATACTACAAGTTTTGTTTAAAATTCACGAATCAAACTAAATTCCATTGGTACGCACTCGCTCATTTAAAAATTTTCCAATTTATAACAGAGCAAGTAAATCTCACCTCGGAACTAAGTGATCTGCTTCACAACAAAGTTCTAATAGGGCCAATAGGACTTTAGAAACGTCCAAAAACGGTTCCCACACAGTGAATCCTCTACCAATGAGGTCAATAGCAGCTCTCCTAAGGGCTGAATACATACCGGTAGTGGCCACATGATGACCTTGACCTCCGTGACCTCCAGGCATTCCTTTCGCCCCTGGAGCCTGAGGAGCACCGTGTTGAGGACTCAACAACAAATGGGTCAATGCTTTACCTTAGAAAATAGACAGAAATATACATAGTTATAGGTAGCTAGCTATATAGTTATTATCCCTGTTGACTATACTTAAGCCAGTGGAACCTACTTGTCAACCGAGCCAAATTGCTGTTTCCAACTCCAAATCCCTCTACACCCTTATTTTTGGGTATTTCCACATTCCGAGCAGTAATTTCTTGCCCAAATTCTGCCCCAAGTACACCCAAAAGAATTATAGCCGTAGTTTGCTTTCTTTTGAATTCCGATGGGGATGGTTTTAGACTAGGTTCTGAAATTCAAATAATTCATGGCATATGCACATAACCACAATCACTTACTAACACCAAATTGACATACCATCGACTTCATCTTCGAAATCCTGATCATTCATAGCGGAAGATCCTACGGAAGAGTCGTCTGCGCCATCCCCCATTAGACTAGATGGAGTAGAAACCGGTGTAGTGGCTTGTACAGTTGCACTCGGATTTGGAGGATTTGCGAAATGGTCAACACTATGCACTGGAAGATAATTGGCCCAAATGTCCACCAATCTCTTGCGGCCTTCGACTCCGATCCTAAATTTTAGTAGATTATTTAGTTAGTCCAAGCACAAAATAACTAAAACATAGAATTATAATTTAATAATAAATTCAGCATTCTCATGAATACAATCCTACCTATTGAGTTCTGCCAATAACAGCGCTTGAGCCGCATCGCGAACTTCGACACATCTATCTTGCCATCGAAACACGAGTGTTTCTACAAGTGGCTCTTTGAAGTCTGTGGACAATTTCAAACGCTCATGTAACATGACACAATGCATGGTGGCCACCAAGGACCAGCCATGTTTTGATACGGCTTGCTGTTGTTGATAACTATCTTCCTTCTGTTCCTCCATGTCGGTAGCACTAGTTTTCGTTGATGGTCTACAAATACATACGACAAAAGTGATTTAAACTGTACTTCTGTGCTTCCAGATTAAATTAATTTGAAATTTTATATACCTATGAGCTTTTCGAACTCGTTCCTGCTCCGGAATGAAAGTGGCATTCTGCATGGACATGAGAGTATTGGCCAAAGCAATAATGGTCAACAAATGATTTGTTGTGAGAGATCTAGAAATCTCCCAATGTGTCCGGCTTGTAAACCATTTGACTCGTTGAGACAAACTTGAAGTGATTTTCAACTGTTCCTCAATCTTAGATTTGACCACAGGTTTCCACGTGGGGGACATAAGAGACATATAACCTCCTTTTGAGATCACACCAAAAGTCACTGGGACTAAAGGTCGGAGAAGTCCTAAACGGCTTTCACAAATCGCATCCAATTCTGTGTCTAGACCCCAACCCAACAGTAAAGATAAAAGTAACTGGGCGATTTCCATAGGAATTGTCGATTCGAATAGAAGGTTTCGATTCCGACGACTTGAAGAGCCTGAGGATGATAAGCCGCTGAGACTTGCACTAGAATCTGAAAATGGAGCCGCAGGTTTGAATAATGACAAATGAAATAATTAAGCAAAGGAAATTAAATTTTCGCATCCTCACTTTTTCGACTAGAACTTTCTCGTTCTTGTTTCACTAAAAGAGCAGATTCAGCTTTTGCTTGAATTTTTTCCGCACCTTCTTTTACTCGGGCAATAAGTCCTACAAAATATAACGTCAGTAAAAAAACATGCTTTTTAAACAGAAACTGCAAAAAATTATTCATATTACCATGCTTATCTTTATCCTTCAAAATCTTCTCCATGTTTTCAGCTCGATCTTTTACTTTTCCGAAGAAATCTGAAATGTTGAAATACAATAAATCTCAGGCTCATCTTTTGGAGTAAAATTCTAACAATCAATCAAACCATACCAGCAATCTTCTTCTGAGCATCAGGACTAGCAACTTGAGTTAACGTAAGAATCTTCGAAAACTCCGTTTGATTTATCAATCCTTGAGCTTCCAACGTGGCTGGAGTCAGCGCTCCATACTCATCTGACAAAAGTTGCACGATCAGTGCCTCAACATCGAAGAATAAAACATGTGCTTCTGGATCTTTTTCATTTGTCTTCAATCCTTGAATTACTAGAGGTGGTAATCGGGTTCTCGAATGGTCCAATGGATCCGCGATGAATCCTTGTTGACCATGTTGATGCAAATTTTGAAGACCTCTCTGCAAAAAAAGTATAAACATGATTTTTTAGTTTCCTTAAATACATCATAAATGGTATTAAAAAATATACCTGAGCAGCATGCCGAATTGCAGCCAAATTCCGAGACTTAAGACCCCGAAAAAAGTGAACCGCTGGATTAGCTAAGGCTGCATCTTGACCGGCACTAATATTTCCATTCTCATCACATGCTGTAAGTACATCTTCTGCAGCAGTCCCATGTAACACCCGATCTAAATGTCCAGTCTCCATTTGCCACACATGGACTGTTCCATCTGAACAACCGATGATTAGGAAATCGTCCAACGGTCTCCATTTGATTGACGTAATGGGGAAAAGATGTCGAGATGCGAGTAAAACGCATTTCTTTTCCCGAAGGGATAATAGAGCCGCTGAGTGGTCGCTAGAGACGCTACAAATGGTTTGCAAGACTCGAGTCTACAAAAATCACAAACAGAAATCAAAACTGCATAATGCGAAATGAATATCTATCTAAACATATCTATCTATCTATAGACCAAAAACTCACGCTAGACTCATTAGGGGGAACAAGGACTTGGGTGATTTCTCCAGCATGTACACAAAATTTGTGAAGCAGGTCACATTTGACGATATCCCACAGAATTACACAGAAATCCCGACCCCCTGATACCAAACAGGCAGGATCATATCGATGATGAACCCCATTGGGGTAAACTAGGCAATTCACTTTCCCCTTGTGACCAAGTAAGATTTGATGCATTGGCCATTCTATGGGCAAAAAGGTTTATCAAAATTTAAGATAATTTTTGCAAGCAATGCTTTAAAAAAATTAGCAATTTACCTTCATATTGCTGATGTTTTCCATGAAGTAAATGAAGCATAACTGTATGTGTTGCAGGAACTACAACAATGCTACCATCATCTCGCCCACAAACCAATCGACTTTGCTGAGCCAAATAGATGGAACAAGTTAGTGTTGGCCCATGGCACTCTTCTGTGTCCTAAATATAAATAAATCAATGCAAATTAATTAATATTATTTGTTCTTCTGCAAGTCTGGATATTCATAAGTGAATTCTTTCAAGTGAAGCCACTAAAATCATTAGACTCACAAATTGATCCAAAATTCCAGGTGGAGAAGGTTTTAAAAATTCCCATGATTGTTGCAAACTAGCGACACATTTTGGTGCAATTTCTGTTTATTAAAAAATTAGTAGTTATTTTTTTCAATTGAAACAATGAAAAACAATATCCGTGAGTATTTTTACCTGGAGGATGGAAATTAGCAATACAATGATTCCTTCGGGATTCTTCAGCCTCAAAAATAGGAATTCCTTCAGCCTCTCCAAATGCCACTTGCTTCAGTTGAGCAATTTGAGTGTTCGTAATATCCGGAATGGTCCATAAATTCAGAGAAGAGTCATTATCGCCTCGAATCATGAGAAATTTCGATCCCGGTCTGATATCTGGACCAGGCAACATTGGAGCAGGGAATAGTAAATATCGGGGAGCTGAGACCAATGGTTTTGCATTTGGAATAGTGAAAATGCAGGCATTGAATGCTTCCTCCTTGTAGCCAATTTTATGGAAATCTTTGTGTTCTACGATGCAACTGAAATTGGGCAATATTTAGTAGGATAGTTAGTTAGGATTAGGAAACTTTTGATAGATGAGATGACAAATAAACAGCAGGATACAATTCACATGTAGAATTAGCAACTCACTTATTTGGCAACTTGAAAAAGTAAGTTTTTCCTGAAGATCCAAAAATTACAATCTTTTCCGGAGAAATGAATTGTCCACCAACCCACTTTTCGAATTTGGGTGGACTGCATTTTGTTAATACTGCAAAGTCTCCAGCATCGTAAATCTATAGAAATAAATTAACTTAACATTTTAATACTCCTTCCCATTAAAAAATGCACATGAATGAAATCTCAATACACTTGCCTGCCAAACTTTTTCGGAAACAATCAGGACCGTCCTATTGTTAAAAGTGCAACAGACTAGAGCATTCACATTTTTTATTTTGATTGTTTTAGATTCGTTTTCGAAGAGTGGAACTTTGTCTTTGAATTCTTGCTCGTTTATTGTCCATACTTTGACTGTCCCACTAATAGTTGTGGCTAAAATCACATCATCTGGGAAAAAATCGAGATCACACAGTTGAAACCTCAAACTTAAAATATTCAACTCCAGTCACATCATCACCAGCCAGTTTATTTTCTTACCTAATTTCTTATTAGGCCGCAAAACATGGAGAGCAGAAATCCAATCAGGGTTCATATGAGAACTCAAACAAAGCACAGTTTCTAATGTAATTGGATCAATTATCTGTACATCTGGGTAGTAGCCGGTACAAAATAATTTCGGTTCGTTCAGGTTGAATGCGAGGGCATATGGCTGATGATCAACACACAATTTATTTATCATTTTTAATTATTTTATTTATTATTATAATAAAATTATCACCTAATTTGACTAACTTTCACTTTTGAATGAATAGCCTTAAAATTTACCTGCATTTTGCTATGAACTTGGGCACATTTTGTGATCTCTAGACAGCGACCGTCAACTCCATCCCAATTACAAAGTTCCCTGCAAAATTAACACCGAATATCTTGAAAACCACTATTTTTTACCCAAAAGCAAAGTGCATAGAATACTATTTGTGCTTTTGAAAGTAAAATTTACCCATTGTCACTAGAGCTGATGATGATCTCATTGTTTTCCAAATAAGCTAAAGCAATGATGGCTCCGGAATGCCCGATCAAAAAACAACGAGGTGTAATCTGTGATAGAAACAATTTTTCATCCTCTTCATCACGCCCCAGCTTAGTCTTTATCTACCAAAATTTAAATAGTTTACCTCATATGAGATTTCATTTGAACCTTTGGCCACATCTTCTTCGCTAATATACGGTTTCGCTTCCCAGATGATAATGTGACCATCTTGACTGCCAGTTACCAAAGAACTCAAATCTGACTTCACTGCTATGGAGCTAATGGAATGAGTAGGAGGATCTTTTCCCCATAAGACGATAGGTACTACGAGACTGCTGCTTTGTGACATCTTCGACGGGGAATCAAAACCCCAAGGGGAAAGTTTATAACTCGACTATCGACACTCCAGGTAGCAATGCGACCTGATGCGACCTATTGACAATTAAATAAGAAAATTTAAATAATAAATTAAATCTGATTTCGATTTGAAATCCATACAACTATTTTTTTACTTACTGAGAGTGAGAACCCTTTACTGGGAAATTAGGCTTGTATCAACTACGAATAAAGAATCACTTTTCTAATCACATAATTCCAAACGAAGATAAATAGATAAATTAATAGATACACAGATTGAAAATTAAGGCTAATGTAAGTTAAGATTAAAAAAAATAATTTACGCAAAGTTGATACTGATAATATTTAAACATGAGATTTGGCGCTTTTATAAAATTCACGTTGGGAGTTGCCGATGTACTTTATGGCAGTGCAAAACACA
>Ga0210040_10002371_pt1 | contig 26687 bp, 24 predicted proteins | sample CryGeyCG12114_NA_FD_185462 | JGI IMG/M metagenome (GOLD analysis project Ga0210040, IMG submission 185462) | Groundwater microbial communities from aquifer - Crystal Geyser CG19_WC_8/21/14_NA (SPAdes) (version 2) | ecosystem: Environmental > Aquatic > Deep subsurface > Groundwater | place: USA... | reverse complement strand
TGGGCACCCTCGCCGGCGACGACGGCGAGGGTGCCCAGCAGCTCCACGCGCAGGAGTGTGCCGTGCCGGCCGGGCCGGGCAGCCCACCGCCGTAGGCTCGGCGCGTGCCCGAGATCGTGCCGCTGAAGGTCCAGGTCGTCGCCCAGACGCAGTTCACCCCGCCGGCTGACGTCCCGTGGGAGACCGACGCCGAGGGAGGGCAGGCGCTGGCCGAGTTCGCCGGGCGCGCCTGCTACCAGTCGTGGAGCAAGCCCAACCCGGCCACCGCCACCAACGCCGGGTACCTCCGCCACATCCTCGAGGTCGGGCACCTCTCGGTGCTCGAGCACGGCACCGTCAGCATGTACCTGACCGGCGTCTCCCGGTCGCTGACCCACGAGCTCGTGCGGCACCGGCACTTCTCCTACAGCCAGCTGTCCCAGCGCTACGTGCCCGAGCGCGAGGCCGAGATGGTCGAGCCCGCCGTCATCGCCGACGACCCGGAGCTGCACGCGCTGTTCCTGGCGTCGACCGAGGCGGCGCTGGCGGCCTACGACCAGCTGCTCGCCGGGCTGGAGCAGCGCTTCGCGGACGCCCCCAACGCCACCCTCCGGCGCAAGCAGGCCCGGCAGGCGGCGCGCGCCGTGCTGCCCAACGCCACCGAGACGCGGATCGTGGTCACCGGCAACTACCGCGCCTGGCGGCACTTCGTGGCCATGCGGGCCAGCGAGCACGCCGACGTCGAGATCCGCGGCCTGGCCATCGCCTGCCTCCGGGAGCTGCAGCGGGTGGCGGGCAACGTGTTCGGCGACTTCCGGATCAGCACCCTGGCCGACGGCAGCGAGGTGGCCGCCAGCCCGCTGGTCGGGGAGGGCTGAGCCGCCCCGGTCGCACCTCTGGTCACGCCAGCCGCCGGGGTCCCGAACCGTCGTCCGTCCGCCGTAGTCTCGGGCCGTGGCAGCGCCGATCGACACCCAGTACGAGGACCTCCTGCGCCGGATCCTGGAGCAGGGCACGCCGAAGCAGGACCGCACCGGCACCGGCACGGTCAGCCTGTTCGGGGAGCGGCTCCGGTACGACCTGTCCGAGCGCTTCCCGCTGGTGACGACGAAGAAGGTGCACTTCAAGTCCATCGCCGTCGAGCTGCTGTGGTTCCTGCGGGGGGACAGCAACGTGGGCTGGCTCCGCGACCAGGGCGTCACCATCTGGGACGAGTGGGCCTCGCCCGAGGGGGAGCTCGGCCCCGTCTACGGCGTCCAGTGGCGGTCGTGGCCGACGCCGGACGGGCAGCAGGTCGACCAGATCTCCGCCGTCCTGGACACGCTGCGCTCCGACCCGGACTCCCGCCGCATGATCGTCTCGGCCTGGAACGTCGGCGCCCTCCCGGAAATGGCGCTGGCGCCGTGCCACGCGCTGTTCCAGTTCTACGTGGCCGACGGCAAGCTCTCCTGTCAGCTCTACCAGCGCAGCGCCGACATGTTCCTCGGCGTCCCGTTCAACATCGCCAGCTACGCGCTGCTGACCCGCATGGTCGCCGCCCAGGTCGGTCTGGAGCCCGGCGACTTCGTCTGGGTGGGCGGGGACTGCCACGTCTACAGCAACCACGTCGCGCAGGTGACCGAGCAGCTCTCCCGCGAGCCGAAGCCGTTCCCGACCCTGGAGCTGGCCCCCGCGCCGTCGCTGTTCGACTACACCTACGACCACTTCACGCTGCGCGACTACGACCACCACCCCGCCATCCGCGGCGCCGTGGCCGTCTGACCGGGCGCGTCGCGGTGGCCGTCGGCATGGTGTGGGCCCAGGCCCGCGGGGGAGTGATCGGTGTCGACGGCGCGCTGCCGTGGCACCTGCCCGAGGACACCGCGCTCTTCCGCAGGCTGACGACGGGGTCGACGGTCGTCATGGGCCGGCGCACCTGGGAGTCCCTGCCGCAGCGCTTCCGTCCGCTGCCCGGCCGCGTCAACGTCGTCCTCACCTCCGATGGGAGCTGGACCGCGGACGGGGCGCTGACCGCGCCCTCGGTGGATGCCGTGCTGGCCGAGCACGAGGACTTCTGGGTGATCGGGGGGCAGGCGGTGTACGCGGCGTTCCTGCCGCACGCCGACCGGCTGGTGGTCACCGACGTCGACCTCGAGGTGGACGGCGACACCTGGGCGCCGGTGCTGGACGCCGGTTGGACCCGCACGGCGCGGACCCCGGACGCCGGCTGGTCGGAGTCCGCGACGGGCGGGCTGCGCTACGCCGTGACCGAGTACGAGCGCGCCGACGCGACCGGGACCGTGCCGCCGCGCGCGGCTCGGTAGATTCAGCCCATGACCACCGACCCCGCCCGGCCGTTCGGGCGCGTGCTGACGGCGATGGTCACGCCGTTGGCCGAGGACGGGTCGATCGACCTCGCGGGCGCCCAGGAGTTGGCCGCCCACCTCGTCGACCGCCAGGCGCACGACGGCCTGGCCGTCCTCGGCACGACCGGAGAGTCCCCGACCATGAGCGACGGTGAGTCGCACGCCGTCCTGGAGGCGGTGATCGACGCGGTCGGCGACCGCGCCACCGTCCTCGCCGGGGTCGGCACCAACGACACCGCCCACACCATCGAGCGGGCGCAGACCGCGGAACGCCTGGGTGCCGACGGCCTGCTCGTCGTCACCCCGTACTACAACAAGCCCCCGCAGGCCGGGCTGCTCCGGCACTTCACCGCGGTGGCCGACAGCACCGACCTGCCGGTGATGCTCTACGACATCCCGCACCGCTCGGCGGTGCCGATCGAGGTCGAGACGCTGGTGCGCCTCGCCGAGCACCCGGGGATCGTCGCGGTGAAGGACGCCAAGGGCGACTTCGGGGCCATGGCCTGGACCCGGGCACGCTGCGACCTGGCCTTCTACAGCGGCGACGACATGCTCAACCTGCCCATCCTCGCCATGGGCGGCGTCGGCGTGGTCAGCGTGGTCGGCCACCTCGTCGGCCCCCGGCTCGCCGAGCTCATCGCGGCGGTCGAGGCCGGCGACCTGCCCCGCGCCCGCGCCGTCAACGACAGCCTGCTGCCGGTCTACACCGGCATCTTCCGCACCCAGGGCGCGATCCTGGTCAAGGCGGCGCTCAACGCGCTCGGCCTGCCGGCCGGCCCGCTGCGGCCGCCGCTGGTCGAGGCGACCGACGACCAGCTCGCGCAACTGCGCATCGACCTCGCCGACGGAGGCATTTCACTGTGAGTGGCCAGGTCAAGCAGCCCCATCTCGACCTCAAGGCCCCGCCGCCGTTGCCCGAGGGTGGTCTGCGCGTCATGGCGCTGGGCGGGCTGGGCGAGATCGGCCGCAACATGGCGGTGCTCGAGTTCGACGGGCAGCTGCTCGTCATCGACTGCGGGGTGCTCTTCCCCGAGGCCGAGCAGCCCGGCATCGACCTGATCCTGCCCGACTTCGGGGTCATCGAGCACCGGCTCGACGACATCACCGCCGTCGTCCTCACCCACGGGCACGAGGACCACATCGGCGCGATCCCCTACCTGCTGCGGCTGCGCGAGGACATCCCGCTGGTCGGCTCCCGCTTCACCCTGGCGCTGGTCAAGGCCAAGCTGCGCGAGCACCGCATCGACCCGGTGCTGGTCGAGGTCGCCGCCGGCGACGACCACCTGGCGGGGCCGTTCCACTGCGAGTTCATCTCGGTGAACCACTCGATCCCCGACGCGCTGGCCGTCGCCGTGCACACCCCGGCGGGGCTGCTCGTGCACACCGGTGACTTCAAGATGGACCAGCTCCCGCTGGACGGCGTCCTCACCGACCTGGGCGCCTTCGCCCGGCTCGGCGTCTCGGGCATCGACCTGCTGCTGGCCGACTCGACCAACGCCGAGGTGCCCGGCTTCGTCACCCCCGAGCGCAGCATCGGCCCGGTGCTGGACGACGTCTTCGCCCGCGCCACGCAGCGGCTCATCGTCTCCAGCTTCGCCAGCCACGTGCACCGCATCCAGCAGGTGCTCGACTGCGCGCACAAGCACGGGCGCAAGGTCGCGCTGGTGGGCCGCTCGATGGTCCGCAACATGGGTGTCGCGCGCGACCTCGGTCTGCTGCACATGGCGCCGGGGCTGATGGTCTCCCTGGACGACGCCGCGAAGATGCCGCCCGAGCAGGTCGTGCTGGTGAGCACCGGATCCCAGGGCGAGCCGCTCTCCGCGCTGGGCCGCATGGCGCGCGGCGACCACCACCAGGTCACCATCGAGCCCGGGGACACCGTCGTCCTCGCCTCCTCCCTGGTGCCGGGCAACGAGACCGCCGTCTACAAGGTCATCAACGGGCTGTCCCGGCTCGGCGCCACGGTCGTGCACAAGGAGACCGCACGGGTGCACGTCTCCGGGCACGCGCCCGCCGGAGAGCTGCGCACGCTGCTCAACGTGGCCAAGCCCCGGTACCTCATGCCGGTGCACGGCGAGTGGCGCCACCTGCGCGCCCACGCCAAGCTCGCCGAGGAGACCGGCATGGCGGCCGACCGCGTGCTGCTCGCCGAGGACGGCGTGGTGATCGACCTGATCGACGGCAAGGCCACGATCGTGGGCAGCGTGCCCATCGGCAACGTCTACGTCGACGGGCTCAACGTCGGCGACGTCGGCGAGGAGTCGCTGCAGGCCCGCCGGATCCTCGGTGACGAGGGCTTCGTGGCGCTGACCGTGGTGGTGGAGCCGTCGACCAGGACCATCGTGCGGCCGGTGCACCTGTCCACCAAGGGCTTCTCCGACGACCCGTCGGCCTTCGACGAGGTGCTGCGCCTGGTCGAGGACAACCTGCGGCGGGCGCTCCAGGACGACGACGTCGACGCGCACCGGATGTCGCAGATCATCCGGCGGACCGTCGGCAAGTGGGTCTCGGACAAGCACCGCCGTCGTCCGATGATCATCCCGACGGTGCTGGAGGTGTGACCTCCGAAGAGGTTGCCGCTGCGCCTATCCGCGGGCAGTTCGAGGCGTTCCTCGACGAGCACCGGGCGGCCCTGACCGCTTCCCTGGACGGGCTCACCGAGGAAGAGGCGCGCCGCTCGCTGGTCCCGTCCCGGACGACGTTGCTCGGCCTGGTCAAGCACGCCACCTTCGTCGAGAAGGTGTGGTTCGACGAAGCGGTTACTGGCCGGTCGCGCGCCGAGATCGGCATCCCGGCCACTCCGGATGAGTCCTTCGAGCTGACCGACGACGACACGGTCGCCGGCGTGCAGCGGGCGCACCGTGAGGCCTGCGAGGCGTCGCGGCGGGCAACCGCCCCGCTCGGCCTGGACGACGTGCTGCGAGGCAACCGCCGAGGTCCGCTGCCGCTGCGGTGGGTCTACCTGCACGTGGTGCGCGAACTCGCCCAGCACTGCGGGCACGCCGACATCCTCCGGGAGCAGATCACGGCCGGATGATCGGCCGCCGGGCCGTGAGGCCGGCGGAGGTGTCCGGTCGGGTCATCCCGACGAATCACCCCTGACCACCTGGATCGACTCCACCCCCTCGTCGGCGGGGAGCTCGAAGCCCCACACCTGCGCGTAGAAGGAGAGCTCTCCGTCCAGCGCGGCGCGGATGTTGGCGGCCTTGCGGAACCCGTGCTGCTCGCCGGCGAACAGCAGGTACGCGTGCGGCACGCCTTTCTCCCGGAGTGCGGCGACGATCGCCTCGGCCTGGGCGGGGGGCACGATCGCGTCCTCGTCGCCCTGGAAGACGGCCAGCGGGGTGTCCAGCGCGTCGACGTGGTTGATGGGGGAGCGTTCCGCGTACACGTCCGCACCCGCGGGCCAGGGCGCGACCAGCCCGTCGAGGTAGCGGGACTCGAACTTGTGCGTCTCGGCGGCCAGCGCGCCGAGGTCGGCCACGCCGTAGTGGCTCGCGCCCGCGGTGAAGACGCCCGGGCGCAGGGAGAGGGCGGCGAGGGTGGTGTAGCCGCCGGCCGAGCCGCCACGGATCGCCATCCGGGCGGGGTCGACCCGGCCGGCGTCGGCGAGGAAGCGGGCGCACGCGACGACGTCGTCCAGATCGACTCCGCCCCACCGGCCCTGCAGCGCGTCGCGGTACCGGCGTCCGTAGCCGGTCGAGCCGCGGTAGTCGACGTCGGCCACGCAGAAGCCGCGGGAGGTCCAGTACTGGACGGCCGGGTTCAGCACCGGCGAGGCCGCCGACGTCGGGCCGCCGTGGACGACCACGAGCAGCGGCGGGAGGTCCCCCTCGGGCGCGGAGACGTCCGGGTTCGTCGGCGGGTAGACCAGCGCGTGGGCGACGTCGATGCCCGTGCCGGCGTCCTCGGTCGGGAAGACGACGTGCTCGGGCCGGGCGAACCAGGCCGGGTCCAGGCCGAGGTCACGGGCCGGGCGCAGCACGACCGCGTCGCCCCCGTCCACCGGCACGTGCAGCACCACCGGCTCGCTGTCCGGCCCGCCGGCGACGCAGACCACGCCGTCGCCGGACGCCGCCAGGTTCCGGAAGGACGCGTAGGGCAGCTCGAGCTCGCGCACGCGCCCGTCCGTCTCGACCACGGCGAGCCGGTCGGCCCCGTCGCGGCCGTACGCGAAGGCGACCCGGCCGTCGGCGAGCAGCGCGAAGCGGGACTGCCCGAACACCCACTGCGGGCCGGCGATGTCGGCGCCCACGTCGACGACCAGCTCGGCCTCCCCGTGCGGCCGCTTCCGGTACAGCGACCAGAAGTTCGTGCGGTCGCCGAACCACCACAGCGCCAGGTCCTCGCCCCACGTGGGCTGGACGACGGACTCCCCGGGGCCACCGGCCAGCACGTGCTCGCTGCCGTCGCCGGCGCGGACGACGAGCTGGGCGGCGTCCCACGGCATGTGCGGGTGGTCCCACTGCAGCCAGGACAGCGTGACGCCGTCCGGCGCGAGGCGCGGGTCGGAGACGAAGTCGGGGCCGCTCACCAGGACCTCGGTGCCCTCGCCGGTGATCCGGACGACCTCGTTGACCACGTCGGCCGCACCGCCGGAGGCCGGGTGGGTCTCCCGCACGGCGAGCACGCCGGAGGAGGTGACCTGCAGGTCGGCGTACCGCACGCCCGAGGGCACCGCCGGCTCGGGGGTCACCGCCACGGGGGAGTCACCGCCCGGGTCCAGTCGGTACAGCCGCTGGTCGGAGAACTCGGTGAACCACAGCGCGCCGCCGGCCACGGTCCACGCGCCGCCGCCGTACTCGTGCACGCGGGTACGGGCGTTCCACGGGGCGGGCAGGACGTCGGTCACCGTCCCGTCCGGCGACCGCCGCACCACCACCGACCGGCCGCCCTCGTCGGGGCGGGACTCCGCCCACCAGACGTCCGCGCCGTCGACCACCACCTCACCGATCCGGGCGGCCGCACGGACCACGACCTCGGAGGTGATGGGGGTCGGCCAGCTGCCATGTCGACGAGGGGCACGGGGGAGCGAGGGGCTCATGCCTGTGACGTTATGAGACGGGACGCCGGTGCGGGACACGACGTCCGGCCTGCCCCGTCACGGGCTCCGCGCGGATTACCGTTCGACGCATGCCTGCCCGCACCACGTCGACGCGCCCGGCGTCCCCTCGGAGCCGCTCGGGATCGACCGCTGCGAGCAAGAAGCGCCCGCCCGCCAAGCGCTCCGGCAACCGGCGGCCACCCGCACGCAAGAACGACGCCGGCTTCAGCCTCTGGCGCGCCGCCAGCAGCACGTGGGGGCTGCTCGCCCGTGGAGCGGGCGGCCTCGCCCGTTCGGTCGCCCGACCGGAGGAGGCCGAGCCCCTCGCCCCCGAGCACCGTCGCGACGGCGTGGGCCTGGCCGTCCTCGGCCTGGCCGTCGTCCTGGGGGCCGCGGCGTGGAGCAACGGCATCGGCCCGGTGGGGGTCGCCCTCACCGACGGCGTCCGGTGGATCGTCGGCGCGCTGGTGATGGTCCTGCCGGTCGTGCTGTTCTTCGCCTCCCTCCGGCTGCTGCGCCGTGGTCCCCGCCCCGAGGCGCGGGGCCGCCTGGTGATCGGCTGGGTCTGCGTGACCGCCTCGGTGCTCGGCATCGCCCAGGTGGTGGGGACCCCCGCGAACCCCGAGCGCGGTCAGCCCGGATCGGGCGGGCTCATCGGCTGGGCCGTCGGCACGCCGCTGGTCGCCGGCATGGGTCCCGTGGTCCCCGTCGTCCTGCTCGCGCTGCTGGCGTTCTTCGGGCTGCTGGTCATCACCTCCACCCCGGTGCACCAGATCCCCGAGCGGCTGCGCGAGCTCACCGACCGGCTGCTCGGCCGGGACGACTACTACGAGGACGACGACGAGTACGACGAGGTCGGCGAGTACGAGGAGGAGGCCGAGGCGGCGCCGGCTCCCCGGAAGTCCCGGCGGAAGCTCTCCGAGGACCTTCTCTCCACCGGCCCGATCGACCACGGGGCGATGGCCGCGGCCGCCGAGGCCACGCTCACCACCGAGCCCGAGCACACCGAGCTGCGCCCTGCGCCCCCCCGGCCGCCGGTCGTCGACCGGACGCTCCCCACCGACGACCTGCCGCCGATCACCGAGCCGGAGCAGCTGTCCATCCAGCCGGTGGAGGGCGACTACCTCCTGCCGGCGTTGTCGATGCTCCGGCCCGGCGACCCGCCGCGGGCACGGTCGAAGGCCAACGACGTGGCCATCGAGGCCATCACCGGCGTGCTCGACCAGTTCAAGATCGACGCGCTGGTCACCGGGTTCACCCGCGGGCCGACGGTCACCCGCTACGAGGTCGAGCTCGGCCAGGGCGTGAAGGTCGAGAAGATCACCGCGCTGACCCGCAACATGGCCTACGCGGTGGCCAACGACAACATCCGCATCCTCGCCCCGATCCCCGGCAAGTCCGCCGTCGGCATCGAGGTGCCCAACACCGACCGCGAGAAGGTCAGCCTGGGTGACGTCCTGCGCTCCCAGGCGGCCAAGCAGGACCCGCACCCGATGCTGGTGGGCCTGGGCAAGGACATCGAGGGCGGCTTCGTCTGCGCCAACCTGGCGAAGATGCCGCACCTGCTGGTGGCCGGTGCCACCGGTGCCGGTAAGTCCAGCTGCGTCAACTCGATCCTGACCTCGCTGCTGCTGCGTGCGACGCCGGACCAGCTGCGGATGATCCTGGTCGACCCGAAGATGGTCGAGCTGACGCCCTACGACGGCATCCCGCACCTCATCACGCCGATCATCACCGACCCCAAGAAGGCCGCCACCGCGCTGGCCTGGCTGGTCGAGGAGATGGAGCAGCGCTACCAGGACATGAAGTCCACCGGCGTGCGGCACATCGACGACTTCAACAAGAAGGTGGACAAGGGCGAGATCACCGTGCCGCCCGGCAGCGAGCGGGTCTACCGCCGCTACCCGTACATCCTGGCGATCGTCGACGAGCTCGCCGACCTGATGATGGTCGCCCCCCGGGACGTCGAGGAGCACATCGTCCGGATCACCCAGAAGGCCCGTGCCGCCGGCATCCACCTGATCCTGGCCACGCAGCGCCCCTCGGTCGACGTCGTCACCGGCCTGATCAAGGCCAACGTGCCCTCGCGCCTGGCGTTCTCCACCTCCAGCCTCACCGACAGCCGGGTCATCCTCGACCAGCCGGGCGCGGAGAAGCTCATCGGCATGGGTGACGCCCTGTTCATGCCCATCGGCGCGGGCAAGCCGATGCGCGTCCAGGGCGCGTTCGTCTCCGACGCCGAGATCGAGGCGGTCGTCGAGTTCAGCAAGCGCCAGGCCGAGCCGGAGTACCGCGAGGAGGTCTTCTCCGCGGGCAGCGCCGGCGGCGAGAAGAAGGAGATCGACGAGGACATCGGCAACGACCTCGACCTGCTCCTGCAGGCGGTCGAGCTGATCGTCACCAGCCAGTTCGGGTCGACGTCGATGCTGCAGCGCAAGCTGCGCGTCGGCTTCGCGAAGGCCGGCCGGCTCATGGACCTCCTGGAGAGCCGCGGCATCGTCGGTCCCTCCGAGGGCTCCAAGGCGCGCGACGTGCTCGTCAAGCCCGACGAGCTCGAGTCCGTGATGTTCACGCTGCGCGGCGGGGCGGCCTGACGCGGCCTGACGCGCGGAGGACGGGGATCACTCCGAGGAGCGGTGGGGACGGCGGCACTGGTGACTACGATGGCCCGGTGACAGCTGCGCCCCACCACGCCCGGAAAGTGGCGGTGGTGACCCTCGGGTGCGCCCGCAACGAGGTCGACTCCGAGGAGCTGGCCGGCCGGCTCGCCGCGGGTGGCTACGAGCTGATCGACGACGCGGACGCCGCGGACGCCGTGCTGGTCAACACCTGCGGGTTCATCGAGTCGGCCAAGAAGGACTCCGTCGACGCCATCCTGGCGGCCACCGACGGCGGGGCACCCGTCGTCGCGGTCGGCTGCATGGCCGAGCGCTACGGCTCGGAGCTGGCCGGTGCGCTGCCCGAGGCCACCGTGCTCGGATTCGACGACTACGCCGACATCGGCGACCGGCTCGACGACGTCATCGCCGGACGCCCGCTGGTCCCGCACACCCCGCGCGACCGCCGCACCCTGCTGCCGATCAGCCCGGTCCAGCGCAGCGCCGCCCGCGCCGCGGTCGACGCCCCGGTGATCCCCGGCCATGACTGGCTGCGGCGCAAGCGGCTGGCCTCCGGCCCCACCGCCGCCCTCAAGCTGGCGTCGGGCTGCGACCGGCGCTGCGCGTTCTGCGCCATCCCGACCTTCCGCGGCGCGTTCGTGTCCCGCCCGCCGGCCGAGGTGCTCGGCGAGGCGCAGTGGCTGGCGTCGGAGGGCGTCACCGAGCTGGTGCTGGTCAGCGAGAACTCCACCTCCTACGGCAAGGACCTCGGCGACCTCCGCTCCCTGGAGAAGCTGCTGCCCGAGCTGGCCGCCGTCGAGGGCATCGCCCGGGTGCGGGTCGCCTACCTCCAGCCGGCCGAGCTGCGCCCGGGGCTGCTGGAGCTGATCGCCGGCACGGCCGGTGTCGCCCCCTACTTCGACCTGTCCTTCCAGCACTCGTCGCCGTCGCTGCTGCGCCGCATGCGCCGGTTCGGCGGTACCGACGACTTCCTGGCGCTGATCGAGCGCGCCCGGGCGCTCGCCCCGGGCGCCGGGTTCCGCACCAACGTCATCCTCGGCTTCCCGGGGGAGACCGAGGCCGACGTCGCCGAGCTCGAGCGGTTCCTGACCGAGGGTCGCCTGGACGCCGTCGGCGTCTTCGGCTACTCCGACGAGGAGGGCACCGAGGCGATCGGGCTGCCCGGCAAGCTCGACCAGACCGAGATCGACGCCCGGGTCCGGCGGATCACCGACCTCGTCGAGGAGCTCACCGCCCAGCGCGCCGAGGACCGCATCGGCGAGCACGTCGAGGTGCTGCTCACCGAGGACCTCTCCGCTACCGACCGCCGGGGGGTGTGGCTGGGGCACGCCGCCCACCAGGACCCCGACGCAGACGGCACCACCACCGTCACCGGCGTGCCCGACGGCGCGGTCGCCGGGGAGCTGGTCGGGGCGCTGGTCGTCGACACCGAGGGCATCGACCTGGTGGCCCGTGCCGTCGTGCCGGCCGTGGTCGGCGGTCGGTGAGGAGATGAGCGAGGTGCTGCCCGACCCGGCCGCGACGCCCCCGCAGACGGCGCGCCTCGTGAACCTGCCCAACGCGCTGACGGTGCTGCGCCTGGCCGTCGTGCCGGTGTTCGCCTACCTGCTGCTGCACGACGAGGGTCTCGACGACGCCGGGCGCTACTGGGCCACCCTGGTGTTCGCCCTGGCGATCATCACCGACCGGTACGACGGGATGATCGCCCGGCGCACCGGCCAGGTCACCGAGTTCGGCAAGCTGGCCGACCCGATCGCCGACAAGGCGCTCGCCGGTACCGCGCTCATCGGCCTGTCCGCGCTGGGAATGCTGCCCTGGTGGGTGACCTGGGTGATCCTGGTCCGCGAGGTCGGCGTCACGGTGCTCCGGTTCTGGGTCATCCGGCACGGGGTGATCGCGGCCAGCCGCGGTGGCAAGGCGAAGACCGTCGCCCAGGCGCTGGCCATCGGGCTGTACATCCTGCCGCTCACCGGCCTGCTGGCCACCGCGCGGTGGTGGGTGATGGCGCTCGCGCTGGCCCTGACGGTCCTCAGCGGGCTGGACTACGTCGTCCGGGCGCTGCGGCTGCGCCGGACCAGCGCCCGGGCGATGAAGGCCGCGGCCGCGCGCCGCTCGGCCGCCGGCAGCGCCGACGCCGCCGGCGAGCGCACCGACACCGCCGCCTGATGGCGGACGCCGCCGACCTGCACCGGGCGCTGCTCGCGCGCGGTGAGACCGTCGCGGCCGCCGAATCGCTGACCGCGGGGCTCTTCTGCGCCCTCCTGGCCGAGGTGCCCGGTGCCAGCGCCACTCTGCGCGGGGGCGTGGTCGTCTACGCCACCGACCTGAAGACCACGCTCGCCAGCGTCCCCGCGGGCCTGCTGACCGAGCACGGCCCGGTGAGCCGGCCGACCGCGGCCGCCCTGGCCGAGGGCGTCCGGGACGCGTGCGCGGCCACCTGGGGCGTCGGGCTCACCGGCGTCGCCGGTCCCGCTCCGGTCGACGGGCACGGACCCGGGCGCGTCTACGTCGGCGTCTCCGACGGCCGGCGGACCGACGTCGTCGAGCTGGACCTGCCGGGGGACCGCGCGGCGGTGCGCGCCGCGGCCGCCGCCGCCGCCGTGGACGCCCTGCTCGACCGCCTCGGCCGACCGAGCTGCGGGAACGCCCACCGGGGTGATCGCGTTACGCCCTGAGAGGACGCGACCCCGGTGGGCCAGCCACCGGACCGAGCGCCGCGTACCGTGAGCGCACGGCGCTCGACGAGGGCGTCGGCCCCTCACGAGTGTTGTTGCCCGCTCGCAGGACAGGAGAGTGGCCATGTTGCTGCTGCGTACCCAGCTAGGGAGCACCCTGCGGGGTCACCGGCTGCGCCAGCGCCGGACGCTGCGCGACGTCTCGGGTGCCGCCCGGGTCAGCCTCGGCTACCTCTCGGAGGTCGAGCGCGGGCAGAAGGAGGCGTCCTCCGAGCTGCTGGCCTCCATCTGCGACGCCCTCGACGTGGAACTGGCCGACCTGCTGGCCGAGGTGAGCCTCGAGATGCGCGTCGCCCGTGCCGGCGGCGTCCGCGCCCTCGCGCAGCCCGCCCCGGCCGAGACCGCCGACGCGGCCGTCGCTGCCGAGCAGCCGGACACCGAGGAGACCGCCGTGCCCGCGGCCGAGCCCGCCCTGGCTCTCGTCGGGGGTCCTGCCCGCTCGGCCCTCCGCCGAGGCGAAACGGTCTCGCTCGCCGCCTGATGCGCCGGAGCGTCTCCTGGCCGCCGTCGTGAACCCCACGCGGCGCGGCCTGCTCGATGGTGCTGCGCGGGCCTTCGCCGAGCACGGCGTGCGGCGCAGCACCATGCAGTCGATCGCGTCCGCGGCCGGCGTCGCCAAGGCCACGCTGTACAACCACTTCCGGACCAAGGACGACGTCGTCCGCGCGCTGCTGGCCGTGGAGTTGGACCGGCTCACCGACCTCGCCGGCGCCCGGGCGCCCCGCGAGGCGCTGGCCGCTCTCTCCGACGAAGTGGGTGGCCACCCGGTGCTGCGCCGGCTGGCGGAGGTCGAGCCCGAGGTCCTGCCGCGGCTGCTGGCCGTCGACGTCGAGCGCTGGGCGACGATCCAGGACCGGCTGGCCACCGCACTGCGCACCGATGCCGACGGCGCCGAGCTGGCGGCCCGCTGGCTGATCGGGGTGGTCCTCCGGCCGGGCCGGTCGTTCGACCGGCACCGGCAGGCCGCCCGGCTGGCCGCGGTGCTGACCGCCGCCCCGACCGTCCCCGCCTGAGTCCGCCGAGGCCCTCCGTCCGGAGACGTCCCGGGTCAGGCCTGCGGCAGCGACCGGGTGAGCACGACGCGGTCCGCGCCGGGGCCGGCGTGGTCCCGCGACAGGTGGGTGCGGGCCCCCAGCGACGCGTGGAACGCGAGCGCCACCTCGTTGTCCGGACGGGTCACCGCCTGGACGACGCGTGCGCCGGTGGTCACGGCCAGTTCGTCGAACCACCGGCACAGCCTCCGGCCGAGCGACGATCGCCGATGGTCGTCCCGCACCGCGAGGAGGTGCAGGTAGGCCAGCCGATCAGCGGTCACGGCACCCAGGACGTAGCCGACGTCCGCTCCGCCGGCGCTCATGGCGACGGCGCCGAACCCGCCGAACTGGTGGAACCAGACCGGGTGGTGCAGCGAGCGGGTATCGGTCTGCCAGAAGCGGTCGTGCTGGTCGAGCAACCGCGCTCGCACCGGGGTCGCCGACAGCTCCGAGAGCCCGACGAGCCGCACGTCCCCGGCGGCCGTCATCGGGTGGTGGCTCGCGCTGCGTCGACCTCCGCGCGCGTGGGCGGGTCGGCGCCCACCCGTGTGCAGTTCAGGGCGGCGACGAGCGCGGCGTCGTCGACCTGGTCGAGCAGCCGGTCGTCGTCCAGTGCCTCGAGGGCCGCCCGGTCGGTGACCCCGGCGGCGAGCAGCCCGCTGAGCAGCCCGGCGGCGAGGGAGTCACCGGCGCCCACGGTGTCGGCGACCTCGACCCGGGGGGAGTCGCGGTGCAGCACCGGGCGCCCCGGCCGGGCGATCCGCAGCGGCGCCCCGCCGTCGGTGAGCAGGACCAGTGCCGGCCCCCGGTCGGCCCAGCGGCGTGCGGCGTCGTCCAGGTCCCGGGTGTCGGGCTCCAGCCACGCCAGGTCCTCGGCGCTGACCTTGACGACGTCGGCCCGCGCCACGAGGCGGTCCAGCCGCGCCGTGACCCCCGCACGGTCGTTGCCGAGGGAGGCGCCGACCGGGCCGTCGGCCAGCGGCGGCCGGATGTTGGGGTCGACGCTGATGAGCGCCCGGCCGGCGAGCCGGTCGACCAGCGCGGCGATCGCACCCGCGCCCGGACCGGTCCAGCTGGAGATGGAGCCCACGTGCAGCACGGCGGGGTGCTCCGGCAGCGACCGGGCCAGCTCCTCGTCGGTCCACTGCCAGTCGGCCGCTCCGAGCACGTGGAAGCCGTAGTCCGGGGAGCCGTCGGGGTGCAGCCCGATGACGGCCAGGCTCACCGGCTCGGCGGCGTCGACGACGCCGCAGACGTCGACGCCGGCAAGCTCGGCATGCCGCCGGAGGGCAGCACCCAGCGGCCCGGTGCCCAGCCGCGCCACCAGCGCCACCGGCGCACCCAGCCGGCCGGCGGCCACCGCGACGTTGAGTGCGTTGCCGCCGGGCCGGGCGACGTACCGGGGGGCGGTTCCCTCGGGGCCGGCGCCGGCCTCCGGGACGGGGAGCAGATCGACCACCAGCTCGCCCAGGACGCACAGGGTCGGTGTGGGTGCGGGCACGGGGTAACCGTAGGTCCGCCACGTCCGGATCGGCCCGTTGGCCAGTTGCGGCACCCACCTGGGACGATGGTGGGCGACGAACACCGCCGCGCCGGCCACCCATCCCCGGCTTCGGTGCCGGAGCAGGAGGAACCATGCCCAACCCGTTCGTGAAGCTGTGGAAGTACCTGACGGCGTCGGCCAACGCGCAGATCGACCAGCGGGCCGATCCGAAGATCCAGATCGCGCAGGCGATCGAGGCCGAGCAGCAGCGTCACCAGTCGCTGGCCAACCAGGCAGCCGCGGTGCTGGGCAACCAGCGGCAGCTGGAGATGCGGCTGAACCGCCAGCTCGGCGAGGTGGAGAAGATGCAGGCGTCGGCCCGCCAGGCCCTCGTCCTCGCGGACAAGACCCGCGCCGCCGGTGACGCGGCTAAGGCGGCCGAGTACGAGAACGCCGCGCAGGCCTTCGCCACCCAGCTGGTCGCGGCCGAGCAGTCGATGGAGGACCTCAAGCGCAGCCACGACGAGGCGCTGCAGGCCGCGGAGCAGGCGCGCGGTGCGGTCGAGCAGAGCAGGATGCGCCTGCAGACCACGCTGGCCGAGCGCACGAAGCTGATGAGCCAGCTCGAGCAGGCCAAGATGCAGGAGCACGTCGCCAGCTCGCTCAAGCAGGTCAACGAGCTCTCCGCGCCGGGGAACACCCCGAGCCTGTCCGAGGTCCGCGACAAGATCGAGGCCCGCTACGCCAACGCCCTGGGGCAGGCCGAGCTGGCGCAGAGCTCGGTCGAGGGGCGGATGCTCGAGGTGGAGAAGGCGACTCTGGACGTCGCCGGCGCCTCGCGGCTGGACCAGATCCGCGCGTCCATGGGCGGTGGGCCGCAGGCGGTCGAGGGCGGCTCCCCGGCCGCGGCCATCGAGCAGGGCATCCCGCTCGGTGAGCAGCAGACGGCCGAGCAGCGGCAGGCGCAGCCGGTCGAGCGGCCCGACACCGTCTGATCGACGGCGCCCGTCCCCGGGCTCACTCCCGCCGCGGGCGGTCTCCGGTCGCCCGGAGGCCGCCCGCGGCGCGTCGGGGCCGGTTCAGCCCGGCGTCGCCAGTGGCCGGGGCCGGCCCGGCTCGCCGGTGCGCGCCAGCGGGTCGACGGGGGCGTCCGTCGCCTGGCAGCGGGGGCACCAGTAGGTCACCCGCTCCTGCGTGTGCGGCCCCTGGTCACCCATGAGGATGGGTGTGCGGCAGCGCCGGCAGGGCTTGCCCTTGCGCCCGTAGACCCAGTGGTCCTGGCCGCGGCGCAGGTCGCCGGTGGTGCTCTGCTCCGGGTGGTCGCGGTTGGCGAGCATCAGGGTGCGGGCGCGGGTGACCAGGGGTTCGAGCTTCGCGTCCACGTCCGCGACCCGCGCCCAGGGGTGCACCCCGCACAGGAAGAGCGACTCGACCTTGTAGAGGTTGCCGGGGCCGCAGAGGTTGCGCTGGTCGAGGATGGCGACGCCGACCTGCTCGTCGGGGTGCGACCGGAGCCGGCGCAGCGCCTCGGCCAGGTCCCAGTCCGGCCCCAGGACGTCGGGACCCAGGTGGCCGACCAGTCGGCCCTCGTCGCTGGTGGGGACGATCTCGACGTCGTGCAGCCGGTACCCGACGCACTCCCACTCGTCGGTGGCCAGCACGACGCGGACGTCGTAACCCGGCCCGCCGCGCCATCGCGCGCCCGGCCGGTAGATGTGCCAGCTGCCGTCCATGCGGTAGTGCGTCCGGAGCGTGCGCTCGTCGGCCAGCCGGATCAGCATGTGCTTGCCGCGCGGGACCACCTCGCGGACGGTGGCGCCGGTGAGGTCGAGTGCGGCCAGCTGCGGCAGGCGGAACTCGCCCCGTCGCAGCGTGGCGCCGGCCAGCGCCTGGTTCATGCGCTTGGCCGCCAGCCAGACGGTGTCTCCTTCGGGCACCGGTCCAGTGTCCCTGCCACCCCCGACCCGTGTACGACCGGAGACGGGCAGCGGCCGGGCCGGTCAGTGGTGCAGCCGACGTGGGTCCGGCGGCTGCATGGCGGGCAGCGCCACGCTCGCGGCGCCGGTGAGCGCCAGCGGGCCGAGGGGAGCGAGGACGAACAGCTGCGCTCGTGACGGTGCAGGAGCCGCGGGTCCGGCACCCGTGGCAGCATCCCCCGGGTGATCGCGGGGGCACCGATCGGGCCGGTGGCGGTGCCGGCCGCCGTCGCTGCGGTGACCGGCGGTGCGCGCCTCGTGCCGGTCTGGCGCAACCAGCTCGGCGGCCTCACCTGGCAGGTCGGCGAGGGCGCGGGGCGGCGGTTCGTGAAGTGGGCGCCGGCCGGCAGCGGGCTCTCGCTCGCGCGCGAGGTGGAACGACTGCGCTGGGCGGCCCGGTTCACGCCGGTACCCGTCGTCCTCGCGCACGGCGGGAACGACGACGGGGAGTGGCTGCTGACCGCCGGGCTGCCCGGCCGCAGCGCCGTGGACCCACGCTGGCTGGCCGATCCGCAGCCGGCAGTGCACGCGATCGGCGCCGGCCTGCGGGCGCTGCACGACGCGCTGCCGGTGACCCGCTGCCCGTTCGACTGGTCGGCGGGCGCCCGGGTCGCGGAGGTGCGCCCGGAGCGCATGCGGCGGGAGCGGTTCTCGCCGGAGCACGCCGAGCTGCCGCCGGCCGAGGTGCTCGCGCGGCTGGCCGACGTCCCGGACGTCGACCGTCTCGTCGTGTGCCACGGCGACGCCTGCGCGCCGAACACGCTGGTCGGTGACGACGGGAGCTGGGCCGGGCACGTCGACCTCGGGGCGCTGGGCGTGGCCGACCGGTGGGCCGACCTCGCGGTCGCCACGTGGAGCACCGGGTGGAACTACGGTCCGGGATGGGAGCGCCCGCTGCTGGAGGCCTACGGCGTCGACCCCGACCGAGACCGGCTGGCGTACTACCGGCTGCTCTGGGACGCCGATCCGTGAGCGGCGCGGCAGCGGTCAGCCGCGCAGCCGGAGCCCCCGGGGGGTGGCGCTGAAACCGGCGGCCTGGAGGGCGGCGGACAGTGGCGTGGACTCGTGCACGGAGGCGCCGTCGGCCTTCTGGACGACCATGCGCCCGAGCGCGCCGGCGGCGACGGCACCGGAGAGGGCCGTGGCCGCCTCCTTGAGCGTCTGCTCGTCCTCGGTCCACGACAGCAGCGTCTTGCCGCCGCGCTCGACGTAGAGGACCAGTTCGCCGTCGACCAGCACCACCAGGGCACCGGCCTTGCGTCCCGCCCGGTGGCCGGTGGCCTTGCGGGTGGCGCCGGTGCCCTCACCGAGGTCGACCGCGCCGGGGTCGGCCGCGGCCACCCGCTCGGGCCACGGCAGTGCGGCGCCGTACACGTTGGCCGGGTCGGTCGCCGCCAGCACCACCGCACCCCCGGGCACCCGGTCGGGAGCGGCGAAGCTGCGCAGCCGGTCCACCGATCCCGGCGTGCCGAACTGCGCGGCGCCCAGGGTCTCGACGAAGTAGCCGCGCCGGGCCCGGCCGTTCTCCTCGAACGCCCTCAGCACCGGGTACACCGCCGGGAAGCCGCCGGCCACCTGCTCGGCCATCACCGCGCCCCGGGTGAGCACGCCGTGCCGCTCGATCAGCGCCTCGGCGCGCGCGGTCGTCCGCCGGGTGGCGTTCGCCTCGCGGTCGGGCAGCCGGGACCAGCGGCCCGCGACCGTCGGGGGCCCGGTGCGGGTGGGCATCGCGGGCCGGCCCAGCCGGGTGCGCCCCGACCGCGAGCGGTCCAGCCGGGCGCGCGGCGGAGCGGGCGCCCTCTTGTGCGTGCCACCGCCACCCAGCCGGGTGCGCAGCGGCGCGAGGGTGTCGTTGGTCAGCGCACCGGCCCAGACGAGGTCCCAGACCAGGTCGGCCAGGGCGGTGTCATCGGTCGCGCCGAGGAGGTCGGACAGGCCGCGGAAGAACAGCGCCTGGCCGCCGGCGAGCAGGTCGAGCAGCGGGCTCCCGGCCTCCGGCAGCTCCAGCGGCTCGGGCAGCAGCAGGGGAGCGAGGTCGGCCGGCGCCAGGCTGATCCAGCCGTCGCCGCCGGGCAGCCCGCCGGCTCCGGCCCACAGCACCTCGCCGGCGCTGGTGAGCTCGTCGAGCATGGCGGGGGAGTAGTCGCGCACCCGGGCAGGCAGCACGAGCGACTCCAGCGCGCTGGCCGGCACGATCGCCCCGGCCAGCTGCTCGACGACGGCGAGGACGCCGTCGGTGCCGCGCAGCCGACCGCCGATGCCCTGCCACGACGGCGTGAAGCGGGCCAGGGTGCCGATCGGGGCCGGCTCGACCTCCTGGCGCAGCTTGGCCAGGCTGCGGCGACGGATCGAGCGCAGCACCTCGGCGTCGCACCATTCCTGGCCGGTGCCGCCGGGGCGGAACTCCCCGGCCACGAGGCGGCCGGTGCTGGTGAGCCGCTGCAGCGTGGCGGTGACCACGGCGACGCCCAGGCCGAGCCGGACGGCCACCTCCGGGGGCTGGAAGGGGCCGTGGGTGCGGGCGTACCGGCCCACGAGGTCGCCGAGCGGATCGGCCACCGGCTCGGTGAAGACCTCCGGCACGCCGACCGGCAGCGCGGTGCCGAGCGCGTCGCGGAGCCGGCCCGCGTCCTCGATCGCGACGTGCCGCTCCTCGCCGGCGATGCGCACCCGCAGCACTCGGCGGGAATCGACCAGCTCGTCCAGCCACTCCACCGGCACCCCGCGGGTGGCGGCCTCCGCGGCGGTGAGGTCGCCGACGCCCCGCAGCAGGTCCGAGGCGCCGTCCACGTCGCGGGGGTGCCGCTGCTGGGGGAGGCGCTGCAGCTCGGCCTCGATCTCGGCCATCGCCTCGCCGTCGAGCAGCTCCCGCAGCTCGGTCCGGCCCAGCAGTTCGGCGAGCAGACCGGTGTCCAGGGCCAGCGCCTGCGCGCGGCGCTCGGCGAGCGGGGCGTCCCCCTCGTAGAGGAACTGGCCGACGTACCCGAACAGCAGCGACTGCGCGAACGGCGACGCGGTGTCGGTCTGCACGTCGACCACCCGCACCCGGCGCGAGCGGACGTCGCGCATCAGCTCGACCAGCCCGGGCACGTCGTAGACGTCCTGCAGCACCTCGCGGGCGGCCTCGAGGGTGATGGGGAAGGAGGCGAACTCGCTGGCGACCGACAGCAGCTGGGCCGCGCGCTGGCGCTGCTGCCACAGGGGCGTGCGCCGCCGCGGGTCACGGCGGGGGAGCAGCAGGGCCCGGGCGGCGCACTCGCGGAACCGGCTGGCGAACAGCGCGGAGGTGCCGACCTCCGCGGTCACCTCGCGCTCGACGTCGTCCGGGTCGAGCACGGCCAGGTCGGCCTCGGGCGGCTCGCCGGTGGTGTCGGGGAGCCGCAGCACGATGCCGTCGTCGCTGTGCATGGAGGCGACGTCGACGCCGTACCGCTCGCGCAGCCGCGCGGCCAGGACCAGCGCCCACGGCGCGTTGACCTGGGCGCCGAACGGGGAGTGGACGACCAGCCGCCAGTCGCCCAGCTCGTCGCGGAACCGCTCGACCAGCAGGGTGCGGTCGTCGGGGAGGTGGCCGGTCGCGGCCTTCTGCTCGGTGAGGTAGGCGAGCAGGTTGGCCGCGCCCCACTCGTCCAGGCCCGCGGCGCGGGCCCGGTCCAGACCGGCCTCGGGCGTCGCCGTCCCGACCTCGCGGAGGAAGGCGCCGAGTGCCCGGCCCAGTTCCAGCGGCCGGCCGGGGGCGTCGCCGTGCCAGAACGGCATCTTGCCCGGCTGGCCGGGAGCGGGGGTGACCAGCACGCGGTCGTGCGTGATGTCCTCGATGCGCCAGGAAGACGAGCCGAGCAGGAAGACGTCGCCCACCCGCGACTCGTAGACCATCTCCTCGTCGAGCTCGCCGACCCGCCGTCCGCCGGTGCCCTCCCCGCCCACGAGGAAGACGCCGAACAGGCCGCGGTCGGGGATCGTGCCGCCGCTGGTGACGGCCAGCCGCTGGGCGCCGGCCCGCGCGGTGAGCGTGTCGGTGACGCGGTCCCACGTCAGGCGGGGGCGCAGCTCGGCGAACGCATCGGAGGGGTAGCGGCCGGCGAGCATGTCCAGCACGGCGTGCAGCGCGGACTCCGGCAGCGAGCTGAAGGCCGCGGACCGCCGGACCAGCGCGGCGACCTCGTCGACCGTGCGCGGGCGCTCGGACACGATGGCCACGATCTGCTGGGCCAGCACGTCGAGCGGGTTGCGCAGGTAGCGGACGGACTCGATCGCGCCGGCCTTCATGCGCTCGGCGACCAGCGCGCACTGCACCAGGTCGCCGCGGTACTTGGGGAACAGCACACCCCGGCTGACCGCCCCGACCTGGTGGCCCGCGCGTCCCACGCGCTGCAGGCCGGCGGCCACCGTGGGCGGTGACTCGACCTGGACGACGAGGTCGACCGCACCCATGTCGATGCCCAGCTCCAGGCTGGAGGTGGCCACGACGGCGGGCAGCCGCCCGGACTTCAGCGCCTCCTCGACGATCGCCCGCTGCTCGCGGGAGACCGAGCCGTGGTGCGCGGCGGCGATCGGCTGGAAGCCCTCGGGCGTGCCGCCGCCGGAGCCGGCCTGGGCCATGAGCGCAGCGGCATTGGTGCCCGGCGGGACGGGCTCGCCGGTGGCGCGCTCGTAGGCGAGCTCGTTGAGCCGGCTGGTGAGCCGCTCGGCCAGCCGCCTCGAGTTGGAGAAGACGATGGTGCTGCGGTGCGCCTCGACCAGGTCCAGCACCCGCTCCTCGACCGCCGGCCAGATGGAACTGCGCGGCTGGTTGCCGGCGGCCGAGCCCTCGAGCTCGCCGGTGGGCTGGCCCAGCTCGCTCATGTCCTCGACCGGGACCACGACGGAGAGGTCCCACTGCTTGGTGGAGGACGGGGCCACCACGCGCACCGGCCGGCCGCCGGCGAGGAAGGAGGAGACCTCCTCGATCGGGCGGACGGTCGCCGACAGCCCGATTCGCTGGGCAGGGCGTTCCAGCAGCTCGTCGAGCCGGTCGAGGGTGACGGCCATGTGGGCGCCGCGCTTGGTGTGGGCGACGGCGTGCACCTCGTCGACGATCACGGTCTCGACCCCGCGCAGCGCCTCGCGGGCGGCGCTGGTCATCAGCAGGAACAGCGATTCCGGGGTGGTGATCAGGATGTCGGTCGGGCGCTTGGCGAACGCCCGCCGCTCGTCGGCCGGGGTGTCGCCGGACCGGATGCCGACCCGGATCTCCGGCCGGGGGAGGCCGAGCCGCGCGGCGGCCTGCCCGATGCCCGTCAGGGGCGCCCGCAGGTTGCGCTCCACGTCGACGGCCAGCGCCTTGAGCGGGGAGACGTAGAGGACGCGGCAGCGGGACTGCTCGTCCCTCGGCTGGGTCGTGCTGAGCCGGTCGAGCGACCACAGGAACGCGGCCAGGGTCTTCCCGGAGCCGGTGGGGGCGACCACCAGGGCGTGCTCGCCGCTGCTGATGGCGTCCCACGCGCCGTCCTGGGCCGCCGTCGGCTCCTGGAACGCACCGGTGAACCACGCCCGGGTCGGCTCGGAGAACCGGTCCAGCGTCGATGCGGAGGAGGAACGTGCGGCCACGGACCCAGTGTCCCCGCGGGGTACGACACTCCGCCGGTCGTGGCGGCGCCGACCACCCGGCCGGGCTCCGGCCCGGCGAAACGGCTCGGGGTCACGGGCGGGGGTGCGGCACACTCCCGGCATGCTCTCGCCGGCCGGACCCACTGCACCGCCCGGCGCCCTCGACGTCCCGGCGGTCCAGCGGCGGACGGTGCGCGTCCTCGGCGGCGGGGTCGCCCTGGCCGGGCTGGGCGTGACCGTCGGCATCACCGCGGGCGGCCTGCTGGCGCGGGACGTGGCCGGCACCGACAGCGCGGCGGGCCTCGGGCAGACCGCCGGCGTCCTCGGTGCCGCGGTGCTCGCCGTCCCCCTGGCGCGGATCAGCAGCTCGGCCGGGCGGCGCACCGGCCTCGCCGTCGGTTACGCGGTGAGCGTCCTGGGCGCGGTGCTCACCGTCGCGGCGGCTGCGGCGTCCTCCCTGCTCCTGCTCGTGGCCGGGCTCTTCCTCTTCGGTGCGGCCACCGCCTGCGGCCTCCAGGCCCGCTACGCCGCGGCCGATCTGGCCGCCCCCGAGCACCGCGGCCGGGCGCTGTCCCTGGTGGTCTGGGCGACGACCGTCGGCTCGGTCCTCGGTCCCAACCTGGCGGCGCCGGGGGCCGACCTGGGCACCGCGTTGGGCCTACCGGCCCTCGCCGGGGCGTTCCTCGTGTCGGCCGTCGTCTTCGCCCTCGTCGCCGTCGGCCTGCTGGCGCTGCTCCGCCCCGACCCGCTGGTGCTCGCCCGGCGACTGGGCGGCGGAACGGGCGCACCCCCGCCGCGGACGGCCACCCGGCCGGCACTGCGGGCGGTGTGGGCGACGCCCACCGGACGGCTCGGCCTGACGTCCGTCGTCATGGCCCACTCGGTGATGGTCGGCGTCATGGTCATGACGCCGGTGCACATGGGTCACGCGGGGGGCGGCGAGGACGCCGTCCTGCGGGTCGTCGGCCTGGTCATCAGCGTGCACGTGGCCGGGATGTACCTCTTCTCGCCGCTCGTCGGTGCGCTGGCCGACCGCGTCGGCGCGCCGTCCGTCGTGGCGCTGGGCGGCGTCCTGCTGCTCGCCGCCGCGGCCGTGGCGGGCACCGCGGGCCCGGCCGAGTCGGTGCGGCTCGGGGCCGGGCTCCTGCTCCTGGGGCTGGGCTGGTCCTGCGGCCTGATCGCCGGCTCCACCCTGGTGACCGCGTCGGTGGACGCCGACCTGCGTCCGACCGCCCAGGGCGGCACCGACCTCCTGATGGGTCTGGGCGCGGCGCTCGCCGGCGCGGTGGGCGGCCCGCTCCTGGCCTGGGGCGGCTTCGGGCTGGTGTCCGGGGTCTCGGCGGCGCTGGTCCTCCCGCTCGCCGTGGTCTGGGCGTCGGTCGCCCGGCGCCCTCAGCGACCCCGGTAGTTCCTCACCAGCAGCACGAGCGACGCCAGCAGCGCGGCGATCACGGCCAACTGCATGACGACGTCGAGCGTCTCCGACCCGGTGCTCGGCAGCATCGCACCAGCCTAGGCGCGCCCGGCTGCGGCGGGGCCGTCGTGCGGCGCGCTAGCGTCGAGGGGTGCGCCTGCAGGAGTTCTGGTCCCGGCTGGACGGTCAGTTCGGGGCCATGCGCGCCCAGAGCGTGTCCCGCGACCACCTCTTCTCCGAGCTGGGCGGGCGGAGCGCGGTGGAGGCGATCGACGCCGGGGTCCCGGTGCGCAAGGTGTGGCTGGCCATCTGCGAGGCCTACGACGTGCCGCCGAAGGAGCGCTGAGCCCGCTCGTCCCCGGTCCGTCCGGTGCCGGTGCGGTCGGTGGTCCGCCGACCGCGGGACGCGGGCGTGTCGGCCTGGCAGTCGAACACCTGTTCGTCCTACAGTGGCGTCCACAGGCGACCGGGATCTCCACAACCCCGGTCGAGATCCGAGAACTGTCGGTGGCTCGTCCTAGCGTCGGTCCCGACCCGCTTCCCGCGAACCGAAGGTGACCACCATGGCGACACTCGACCGCGACAAGGCCCTCGACATGGCCCTCGCCCAGATCGACAAGCAGTTCGGCAAGGGCTCGGTCATGCGCCTGGGCGACAGCCCCGAGGTGGCCATGAAGGTCATCCCGACCGGCTCCATCGCCCTCGACATCGCGCTCGGCATCGGCGGCCTGCCGCGCGGCCGCGTCGTGGAGGTCTACGGCCCGGAGTCCTCCGGTAAGACGACCGTCGCGCTGCACGCGGTGGCCAACGCCCAGGCCGCCGGCGGCATCGCCGCCTTCGTCGACGCCGAGCACGCGCTCGACCCCGAGTACGCCCGCGCCATCGGCGTGGACACCGACGCGCTGCTGGTGAGCCAGCCGGACACCGGTGAGCAGGCCCTCGAGATCGCCGACATGCTGATCCGCTCGGGCGCGCTCGACATCATCGTCATCGACTCGGTCGCGGCCCTGGTGCCCCGCGCCGAGATCGAGGGCGAGATGGGCGACAGCCACGTGGGTCTGCAGGCCCGCCTGATGAGCCAGGCGCTGCGCAAGATCACCGGTGCCCTGAGCAACTCCGGGACGACGGCGATCTTCATCAACCAGCTGCGCGAGAAGGTGGGCGTCGTCTACGGCTCGCCCGAGGTGACCACCGGTGGTCGTGCGCTGAAGTTCTACTCGTCGGTCCGTCTCGACGTGCGCCGCATCGAGACGCTCAAGCAGGGCACCGACGCGGTCGGCAGCCGCACCCGCGTCAAGGTCGTCAAGAACAAGGTGGCCGCACCCTTCAAGCAGGCCGAGCTCGACATCCTCTGGGGTCAGGGCTTCAGCCGCGAGGGCGGGCTCATCGACGTGGGCGTCGAGCAGGGCTTCGTGAAGAAGTCCGGCGCTTGGTACACCTACGACGGTGACCAGCTCGGTCAGGGCAAGGAGAACTCGCGCAACTTCCTGAAGGACAACCCCGACCTCGCCGACGAGCTCGAGAAGAAGATCAAGGAGAAGCTCGGCATCGGGCCGCAGCTGGACGCCCCGGTGGCCGACCCGGTCGACTTCTGAGTCGCTGGTGACCGATCGATCGGGCGGTCGCCGCCGCGGCTCCGGGAACTCCTGGGGCACGCGGCGGCGCGCTCCCTCGGCTGACGGCGCCGACGCGGCGCCCGAGGAGATGGCCGACCCCGAGTCGGTCGCGAAGAACCTCTGCCTGCGGGCGCTGACCGGCGCCCCGAAGACCAGGCAGCAGCTGGCCGATCTCCTGGCCGACCGGGACGTTCCCGACGATGCCGCGGAGACGGTGCTCGACCGCCTCAGCGAGGTCGGGCTGATCGATGACGAGGCCTTCGCCCAGGCGTGGGTCACGTCCCGCCAGGCCGGCCGTGGTCTCGCCCGGCGAGCGCTCAAGGCCGAGCTCCGGGCGAAGGGTGTCGACGACGACGTCGCGGCGACGGCCGTCGAGGCGGTCGACGACGACGACGAGCGGGAGACCGCGCGCCGGCTCGTGGACCGGAAACTCCCCGGCATGCGGCGGCTCGACCGCGCGACGGCGACCCGGCGCTTGATGGGCATGCTCGCCCGCAAGGGCTACAGCGGGGGGCTGTCCGCCGGTGTCGTGCGCGAGGCGCTGGACGCCGACGGCGCGGATGACGTCGCGGTCGCGGAGTTCGACGACCTCGACGAGGACGCCCTGCTGCCCTGAACCGGCGAGCACGCAGAAAGGCCCGGAACCTCGACGGTTCCGGGCCGCTCTGCTGTCGGCCCCTGTGCGGGGCCGTCCTCAGGTGGGGTCTGGGTCGTTCGGTCCCTGGCGAGGTCCGGCGGTGCCGCCGATCTCGCCGGCGCCGTAGGTCTGCCGGTGCTTGCCGGCGTGGGCTTCTTCCTGGAGGCGGTCGACCAGGTGCGGGTAGTGCGCCTCGAAGGCGGGCCGCTCGGAGCAG
>Ga0210040_10002370_pt1 | contig 26691 bp, 9 predicted proteins | sample CryGeyCG12114_NA_FD_185462 | JGI IMG/M metagenome (GOLD analysis project Ga0210040, IMG submission 185462) | Groundwater microbial communities from aquifer - Crystal Geyser CG19_WC_8/21/14_NA (SPAdes) (version 2) | ecosystem: Environmental > Aquatic > Deep subsurface > Groundwater | place: USA... | reverse complement strand
ACTGCGCACACAACTTTTACCCCGTTCCAAACAGAGTTTACTAACACAAATTTCATTTTGCGTTTTCAGGTGATTTTCCATTTAACATGTGCAGCATAGGGCGCTCCCGATGGTAATTACCTGACTTCGCCTTCGGCTTCGTAATAAGTAGCAGTATCGTTGTGGTAAAAGACCATAACCATAAATCACATCAAGCACATAAAAGAGAAGGAGAGAAAATCTCGTTTTAAGACTCAAAGAGATTGTTGGCAATGCTTCATTCAACGTAAAATTCATACAGTACACAAATACTTCCAGTTTCATGAGAATTTAGTAGTTGATGCGAAAATAAGGGTCTTCGTACACACGTTACGAGTACATATGATGCCCATTGTGAAAAAGGCCATTAGAGTTTGGGAAGCAAAATTATTTGCAATATTTATTGCAGCTTCATGCACATTGTTATTGTGTTCATCAAATACGGATGGAGTCGTGTGTTCAGCCTGCAAACTTGCATTTTCCGTTAGCTTTGAGACAATGTTTATTGCCCGAGTTCAGTAAACTGTATACAACTAATTCTAATTGATTGGGTCGTAAAATGCTAGAAAAATGGGACTGCCGCTCAAGTTATTGTGTATACAATTTGCCGTTAAAGGCTGATCAATGTGAAAAATTAACTTTTAGTGAATCTGTAATCTGTAGGATTGATTAGTTGATTTCGTTAAATAATAGATTAAAATTTAACAAAATTATAGTATTTATCAAATATGGTTAAACAGTTAAAAAATGTTGCCCTGGACAATGGTTTTTTCAAATACAGAACAGATTTGGATTGCTCACTCGAAAAACTGGTCATTCGAGCTATTAAGGTCACATAAGGTAATGAATAATCTAACTAACTCGTTTAAATCACACTTTGATCTAAGAGCGTTTTCAAAACTGCAGAAAAAGTTTTCAAAGTTAAATGAACAATCCAATTTGCTTGACTTATTGCCCTCGATTTGCACCTAGCGAAAATAAAAACCTGGTTTTCATGATGCTGCAATCATCGTTGAATCCATATACGATATATCAAATCCCAAATTTTCAAGTTCAAATCAATATGAATCAGGTACATGCTCTGCAATGCTAGAATCATAAATTCACTTTCCGTGTGCACATAAACTTAAAGGCAAAGCTGGAAATAAATCCGGACAGCTCAAACAACAATTTATATCTAAACCTTTCTTTATGTTTTTTCATATCACATGCAAGTCCGTGTTCCATGAACTCACAACACGGTATGTAAAAATGAATTATTGCTTTTGAACAATATTTCTCCTTTTTCCTTCCTCAGTCTGTTTCCATCCAGTCAAATTTCACTCCAGCTTAATGCTCACAAGAGAACCAATATAAATGACAAAATTTGCATTCACTTATATTTGAACCATGTCTTAACTCACGGGACATTTACATTTCGTTATCACACTCTATACAATCATCCATATGAATAATATTTCATCGAATTATCCAAATTCTTGACATTTTGACACTGTGAATGATTTCGTTTACACAGTAAGTAAGAATCATGTTCTCCAGAAGCTTTCACATTCCATTCTTTCCCAAGTAAAAATGAAAAGAAAGGCTCCAGAAGAAACTATTTAATTACATGCACAACAAATCCCCCCCAAAACTAACATTATATACACATATACATTGGACAACATGCACGCAGGTCTTTAACGCATTTTTGAAGTCCATGTCCACAGGCATCGTGTAATTAAATGCACCCACCTAGCTAAGTAAAGTCTACATTTCCTTGTGTACAAGAACCGCGTACACAAATCCATTTACGTAATGTGGAAAAGTGAGAAAACAGGAATTAAATCCCAGAACACCAAAGGCGATGGCGTGGCTCCTTTCATTCCTGTTATAACGATCATGAAGGGAGTTTTCCTGAACACTTGGTACCGAATTCAACATATTATCACGTAAGCCACACTTTTCAGGGGTGGTTTGGTTTGGTTTCCTTCTATTTAACTGTACACAGAGAAAGTAAAGTTTACAAAACGAGGAAAAGAGGGGTCCCAATATTACGCAACGAATTGTTGCATGCTCCTCAGAGAAAGTGGTAAGATCCATTGGAAAGATAAGAGCAAATGAAAGGCCTTGACTTGTGTTCTCTTTGGCTATAATGGTGCATGCATGAAATGTGCACAGGAACAAGTTAGTACTACAATTTCTTATTAAAATGTCTTTAATGTTGCGGAAACAAGTTTCCTTTTCTTGTGTTGGCTTCAAAGACTACCATGCCAAACACAAGTCCTATAAAACAATTAAAATCAACACTAACTCTTGCTAGCAATTCTAACTCTAGCTTATGTATATATGCAACTAACTATACAACAACTGATTTGATGGCAGCTCTAAACGACTTTTAGTTAGTTACAGATAGTTAGTGTTGTTGGTACATTGCGTAATGTAGGGCAGCATGAGAATTGAACTCCTTGACAAGCAGTTTGATACATGAAAGCTTTAGTTGTCTCTCCCAGTTGGTAAAACAAAACAGAACGTAAGTGCAAGATTTGCCACCCCTCATATTTCACTCCAGAAGCTGACAATTGAGAAAAGAGCCAACTTTTGGGTCCAACGTGCTTACTTGTTGTGTTTTGCCCACGTATCAGAGAGCAACTATACATGTGTGTGTACATACGAGAGAAATATGTAATAAATGGAAGAATTTCATTTTTTATCTACATTTTGCATTCATATCATGCATGGAGAATTGCTGCTCACATTGCTCTCTGAACTGGTATAAATCTTTTGTGCATTGCTCTCAGCCATAAAATCGTGTACACACATTGTGAATGTTCGGAGGTGTACACAGTTAGCATGAGCACGTTGAGATGAGGAGAGGCAGCATGAAATGTTTGTTTGAACGCGTTGGGAACCGAAACAAAAGGGGTTCACAATCACTGGAAGAAATCTAAATCGATTTGATAGATCCAAAGGAGAAGGTCACGCTCACCAACATGTTTTCGTTTTGCTTCCTTCCTTCCCTCGTCTTCTCATTAGTTCATTAAAGCTCACCGTGTTTGGTAGTTAGTTAGTTTAGTACACGGTTGATAATGCATCATGTGAAAATTATTTCATATTTGGCGAGCAACCCTTTTGAATTCAAAGTTATTGTGAACTTTCCCCTGATCTTTTTTGCATCATATGTATTGCTAACTAATTGAGGAAAAGTGTCGCGAGTGTCGACTTGTGACTGTCAATGAACCTTATGGTTTATAGCTTTTCTTTTAGTTTAGTGAGTTAGTCTCACAGCCTATGATTGTGCAAGTTATGTGACTAATGTTATTATTATACACCAATATTTACTATACTTTACTATGTCTGAGGAATTCCAAATTTTTATATTTAGTTCGTTTTTAATTCAGGCCGTTTGAAAGTGAAACTAGTATAATTTCTGAATTTATGGTTTGCAAGCATGCAAAATTTTAATGCACTTTGACTCCACCACACTGAGTTTATAATGATTAATCAGATGTGGCAAGTATGATTGCATTAGACTACAGCCATTAATTGAATATGGTTGGAAAGGCGACGAAAATGGTACGCTGCAGAGCACGCAAGGTGCATGGGCGAACTCTCAAAATACAATTCTCAATAAGAAAATTTGATCGACATATTACACAGAGTGAGCTCAGTATTTACAGAAATGGACAATTAAAATACTCGAGAGTAACTATCCTATTACAGAGAGGATGAAATTTAAATTACCATTACTGCTTACACGCACAACCCTTTACGCCAAAGCAGGCTTATCACATCCGTTTGCAGATAGGGACTCACTTTATTTTCTCAGTCCTAAGTGAAAGTCTGTGAGTGCAAACTGTAAACGTCTTCGCCTGAAAAATACAATTAAAGGGTCACATTTAATGAATCGTTGTAAACAACTTCACGAAAAGTCATCTAAGCTAACCAAAATTAATCTTTGGAAAATCAAGTGGCAAATATTACAGGGCCACTTGAATGAATGTCTGTTTCAACCTAAACCAACTTCTTAAATGAAACTTATGAAGCTTGTTTATTGCACCATCGTTTAGATACTACTATGCAGTCTTAAAATAGCGGCTCGTGATGAGCTTTTCATGCTAATTCATACGATGTAAATCTGGGCACTGTGATAAGAAAACTAGCGAGTGGCAAAAAAAAATGAGCTGACGTACACAGAATCTAATTTCTTAAAAATATAAAGACACAAAGTTCAGATCTTCTCACAAGCAAATGAAATGAAACTAGAGTAAATCTTTCCCTTTGGATAGTAAAACTGGAATAATTTGCTAACTTCTCAATTCCCACTTATCTGTACACACATACTGTACTATAGTAGCAGACAAGTTTAAGCAACTTCATTGGACTTTTAGTCAGTTAGTCCATGCAACATTACCAACCATGACTTGTAAATGCAAGTGAAATAATTTCGTATACGCCACAAAATATTAACATGGTTAGCTATTGAGTTCAATACCAGACGACTTTTTAGGGTGTGTCTGATGAGAAAATTGAATCCCAAGAAATTTTCCTTTGCAAAAAGCTAAAATTGTCATCTCCCAAACTCCGTGGTAATCAAATTGTAGCTCAGTCAGTCAGTCAAATACATGAAGAGGCTACAAATATAAAGGCAATGTCATTACAAGCAAGACATATTCAAGGAGACAAATGCATTGCAGCAAAGGAGCCGGGCATAATGAAAGATAAATAGTAGGTTTGTTGAAAAAAATTAACTCAAGTTGAAGTTAACATAAGGCATACTATTGTATAGAAAGCCAACCGCACACAAAAATAAAGAAAGGAGGGAGTTGAAAGGATCACTGTAGCGTATAATTCCAAATAGATTCAATGCAAAGCAGAAGCCTCTAGTTTGTATCCATATATTTCAACTTATGTATATGTATGTTGAAGAAACCACACTTTGTATTTGCTCAAAAATTTTCATTCACAGGTTCATCCAAAATGTCAAGCTGTATTGCAAGCACCTAGAACTATTGATAAGAACTGCTTACATTGCACTCCACTATTTAATTAGTGTGGATGGCACAAATATTGGCTACATAATCTTAGGCATGAATCTTGTAGATGTACAGGAAAAATTTCGTTAAAACTTTTGTCTGAGCACTTTTCATCCGAATCTAGATTAAAATATACAGGGAGAAAGAATCACCCTGTATTGAAAGTGTAAGCAACTGCAACAAAAAAAACTATAATAACATTCCAAGGATGGATTCTTTCGTCTTGGTGAAAATAAAAGAAGTAAAAAGGCCGTTCAAGACAAAGGAAAACAAAGTCATATATATTCCTGCCCAGCCTACTTTAAAAATTCACGGGAACGGAATGCAAATGTGGTTTAGTCTGTCTGCATACTCATAGTGCTCACCACTGGTTCAACTATTTCTCCCATAATAGGAAAACAAGAGCAAGAAAAATGGGCTGTAAACAGTCAGTGAATGCAAACTTGCCTGGTTCACTTCCTCAAACACATATAAAACAAAGCAATGAAGTAAAACCAAAACAGTGAAAAACATAAATATATACTCCCCTCCAGTATAAATTCACACATTGTCCACAAGTCACAGAGGAGAACCAAGGACACTTTGTTGTCCCCCAAAATTATGAACTATTCAGGCTCGTGTCATAAACAAGGTCATCTATATTCCTATCTTAAATTCTTGCAGACAAATATTCCCATTGGCTCCCATTTTCCTCTCTCAGACCATTTCATGCAACTTGCACTGACAAATGAAATGCTTTCTTCAAACCATGCAAATATTAGTACTCAACCACCGCAACATTGTCTTTTAGTTTGCTACTATAATTTTTGAATGCCTTTGTTAAGCTAGTTATACAGCCCTAAATAATATTTTTGCTTATCTGCGGATAAGATAAACAATATTTCGTGAGCGGTTTAATCCTCATCCATGTGTATAGTATCAAGGAAAGATACAAAACGTAAATAATGTAAGCGCACAGTATAGCTGGAGAGTGGAAAAACAATTGCACCCTTGCATAAATGAAGAAAGTGGAACTAAATTGGACGGCCTGTGCAATTAATCATCATGAGAGTAATATAAATGAAAAAAGTCGTAAGAAAAGAAAAATTGAAACCGTTTTCGCCTGTATACATACAAGTGTTCCTCTCGCCAATAGTATATATAGGCGCAATCTTGAGCAAAGCCCGAGAAAATGAGAGCAGCAGGGAATATATTATTAAGAAGAGTTTCAATAGATATGGAGCCTTATGGAACGTGCATGCATGCTACTCCCAACTAGTGTTTGCATCACACAGCACTATGGAAGCCAGGACGAAGACGCGCTCTCAAAACGGCGATTCATGCTCAAGTCATATTTAATTAAATTAATTAATCTTCATTTATCATATTAAAAGCATTTTCTTCTGAGCAAAACAAGGACTGTGAGCACAAACACTTGTCATGATGATAGCGTACATCCAGTCTAGTAAATCCCATGTCCTCAAAAACACACAAATAGTATATTTTCACTTGCAAAGGATATATGCATTATCTGAAGAAGACGCCAGACACTATAGCATGCTAACTAACAGAATAGCTTGTACACTGCATTTCCAGGAGGAAAGAGTCTGTATATAGTGTGTGAGTACTTTCGAGACGAACGCATCCCAACTAAAGATGGAAAACAGTTGGAAAGCAATCCCGTTGATTTCATAAGACGCACTCTAATATGGACTCAGTGACTGACTTGAGAGGGAGCATGGAGCTAAAAACATGGTTTCCCCTCCCTCTGTGTCCATTTATGTATGTATGTGTATGTGGAGGCAGCTACAAGGGATAACAGTTCTGACAGAGTCCTGCTTCCTAACTAACTAGCTAACTGATTAAGATGATCATCTAATGGAAGCTCACAAAGTTGAACATTTTGAGAAAAATGAGACTAGAGCCAAAAGTTTTGGTAACTAACGCAAGAAAATTTGCACTTTGAGAACATTGTAATGAGAAGCTATATAAGGTTGTCTCAAGTTGGGCACACCAATTGTGTGTGCCACCAAGATTTCATAGTCTGCAAGTGAAAAGGAAATAATGATTTTTGTCATCTAGTCTATACCATGTCTTTGTAAATAAGACAAAAAGAGGACTGTGCTCCTGCATTACTAGCTTGTTCGTAAGGTTGAGCAACAAGAAGCAGCGTGGAGCTTTCTAAAACAATCATTAAATCTGCTAACTATTTAGTGCTATATTCAGTCAGTGTGTAAATGAATGTGAGTTTGTAACGAGCTCTAATCTTCCTTGTTGTACTAATTCAAACTTTTGTAATCCAATCTGCAAAGTTTTGGGAAGAGAAACTTTTCAACAGAGGTATCAACATTAATAAAGGTAAAACTCTGCATAATGAATGGCAACAAGTCCAGTGAAAGTATATAGGGACAATATACAAGAATTTAGGAGCTTGTAGAGGAAATAATGTCATTGTTAGATCCTATATCTTGTCTTTAATACAAATACTATAGTATTATATATGGATGGGACTTACAACTCTTACAACTTGCTTTTTCATTTCATTACGTGCATCTGTGCTCCTTCAACTGTCCAACTCACCATCGATCATTATTACTTTCAATTCGTCCTTTTTCTATTCCACGGTGGATTGTTTTAGTATCAACAAAGTCAGCACTACCTTTGCATTCCCAAATACTTGCTTACGTATACCACAGCTTACTTACTTGATTCCCTTCCAAGTATTACTTTTTTCTACCTGCAATTTGGCTTAGTGTGTTTCTACTGTTTATTTCGAACAGATTTGAAAGTTTTGTGTCAAAGTGCAAAACTTGGGGCACCACGCATCATGTATGAAGTTACGTTAAGACTCAAAATAGAAAACATGTCAGATCACACATAACACAGTGCATACTATAAGTTTCCCTCTCTCATTTATAATAAACTAAAAGTGAATTTTGGAGTGTATCATCACAGCGGAACTTAATACACAAGACAGGTTATTTAAGGTAAGGTGTATTTGGAATAGTGCTATTCAGACAGCTATATGTCTCACAGGACATAAACTGTTATTAAGGTATGCATTTAAATTCATAATATATTTAGCTTAAAGTGAGCCATCCATCCATAGGAAATCTGAAGCAAATTTATAAAATTTGCGGGCCAAACTTTCAGCGTCCACCTTGGCCAACTGATTCGCAATTCATTCTTAATGGAAAACTTGTGAGAAAGAAAATATAAATAACAGTGGCAAGATGCAAAAGAAAGAAGGCGTGATAATAAACGGTTTCGCATGTCTGAACTTCCGAGAAGGGAAATCCTTTGAGTTCATTCAAATGTAGTTTGGTTTATGTTCCCGGTCATATCATCGAATAGAAACGCTGTAAATGTGCTCATAGAAAACAACTTGTATGAAGTGAAAGGATTGCGTGTTAAAAATTTTTTAGTAAATGAAGTTGAATCAAGTAAAGAAAACGTTATTTTCTAAAGTATTTTTGCTGCATATACAGCCCCGTGCAAACAGTTTTACAACAATCTGCTCGTAATAACAATAAAAACAGATCAGACTCTACTTACAACCAAGGCGTGTGATATTTCATAAACTATAGTCCTTAGTTAAAAAAAACTTTACAAAGTTCACGTTTTTTCAATTGGGACAATTCATCTCAGATTCCACATGTACCACATGCTCATTAAAATATCATAATTAAATTTTTTTTCACAACTCTGTCTTACAATCTCTTAATTGATACAACACTGCATTATAATTCACGTGCTAGCTATCATAACATATATACAGCTTGACTCCAGATTTTATTTGAAACATCAAAACCACAGCTCTTTATGCTTACTCCATAAATATACTCTTGGTACGCTTAAATACGCAAAATGTAAACTTCTAAACAACAGCAATTGTATTACGCATGAATCCTTGCTAGTGTAAATATTATTCAAGTCAAACTGCAACTCTGCAGCAAAAGAACAAAAAGATACAAGCAAAAAATAATTCCTGGCGCTTATAAGAAAGAATATAACAAAAAGCAAGATTGAAAAATTTGGTTTACAAAACTACTACGACTTTACTCCCTAATAAACCTCAGCAAGAGGGTATTACGACGAAGCCGGGTTATAAGGAATTATTTATATTAATATTACAAAAAACCGGTAATAATAATTAGGGTTTTTTATCGTTTTTCGGCAGTCTCATCAGCTAGTCTTTCTCTGTTCACCAACTTGCAATCGCAAATTGAATCATAAATCAACATCATTTTGATTTTTGCGCCAACAATAATACTACTACAAGTTATTCCAGTAAACTGATCAGATGACCAAAAAATTACCCTAACATTTCAAATTGAAACATTTAATTACAAAATTAAACCATTTTTGTCACGGTTGGGGTCATTCTAAAACCTGTCTGAAAACTGCGCACACAACTTTTACCCCGTTCCGAACAGAGTGTGTTAACAGAAATTCCAACTTGCGTTTTCAGGTGATTTTAGCTTTAACATGTGGAGCATAGGGCGCTCCCGTTTCTAGTAATTCTAAGACTCCGCCTTCGGCTCCGTAATAAACTCAATAGAGACTGAAAAATGACATAAATAACATTGACATTACGCATGTACAACAATTGAGTTGTATAGTATAGTTGTAGCACATATTTACGCGTACGCAAGGAATAGTAACTAAACTACAACAATCCCTCAATGCGTGCAAGCGGATAGAAAAAATTTCCTTTGCTATATATATTACATATGATGATGGAGACGGAAAAAAAGAGAAAACTGGCCACCACTGATACTCCCAAGCCTACTTCCTGAGTTTGGCACCCACCCTGAATACAGATGACAGACAAAAGATGTCAAAAACTGAACTGGCTTACCCAGTTGATATGAAAGAGAAGGAAAGCTATGACTTTCCCTCACCCACTGACTGACTATATGTATGCGGCGAGCATATTCTCGCAATTCTTAACTAGATAATACTATACTACTACTTCACTACATGCTAACTGTGATGTGTAGAAAGAAAGTTACTTTGGGAAAGCAGCGGTACAAATTCCAAGAGACTAAAGAGTCATCCCAAGACCAAGATTCCAATATTGTAGCCAAAGAACCAAGTTGAAGTTCAAAGACAAAAGTTTACTTATTTTTTCTCTCCATGTGGCACGACGAAAAAAAAGTTGATGCACAACTATTTTTAAAATGCTACTATATAGTATATGAAGTGAAGTTGTCCACACTCTGTGTTTTATTCTTTGAAGTGGCTACGTTTCTATTAAATTTTGATTGCACATGTTTCCCCCAGCAAATATTAGCTCTAAGGTGGAGATGATGATGTGTGGTCGTTTGAACGAACACGAGCTCAATATTGTGGTCCAAATGCATCTGCAAACTGGGTCACTTCCAGTCATGTGTGTTCACGATTAGTTTAAAAGTAGATGTGATTGGTGTACAAACACATAAGACCTGAGCTGCTCGTATGGACGGTCGCTTAAAAATCCAAGAAAGGCACTAACTAAAAATGGCAAAGCCTGCTGGTGGAAATTTTGGCACGTTTCTACTCTGTTTACCTAAGCGCACAATCACTTACCGCACAGACACACACATATTAGATTTTGCGTTGGGATGTCCATCACGCTGCATTGTAATTTTTTCCTTCTGACATTGATATGATATGGAGAGGAGACCAGCTTATAATATTCTCGGAGGATGGCTCAGCAACGGACGGAACATAAACTGTCATCATCATACTGATAGCCTACTTTATACATGCTGGCTGACTGCATTCACTTTTATAGTTACATTAACAAGGAGAAAACTCACACGGACCAAATAATGCTTGATGCTTTGAAAACACAGTTGAAGGAATTTCATTGCTCTCACATGGAATTAAAAGAGGAGGTTCCCCTGGGCTTGAGAAATATCATCCTCAATATACTTGATTTACGCATGCACACATGAATTCCATGAGTTGAGCTCATCATCACTAATACATGGAAACCATTTATGAGCATAATGGTGAGAACAGTTCCATTCACGCATTATCATCAGTTTATGCCCCAACAAAATATATGTTCCATCCCAAACATGAATTCTCCTTCAACTATATACATTTATACTTTGCATGATGTGGGTAAGTAACCCAATATCATAGTCAGTGTTTGTGGTGCAAATCCGATGGTCCACTTTTTCGACCGTAAATATTCCAACCGGTAGTGGCTACAGCCAACTAAATTGAATTCATATACCACACTCAAATTCAAAAGTGTGCTACATGCAATAACTTATGGTGGACTGGGAAATTCGTTCACCAGAGTTGAAAACATATCCTCTTGAATCTAGTTAGTTAGTTAGTGGTGGTGGTGGCCAAGTACAAGCCATATTGTTTGCCAGAGGATAAAAATTTTCACATGACCAAAAGTATGGCTCTCATTTAAAATAGTTAATGTCATGATGATGCTGCCAGCATAATGAGGATACTTTTCTCTTTTTCCTTTCCCTTTGTATCCAACTAAAGTAGACAAAGCAGCAGCAGCAGTAGGGAATGAGTTGAACAAGGAAACAACAACACGTATGCTCACTCGCACTAACTACTAACTGACTCGTTGTTTAGATGAGCACACAAATGGCATATTAGAGCTCTAGATAATTCAACTAATGGCGCGTGCTACATTAGCTTCACATTTGAAAACCAAACGTTATTTAATATTCCATTGTGGCATACAATAGGGAAGACGGCTCTCTCGAGAATCCTCAAATAAATAAATATCTATAATGCTAAGTAGTCATTATAACACTTGATGTCAACAATTACCTTTGAAACAAACTTGAAATATCTGAAACTAACCATGTCGATAAAATTGCATGGATGGCTCAAACTTTTTCTGCAACTCATTTCACATCTTTTGATATGCATCAGTATTTACTGCTCTGTTTTGTATTCTCTACAGATGAGCGTACATATTAAATTTACTATACGAAAGTGCAAGCGTAAATAAACACACGGGTGAATCTCCAATGTGGAGAACTACTAATTAATTTTAAATGATAATAGATACTTTGAAGTTGCTCAGGGCTTATGGAATGATTCCAGTAATTGCTACTAACTAAGTTAAGGTCCCATTGAAATGGTACAAATATTTCCAACTCACAATGCTACATATATGTAGCTAGCAACAAACACACACATGAGTTAATCATCCCGTGGTTTGTACGGTAATGAAAACTGTCTGTGGACCTGGGAGGGGAACAGTATGCAATTTGTAGAATGCGGGTAATGTTTGTTTCCTCGTACGTATGTACTTATGTGCACGAACATTGGATTCAATGATGGCGATCATGATGATGATGATCATCATGATACTTTTACCACACCCAGTTGCACTAGGGTGAGTATCGTTTCTTGTTCACAGCTATGAATCCCAGTTGAAACCATTTTCCAGTTTTGGCATGTTCACTTTCATATATATATACGTAGTTGGTACAATGTGTTTCGTATATGGGTGCTGATAATGTAGCGAAACCCAAATGGATATGCCATGTCAAACTTTTCTGTCTGTCACATAAAATTTGAATGAGAGAGGAATACATAGTAAATGGAACTCATTTGAACCAAGTCTTTTTTTGGGGAGGAAGTGTGGATATTTTTTTGTTCAATTTTCAGCCTGCATGAGTGCATATAAAGATCTGTTATTGGGTGTGAGTGAAACTTAGGGATGTATGAATATAATAATGTTTGGTGGACTATTATGTGGGTGCATAACATCACACAGTGCAATATCCCTTCAATGATATCGCTTTCATATGTTAATATTCCGCTTTAATTACGAATAAAAAGAGCCTTTGCGGAAAATTATTTTAATTTATGACGACATCTTAACTCGTAACTCTACTTGAACTGCTTCCTCTCCGCCTTAATTCATCGGCTACCGTAATAGTTTTAGTGGTCGTTAAAATTGCGGCCTCCAAATGAAAAAAGTCTACGTATTTCTAGATCTTTAGGTTTCATCTTTTTTTGCATATTTCTTGCAGCTACTAGCTTCTACATATGAATATAAATCAGTATCTCATATGAAATGAAAAAAAACTTATAGTCAGTTTACCAATTATTTAAATAGTTTTACGTTGTTCAAAGGTTTTACACCATGATTAATTCATGTATTGCAGATCACCCATGCGGGAACTCGTTCTGTGAATAGGTAACCTTATGATCGCTTAAGAAATAAATTGAAAATTACATTATTATTTTAAGGAAGCTTCTGTTTTGAATATACATATCCTTCCGTTTGAACATATCTTAAAATAAAGATGCAGTTTTGTAAAAGGCTTAACTTGTTTTGCTCTTCATTATAACAAAAGCTCGTTGAACAAACAACGTATACACTACAAGTGACATACAAATGTACAGAAAACGGTACAACGAAAACTATTTAACTTGTTTTCAATTTGCAAGCTGCATATGTAAACGACGGTAACCATAAACAATGTAGAAACGAGATCAAAATTTGCATAGTACTTTCGACCAAGCAACACATACATTTCGAGAGATTCACACATGCAAAATTAATTTCAATTTCTTTTTGGGCCTATTTTAGCACTCGAGATGCAACAATACACGCATGTTTTAGCCCTATATTGCTCTCTTGGGAGCCCAAAAAAGTGCATAAATATGGCAGAAAAGGTAAAATGGTAATAAAAAAGTTAAAATTGTGACAATAAATTCATAGTGCCAGCATACCCTTCCCTTTTCATCCCTGTAAACAATCACCTTTACACCGTCATTTTATTCGCCGTAGTAAGCTAGCAATCATCAGTAAACATAAACAAACTATTTCGGTAGCTCGTCAATTGCCATTCATAAAATTCCCATCTGGCAAAACAGAAAAACACGTTCAAATGAGCCATACTTTCTGCATAGGAACTAACTAAAACATACAATATGCCAAAAATTGACAAATACTGTCGAAAAAGAATCTTAACGTAAGGCATACCCAGCCGGGCAGCTCCGGCGCCAGCACACAATGTTTTCCACTTGAAAATTAAGATTGCACAACTCTTGATTATGAAATCATACTCAAGCGCCAATCCACTTTCTGTTCATTGTGAAGTGAAAGCGTACATTAGTAGACATTAGCAAGTAAACCACTCCAGTACTAAAGGATGCAGCTAAGAATGTATTTTCACAGAGTGTAGAACTACATAGGCCGAAGCTGTCGTCTTCAATTTCTTTGTTTAACACATCTCAAAAACCTTTGTAATAGGGGCCAAAATTACAAATAGAGCTTGTAAGCTCACAAATTCAGACCAGCTAATGCAATTACACGTCTTTAATTTGAAGTAAACTTATTGTATACAACACACACACACAAAACTTATGGGTACTCCTTCAAGATTCTTAGTTAGTTAGCTAGAAATTTGGCTATTTACCTGCATTCATACAAATATGATATGCATATTTAAAAAACCGTCATTTAATTGAATTCATCAAAAATCACAGCTAAAGAATCCGCGTGCAAATAATTTTTTTCTATACATAAATTTTGTAAATTAATACGGGAGTCGGGAGCTGTATTTAACATCTACAAAGGCGGTGTGGGTTATTATGGCCTCAAAGTAAAAGCCACATGATTGTATTTTCACTATAAAACGTATACTCGTGGCATAAAATGAAATTCGATTACTTATTTCATGGATATTTGACATAGTCAATCCAATTTCTTGTGAAAACTTAGTCCTTCAATAGCATAGATAACGAGCGCAAGTTCATCACAAAACTTCTCTCTGACTGTAAATTGAATTTTCAGGACAAGAAAACTGATTTGTTGCTCCGAGGACAATTTAATATGTCACCTATCGAGCCCTCGCAGCTGTCCAGGAGAGGTAGCTATAGCAAATTCTTCTGAAGCCTATTTCGGGCTCTTTCTTAATCTGCTCAATATTTCCCATCCGCTTTGATCACAAAATTACATGATCCAACACTTTGGCTTCACTGTAAACTGCATTATTGGTTGCTTATTGCTATTAAATTGGTTATGTGGTCTCGCATTTTTTCTATCCAATAATTGATTGAGTTATTAAATACAAATCACGCATTCTTCTTGGAATATTTAATAACGTGACTCTATTTTTATTCTTCGATTATGAGATTATGTAATGAGCCCAGACAATACTGCTCTATTTTACCATTAGATTTCTACCATTTAGGGAGCAAAGAATGTTTAGCCCGCGTTTGAAAACTATTGCTAGTCAAAATAAGACAATGATTGAATTCAATTGAATATAAAAGTTTTACAAGTGGGTCAAATTTTTCACTCTAACATCAAGATAAGAAGAAGACAAGTTACAAATCGAGTCAGTAGCTATAGACATGTATTTTGCGCAAACTAACAGTCTATCAGTTAGACATACTCCATATAAGGCTTCCCCTTAACAAATCTTATAGGTGATTAAATAGTAAGCTCAATTGTTTTATATAGTAGTTAGTTAGCTGCACGCACTATAGTAAGGACAACATATTCTACTCCAAGCAAATATTATACAAATAAATTGCGACATTGAAATACCATTATGTAATAATGTCATACACAAGCCTAACTACAGAGTATATTTTGTGTATTGTTAGCACATAAAGCCTTCCCAACCTAATAAATATGTGTAATATAAGAAAATGAATGTGATTGAAACAACTCACTTTACTTGTCTAATGCGTATACAACGTGCACCCATACTGTATTACATTGTACATAAGTGTATACATAAAGACCTTTCAAGTATAAACAAGGTGGATGCAGAAAAGAGCAATACTAAAAGTACAAGTTGAAAACTATGCTGCTCTGTGAGTTTCTTACACACACATTTCAAGGCACTGGTAATTGCTTTCCGGGATTCTTGCCTTTGAGATTACGCCCATGGGAAAGTTTAGGAATTAATGCTCTGAAATCAATTTGTGAAGAGAAGGAGCAAGAAAAAGTATAATGCTTCTCTGTCCCAAATAAATATATGCTTCTGGATCCATCCAAACGAGCGAAACAGAGTCAAGCATGAAAATCGACGCAGTCTTGGCGCTTGCTCTTCCATTATAACGAAATGAGTTTTCTTATTTTGTTTTCCTACCAACAATATAGTACTTTATATAAGCTTGTGTGGAGAACTAATAGGATGCAGCTGCCTAAAACGTATGCTCCTACCTGTGTGTGTGTACTTTACCTCCTTCGTTATCTTGAGTTATCTATGCAAAAAAATTGGTTCAAAAAAACAAACCCATGTGCAATAATTTTACTCTTACTGGGCTCCCATCCATAACCTCACAGAACCCATACAATAGCATAGAACGCACACTTTAAAGTGATTGAGAAGTACATCCTCTGCTCTATCGTAACTGTACTTCATGTGCACTACAAGATAAAGCAATTCTCATAAACGTCAGCTTTATCCCAGGTGTATGACTACTCTATATTGCTTTCCAGATTGTTTCCTTACGTATAAATGCTAAGATTGGCTCCCCAAACCCAATAGTTTCCCTTTCACCTCTTGGTTCCTATTCCCTTCCTTCCACTATTTTATGCACACATAACGAACATGGCACAAGGTGCACACTCAAATATAACCATTATACTCAGGTCCCACACTCCAAATCACCGTCCATTTTTTCAGCAGCTAGACTGTGTGAACCCAAAATTTAATAATTTGCATCAACTCGGAGCTCAATCAAAAGCGCTTAATTATTTTATCCTTTCACCCTAACAAACTAACTATATAAAGTAAGCATGTAGGTGTATAGTATTAGTTTGTACTAGCAGTGTAGGAATCAAATGCCCACCCTGTTTACAAAAGCCATCATTTTCCCTTGCATACACAGAAAGTCATATAGAGTGAACCTAAGACTGAGAGAGGGTAAGAAAGTATTAATAAATACCAAAGCTTACGGTTGATAAAAGATGCATGTACTTACTTATAGTAACTAACCATTTGGTTTAATTTATGGCACAAATACTTGTTTACTACTGTTATAGGCTACAGCCCGGCTGTCTGTGTGTGTGTGAGTGAAACGTTGGCAACAAAACTATATTGCTCCTTGTAAGAGGTGCACAGTAATTGAGAGAGAAGGGGAGCCTTTAACGAGATTAGATTAACTGATCGTTGTTGGGGAAAAACTTGAACTGTATCTATCCAAGGAATAAGCATGGCACGTAATTCAAATGCACTGCTTGAGTTACGTTCCACAGCCAATGGTCTATAATGTCGTCTACATCAGATAGATAATGCATAGAAAACTGGGCTGGCATATAGCTTCTAGTGTCACCCTGATGCACAGCCTACCAAACAAACCAGACGGGAGAAAGTGAGAGAGAATTTCCTTTCTCTTTAGTTAGATCCGAGCAGAACAACTGCTGCCCAACCATTACTTAATTACTGAATGAAAAACAAGCTGCTATCCTTTACCATGCATATTGCCTAAACAAAAGTAGACGTTGGCTTCCTACATACATACATACATGTTTCAATGTGAGATCCAAAGACCCACAATACTTGATCAGGAGGCCTGTCTACTATAGTGTACATTACTAGATGTATCTACTTTACGGATATGACATGAAAACAAAGAGACTGTATCAACACAAAACAAAAGTCATATAGTAGTTGTTTGCCTCTCCTAACAAACTATCTAACAAAGTTCTTATAGTTCGTTGTACACAGTTAGCTAAATAGCATTTAGTAGGAATGCATGAGTGCACCCATTTGAACAACTGACTGTGAGTAGTGCTAAGCTATAACTGTCCTATCTGTGGCCACACAGTAATAGTAATTACAAATGGAAACGACTTGGATCACAAAGATTTCTTAACAAAACGAAGCATAAATAGAAAGTTTTTGTAATAGCAATCAGTTGCAGACCTTAATTTCTCTCATATTATAGTTCCTATATCTTCTCCGTGCACTACAAATGTTCACCATAAAGCTATTTAATACAGACTAGTTAGTTAGTAAGTTAGCAACCAAAATTACAGGTTCTGGCTCAATATTATTCGTCTAGTAAATACACCAACCTTCATGTAGCAAGCAGATTTTTATGAAAAAACTCCTCAATACATTCAAACGATAGAAAGTTCATGTTTAAGTGGAGTGGAGCTATGGGTTTGCATTGTGTTTTGTGTTCCTGTAATGAAACATGTTGGCACTGGATAAAGAACTAATAATCTATAAGCCCCAGTTTGTTTGCGGCTATAGTTTTATTTGGATTCTGTTTTCTTGTTTGTCAGTCAGGTACAAATTAGTAAGTTGAATGGAATGGAATTTATAAGCGTTTCCTTGTCACGTTCAGCACAAGCGGTTAATTAGGGAAGTAAAGGTTGAGCACCGGCAGGAGTAAATGATTTACTCAAAGGGTTTCTTATTAATGCTTTGAACATTTCTCTCACTCACTAAATCCTAACTTACTATATAGCTAACTACAGATTACAATATGAGATCACATATAACAAATACCCATTGCGTACACTCTCTCGGCTTCTGGTTTTGATATTGCCTATGGATTGGACCGTCTATATCTCGAAATAACATGTTAGGAGGAGTTGCGGACATTGAGAAATGGATTGAATGGCTGTAATGCACTGGTAAGGAAGTTTCCCCAATGTTCAATCTGAGACATCAGCATAGTGATTTACACTTTCACTTGGCTTTCTCTCCTAGCAAGATAACTTGTCTTGAGCGATACATTATGCGGTGCCAATAACTCATACATTCATACAAAACATTTACCCTTGTATTCATACTTGATAAGGTCAACTCCACAAATGACAACCACTGTTCTAAAGACAGATCAGTAAATGGGTTTCAAGTATGGAGGCATGTCTGAGACCCTATACAAATGGATCCTTTCATTTTCGCTGGTTTTTGCAAACCGCTTCACTACAATCCACAGCGCAGGGACAAGGAAACTACAGTTAGTGATACAGAAAATGACAGAATATAATTCAATTTGAGCTATTATATGTCTTGACATATTCTACAATCGAGTTATTTATCAATCTAATGGTTATGGTGAGCTTTACTTCAAGAGTCAACTTAAACATATGAATTGACATATTGCTTCAACTTCAACCATAAGTTCTGCGTATCTTCTTCTATACATTTTATTGAACATAATACAGTGTAGTTTCTGCATGGGATATAAAATTAATCTCCTTGATTCAAACACAAAACAAAAGACGGCAAGTCGGCTCAAGAAATCCATTTACTCCTTCCTGTACTATTATCTACAACATGTCTACCAAACGTATCCCAGCGTGCAAATTTCTGTCATTGCTGTGAGCATACTTAGCAATGATATCATGCAAAGTGACATTTATTTTAATTTCCCTGAAATTAGTTACCCTTGTTATTATGTAAATAAACTAACAAACTGCCATTATTTTTACCGACTCATTTTATGTAAAGAGCAATTCTGTGTAGGTTTTAGGAAGTTAGTTTCTTGCATAAAGTTTCCTAGCGCGTAGTTATTTATGCTTTAAGCTGTGCAATTGGGAGAAAGTGCACAAGTGATAATAGTAGATGAAACTTGATCGTTTAGTGGTGACAGCTTTATTTGATTTTCTTTTTGCATTGTGGCAAGAAGACTTATTATTAGGTACGACCCTGGTACGAAATTACTATTCAAGGCAGATGCTGCAGTTTCCATTCTTTAACTACACAAGTGAATGGAGCAAGAACCAGCTAATGTGTTAAATGTCTTTCATGACTGCACAGTTCGATAGATACTACTTTCTGTCACACTGATCGTATTACACAAATTGGGTGTAAAACGAGTCTAAAATTTCCATCCTCACGTATACACAAAAGTATCCATGGTAGACATTACATCCTTCATTGTAACTATAGTACAATCTTTTTGCTACTGAATTACAATTTGCATGCGACGGTTTATTTTCCAATGGTTCCAATAAAAGTCTAGACCGCCAATAAATACAGGCACATTCTACTATAGATTATAGTATGCATAAGTGAATCTAATTTCCTCGTTGATACCAATAATGCAGTGAGTTAGGGAAAGCTCGTCATTTTTTTTCCTCGTACCGTGATACGTGCTTAAGGACCCTTGGTCTACTTTTGGTTGTTCTCTGGGAAAACAGAAGCAAATCCCAAAGCCATTGAATGTAGTAAGGTATACAGGACATTACATAGACACTTATAGGTACCCAACTATAGTACTTGTAGGGAATAAAGAGTGCTTGTTTGTTGCTCAAGCTCGTCGTTCACATTTTAAGTAATTCCATTTGTACATGAAAAGCCACTTGAGTAACACCCGGTCAATTTAGCTGGCACATTTGTTCGGTATAGAAAATGAATTGCATGGTCGGGACAAAGTTTTGAGAAAATATTGAAATCTTTTTAGCAAGCAGAAAATGAGATTTTCATTGCCTATCAGGCTGAAGTCAAATCCCTCAAAATGTTAAAATTTGCTTTCAGCCTTATAGACTAACATTTTCACTCAGAGATAAGGAAAATAAACGGATCTTTATCAGTTTTTTAAACAATGTACAACATTTTCAAGTTTTTTTTATTCGTGGCTTAATCGATAAACCAAACAACGCATTTGAAAACCAGCAATTCTATGCCCATCCCTTCTTTTGAGTATCAAAATACATGCTAAATAAGTTAATCACGAAAACAGCGTGAAAAAAGCTTATCCTGCGTAAAATTATAGTGTAGGAGCCGCTACACGGATTTCACCTTTTCTTGACTCAATCTCATCATCAATCATCATTGCTACATGCACAAAGAAAGAAATCCAGTCAATTTGCTAGATTTAGTCTAATGCTGAAAGTAACAGCGTTAAATCGCAGCTCACACGGAAGCCTCAAACTAAAACCAATTTACCTGTCACGACCACGATCTCTCGTATTTTTCGATGTATTAATTAGATGCGCCAAAAATTAGCTACAGTTGCTGACTCGCTGTTTTTTTGCAACTCTGATATGCACCGATTGCCATTTCCAGAGATTCATAAAAACGTTTTGTCAGCAGTTCCGTGATGAAAAATATGAACCCCGATTGTTTGTTTCCAAATTGATCAGCTATATTTTATCTCGATTGACTTACTTTCTTGTACCCATGAGCTCTTGCACTCTTTTAACCGCAACAATCGCAAATGAAGACACTATAAGCCAACAGTAAATTGAGATTTTTATACCGCACCCAGCTTACAAGTTTCCATGTTCGCTATAATACCTCAATTATTATGCAGGGCATGAACTCTCAATATCTTTGTAGTACAGTCACCCGTGTTAACGATTATGCATGCCTCAAAGTGAAAAGAAATCAATAAAGAGATATTTTAGGCATGTGAGGGTAGATTTTTGTCTCCATGCAAATGAAGTCAAAATTACCCATTAATTTTCTCTCAAATTCCTGAGCTGGCTACAGTTGGTCAGAATTCATGAAAAGCAAGAAAATGAGACAAATACATTGCTTTGAAAGGAGCCTTTAAGTGTTCAAATCCCTTCAGTTCAGGAAAGATCTTTTGCCCGCTATTTTATTATAACTGAAGGGCCATACTGACGGTTACTCTTCAGTTGTTCCATACTGTTGTCTGTATCTTCAATTTATTAAGCGCCAGTCTGGCCATCTGTATTGCATTTGTATTTTGAATGCATTTTTGTCTTGTACCACAATGGCAAATTTATTGAATATTTTGAAGCCTTCACGTATAAGCCGTTTGAAACTAACGATGTACAAGAGACTACTATTCGGTGTTTAGTGTTCTTCGAGATTTCTTCCACACTGTTAAGCCACAAATTCATTTCATTTATACATTCACTCGTTCATATAGTTAGTTCTCATGCACTCTCACATTCATACAGACTGGGTTTAAGTTTGTTTGTTACTTTTCAAGGAAGTTAGTAAGTTCGTTAAATATAATTTTGGGGCTTGTCCATTTAAGTTTGTCTTTTGATTAGTCAGTCAGGGATTCAACCAGTCACATTATCGGTCACAGTCAGTTACAGAGCTCAATATTCACGAATCTGTTGTTATACATGGATAATATGCTGGGGCAGAGATCGAATTTAGGTATACGTATGAAATATGCCCCAGCACCAAAATATCCTTTTCAGGCACTAGCAAGAAACAAGTTGCCACTCATGCAGCCCTTTGTTTTCCTAAATTGAAACGCGCAGTGTTTACTTGTCCATATAAAACAATAAACACTAAAAGCACTCATTTGCATCTACAATTGGTTGCCATAAATGATGATCACATGTTGCGAAAAAGGAGAACTGAAACCAAAAACCAAGTCAATATCGGGTTGACCCAAACTATGCAAACTTAAAGGGTTTCTATAAACAGCTGTACTTCCCCACTCGTGTCTCATAATGAGCCCCGTATTACTTTACATAACAGCAATACTTACTTGAAACAAATCTAAGAATGTATATAAAGTCTGTAAGTATTTCTTACAAACATAAAATGGCACAAGTTGTTTAAAAATGGCAAAACTTTTGCTTGAAAAGCACATTCCTACAACTTATAGGATGAGGTTTTTAAACCCTGCTCAACAATCAACTGTAATGTATTCACTCATATCTTCTCAGTCAGTCAGTCAAATTTCATGGCCTTTTCATGCATTTTCAGTTAGTCAGTCTGCCAGCAGTGTTTTCATTTCCTCTGCTTTTATGTAGTACAAACAAACCAGTCTAAATAGTAGTAATAGTGAAAGTGAAATAAATGAAATGGACAGTACTTACCTACTTTTCTATCTGTATTGTAAATTAACTAACCATTGCTAACAACCCATAGCAGTCATAAAATACTATCACATCTTGCGGTCAACTTTTGGTGGACAAAGGGAGAAACTACTCACTCAGCTCACATATTGTTTATCCATTTTCCTTTTCCCGCCACATCAAACTGACAAACAAACAAAACTATCTAGTGACAATCTGACTTTGAGAAAATTTTCTCGTCCGTCTGTAATAACAGCTGATGAGAAATGAGATGATAATAGAAAGAAGGAAGCTTTTATTGCGAAAAACTTTGCTACACCCGCACATCCCACTCGTAGATGATGATCGAGAAAATGAACACTATTACGATACGAAGGACGCAGTCCGGACTACCAACTCGGAAAAAAAAGTTTGCATTAGTTAGTTAGTTATTTAGTACAGTAGAGCGAAATATTCATGCTAGACATTTTCATTTGAAATAATAGCAGAAAAAAATGAAAAAATTTGAGTAAAAGAAAGGAGCTTGAGCATACAATGCTAGGGCGAGGTTTTGTGGGCTTTACTGTTTTCCACTGGAGTTCAACTATGCGCAATCCAAATCAAATAATATTGGTATGCAACAAAGCTTACTTTGTTTACTTTTTATATATTATAATCAAGTTCTAAACTAGAAAAAAAGGGGGGAAATGACTGGCCCTAAAAAAGAAGTATTGATTGCGGCACTTTCCAAAAATCCCTTCTGATTTTGGAAGGCCTAATCAGATTAAATACTTCAATCTCCAAAAATCTGAAGCGTAGGTATCAGCATACCTTGCAGGGATAATCTTCTTATCAATAATCATATATCAAATCATTTTGTTTGTTTAGCTTCGTAATAAACGCACTTTTTTTGCAATGTGACAACACAGTGAAAGTTCCAAAGTTCTCTCTGGTTCTGAATCAAGCCTGCATACAATTATTTTTTTATTTATTTTAGGGTGAAAACGCATCGAAAGGCTTATGATCTTCCAAATTACTGTCACTTAGCAAGCTGGCCGATGGTATATTTAATTTTTGGTGATCTAAAGCTCAAATTCATAGAAAATTCAAATTCATAGTTGGACGTCATTTACAAATCCTAAGAATACTGATGAGGCATTCAGAGCAAATTTTTTTCTCCATGTTTACTAACAAAAGTCAATGTTTAAACTCTGTGATCAAGTTTTACTAAGAATTATTTCTATTATGAGGCAAATCACAATGGATTTTTAGAAATGCCAAGTTATCAATGTACGTTTGGTGCCACCATACTTTGATTTCGGTTACGCTGTTGCTAAACTCAGTCAGCATAAAACAGTAGAACCCACGGAATCTCGCCCTACCCCTTGTATATAGTATGCGCACATGTCTTTACTAAATAGTTAAGAGTTGTTCATTTAATAGTGTGGAAAACTATTTAATGTTTCTATTTAGTGATACGCAAAATTGAATGTGGTTTCTTAATAGCTAGCTACTTTAAGTTTATTACAGCAGTACACTAACGTTTGATGGAAAATATATCCTGTCTAATAGTGTATATATTTATGTGGATGGAACAAAGAGGCTTTTATTTCAATTATACAACTCTAATAATCCGGTAATTCTTGTATTCTAGTGAAACTAAAAGTTGATTTTGTATGGCTAACATGATAGACAACATTTGAAACTGTTATGTGTATACTGTCTTCTTTTTTTTGCGATTTGAATCTAACTCGTAGCATATTTAGTTTCACACTGGTAAATGATTCACTGAAACAATATAAATGATATTTAGTCAGGAACGTTAATGAAAGAGTACAAAAAATCTCAAATCCGACAGTGTGGAGAAGGTACTCAATAATTTACTTCTGTGGAAGGTTATGTGGACAGAAAACCCATAGCTCAACTACAGAACGAATGTATTGAAATTGTAAGTAACGGATACGACGTGCAAGTTTCTAAAGGATAAGTAAAAAAGTATCACTTTATGAGCACACATGCTAAATGGATGTTGGATGTTTTAAGTTTTGGGTGAAAGAAAACTTTTTGAGACACGAGTTTTATATATTGATATATGAACATGAACCAAGGAACCAACAGCCTACATAGGAAGGTGGCCAAAGAAAGTTTGACATCTCATCCATCTCTGCTATTTAAAGTTTCACGCATCAAAATTATTTTCATCTGCTCCTTGCGCTTGAAAGGACGAAACTCATAATGCAACTGCTCTATGCACGTCAAAGATTAAAAGTTGAAACTGACTGAATGGAAAAAGTGAATGAGCAACCCCTTTCCATTTCAAATTAGAGCATTAATGTCATCAAATCATTATTTTTTTTTGCACAAGAAACCAAGTTGGGCAACTGATGCTCAACCTAAAGTGTTGATGGTTAAAGCTAATTTAAATCTTACAATAAAGTTATTCGTTCAGCTCAAGTTGGCAAGTCACAGATATGGTTTGTGAAGAAAGTCTTATTTACCCTACTGCGTCAAAAAGCACTTTATTTCAATTTATACTGATCCCAAAATTATTATAAGGTTGAACTTTCACTCTTACTTTTGCTCATTCAGCCCCATTGGCATGCACGTAATATTTGACATGTTTTTATAAACTACAGTTTGACACGTAAACTTGCTTATACGTGCGCATTAACAAACTAATATATTTTAGTAACCTTCATCAAATTTTTTCCTTTTTCCTCCTAATTGACTTGCCGCTCACAATAAGAAATTAATATCAACAATACAGAAAAGTAATTAAGAAAGAATAGCACCATTTTTTTATTCATCGTACATTTAAACAACTATAAACTATAAACTAACTTTCTATATATATGCATTTTCATATAATTACTATTGCAAGTTACAAAGTCTAAATTAAATAGTTACTAAAACAGCATTGAAACTAATTAACTAACTTAACTAACTACCTAAAAAGTTCAAATGCGACACCAGTAAATTGTATGCTTGTAAGATTTCTTTCCTTAACCAAAGTCAAAAAAAGAACGCTTTTGTGGTCTTCTGTGCACCACCTCACCTCACGTCATCCAGATCAATGCATGTGTGCTGCAGTTATAGTTAGTTTCACAACCTTTTCTTAATAGAAACTTGAGCTGCATTTATATACACATAATGCACGTATGAACATATTAGCTGTACACTGTATAGCCTGCAATGATACTATATAGTTTATCCAAGAGGGAAGGAAGCAGTGAAACCAGAGGAGTTCACTCGCCTTTGTAGTAAAGCCTGTGCCAATAGGGAAAGTCGCACAAGCATTTCTATCCACTTGTGAAATGAAATGAATTGGAATAAGATTAAGCGCACGTGTGATTGAGCGAAGGATCAGAGTCAAACAGGGAGTTTAAGAAGCCCTATTCATATTCTTTTGTTCGCGTGTGCACCACAGAAAAAAACTGATGGAGTTATGGATAGGCCAGGCTTGTTTAGTTTAGTTCAGTTAGTTATTTAGAACACCCATACAGCACTTGCATAAGTTGTACTGGCCACAATACTGATGGAAGCCAATATAATTTTAGTTAGCTAGTAGAATAGTGTTCACTGACTGAGAGTTTCTTATAGGAAAAAGCAATGTAAACTCTGGGTCATTCATATAAAAAGCACGAGGCTTCACACATTATTACATTTTAGTACAGTCCAAGTAAAACGGGTATAGTTAGCTGTTTTGCAAAGGTTGGCCAAATTATTTGCTAAAAAACAATATGTTTGATTAGAATGAAATCGGTTGAGATATTATTTTAAAATCTTTGCAAGTAAAAACGTTGTCATAGATACCCATATTAACGATTCAAGTCTCTTAGATGTAACCCAGACCATATGAGCAGAACTGTGATCAGATGGATGGATTTTTTTAAGCAAGGCAGTTGGTTGTTAATATGAAAATTCACCAAACTAATCTTAAGCTTGGCATAAAATTATTTAGCAGTCATTCCACTAACTACATTAAAAAAACGGCATTTA
>Ga0210040_10002368_pt1 | contig 26697 bp, 12 predicted proteins | sample CryGeyCG12114_NA_FD_185462 | JGI IMG/M metagenome (GOLD analysis project Ga0210040, IMG submission 185462) | Groundwater microbial communities from aquifer - Crystal Geyser CG19_WC_8/21/14_NA (SPAdes) (version 2) | ecosystem: Environmental > Aquatic > Deep subsurface > Groundwater | place: USA... | reverse complement strand
AGTTGCATCCATTAGCTCGTTTTAAAACAGCCCTCATAGGGATTCAATATAGAAAAAATAACTGCGTCAAGTACGCACATGTCCATTCAAATGGCAGTGATAGAGAGGAAAGGGACAAAGTTACTGTTTTTTCCCTCCTTACATGCATTGAAGAGTGCACTTTTTACCTTTCTCAAGATGTAACAGTATATGTACACAAACGTAGCCTTTCGAAAGGAATGTAAAGTGTGAGTGAACAATTTTAAATGACCTCTGTATCCTCTACTCTGACTTCCTGTTAAAATGGGGAAGAAAGTGGCAAAGAGAGTAGGGAAAAATTTAAGATTTATGGATACTTTTTCAATGTTGTGCAAAGTACTAGACAGTTGTACTTTTTACTAAATGTCAAAAGGAACCAAGTACAGAATGTATTTTTTTTTCGGGACAGCAACTTTCTACTAAGTTTGAACTTGGCCCGAAGTTGTTGGGTCGGATTTTGATCCCCCAAATGGAATCCACAAGTGGTGTTTTCAAACTATGCAAATGTGTGAACCCAATTTTTGCAAAGCAATCACATTTTTTTCACGCGTCAACTTTTCAACAACTTCCTATATGCACATGGAAGAAAAGGTAAGCTGGTGCATACAACAACAACTACTAGGTCAATGGCATTTCTTCCTTTTGTCTGTGAAAGAGCCTTGACTCTCTTTTGAAAAAAATTCAAAAGGGTTTCCTCTATACAATTCATAGCAGGCATTATTGTCCCTTTTCTAAAACATGGTTTTCAATGGCGCAGATAATATACGCTAGTGAATAAATGTGCACTCACTCACTCCTATATTTGCAGACACAGAAAGAAGAGGGAGAATAAGAAAAAAAGATTCATTCAAAAGAAAAGCTTCCTATATAACTCCATTCTAATATGATGATGCATTCATTTTTTATCGTCATTTTTGTGCCAACTAACTAAACTACATATGGCAAATGGCAATTCGTCGTCCTATTCCGTCCAATTTCACCCAAAAGTACACATGATTAACACTTTAGTAAAACGGATGACTTCAAAGCCAAATACTGCAATATCATCCCCCACTTGTTTTTAGCAACAGTCAGCCAAGAAAGTTTGCACAACATAAAAGCTCGGCAGGTGTAGCATGACCGTATCATCATGAAAAAAAAGACCAGAGACGGATTTAGAAACTTCGTTTTTTCCCATTGTTTCGCAATTAAATTGGGGAAGAAACACAGCAGTGATCTCTTAATGCTTTCGTACACACAGGACACGTATAGCGATCCGCAAGAAGCGTTTTCCAAAACGGTGGTTTTGTTTCCACTACTATACTGTGTCTAATACTAATATGGGCTCTTGATCATCGCCTTTTGAATGCCATGCATTTTAGGAGCTCTCAATGTGAATTATTCAACTGTTTCTCTCAGATTCTTTTTCCCATTGTCACATGAGTAGTTAACTCGACTGCACAATGACATGCGGACTCATTTCAATGTATTTATTTTCGTCCCTGTCTCTCTAATATACTGAACAAGTGGATACACAACTGCACTTCACCAGTGGAATGTGCATGCTACAACAAATTCATGTTATCTGTACCACCATCTTGTTGTAGATACTAACTAACAAACTAGCTTAAAATGGTGCAGTTGAGGAAAGTGTGAGGACAAGTACTAATGATATACATGTATCTACAGGAGTTAGGAACATGGAATCTTATCTGTGGAAACAAAAGAACTATGTCTTTTGTGCCCTTCCTTTTGTCACTTGTCCAAAATAAGAGCGAACGGGGTCTCTTTGTCCTTTTATTCTGCGTGGTTAACCTTCATTACTACGACAACTGCTGCATGACAACTTGTATTTTCAAGCTTTCTGGAGATTAACATTATTACAAGATGCACACGAGCCGAATATTATGAAAAAAATGAGTTGACGTAAAAAATATGAACGAAATCACAAATCTTGCTCATGATTTCATGTTCACCGTATAACTAACTCTAAACGAGCTTAGAATTCTGAATGTACAATAATTCAAAGTTTAGTTGCAAGTATCCAAAAGCCCATCATAATATCGCATGGACATTTATCAATTTGGTACAGTAGGCTCTCCCAGTTTGTCACACTAACCAATTTTTTTCTTTTTTTGGAACAACAAACCAACTGGTGAAGAAAAACATTCGACGTGGTTTTTTCCTACACAATTTTTCTCTGTCATGCTTTGTAGGTATATTAAATATGCTTGGTAAATTTTTGCAAATTTTCCTTCTACCTATTATCTTGTGTGACTGTGTCAAACGGCTGGCAATGTTGGCATCTTGACACTCTAATTGGCTCACAGTATTTACTATGAGTTTTAAAAAATGGGCTCAACTCTTTTGTAGCGGTAAAGGAGGTGTAGTATCTTATATCATCATATTTATATCGTGGACACGTTTTAGTTAACCCTTTCGTTCACGAGTCATCTATTTCCCTACGGTGGTGGTGGTGAGAGCTCATCTGCGTACTACAAAAAGGTATACTTTTATAGTAGAAACTAGAACCCAGGCATATTTTGTATGCCCCTATCCTGGTCGTGTCTTCACGTTTCACAAAGAGACATTAAACCGTTTACGATGAAATATTTGACTGAAGGCAAATCCGCATCACGTATAATATTTACATGAACCTAGCAACTACATAGGATACTAACTAACTATGGAAGAGTAGACCGTCTTGTGACAAACGTGGCCAGACTCTGTGAGACAACGTGTATAAAAAACTGCTGATCTACCGTTGTGATAATAAGCGGAACAAATGGGCGACATAATTACGTAATTTTTCTTTCCTCTTTTTGTTATCTCCCTCTCCTCCTTGGTAAAAGCCCATCATTATCATGGATTGTGAGTCCCCTCTATTAAGTAAATACCTGGAGTGTCTAACTGGCTCAAAAACGTGTACTAAATTCAACGTGTGGTTTTATTCTATGGTAATAAATATTGGAGTAACAAGATGTGCCTCATAGCAAACGCATATAATATTTCGTCTGCTCACTCAAATGAGACTCACTGACTGAGAGATCCTATATTTCAACAGTCCTCATTACCCATACAACAGACAGAGGAAAAATGCTCGTACGACAAGAAAATTGGTCGTGTCACATAAATCCTCAGACATAAGATCCAATTACACCGAGTAAAAGGACTAAAGTCCTTTCCTATCGATTATTTCCAACTATAAGACGAGAGCTACTTTCATTTGTACTCATGCCGATTGGCCACAAAAAAGATGAAATCTGAGTCCCACAAAAATGGATTCCCCTGCTCTTAAATAGAGCTTCCTGTCTCCTATCCTTGTAAGATGATCATGGGATGAAAAATTGCATAAGCATACATTTCTGTCTCTCTCTGTAGTTCTGTCTATATAAACATGGGACTAAAACATGGGAAAAAACGGCTAGAAAGATACGCAACGAAAACTACATGCAATCATCACATAGTCAGTCAGTCAGTCAGTCCATAAAGATATGGGGTTACATCATCACATGGATATGAAGAACCAACCAAAAAGCCGCTCTGACTGACAGTCTAGTCAAACACTACTAAAAACAGATGCAATTTTCTTCGAGGGGGTTTTTAATCTGCAGTTCTAGAGGTAGACACACACAGACAAATTTCCAACTCCTTATCACTGTTCCACTCTTGAAATTCTACTATACCACCACCCAATGGTATGTCCATGCAAGTGAAATCCTACAAGAAGAACATACACAGATCCCTCTCTCTTTCTGCTTGCATGTATTATTATGATGATGATGATGCTCATCAGGATGATGATTACATGGTGAAACTAAAAAATTTCCTCTCTCTACTGTCAAAGGGATTACATAAGTTTTCCTACTTGCTCCAGAGAGTTGAGACTATATTGAAATGATATGGGCTGTAGTGTACTATGAGAAAACGGAAGGACTTTTGCATAGGACATAGCGGAGAGCCCAATATTGTGGCTTCCCAGAGAAGAAACCTCTAAACAAATCCGCGAGTGCTCACAAAGAGAGGATCTTTTCTCCTCTCTCTCTCTCTGGCTGCTCCCAAATCAATCACCAAGGAGACTTTCATCCTGTAGCTTTGAATTGAATCCACAGCAGTAGGAATACAGGAGCAGCTTAGGGCGTCCTCATCAATCATCATCGCACTTTCATGTTTTTGCCTTTGGAACGAAGCGCGTGATAAATGCCATGTGAACATGCATTTGCATGAACTTACATAGAAAGGAACCACATTAAAAATCTCCTTCCCCGTCTGTCTCATGAATGAGACTGCATTTTAATAAATGTGGGTTTATCATGATGCCTACACATTCTGTCAACCAATAATAATACACCCATGCATAGGCAAGCTAAAAATAATGTTTGCAACCGTTTTTCGTGTAAAAAAAGGATTGAGTTGAGGAAATATACTATTTCATTCGATTCTGTTTGACTCAAGATTTATGGCTAACATGTTGGTCGAAATAAACAAATGGCAATCATCATGACTGGAGTTAGCAGAAGTAGCTATCATTTTATGTATTCTGTAGCTAGCCAAGGATGTGGATGTCAACGAAAATTTCGAGCATCATCAATTCTATACAGTTACGGTCCGCCCCGAATCCCATCAGGTGTGGACCGAAAAAAATCCCCTAATGCAACCAGGTGTGACATTTTTCACTATTAATCACATTGCCTATGTTAGTATGTATGCGGGTGAGCACAAAACCATTGGAACAGCTATGGAAGCAATAATAATAGTTTTTGCCGTTCCTTTTCCCAGTCAGATTCTGTCACTATTATTATTACACTTTGTAGTATAGTAGTAGTAGTGCACATGCTATAGTGATTGCCTTACCTTGTACTACCTAGCTAGCATTAAAATTATTGCCTACCAGTTGGGTCCCTTCAAATGACATTTTCTTCCCTATCGGCCATTTATCTTCTTAACTTGCAAGTAAATATACGCTTTTCACAAACCACTCGGCTGCCATCCAGAGCCAAGCAGTCTCGTGAAAATATTGCCACACTAATATTTCAAACTGTGTGTGTGTTTGTACTCCCAGTACTGCAGTTAGTCTTTGGTTAGTTAGTATGGTATACTAGTAGCGCCTGATATTTTTTGGCCAAAGGACAACTCCTTTTTTCCCTTTTGTGGAAATTTCTCAAGTCACTATTTCCCTTCATTATATATAGCATAAGGTAAGGAGAATTCTTAACAATTCTTAATGTCCAAAAAGGAAGCTTGCCCATTGTCTCGTATTCCGAATAGCACAGAGGATGCAATAAAAAGGACAGATGAAGCCTTTTTCTTGGAATTCATTGCACCCAATTCGCTTTTATGGAGAATTTGAGTAAAAAGAAGGAAAAAATCCTCGCCTTTCCCATCAACATACTAACATTTTTTCCTCTCACATTTTTTCTTCTCAACTACTGCAGTATAGCACACTGCTAAAGCCACATTACCATTTAATGAAAAGCTAATGCTTCCAGTCTAATGTCACCACCACCAATGCAAACACTCTATTAGCTTAAGCGAGTATAATACACACATGCAATGATGCAATGCATGGTGGCTGTGAATGAGTGTATGTTTTCGACAATGCTGAAGGCGATAGATTTTTGAAAACCCAGTGGAATCAACCAAATGAAGGAGAGAGCTTGAACAAATATTGAACTATCGCTTCAAACATGCTACATTGCCAACTGATCTGAGCATGTAAACAGTATTCATTTTTTAGTACCACTTTTGATGCCAGTTAGTTAGTTAGTTAGTTATAAGCTAAACTTGAATAGATACTTTGTATGTAGAAAAGCCTGCGTATGACAAACAAAGGTATACGTGAGTGCGAGAGAACGCTCCAAGGGACATATTCTCTCGTTTTGTCCACAGCTAATCAAGAAAAGTTGATTCTTCAGTTTCCAGTTAAAATTACTAAAGCGCCCCCATACCGATAGCCTATAGTACCTTGGTTATTTACTTTACAAGTGTGCAGCCTAAAAGACCAAGTTAGCAAAGTAAGTTAGTAAATGTCAACAAGAGGAAATGAATGGACTCCCTGGTGTTCCCTTCATACGGGAGCTCAGTAGAGGCTGAGAACTCTGAAATGCGAAAATCTTAGCAAACTATTCATGGAACAGAGTGAATATACGACAAGCCAGTGGGACCACCATAGGAATTCATTTACTCTCTCCTGCAAGAAAATTAATTTCCCACTTTTTGTTGGCTCGCTATACTAACAAACTAATGCTTGGAAAATGTTAAGTCCCTTACTATTACTTACTCACTAACTAATTCATGATGAACATGCCTCATGCAAACAGAGCAGTGAAGGCTTGAATATGAGAGGACAGGCGAGTCTTTTGAAATATATGGTTGAGAAAAATCCTCCCCTAGCTAAATAAAATATTCGGCGGCCCAATTTCCAATATGAACTGGGAAACTACTATAACGGGTCATACCAGGTTTTCATCATTTACGCTCGCCGAGTGACGAGGGTTGGGTTCCAAATGTCAGTCTCTCTACTTTGTGTCTCAAAATAAAAAAGCGAACTAGCTGCCAGTTAACCAAAAGTTTCCTCTCTCGATGAATGAGGACAGCAACACCGGTAGAGCCCAGGTGTTCAAAGCGATTCTCATTCAACGAGTGAGTGTCAACTCCGCCTGCAAAATTCTAGGGGGTATAGTTAGTTAGTTGGTTAGCAAAGCAGTACTACAAGAGTGGTAGTCTTTAACTATAGTCAACCGTACAAACAAATAAAGTTCTGGGAAAGCCGCGTTCAAAATTTCAAGCCTACCCATACATCTTAAATGAATCAATGGAATTGGATTTGGGTCGAAAATTTAATGTTCCGTATCCTTGCGGCAGGATGGGAATTGATAAAAGAAAATGGGCATCTTTCCATGAAATTAAGAATTCTGAAATAGCAACCCGTTGATCTCATAATATTCAATATTTTGTGAACATTCTTTTCAGCTGAAAATTCGAGTAAAAGTCCAAATATTTTTGGCAATGTCATCGACAATGACCCAAATACAAGGGAAATATGTATGGAAATGAAATCATTCTTCCCATACAGTATTCACGCACTTTTCTGAATGTATGAAAAAACATTTGTACTTAACTTATACTATGTACGCATGGGATTCCATAATGCAGAATACTCTACATACATAGAGACTACAATAATGACGCACTGTAATAATAGATCTTTTGTAACGGCAACCAACTATTATACAAGACAAACAATTGGAATGCATCTATTCATACTCAATGGAACAATGGATGCACCTTGCAAATATCAATTTGAGTCCATTGTGATTTTCAATAGTGAGCATAGAAAAAGAGAAAAAAAAGTGTGTTCTATTCATTCATTCGTATTACACGGTGCACACCAACCATACTATTACAGGGACTATTGATACAGAACGAGTCAATGATTTAAGTTAGTCAGTTATTGTAAGTGTGTAAAAGTGCATCATTGGCTTTGAGAATAAAAGTGAATGAACGGAATGAATAGGGATTGAGCAGTGCATCCGAGTACAATATTTGTAGGAAAAAAATGAGAGGTTTCCCTTTCACTGGCATGATGATGATAGTTTGGTTTGTCTTTGAAAGAAGAAAAAAAACCTTTTTGCGCTATTGAAAACTTGCGTGGACAATGGAGATTTAGGAAGTCTTTTGTAATGACTCAAAGAATATACACATGCTTTTGGTTTCTATTCCATTCACTTACTTTTTTTTACACAATTAACTTTATGATTACGTTATATAGCACCTCTTTTAATGCCATACTGGGTCAATGCGTGCGGTGCGTAATTGTATCAGAATTAGTGAATGGGAAATAATCATAACAATGATAACAACTACTGATTTCATGAATGGCCTTGACCGACTCTTTTTTGTACGGTTTAACCGGTACATTATATATTTCATTATTTATTTGTTTATGGTGATTTGAGTGGCACGCTCCGGGTCTCGTCCTTGCTTTCATTCATGCTAATAGCTTCCTGCTTTGGCATACATTTTATTCCAGTGTGAGACCAACAGACAAAAGGAGAGAAAATTTATTCACTACTCGTCTATTTTATGACCCTTTTTTGGGCTTCCTATTGTCTACAAAACTCATTTATTCAGACTATTGTAGCTAACTAGGATTCATTATTGTACTGGGGTTTCCATTTGTCACATTATTGAATCAGCGACCAGGTATATCATGAGTAATTCAAATGAAAGCCTTATAAATAACTCAAACTGCTCTACTAAATTATACAAAGAAAATATAATATGTAATACAGTATCAGTCACCATTACAACATTTGGTAAGTAAACATGTCTGGAAACTTACAATTGGATAAGTATTACGTGTTTGAAAAAGTTTCACAACACGCCAAATTGTCAAGTAAACATCAGCATGCAAAAAGTTGAGAGTAACCAGCACAGAAATAAACCATTTTCCACTGGCCAATTATTTTGCAATTTACTCCTACGATGTAAACACCCTTTGTAGTCTAAGGGTGTACAAAGGAAATAATCGCAATTGAAATCTTCAATACGAACTCCCAACTTAAATGCTACTAACTAACCAGCAGACCCAATCACTCTACACTTTTGGTTCAACTTGAAAGGACCAAAAAATGGCACGGTGATCAATTTATCTGATTCATCAATCAATGAGCTAATGATCTAGTCAAGGGAGCCTACTTTAATACTCACTGCTCATGAAAGAAGCTCAAGATAAATATAGTCTGGTTGGCTTGAAGAAACACCTACTCACATGAACCGCATTTCTATAGCCCTCTTGTCAAAAAAGGAGCGGCAAAAAGAGCGTCTCCACACAACTATTAATCATTAGAGGTGGAATCCAAGCAAAAAGTCTTATTCCCAACACCCATAGTAATACACAACAAGATGAATATATACAAAAACACCTTGGAGGTTCATTAAATGGAGAAACTTTACAAGAAAAGTCTCAGGGCGGAACTCTCTGGTTGCTTCGTAACTAAACTAACTAACTAACTAACTATAGCTCTAGCTAACTAACCAAGTTAACGCAACTTTTTTTTCTGACAATTTATTATGAAACACTTGCATTGTATACACAGTTAGAGATCCATAGTGGCTGGCAACACAAAGTTTACAAGATGAAAAAAAGTCTACATGGATAGGTGCTAAGGAAAGAATCATGCTAATGAGATAGCAGTAGTCTAGCAGTTGTATAGCATTGGGACTGAAAACCCGAACCACCCATCTTGCCAACACTGTATACAGAATAATAAATAATGATAAGAATATACAAAATATAATCTACCCATGGTGGAGAAAGAGTGAAAGAGGCAAAGGAGAACATGGAGCAATAATGCAATGCAGACATGACATTTTGAGTCGCTTTTCTCCAGAGATGACTGATGATCGTACATAGATTAATAATAATTCCCCTCCTCCGTGGTGTGGAGAACTGTGCTCCTATTCAAATATGGAATGTCACTCACAATAAACGGTATCCAGTGCCGTCATGAGCTCAGTAATCATTATCAAATGGGAGACCTATACGATATGGCATGCAGTAGTAGCAGCAGTGTGCATCCGTCTTCTCATTTATCTTCTCACACTATTTCTACTGCGGGTAATTAATCGTACCAGATGAATTCCATATCTAAACTGATGCCAGTTTTTCCTTGTAAATAGTTGATAATTATTTGGTGGGAAGAGAATGCCTGAAGGTTTGCAAGTGTAAAAGTGACTGTGTTGCATAAATTCCAGTATTTTCTATGTATCTAGCCGATGGAAATGATTATTCTGGAGGTTGTATACTATACACACCCTTAAGGGAAATCACAAGTGCAAATAGTCGTAATAAACTGTTTTTCCTATCCCTGGAGAATATATGAGCACCATCATCATCATATCGTTTATCGCTACAGTTCCTGTCTCAATGAGTTTTGTATACCGAATATTTTTTTTGTATGTATTTGCTTACTACTGTTGATTTGTTGTCTGCTGTTGGGTAAATAAGGTATACAAAGCTTATGTGGTGTGTTGATACAGTATAGAATAGTAGGTAAAGGGATGGACGCAACTAACTAACTAACTAACTCAGTAAGTCAAGTCAATGAGTAAGTTAGTCAGTCACCAGTGTATTTTTATTATTTATTTTTTATTGAGTGTCAAATTCCTCGCCTTGGTGTTAACTCAAGGCTTTCCCAACCACACAACACAGGTTGTTTTTGCTGGAGAACAAACGATCTTTAGCAGAGTAATTAGGACTGCAGTGTTTGTTTACAGCGGGATCTCACCCTTACTTCCTTTCAATGGTCATAAATCTGGTGGCATCTTTTGTCTTGTGCAAAGGGAAAAGATAGCAGTGAGGTGAGTGAAACCATCAGAATCATATCGTCATTAATTTTTATTGTCATCAAACTTCCGCTATGCAATCGGCGGGGATTAAAGGATTTTTTTCAAGTAGGGAACCATGTAGTATAGTATCTACTACCTGATTAAGGGGTAACTTTTTATTGCTGAGTAAATGGAAAGGATTGCACCAGAGCTGCCGTTTTTTTAACCTTTGGCAACTCGACAAATCATTCAGTTAGAGTTAAGAAAGGTGAGCTGGCAAGCTAACTAACTACTAATAACCTAATAAAGTTATCGAGCCAGAACCGTGGACTCTGCAAATTTGGTGAAATCCATTAGGACCCGTAGAGGAATGCAGAGGTAGCAAAAAGTTTTATTGACATCAAAAATGTATTCCCCATTTCGTATTTAGGAGAGTCAGCGGGCTGAACAATACAAGATTTGAAAGAAAGAGCCCAAAGTCCTGAGTTTTATGAAAGGATGAAATATCCCTGGAGGAAATTGCTTTTGGAAAATGAACTTTTTTGTAATGAAAGAGGACGTGACACGATTTAAAATGGTTAGATGAGTACAAATCTATGAGTGAGCAAGAGTAAATGAAAAAGTTGGCGAGAAAGAAATGACGGTGTGTATGTGTGCAGAGTGATCAAGTGAGTGTAAGTAAACTTTTCCCCCAAATCAATAATAAATACTATAGTTGTGTGTGAAGCCCTATATGATTGGGAGAGAAACGTCTCTGAGTGTCACCACCATTTTTCCCAGAACTAAAGGGACTAAATTTTTGAAATTTTCTAATAAAGTCGCACACAAACTCGGTAGCTCCCAACTAACTCGTAATTACTTTCCCTATTCTCCCTATTCTCTACTCAGATCCACGCATTTTGAGTGACAACTCGTAATAACATATTGAATAGTAGACTCCCTACAGTTTTTGAATATTAACAGCACAGGACTCTTTAATCCTTGTGTCATGTCCGTATCCCAAATGAAATAGTTTTGTGATGATGACGCTAATAAGATGGCTATATATAAAGGTGAACAAATTCCATGGTCCAACAGTATATACATGGTTGGAGTAATCAACTTGGAATCACATTTTCTATTCTTGGTGCATTCATTCTATACTATACTCGCTTTCATAAATACTTGTTCCCAACCAATTTCATTGCTATCAAATTCCCAGAGCTGGTCTACTGTCGTCACCCTGATGACTTTCCCAAACTAATGTCACATTAAACAGTGTGAGCAGAGTATAGGATCTAGGATCATAGTATATTTATATCCCGAAGAGTGCATGAAATCAAAACCCTTTCTCTCTCACTGACTGCTAATGCCATTAAATGGAAATGGACATCTTGACTACCATTTGCTATGGTTTTGAACTCTGTATATGTACATAGTGCGCTACAGAGGATTTTTCCCTCTCCTTATGCAATTCCTTTTAAATGTAGAGGGTTCAGTTGCAAGCACATTTTAAAGTGCTCTATCGGGACCCCATAAACTTTAAAATGGCCTTGCTTATCTCGAGTAATTGGATACTGGATCCAAGCATTCCAGTCCTCATTCACTACTTGAGCATATATAATAATGGGAACATCAACGGCGTTCTACGACTATTTCTTTTAACTCTTGATTTATATCGGAGGGAAAATATGGTCGTCTACGAAAAACGAGCATGGGTTTAAGTTCCAGTCGTGACATAAATAGGATGATAATAGGATGATATAAAATGGTTGGGAAAACATTTCGACAATATTTATCACAGAGTGGAGACTACTTGCACACCATATAGTTATAGTAATAACAGCAACTCAACTTTTTGATGAGTTCCAAGCACGAAAACGAAATGTTATTGAAAAATGAATCGCCGCAGCCTTAACGTTAATGTAATGGGTTAGATAGGCAGTTCTATAGTCGTATGTCATGCCATAATAAAATATGAGCAACTCATAATCAAATACAGCATATAGAAGCATGTTTTTCTGCAAAGGTCACCACTAAAATTATTCCTTCCATCCAACTAACTAACTAACTAAGCAAATAATAATATTGGAGAGATAATCATGCTCGCATCGGGCAAGACATTTTACGCAACACAGGGCAGATAGACTTGACAGAGCACAAAGGAGAGAAAAGTGTGACAGCCAATGGAAAATAATGTCTCGGGTTGACTAATCGATTCTACTGCATTCTCCTAAAAGGTGACAATACATCTGAGAGGTGTCTCTTTTTGCTCATGCGACAGTTATAAATGGTCGCTAAGCTCCTTCCGTTAGTCACCTGTGATTTAGCACAAAAATAATATGTCACACAGCCATTTATCTTGTGCAACGGCGAGTGAAAGACACTGTATAGGAAAAATGCCATCACGTAACAACATGGTGTACATGCATTTTTAGACTCGGCTGTTATATAACCCAACCACAAAGGTTAAATTTTAACGTAAAGAAACGGGCTTCAGTTAGTTAGTTAGTTATTTAGTCAAGTTTCAAACTTAAATCATTTTTGGTGCATGCATGGCAATATGACATGCATTTTTGAAAAATGCTCTAAAACATATTGGCCATTATTGGGAATAATATTTATGATTTGCCAATAGTATAAACAGTTAGTATTTAGTTAGTTAGATTTACCAATGTGTGTGCAGTAGTAGTATTGCCGAGTCATAAGATTTTTTATAGCTCCTTCCCTTTTATCCTGAGTGTGTATGCGTGCGTATGTGTGCATTGTGTGGAGGTGGGTCTGCTCTTTTGTTTTTCCCTACCCTATTGGCCCGTACTGTAACTCTTTTAATCTAAAGGTTGACTTGGCTCGTAGACTGAGGCGTGACTTCTTCCGTCTCAAGACGAGAGATGCTCAAACTGTAGTCGGATTGAGATGACTCGTACCCATTTATCCAATTTTTCAAATATAAACTGCTAACTAAACTGCAAACGTAGCATTTGGTAAACGTAAGAAATGATATTTATTTAGCAGAATGTCAAAAACGAAATAACTGCTGTCGGTTTCCGTTATTATTCAACTATATATTCGGTTCGCAAAGTGAGCATTGTCGGATTTATGATGCATCGCAATACTAAGAATACAATAATATATAGGTAGAAAGAAGAAAACTGCGCAAGTAAAATCCTTTCCAGGAATTTGTTTCTGCTAGACACTTTGGAAACAGTACTTGAACTGTTGTATGCGCAAGCCACAACATTCTCTTTCTCTCCCCAATCGGACTCTCATACATATACTTGACTACTAAAACTAGTCAAGTTTTGTTACTACACTATATTTTATGAGCTTACTTACTTAGCTTTATAGCCGTTTTACGTTTAGTTTTCACCAAAGTTGCAGCTATCGAATTCCAATACAAATCAAAAAGCTAATGCTCCGTTAGGATTAGCAGTGGGATTATAGTTTATGTACAGTACTTACGCTATGATTAATAACTCCAAAACGTTTTTGATTTCAAATTATACTAAAATGAATGAAGTCTTATGAAGGGTCAGGAATTGGTTGCATACATTTTTTAAAACGTCAAATTATCATACAGGCATAAAATGAATGCATCAACTCCACCATTGAATGTATGAACATTTTTTCAGGTACGCAAACAGTACAAATATGTGAATGTGTCTTTTTTCTTGGAAGAAAAAGTCCTCAAGTCATTCATAAGAAAAAGGAAACAGTTAAGAATCACTCACTATTGTGAACGCAAAGGGTACAAAAGTAGTGATATAGCTCGTTAGTTAGCTGAGATCTCTGAACATTATGTTTGCCTAGAAGACCTCAACGGGAGAAACTATTTGAGCACGAGGTCATGCAAACCATCCAAGTGTAAAAATTTGCCCCTTCCTTGGTTTCGTAAACAGAACTTGACTAAATGAGGAAAAAAAATATCCCAAAAAAATAGTTCCCTTGTTGTTGTTACCTGGAATTGAGAGACCAATGGACTCTTGCAGCAGTAACTAACTAACTAACCAACTAGCTACATCCATTTATTATTACCTGAGTTATTTTTCAATTGATATACCAAGTTCATTACTAACCAACTAACTACCATAGTATACGTATCCTACCTACCTAGTAGACGTTAGGGCACCATCCCTGCAGCGAACAGATTTTCAGTACCCGTGAGAAATGGGTGAAGGAATGAAAAAAAGGGAGAGAGAAAGAACTGATATTAGTTAGCTGGTTAGTTAGTCGGTGAGTATATTTTCTTGAGTTCTTTGAAGCGGAAAAAATTTAATACTGGCTGCAGTAGTAAGCTACTGCTGCAGCTAAAGTACAAATATCCCTGAAGAAGACCATATATCCCCGTGGTAAATATATGGATTACTGCTGGTGAGTGAATTTACGAGAGACTTGTAGGCAAACACAAGAAGCAAAGATATGTTTCACTTACCAGGTTAGTTAGTTAGTTAGTTTATGCATGTGGTCCCTGAAGGTAGGTAGGCAAGGAAGGTAAGAAAATTTTAGGGTCCCATATTTGAGAAGGGTCTTTTTGTCTCTTTGGGCATCTTTGTTGTCCATATGAGAGATAGAGCTGACTGACTATGTTTGTGAATGGGACGGTTGGATCCAGGTGTTCAGCTCAACTTTCCTTTGGCCGTGTAATAAAATCTTTACTTGTCAAGGCATTTTTCTGCGCACAGAACAAACAGAATGAAAAATTTAGGATGCATATAGCACAGCATATGAGCTATATAAGGTTCAGTAGGCCTTATGTTTTTATTTATAGCTTAACATTTCTGTTCCATTTGGTCACATTCGTTTGCATGTGATACTACCAAATAAAGGATAATTTGAGTGTTATGCATGTACAATTGTAAATGTGTAGACATGAGCAAATAAGATTCGAAATGTGTTCAAAATTATACTAAAGTAAGCAAATAGTATTTTTGCTTTCCTATAGTGCCTTGTAATCTAAACCGTAGAGAACATCTTATTTGGCTGAAATGTAAACTATCATTTAGTCACATTGTGTCCTCAACACACATACCATATATTTACACAGCCCACATATCACATGTAATATCTCTGTTTATGAATATTTTAGTGTCTTTTTGCTCCAGCTACTGTTATTACTAGTTGTGTTCCCCTTAAAGGAAAACTCACGGAACATTACTAACTAACTAACTATACGTGCATGCACAAACACAGGTATATGCAATACAAATCCATACGCTCCTATGAATTCTCAGTTTGACTTTATGACTCACATAAATTGTTAGAGTAAGCTTAGAAGTGCTAAACGGACAGTAAAACTCTAAATTTTCACAGAACAATTTCTTGTCTTGACCAATAAAATCCTAAATGCCTCATAAACCACACAGTAATTGGAAATGGGACTAGACTTACTATGTACAAAGGCTATTTAAACTCCAAATTTCTGCCATTCCACGTGTATATACAAAAATATTTGACAATTCCTACAGAATTTTCGAAAAACGGAAGCCACCCTTCCAAGGTGTGGTGTACACAACTTTTTCTCCATTTTTATTTATGAGTGGGAGTGTGAAGACTTTAGATGTAGAAAAGTTGATGATGATTCCCATCAGGGAACACTCACGCACAAATCATGAGATTCCGTGCAAAAAAAGGCACTTTGCATGACGACCGTAATCATGCTCGCTCATCACGATGATGATCGGATTTGAATTCTTCAGTGTCATCATCAAACCACGATTATTGGCTTCATAATCGTGGCTAGGGATTAGAATAGAAAAATTTGCAACACCAGTTACTTGTATAGTGCACACACTCCGTACACTCTGAGTACTGGCAAATCATTATGCGCAGACAACCATGGGATTCTTACAATTCATAAAGTTATGCGTATGTTCCACGACAGATTACAAAATGTCTGGTAGCGTGGGAAACTTGCAAATGAACACAGGGAATGGATATTTTTTTCACATTAGGTTTAGTAATCACACATACTGACATTGACTTGCATATGGAAAAGCATGGTGCGATGATCACCACCATAGTTGTTATTAATAGTTGGTTAGTTAGTTACCGAGTGAGTGACTACCAATGAAAGAAATAATAATAATATTAGTATGAAGCAATGGTATGCTCTTAACGTTATAGTTAGTTAGCTAGTCAGCATGTTTGGTCGGTATGTACGAAGAGAAGCAAAGAATTTTATACATGGTTTTTTTTATATCCCAGTCGCCGTAATAAATCAATAGGCACGATTTTCATGCTCCTCTCTCACAGTCCCATGCTGTGGCTTTCATTTTTCCTCCCTACTTGAATATTTTGAATGCTTTCGTTTAATAAGACCAGTGGAAAAACAAACTCATTCGGCTCACCATGCACAGCATTTTTGGTACGTTCAACCATGGAAAAATTAATGTAATACAACCTAGATGATATCTCATCTCACATCATGTATGTACTACTTATTAAGTTTGTTGAGTGCAGGAACCTCAAAGTTGACTTGGAATGCAAGAATGTCTTTTTTACGATCAAGTGATGAGAAGAAATTATTACACATTGGTATGTGATGGCGGCTCAACGATTTCATTACTGACACATGTTTACATTCTGTGTATGTACACAATGGGATAAGCCAAGTCACTCTTCCTCCATTAGCGCCATAAATTGAAGTCATTAGGGTCATTAAGTAATTAAAAATGGAACCTATGTGACGAGCGATATAACGAGCCTCTAATCAACTGAATCTTATCAATATAAGGAGAGGGGCTACAAGTCGGAAACCAAAATACTGGGTTCCACTAATCAACTAATACAAAAGAGTTAAAAATAGTATCTCATATTTTTACTAGTTAGCCAGTTAGTTAGTTAGTTAGCTAGTTATTAAATCTCTGTAGTCAAATCGATATTAAACAATAAGGCAGTTTTGTTTTTACCCACCGACCGATGGAAAAACTAACTAACTAACTAACTAACTGAGTCAGTGTATCAAGAAGTGATTAACTTTTTTGCATAACCCAACAAAAGAAACTAAATGCAGCACAAAAAGCGGGCACTGTATATAGACACACTTAAAAACTGCGTAGGCAAACAAACTCATGGAACATTACGCTCGCACACAAAGCAACATAATAAAAGATGGGACAACAATAGATGAGAAATGCACTTGCAAATATCTATTGAATTCGTGGCACAATTGCTGTTTCAAGTGGAAGGCCTATTATTATGATTATGTAAGACTAAAGTCATTGAAATTTACGCGACCTAGACCAACAAAAAAGACATGATGATGATCATTATTTTGATCTTCATCAGGTTCTTTCACTATTCCAAAGTATTCAAAGGGAAAAAAGAGATGCATAGTATAATGGTTGGTAATAATATCACTTGCTATTTTTCCCTTTTCTCTGTTGTTATATTCCTATGGAGAGGAAGAGGGAGGAAGTGCATACCATTTGTAAAGAAAACTTTTTATTCTCTCCATAATGCACATATAAAACTCTATATCCAGTACAATTAGTTGAAAAGATCTGTGTGCCCTTTCGGAGTTTTCTTTTTTCAATGAGCCTTGTAATATGAAAGAGAAACTGCATAAGGCATCCACAGACCTACTTTTATGTATGCAAAAGGAAGTGCACGCGTACGGTATATATACCCTTATGAAGGCATTTCCTGGCTCTTTACAGTGCACCATACTAACTCGTCGTCTTCTTTTCATCTATTTTTACCATTCATTCGGGTTACTATATACGCATTCATTCAATCCTTCATTCATCCATTCGCACCATTTTCAATTTTATCGGGTGGACAATGAGGATCCAATGTTGTCACAGTACAGGACAAAAGAAGGTCTTCCGATTCGCCAAGTTTAACTTTGGCTGGCCGACCTTGACCTATTCCTTTACTCGTTGTATTCATTGGGAAATTCAATGGATGCACTTCTCTTTACAAACTAAATAAATAATTCTCCATTCAACAATTCATTACACTTCTATTCACACTGCTAATAAATTCTCTAGTTTATATGTCCGCATGGGTATACTAACCATTATGTACGCTCACTGTACTAAGTGGTGAATGCAAACAACCCTATCTGTGTATAATATCTGTACACCATTCAAATTCACTTGCCAACTACCTGTCATTTAAACTGTGAGCCTATGTGAGTCGAATCAAAACCACTTTACGTATAGAGAGCATACAATGGAAACAACTGCATATAAATTGATCTTTCACTCAATTGACTTTCTTTTGTATGCCCATGGAATGTATAGGAGCTAAAGAGTGAGAGGATTGCCGTCAATGAATGCATTTTGTTTACTTTCTCACCACAAGCCACCTTCAAATGTGTGCATTATACACACTTTGAATCAGTTATCATATTTCACCTGTTGTTATATTTGCACGCATTATATTGTCAATTCAAATGGAACATTTTTCAGCACATAAACTAACTAACTAACTATACAACACAAGATGCTTCACATTCAAATTTAAAAATCAGTAGCTACTACTAACTAAACTAACTACATTTTTTGTACATGCTATTCCCCATGCATGATTGATAGTTAGTCAGTGAACGAAACCACTAACGATCCATAAAGTGACTTGTACATCCATTAAAAGTTTGCTCAAAGTGGAAAACAACTGAAGCCCGCAACTTATCACTCAACTTTCCATACACTATTTATTTACTAAAAACGTCAATTCCATGCTCCGTATCATGGACTAGGAATCTCTCCCAAAGACTCATCAAACGGACGGCTCCAGATAAGACGAATGGTTTTGGTTCAAGTGAAGCGAAAAGAGATGACATGCACACCACCCTTACATGATAAGTCAGTCAGTCAGACAGACTGTCATTCACTCTGTTCGTGTACTCTGGGTTCCATCATCATGGCCCAAAGAGAAGGAGCATAGCAGCATCCCATTTAGTGCGCAAATGGATTGATTGATTAGGATAAGGGAAAAGTAAAAGAAGAACAAGGGGGAGAAGAAGTACACATCATATCCTGGAGAAGGCGTTCCATCTAATGACAACCTAAGCTCACTCAATGTGTGATTATCACTGGTTTACTCGGTAATTATATTGCCCCCAACATGCTCTAATGGTTTGCCTACACATGCAGCATTTAATCTGCGCAGAGCTGGATTCCAAAATCCATGGGTCGAGTAAATAATCGTAGTGGCTAGCTAACTAACTAACTAAGCAATTCAGGGAGCAGTAGAGACTTTTTAGTTGCTGTCCTGAAAGCGTAATATAGTCTCATGTGAAATCAAACCAAAGCAATTGACTGAAAAACGGAATGATGATTTACAGGGCTTTTATAGTTCCCATGCTATTCATACAAAATTCAGAAGAAACGGAAAGCTATGTATATTTCTAGTTTCACTAGCGTTAAAAATTCCAAGAAGAAAAAAATCAATAGCTTGTCAAGAAACTTATGCATCATTGCTCATACAGTGGGAGTGTGACTATTGTCAGGCAGGATCATCAGATGACTTCAGAACTAAAAGCTTCCATACTAACTAACTAACTAACTAAACCGAGATTGCATGCGTACGGGACAGCGTAGAATATATGTGGAGATAATGTGTTCACCATAATAATAATTATTATTGCTACCCTATAAAGTAATAGTACGTGTTTTAGTTAGTCAGTAGTGACAGTGGCAAAAAGATGAGCGAGATAGGGAAATCATATGATAGAGGACGGAACGGGAAAAAGCGTGACTAGCTCACAAGCCCATGAGTGAGTGCAGTGCATCGAAGAGCAGGAAAAGAGGGGATGACAACAAAAGAAGAAAATTTCGTCACCGGAAGTGTTTTCCAAGGCTCCCTTGCATCCATTGTGCCACATACATAGAAGAGAGAACTTTTTTTCGAGCTCATATAAAATCATATGCGTCCACAAAATATTATAACGGCCAAGTTGTTGTTTGCTGGTTGCTAGCAACTGAACTGCCAACGAGAAATTGAACAACACAAACTACCAGTGTTATATTATTCGTTAGAGGCGAAATTGTATTTTCTCGTAATTCTTAAACTTATTAGAATATTTCATTGGGAACAATACGAGTTGATGAAAGGGATTCAATCAGTGACTACTAAGGCTGTACAGTGGTGATAGTATTTTGACAAAGGTGATGCACACAGAGAGCGCTCGCAAGGGATTTGTTGTGAACAAGAGAAGGATTTATTAAGTAGAAAATGAAATTAACTTCCCCTTAAACCCCAACAACAGACATGGGAGCTAATCAATGTCAAATAGTGTTAACTAACAAAGTCAATGTGAAGCGCCTCTCTCTGTTCCCAAGAGATAGATACTTTTTCCAATAGGGATTTCATGTCCTCGTGTCAAGGTGTCCATTCAAAAACGAGTGAGACCAAGTCGACCGAGAATATCAGTGCCAGCCCATATATATATTCAGCCGAAGAGACTTTTGTTTCTAGTTGGCCAGGGCAAGTCAAAAATATCGTTATTGAATGAATGTAATCTGAAAAACCATATGGATCTGTCAATAGTTATAAAAATTAGAGAAATTTACTCAATCCAAGTTGGGGACGACGAAAACCTTATGCATTTCATAAGTCCCGTTAGAGAGCACGTATTTTTTTGCTGATAGGTTAGTTTGTCGTAAAGAAAGTTGTATTAGTGAGCAGTAGTGAGATCTCATTTTCTGGCGTTTTGATGAATGCTGTTGAAATAACTTATAACATGAGCCCGGTGATTCCCCTTGCTTGAATTCTACAAAATTCATCATGAATATCTTATTCGGGTAGGGAAAGTCTCCCTCCCTAGAATGAATGCAGTGGAATGTTGCCCTATCTGCCGTATCACAGATTTCATTAGAGATTCCAGTGTCAACTTTCGACTTTCATTTTCAACTTTGGTTTACCAAATGCAATTTTCTCCACACTTTTCCCCTCTCAAAAGTTTCCACATTGGACAACTGTACGAAACTAGCTATGGTTTTGCCTTCAAGAAAATTTCCAACGACGCTAAACTATCTTGCTGACTTGTTACAAATACTTGGTATCTAAAATAGCAAATAATAAATTAATTATATCATGATCATCCTGCAAATCAGGAACAAGGCACACTACCATAATTTATAGCAACACTATTCACTTTAAAAAAATTTGTCAGCAACAAATTCAAACTGAAGGCTCAAATCTGTACTTTTGCGGTCAAATGGAAAAAAAATTAATAGATGCTCGCCACATTTTCATTAGCGTGGTGTATTGCCGTCTGATTATACTTTAAAAGGGTTATGAACATGTAACTTTAAAACATGTGAAGTGCATTTCAGCATTTCCCTCTTTTCATTTCTCCATTGAAACCCATGTTTCTGCACCCCAACAAAACCACTCAGGCACTTCCTAATGAATGTGTAGTGTAGCTACACCGCAAAAAATCTAACTTATGCATTACATGACATATAATGCACCCTCAAACTACTGTGACAAATTCGTTGCATACTCTTTGAAACAAATGTTCAAGTAGTCAGTTGTACTACAAAGCAAGGGAACGAACAAGAGAAAAAAATTAATATTGGTGAGCAAGTATCTAGGAAATAAAATTCAATACGTGCGGTCTTTTAGTACACTAATTTGTTGGGAAAGCTATAGTTAGCTACATCTCCTTTTTTTGCATACTATAGCTAAACAAACTAACTTGTATTCCATTCCTCACTGCACCCACATTAGTGTAAGATGGGTTCACTTAGTTAGTATTAGTCGGAAAAAAATCACTAATAGTCGAAAAAGGGTTAATCATGTAGGCGTTTCAAAGTGGTAAAAAATTCAAATGGACGGAAAGAGGGTGGAATATTATAGGTTTGCCATTAACTACTTATATTTTTCCACATCTCTCTGCTTATCAAAGTAAGTGGCTGCCTAGCTAGCTAACTAACTAACTAACTGTGATGATTATAATGGTGCTTTACCATATGATGACTGACAATAATGACTATGACCATGATGTTGATGTATTCCTTCTTGTGCATGAAGTAACTAACCAATCAGCTGTCTCTGTCCATGTGTATATCTAGTAATTTACTTTTTTTATATCTTTGGGTATAGTTTCTGCCTCTTGTAACTTAACTATACTATGGCCCATGGGTATTAGTAACTAACAAACTAGCTACGAACCAAATTTATACAGTTGCCATCATCTCCTATTCGAGAAGAAATACAAGTATATTAGGACTCTAGCGAGTACTACTACCCATAACGAACAAACTAACTAATAAGGATAAAAAATATCTCGTGGTTGTTGCAATGAAACAGCAATTTATGTAAGCTCTGGCACAAATGAGCAGCATTCAATAGGCTCTGGATGAGTCAGCATATAAAATCTGTGTGTGTGTACTGCATGCACCATACGTAGTATGTCCTAATAACAAATACACAAAAAAATGTAAACTATCTAGAACCCAGCACAAGGAAAGTTAGTTAGACAGTTAAGGGTAAAAACTAGTTTTTATACCATGACATGACATAGTCCTGGATCAAGTCTAATTGAAGGCCTTCACGCAAAAAAAAACTGAGTTGTAAACTTTCAAATGACATGATAGTTTGACAGGAATTTAAACTGAATTTACTCCATGTTTTTTGCGTCCAATTTGGGGCTACTATCCGCAATTAGTATACTTAAGGGGTTTGAAATCTGAGAATTATGTCATAAACGTACGAAAAATTTGCAGTTTATAAAAAATCCAATGATTGCACACATGCATCACTAATGTTCGTACGTCAGCATTTCCTTTGTCAAATAAATTGTTATCTCTCGTCTTCCATCACTCAAGTAACATTGAGAATGGCATTTCGTGAGTGACAAAAGGTCATTACAGATCACCAGCAGCTCCAAATCCAAGGCACATAAGGTAACACAAAGAGGTTACGAAATGACGTATCAAAGTTTCCTCATTGCATAATCAGCCCATGCTAAAACTAATAAACTATAAACTAGTTCAAGAAGTTTGCTCAATACCGTGTGACTGAATTTTTTTTTCTTGCTTTACTTACCTTTGACGGCGCACCTGGAGAAAATCCATCCATCCATCTTTTACACTTGTGATTGCAACACATGGATGCAAATGGGGCAACTAGATCAGAGCATATCAACTCCATCTTGAGTGACAACCTGAGAGAAGGAAAAAGCAAAGGTTAAATAAACTGAACAATATAAATTTGTATATTTATCAGTTTAAACTGTGACTAACGAACAAACTAACTAACTAGCTACTATATATGGGATAGAGGTTATGTAAAGTAAACAAGCAAGTCATGTAGTATAATATAGTGTAAACGAGCCCATGTACATAATTTGCATGCCATTGAAATAATTTTACAGTCCCAAGCCCTATCGAGAATCCTATAACTTTCAACTTTCTGTACTTTTCAACTTTCGCGTCTTCATTGTTGTTACTTAGCAAGTGACAACTACCTGAGTAAGTAGTCCACACTGACTCTCTGACTGTCCATCATAAGTTAAACTTAGATTTTTGTGAGCAATAATTGGTGAAGGTGTCAGTCATCGAAGCCATAACATGACATGACAAGAAGCTGCCGAACCCTCCAGGGGCTCTGAACAAATCTCCTATAGCCCGAACTTTATAGCGTCCCAAGAATTAGTTAGTAACCAACCTATATAAGAAGCTGAACCGTTCTTGTAGTACTAGTAGCATAGCAAGGAAACCACTGCTGCTGATGATGAGAATGATAAAAGGTGGAAATGGATTGATGGACAGTGCACAAAAATCTTATCGCGTACAACTACTAGTTCTTAAATGAGTCGGCGAAATGCAACCATGTAGAACGAATCATGTGGAAACCCAAGTGAACTTGTACTATCCCTCTATTCCATGAAATAGTGTACGCCTGAGAAACAGAAGGACTGAGTGAGTGAAGATATCTCATACCAGACCGTGATGATGATGATGATAATGCTTTATTTACTACTTACTTACTTACTACTGGTAGATTTGTCTTGGAATCAGCAAAACAACAGCAGCAGAGTAAAAAAAATATTCCAAACCTTCTAATCTGTATACATGAAATATGAGCTCACAGTCTACCCAGAGAAAAATTATGATCAATACAAGCTGTAATGATGATGGACTGTTAGTAGGTAGTTAAAACGTTGTAAGAGCCTCTAATTTGAGCTCGCAGAAGGATCCCTATGATCATGACATAGAGACAGAGATCTACCGCCGTATCAAAGACCATGTAGAGGCACCCAGCAAGTGTTCTTTGGGAAAAAAGATGAACCCTCATCTCATAACATGATGATGATGATGATTGAACTTGTTCCTTTGACTGAAATGCAGTCAACTGAGTGAAGGAAAACTACTGTAGGAATACTCATCCCGAATACGGAATGAATGCAAAAAAAAACCTACTATTTTTAATCTAGCATCATGAGTCGTTCGTAATAAACTCTGGGAGTGAGTGAATGAGCGCACTTGTAAGATTTTTTTTGTCAACCCAGCTAAAAAACGGAAGAAGATTGCGTTTCCTTTTTTTAATTTAGCACAAGGAGAAGTCCATTTCGATTACACTCTGTGGACTGAGACATGATCCATTATCCGCTTCCCATGATTACATAGTGGGTGCTTTCATGAAATGAAATGGGGCTTTGGCAGTCACTTAGGCAGTCATGAGCGGATTAGGTTGTCCACAGAGAGAGAGAGAAAGAGACAGATGGACTCATGTCACCAGGATTTCTCATTCCCTCTCTCTGCTCAATCCTAGATAAGTACTTCTCTCTTTTACTCCTTTGAAATTACGGCTTTTTAATTGATTCGCATCCACGAGAGCTGTGTGTTGTGCACCAACTCTACTTGAGGTCTCGTAATAATCATGGCAAAGGGAGGGCAAAAACATTGTAGTCATGATAAGTAGGTATGGATATATCGTTGGTTCCAATATATTAGTTGGATATTATGTCATTTTAATTCCGAGATGATGAGTTTGGTTGTCATTGGGAAAATGATCTAAAAAAGTAGTCGGCTATATGGTGCTTTAAGAGAACGTAATTAGAAAGTTGGGCTTGGTTTGCCAATGATGAGCAGACAGTGGATGCAGTCGAATTGTATATCATCATCTGATTGCCATCTTTTTACATGAGCTATTGCTGGTAAATTGAATCCTTTAAGCTGCACATAAAAAGCAACGTAATACGTTTGCTACTTTATATGGTAGCAGTATTGGATTCATCTTACTTGATCCATACATGTGTCTTCAATTTATCTCGAACGAGTCGTAAAGCTTTTTATTAATCGACTCAGCTTTTGTGGCGTCCCCAACCATTCCCACTGTTTTAAATTGCCATACGAAATTAAGACCATGAAACCACAAACGTGTAGTTAAGTACTACCTAAAGTTTTTTCATGTAACTTTACATAAATGGGTGTCATTATTAATTTCGTAACCGCACAACCACTAATTTAATTTTCCTAGTAGGTTATAAAACGAGCAGGTTTATAAAAGAGGGCAATTATTTTGCCCAAACTTGTGTACAAAATAGACAAGGTAATATACCTTTTAGGTAAACTTTTTCTCTAAAAAATTCATCAGTATTTGTCGTCCACATGCACAGTTTGGAGTCATACAATTGCAGCAATCCCATAAAGAGGATAAATGTCCAATGCATAATTTCTCAACTTATAAATATATGCCGTCCTTCACGCCCATATAACAGTCCCTTGAAGGGAGAACGAAAATTGGAGGAAACATGCAATATAGAACACAACAAACGGGAGAAACATGAATCTATAACACGACATGCAAATCAATACTGAAAGGTTGGAAAACCTCATGTAGTAAAGGGGAAATAGCTCAAGTGTCAGTATGAAGTGAACACGCTACAATAAATCAAAGAGTTCCTTGCCACCCGTGCAAAAATCAATCAATTTCCCTCACTCTTATTTTTTCCCCAAAATCCAAAGGGAAAAGGTAGAGTCTCAATGAATTTTAAGATTTGTTACTACTCTACACAGGCTTTTTTCTCTCCTGCCTGCATGGCATATTACTAATGTGTTCCGTACAAAACTAATGGTCCTTCCTTCCACTCACGGTAATAATATATTACCAAACTCGAACTATACTACTTGAGTGTGTATACATAATACATGTTCCCTATGTGTCCAATACTTAGCTAACTAAACTATACATTCAACCAATTCCTTTTGGCTATGAAGGCTATACAGAATCTAACATGTAATGTCCAGAACAAACGACCTTCCGTTTTGCTTCTGTAACCAAGCAGGAGCCAGGCCACTACTCGTATCGATATCATTACATGTTTAATGAACTTTGCGAGTGACCCTATTGACTGTGGCTACTAAATCTATTGCTTACAACTAACTACTACCATCATTATTATTACACGAGCCATTTAGCACGCTCCTG
>Ga0210040_10002367_pt1 | contig 26699 bp, 23 predicted proteins | sample CryGeyCG12114_NA_FD_185462 | JGI IMG/M metagenome (GOLD analysis project Ga0210040, IMG submission 185462) | Groundwater microbial communities from aquifer - Crystal Geyser CG19_WC_8/21/14_NA (SPAdes) (version 2) | ecosystem: Environmental > Aquatic > Deep subsurface > Groundwater | place: USA... | reverse complement strand
CGGATGAGCGTCGTCGAGATCCCGCCGCGCAGCGGCCTGGCGTTCCGCGTGCGGACCGGCCAGCGCTTCCGGGTAATCGATCCGGTCGGGGTGCAGGTGTCGGACCTGCTCGCCTACAGCGCCGCGGATGTGCGCGAGGTGATTTCCAGCGGCCGCACCTTTGATTACGAGGAAACGATCGCGCTCACCACCGGCAACCGGCTGTGGTCCAACCGGTCCAACGTGATGCTGGAGATCGTGGAGGACGATGTTGGCCGGCACGATTTTCTGCTGACCCCGTGCAGCGAGGCGACCTTCCGGCACTTCTATCCAGAGCATCCCGTTCACCGGGGGTGCTTCGGCAATCTGGCGGAAGCACTGGCGCCCTATGGCGTGGAGCCGGACGCGATCCCCACCGCCTTCAACCTGTTCATGAACGTGCCGGTGGCGCCCGACGGAACCATCCGCGTGGATCCGCCGGTCAGTCGCGCGGGCGACCAGATCATCCTGCGGGCGGCGATGGACCTGGTGATTGGCCTCACTGCCTGTTCCGCCTATGCCTCCAATGGCGGCAGCTTCAAGCCGATCCACTACGAAGTGCTGGACTGAGCGAAGCTGCTGGAGGCCTACTCTGCCGTCAGGGCACCGTCGTGCCCGGCGATCGCAGCCGTGCCCCGGACAGCGTTCTTCGCACGGTACAGCGCCTCGTCCGCCCGGCTGAGCAGGTCGGCGCGATCCGGCGCGGCCGGGTCGAGCCATGCCGCACCCAACGTCCCGGACACAGCGATGGGCACCTGCTTGCCCGGGCAATCGACCGTTTGCCGCAAGGTCGCCAGCAGGCGCTGCATCGTTCCCGGCAGGTCGGCCAGCAGGTCAGGTTCGGTCAGCAGCAGCACGAATTCATCGCCGCCCAGCCGTCCTGCCAGGGAGCCGGCCAGCCATGAGGCGCGCAGGGCCTGCCCGGCCTTGCGCAGCACCTGGTCGCCCACGGCATGGCCGCACCGATCGTTCACCAGCTTGAAATGGTCCAGGTCTATCAGCACCAGAGCCATCGGCGACCCATCTGCAGAACACCGGGCGATCGTCTCGTCGAGATGGCGATTGAAGCGTCGGCGCGAGGCGAGGCGGGTCAGTTCATCTATATCCGCCGCCTGGCGCAGCGCTGTTTCAAGCTCGTGCCGCTCGGTGATGTCCTGGAACACCCCGAACACCGCCACCGGCGCCCCGTCCTGCATCTCCAGTTCGCCTAGCGCCCGCATCCGCCGCTCCTCAAGCATCGCCGTGACGATCGTCACCTCGATATCGAAAGCCCTGCCGGTCCTGGCGGTCTGCTCGACGGCGTCGGTCATGCGTGCGCGATCGTCGGGCGGGAAGAAGGTGTCGGCATCCTCCACCGTTATCCTGCCACCCGGCGGCAGCTCGAAGATGGCGAAGACCTGCGGAGACCATTCGATGCTGCGATCGGCCAGGCTGAAGCGCCACGATCCGATCTGCGCCATCCGCTCCGCCTGCTGCAGCTGCCGGTGCAGTCGCTCCTTTTCGGCCAGGGCCTGCGCGTACTGGACCGCCACATGCCGCGCGCGCGCTTCGGACAGGCGGGCGGCAAGCATGGTCTCCAGCACCCGGCCAAGTGTCTCCAGCACCTGCAGGTCCTGTGGCGAGGCTTGGCGAGGCTGGCTGTCGATCACGCACAGCGTGCCGATCGGCACCGGATCGCGATCCGGACGGGTGGCGATCCTCAGCGGCACGCCGGCATAGAACCGGACATACGGCTCGCCCCGGACCAGCAGACTGTCACGGAATTTCGGGTCAGCGTGAGCATCGGGCACGATCAGCGGCCGGTTCAGCCGTACCGGCACACGGCAGAACGACTGCTCCAGCGGCGTCTCTGAAACCTGCAGGCCGTAGCGAGCCTTGAACCATTGCCGTTGCGTGTCGATCAGCGAAACGAGCGCGATCGGGCACCCCAGCAGTTCGGCGGCAAGCTGCGTCACCTGGTCGAAGTCGCGTTCCGGACGTGTGTCGAGGATATCGAGCGCGGCCAGCGCATGCACTCGCTCGTCCCGCCGTGGATCGGCCAATGATTCGTCAGTCCAGACCATTGCCGATTTGTAGCACAGGTTGACGGGGCGGGCAGCACTGCCGCCCAAGCGAAAGGGCCCGCCTTGCGGCGAGCCCTCGCTTGTTGCCGTCGATCAGACGGCCGGCTGCATCGAATGCCCTCAGGCTGACGTGCCGCTGGTCGTGTCACGGTTGTAGGCCGACGAGCCGGTCATGTCGCTGCCGTTCCGGTCGCGCTCCTTCACCCGCAAATTGTTCTGCACATGGCGCACGCCGGAGATGGCATCCACCACGTCCTCGGCCTGACGCTTCTGCTGCCGGCTTGTCACCGTGCCATCAAGCGTCACCTCGCCCTTGTCGACCGTCACCTGGATCTGGCGACCATCGACGCCCGGGTCGCGGGTGATGTTGTCGCAGGCGTCTTCCAGGATGCGCTCGTCGGAACGGGTGTAATTGGCCGGGCCGGCACCTGTATGGTCGTTCTCGCGCCGGCGGGCGGCGTCCTCGTCCCCGAACCAGCTGGCGACCTGATCGCCGGCCCGTTCGAAGAAGCCGCGGTCGTCGCGGCTGCCCTGCCCCTGGTTGCCGCGATTGCCCCACGAAGGCTGGCCGGTGTCGTAGCGGTCACGCGCCGGGGCAGCACCGTAGGAACCGGCCCCGTAGCTGGCGCCATAGGCTCCATTGGGCGTATAGTTCGACCCCGGGGCCATGTTCCGGGCCGGCCCGGAAAAGTCGCCGCCGCCAAAATCATTGCTGTTGAAGCTGCCGAAATTCCGGCCATCGCCGCTGGTGTAGCTGGATGGCCCGAAGCCACCGGACGAATAGCCGCCCTGACTGGTGTCGGCATAGCGATCGTTCGAGCGGCCGTAATCGGACGATCCGCGTTCTGGATTGTTGCCGTATCCGGGACTGCCCTGACCATAATCCTCGCGGCTCGATTCGCCCATCTGGCCCCACGAACGGCTGTCATCGCCGTGCGAGTAGCTGCGGTTGGCGAATTGTTCGTTCTGGCGGTGGTCGTTACGGCCGTAATCGCGGTTTTGGCCGTCGCGGCGGTTCTGATTGCGATCCATGTCACTCTCCTGCTGTCTTCCAGCTTTGTCGGCCGTGGGAGCAACAGCTGGTCCCGAGGCCGTCCCGCTATGGCGGCGGGTCACAGGGCAGCAACGGACCGTGCTAACTTGTGTTGCGCGGCTTGGCGTGACGCAAAGGCGCTCTGGCGCAAGCTGGCAATTCGCAACGGCAGCCAGTTGGGAGCTTGGTGCCGCAGGTGCACCTCTATCTTTGCGCTGGCGCCCATCGTCGCCATATCTGCATGCATGAGCCAGCTGCCGCCCGAGATCGCCGCCTGGTTCGCGCAACGTGACTGGCGCGTACGGCGACATCAGCAGGCGATGTTCGATGCCGACCAATCCGGCGACCATGCGCTGCTGGTGGCAGACACAGGCGCGGGCAAGACGCTCGCCGGCTTCCTGCCGACACTTGCCGCCTTCTGCCCTTCCACGCATGTCGACGGAAGCGCGGCGCCGGACGGGCTGCACACGATCTACGTCTCGCCGCTGAAGGCGCTCGCCCATGACGTGCAGCGCAATCTGATGACCCCGATCGCGGAAATGGGCCTGCCGCTGACGGTGGAAACGCGCAGCGGGGACACGCCGACCGATCGCAAGCGGCGGCAGCGTTCGCGCCCGCCAAACGTGCTCCTGACCACGCCCGAGAGCCTGTCGCTGCTGCTGTCCTACCCCGACAGCGTGACTCTGTTCGCCGGGCTGCAGCGCATCGTTATCGACGAGATCCACGCCTTTGCCACAGGCAAGCGCGGCGACCTGCTGGCGCTGTGCCTGACCCGTCTGCAGGCAATCGCGCCCGGGCTGAAGCGTGCCGCGCTGTCAGCGACATTGGCCGATCCGCAGGCGTTTCGCGAGTGGCTGGCGCCCTGGGGCGACATCGACAGCGTACAACTGATCGATGGCGAGCCCGGCGCCCCGGCGGAGGTCGAGATCCTGCTGCCGCAGGACGCCCGTGTGCCCTGGGGCGGCCATGCGGCCACCTGGGCGATCCCGCAGCTCTACGAGCGGATCCGGGCCAGCCGCACCACGCTGATCTTCACCAACACCCGCTTCCTGGCGGAATATATCTTCCAGCACCTGTGGGACGCGAACGAGGACAAGCTGCCCATCGGCATCCATCACGGTTCGCTGTCGAAGGAGGCGCGCCGGAAGGTGGAAGGGGCGATGGCCCGGGGAGAGTTGCGCGCGCTGGTCGCGACCGCCAGCCTCGACCTGGGGGTGGACTGGGGCGACATCGACTGCGTGGTGCAGATGGGCGCGCCCAAGGGCTCCTCCCGCCTGTTGCAGCGGATCGGGCGCGCCAATCACCGGCTCGACCTGCCCAGCCGCGCCCTGCTGGTACCGGGCAACCGGTTCGAGTTCCTGGAGGCGACCGCAGCCAAGGACGCAGTCGACGAGGGTCAGCGCGACGGCGAGGATTTCCGCCCCGGCGGCCTCGACGTGCTGGCCCAGCACGTGATGGCCTGCGCCTGCGCGGCACCGTTCGGCGGTACGGCTCTGCTGGCCGAGATACGCTCCAGCCTGGCCTATGCCTGGGTGGACGAAGATGTGTGGGCGCGGGTGCTCACCTTTGTCGCGACGGGCGGCTATGCGCTGAAGGCCTATGACAGGTTCCGCCGGATCACGCAGGAGGCCGACGGAACCTGGCGGCTGACCCATCCCGAACAGGCCGCGCGCCACCGGCTGAATGCCGGGATCATCGTGGATTCCGAGATGCTGGAGGTGCGCTTTGGCGCGGGCGGCGGCAGGCCGGGGCGGTCGCTGGGCAAGGTCGAGGAGCGGTTTGCCGCCGCCCTGCGACCGGGCGACACCTTCCAGTTCGCCGGCGTGAATGTCGAGGTGGTGAAGGTTCAAGACATGGACCTGATCGTGCGCGCCTCCGCCAAATCGGCGATGATCCCATCCTATGGCGGGCTGCGCCTGCCGCTGACCACGCATCTGGCCGACCGGGTGCGCGCGATGCTGGTCGATCGGCCTGGCTGGGCACGTTTTCCGGACGATGTGCGCGAATGGCTGGAGATGCAGGACTGGCGGTCCGAGATGCCGGGGCCCGACACCTTGCTGGTGGAAAGCTTCCCGCATGCACGGCGCCAATACACGGTCTATTACACCTTCATCGGCTGGAACGCCAATCAGTCGCTCGGCATGCTGATCACCAAACGGATGGAGGAGCGTGGGCTGCAGCCCGGCGGGTTTGTCGCGAATGACTATTCGCTGGCGGTGTGGGGCCTGCGGCCGGTCGACGACCCGGCCCCGCTGCTCTCACCCGACATATTGGCGCATGAATTTGTCGATTGGGTGCAGGACAGCCACCTGCTGCGCCGCGCCTTCCGGGAGGTGGCGGTGATCGGCGGTCTGGTCGAACGCCAGCAGCCCGGCACCCGAAAGAGCGGGCGACAGGTGACATTTTCCACGGACCTGATCTACGATGTGCTGCGCAAATATGAGCCCGATCACGTTCTGATCGAGGCCGCTTGGGCCGATGCCCGCGCGCGGATGACCGATGTCGGTCGATTGGGGGATTTGCTGGACAGGGCGCCGAGCGAGCTGAACCATGTCAAGCTGGACCGGGTGAGCCCATTGGCAGTCCCGGTGATGGTCATGATCGGACGCGAGGCGTTGCCGCAGGGATCTGTGGACGATGACCTGCTGCTCGAGGCGGAAACCTTGGCAGGCGAGGCGATGCGGGGCGATTGAGCCGGCGCATCGGGCCGCTTCGTGATCCTGTCGAGACACCGACTTGTGCTTCGGGGAAGGCGCCGCCTGCGGGTGCCTTCAACCGCCTGCAGACCGCCTCCACGCAGCCAGAGAGCACGGCCGGATCGAGCCACGGCCACTATCGCAGGCGCTGCCACCGTGACCGGGCTTCTCATCGCGGCGGGGGTAAGGCTCAGCGGAAGTAGGGGCGCGCAGTCGCGAGCGACTGGGCGGAAAAGGTACCATGGCGCAAGATCAGCGCGCGGCCCTGGCCAAGCGGCCCGCGGCGCTGCCCGTCTGCCACCGGGTCGTCACAGCCGCACCACTGAGTGCCGACCCAGACTGCGAGATATGGGAAGCGGCGAGCTGCACGAGACAGCAGATCGCGCGCGCCCTCCCCCGGCAGCGCCAAAAAAAGGGGCGGATAGCCCGCCCCTTTCTCGCAACCTGAGCCAGGCGCACCGCTGTGAAGAACGTCAGCCCTTGCCGAACTGGCGAAACTGCTCGTTGCCGACGAAGCCGAACTTCGTCACGCCGGAGCCCTTGATGATGTTCAGCACCTTGGCTGACTGGTCATAACTGGCATTGCCCTCCGGCTGGAACTGCAGCTCAGGCTCGACCGCGAAGGTGAGCGTCTGCTGCAAGTTGGCAACCAGTTGGTTGTCGCTGATCGCCTGATTGTTCCACAGGATCTGCCCGGCAGGCGTGAGAACGATCTTGTTGGTGATCGGATCGACATTGTCCGTCGGGGTGTTCGACGGTGTCGGCAAATCGATGTCGACCGAGTGGGTCGCCACCGGGATGGTGATGATGAACATGATGAGGAGCACGAGCATGACGTCGATCAACGGCGTCGTGTTCATCTCCATCATCGGTGAGCCGTCGTCAGAGCCGCCGGACATCGCCATGGTGAGTTACTCCTGCGTGAGCCCGATCAACCGTTCGGGTCGACCGGGTTGGAAATGAAGCCCACGGTCGGATAGCCGGCCGCCTGCACGTTGTAGATCGCACCCGCCACGCAGCGCCAAGGCGCCTGCTCGTCGCCACGGATGTGGACCTGCGGGATCTTCTCCGGCTCCTGCATGATCGCGTCGATGCCACCGGCACGCTGCACGATGGAGTCGAGCCGGGCGAACGCCTGGTCGTAGAGTTCCTGCGAGTCCACCAGCGTCGTATTGTTGATGTAGACGCGGCACTCGCCTTCGCGCGTGGCACCTTGGAAACCGCTGCGCTGGACGCCGGCGGTTTGGCCCGCAGCATCGGTGGTGGTCACCGTCAGCAGCAGGTTTTCCACCTTGTCCTTGGATTCAGTCGATTCGAAGATCGGCACGCGCAGATTCTCGATCGTCTGGATGGCGACGGGAACTGCGATGAGGAAGATGATCAGGAGCACCAGCATCACGTCCACCAAGGGCGTGGTGTTGATGTCCGACATCGGCCTCTCGCCGCCGCCTCCACCTGCTGAAATGGCCATCTCTTGTGTTCCTGTCCCGTATTAGCCGATCCTCCGGGGTGGGCGGCCCGCATGCCGTTGCCCGCCCCGGAAGGCCGATGAGGAGCCGCGATCAGACCTTGGGGGTGGTCGTGGTCGTGGTGGTGGTCGCCGGCTTGGTCGCCGTCGAGGTCACCGGAGCGGTGGTCTTGGCTGCCTGCTGCGTGCTGGTGTTGGTCATGATCGCCGGCTTCACCGCACCGCGCGAGGTCAGGTTGGCCAGGATGTCGGTCGAGAAGCCGCTCAGCAGCTCGGCGATGCGCTTGTTGCGCGCCTGCAGCCAGTTGTAGGCGAGCACCGCCGGCACAGCGACCAGCAGGCCGATGGCGGTCATGATCAGGGCTTCACCGACAGGACCGGCCACCTTGTCGATCGAGGCAGAACCGGCAAGGCCGATATTGATCAGCGCGCGGTAGATACCGATAACCGTGCCCAGCAGGCCCACGAAGGGCGAGGTTGCGCCCACGGTGGCGAGGAACGGCAGGCCGCCGGCCAGCTTCGAGTTGATGGAAGCTTCCGAACGCGCGAGCGAGCCGTGCATCCAGTCATGCGCTTCCAGCGAATCGGTCATCTTGGCGTGCTGCGCCTCGGCGACGAGGGCATCGTCCACCACCTGACGCCAGGCGGAGTTCTTCTCCAGCTTGGAAGCGCCTTCCGACAGGGTGTTCGCGCGCCAGAAATTGCTGCGGACCGCCTTGTACTGGTTCAGGATCTTGCGCTGCTCCAGCAGCTTGGTGATCAGGATGTAGAACGATCCGACCGACATGATGACCAGAATGGTCAAAATGGTCATGGCGATAACGCCGCCCTGTTGGATCGCCTCAACGAAGCCGAACTGGTTGACGGGGGCCTCTTCGCCGCCGGCGGCAGCAAGAATGTCGATAAGCATGCGGGTGGTCCTCTTTCTTGAATAGGTCTGAAAGATTTATCGGCTGAGCTGGTACACGATGGTGGTCGCGGCACTGCCCGTGGTGGGATTGCCGGCAGCGTCCAGCGCCGGGTTGTACCGGGCGTAGCGTGTCATGCCGTCACAGGCAGCCTCGTCCAGGATCGGCGAACCGCTGGAGTTGCTGACCGTGCACGAGCTGACGCGGCCATTGGCACCGATCTGCACCCGCACACCCACGCGGCCCTCGATCTCGTCACGGATCGCGCGGGAGGGGTACTGTTCCTGGATGCGGGCGGCCCAGCGATTCTGGCCGTCCGGTGTAGCACCGCGTGCCTGGGAAGGCGGCGCAGGCGGAGCCGGCGGCGCCACTGGTGCGGGCGGTGCAGCCGGGGGAACAATCCGCGCAGGCGGGGCCGGCGGCGGGATGTTGGTCTGCACCTGGATCGGTGGCGGCGCGACGCTGACGTTGATCGGCGGCGGCGGCGCGACCGGCGGCGGCGGTGCGACAGTTTCTTCCGGCGGCGGCGGCGGCTCGTCCGGCGGCGGCGGCGGCTCGTCCTCAATATCCACCGTGGTCACCCGCTCGATCGCCTTCTGCACCGCAGAATAGGCGAGGCCGGTAACCAGCGCGTAGCCAATCGCAAGGTGGATAAGGACAACGATGCCAATCGCAACCATGCGACTGCCGCTCATCTGTTGGTCAGCGTAAGCCATCCAGTCCCTTCACTCCGTTATGTTCTTCCAGCGTTGCTACGCTGGAACTCGGCTCAAACATTCGCCGGGCAAGACCACCCGGCGTCGGCGACGATCGTTAGGATTCGCATCCTGCCAGCCGCCATAAAGCTTTGTCCAGCCTGAAGGCTTCTTCGGCAGTGCCGAATTGTTGCGAAAACCCCCCGAAGGACAGCGGATCATCCCGTATTGTTGTCCTCAGGCGGACCGCTGGGGCAAGGTCTTACCCAGCACATCTGCTATGGGCAAACCCTTTGTCGGGTTCACCAGAGATTCACCTGCCGGGCGCTTGGCTCGCGAGCATCCGGCATTGGACGCGAAGCGCTGTTGCGCAACAAGGGATTATGAAGATGCGAAACGTCGGACTGGCCCGTCGCCACGGAAACTTTGTTAAGGCTGCGGCGCTGGCGATCACCTGTGCAATCATTTCCGCGCCAATCAGTTCTGCCCAGGAGGCACCAGCCGCGCAGCTCCCTTCCGGTCCCGCGGCGCGGCTGACCTACGCCGATCTGGCAGGCCTGACGGAAGCGGCCGAAATCGTGGCCGTCGTCGAGGTCCGGCGGCAAAGCAATGTGGATGCGGCGCGGGCGCCGGGTCTGGCTGCGGGACATGCGCGCCTGTACCTGGAGACCCAGACCCAGGCACTGGTGGCCGCGCCTTCGGCCATCGGCCAGGCGTTGACCTTCCTGGTGGATGTCCCATTTGCGGACAATGGGCGTGCCCCGCGATTGCGCCGGCAGCGTTTCGTCATTTTCGCCGACGCGGTTCCTGGACGCCCCGGCCAGCTGCAACTGGTCGAGCCGACCGCGATGATCCCGGCCGATCCCGCTTTCGAGGCGCGGCTGCGCAGCGTGGTGGGACAGTTTGCCGGAGCCGACGTGCCACCGAACATCACCGGCGTGCGCGACGTGCTCTACACCCCCGGCAATCTGGCCGGCGAATCGGAGACGCAGATGTTCGTCGAGACCGATACAAGCCTTCCCGCGTCGCTGTCCGTCGTGCGCCGCCCTGGCATGGAGCCGCGCTGGGGCGTGTCGTGGAGCGAGATCATCGATCAGTCGGCCACCCCACCAGCGCCCGACACACCCGAATGGTATCGCCTCGCCTGTGGCCTGCCGCGCGAACTGCCAGCCGAGGCCTTCCTGCAGGAGGCGGGCCCCGACCGGCAGCGGGCGCGTGCCGATTACCAGGTGATCCTCGACGCGCTGGGCCCCTGCTCCCGCAGCCGCGGCGGCGATACGCAGTAGCGGCGTTACGCAGCCTCTGGCCTTCGCCGCACCGCTCGCCTAACCGGTGCGCCCCTCGTCAGGGGTGTCAACAAACAGCAGGATCCAGCCATGGCCGCCGCCGCACCGCTTCGCATCGCTCTCGCCGGTCTCGGCACGGTGGGTGGTGGCGTCATCCGCCTGCTGGATGCCAATGGCCCGCTGATCGCGCGGCGAGCCGGGCGACCGATCACCATCACCGCCGTCTCCGCACGCGAACGTACCAAGGACCGCGGCGTGGACCTGTCCCGCTTTGGGTGGGAGGACGACCTCGCCCTGCTGGCGCAGCGCGATGATGTGGATGTGGTGGTGGAGCTGATCGGCGGCAGCGACGGCCCCGCGCTGGCGCTCGCCCGCCGCACGCTCGGGCTCGGCAAGGGCCTCGTCACCGCCAACAAGGCGATGATCGCGCATCATGGCATGGAGCTGGCGGCCGCAGCCGAGGCCGCCAACGGTCAAAGGAGCGCTCCGCTGAAGTTCGAGGCGGCCGTCGCCGGCGGCATTCCGGTCATCAAGGGCCTGCGCGAAGGGGCCGCGGCAAACGCCCTGACACGGATCTACGGTATCCTGAACGGTACCTGCAATTACATCCTGTCCACCATGGAGGACACCGGCCGCGACTTCGCGGAGGTGCTGAAGGAAGCGCAGGCGCTCGGCTATGCGGAGGCCGATCCCGCCTTCGACATCGAGGGCACCGATGCCGCGCACAAGCTGGCGATCCTGGCCGCGATCGGGTTCGGCACGCCGCTCGCCTTCGATCGGGTGGAGGTGGAAGGGATCACCCGGATTCGCGCCGCCGACATCGCGCGGGCCGATGCGCTGGGCTATGTGATCCGGCTGGTGGGCCTGGCCGAATGCGACGGCGGACGCCTGTTCCAGCGGGTGCAGCCGGTGCTGGTCCCGCGCAGCCATCCCCTGGCCGCGGTGGACGGTCCGACCAATGCGGTCGTGGCGGAAGGAAATTTCAGCGGTCGCCTGCTGTTCCAGGGCGCGGGAGCGGGCGAAGGCCCTACCGCCAGTGCGGTTGTCGCCGATCTGATCGACATCGCGCGCGGCGACACCGGGCCGCCGCTCTCGGTTCCCGTGGCGGAGCTGGAACCGCTCGCCCCCGCGGACAGCGGGGAGCGGCTGGGCCGGGCCTATCTGCGCTTCATCGTCGCCGACCGGCCGGGCGTGCTGGCGGAGATCACCGCGGCAATGCGCGATGCCGGCGTCTCGATCGAGAGCCTCATCCAGCAGGGCCGACAGGAAGAGGGCGGCGAAGTGCTGGTCGCAATGGTCACGCATGAGGGGCCGGAACGCAGCGTGGCCCACGCGCTCGACCTGCTGCGCGACTCACCCAGTCTGGGTCGGCCGCCTTTGGTGCTGCGCCTGATCGACTAGGCCACGCTTCAAGGAGCAGGCACGGTCGCCGGCAGCCCCTGGTCTTCCGGATTGGCGAAGCGGGCGGCGTCCGATCCGGGCGGCGCCTCCGGAATGGCGCGCAGGTCGATCATGAGTGCGGGCGGTCGTGGACAGGGTGGCAGGAAGCAACCCCGCGCCACAACGTTCTGCGACGGCCCGGCGAAATCCGGTGCCCGCGGGATGCCGTCGCTCACCGCCACACCCGCCGCGATGGCGTCCTGCGTGCGGCTGGTGACCCGCAGATCGGCCGGGTCCTCCAGCCGGCGGCAGACCACGATCTCGTCAGCGCTTCCTCCCGCGCAAGGTTCGGGCCGCGGCGTGCGGCTGGTGTAGCGGCCCGCTGCGGTCGTCAGCAGCTGCTCCGCAAAATCCTGCCGCTGCCCGGTCGGTGTCACCGGTGCCGGTTGAGCAGAGGTGGACGCTGCCCCGCCGGCTGCGGGCTCGTTCGCGCCGGGATCGGATGGAATGGGGACGGGCGCGGGCGGTCCCTCCTGCCCCATGACGGGCGACGCCGCCATCGCGGCCACTGCCGCAAACCGCCACCAACAGCCTTGCATGAACCAATCCCGCCCGTTCTGCCGCACCCGTACCATAGCCGGCCCGCGGCGCTGAAGCACAGCTGAATGCAGGCGCGCTTGTCCGCTCGACAATCCGCAGCCCGCCCCGTAAGCGCTCACGGCATCATATTTGGGAGCACGACGCGCATGGTAACCAGGAAGCTCACTCCGCCCAAAGGCAGCAATGTTCTCGACCGGGTGCTTGTGCTGGAGATGGTGCGCGTCACCGAAGCCGCCGCGATCGCCGCTTCCGACATGGTCGGGCGTGGCGACGAGAAGGCGGCCGACGCCGCTGCCGTGGAAGCGATGCGCCTCGCCTTCGACGAACTCTATATGGACGGCACGGTGGTGATCGGCGAGGGCGAGCGTGACGAGGCGCCGATGCTGTTCATCGGCGAGAAGGTCGGCGGCGCGCCTGGCAAGGGCCCCAAGATCGACATCGCGCTGGATCCGCTGGAGGGCACCACCATCACGGCGAAAGCGGGCCCCAACGCCCTGGCGGTGCTCGCCGCAGCGGAGGAAGGCGGGCTGTTGAACGCGCCCGATGTCTACATGGACAAGATCGCGGTCGGCCCCGGCCTTCCTGACGGCGTCATCAGCCTGGACAAGAGCGTGGAGGAGAACGTCACGGCCGTTGCCGAGGCAAAGGGCGTGGAGCCGTCCGATATCATCGTATGCGTGCTCGACCGTCCCCGGCACGAGGAGCTGATCGGCCGCCTGCGCGCCATGGGTTGCGGCGTGGTGCTGATCGGCGACGGGGACGTTGCCGGCGTGATCTCCACCACCGATCCCGACACCACCATCGACATCTACATGGGTTCGGGCGGCGCGCCGGAGGGCGTGCTGGCCGCGGCAGCGCTGCGCTGCGTCGGCGGGCAGTTCAACGGACGCCTGCTGTTCCGCAACGATGACGAGCGCGAGCGCGCCCGCAAGTGGGGCATCACCGATCTCGATCGCGTGTACAAGCTGGAGGACCTGGCGAAGGGCGACTGCATCTTTGCCGCGACCGGCGTGACCGACGGCTCCCTGCTGGCCGGGGTCAAGCGTCGTCGCCGCTCCAACGGCGAGAGCGTGATGAGGACCGAGAGCGTGGTGATGCGCGCCAGCACCGGCACGGTGCGCTGGGTCAAGGCCGAGCACCGCATCGGCTGATCGGGAGCCGGTAGCACTCCCTCGCCCCCTTGCTCGTTGAGAGCGGCGGGGGCGGGCGGGGAGTGTGCCCGCACCACCACCGCCAAAAGGCGGTGTGATGCCGGGCGACGTGGCGAAAGAGACCGCGCGTGATCGTAGCGGCGCCGGTGAACCGACCAAGGCGAACTTGGTCGCGCAAGCGTGCGAGCGAACATTCTGGTCGATCGGAGATGAGCGAGGCGGGACTGGCGACGGCGCTCGCCCGAGCGTCGCCTGGTGGCAAGATCATCGGCCAGGACAAGGCTTGCCGGCGCTTGCGGCGTGGAGGAAGATCCACTCGCCACCCGTTCACCGGCGCCGCACGCGCCCGTGCAGGTTGCAATCGTGTGACGCGCCGTTAGAGGCGCGGGCATCACAGCTATCCGGATCGGGTTCTCACGATGAAGTTCATGGCCGGCAATGCCAACCTGCCGCTCGCCCGCGCGATCGCCGGCTATCTCGAAATCCCGCTGACCGATGCCAGCGTCCGGCGGTTCGCGGATGAGGAAATCTTCGTCGAGATCCACGAGAATGTGCGCGGGGAAGACGTCTTCATTGTCCAGTCGACCAGCTATCCGGCCAACGACAATCTTATGGAACTGCTGATCGGCATCGATGCGCTGCGCCGCGCCTCCGCCCGCCGCATCACCGCCGTGCTGCCTTACTTCGGCTACGCCCGGCAGGACCGCAAACCCGGTCCGCGCACCCCCATCTCCGCCAAGCTGGTGGCCAATCTGATCACCGAGGCGGGCGCCAACCGCGTCCTGTCGGTCGATCTGCATGCCGGGCAGATCCAGGGCTTCTTCGACATACCGACCGACAACCTCTATGCCGCGCCGGTAATGGCCGCAGACATTCTGGCCCGCTACGGCAATCAGGACCTGATGGTGGTCTCGCCGGATGTGGGCGGCGTGGTCCGCGCCCGTGCGCTGGCCAAGCGGCTCGACAACGCGCCGCTCGCGATTGTCGACAAGCGGCGAGAGCGGCCCGGCGAATCGGAAGTGATGAACATCATCGGCGAGGTGCGCGACCGCAATTGCGTCCTGATCGACGATATCGTCGATTCGGGCGGCACGCTATGCAATGCGGCGCAGGCGCTGGTCGATGCCGGCGCCAAGAGCGTCGCCGCCTATATTACTCATGGCGTGCTCTCCGGCGGCGCAGTGGCGCGGGTCGCGAATTCCGCTTTGACCGAACTGGTCATCACCGACACCATCCTGCCCACCGATGCCGCGCGCGAATGCGAGCGGATCCGCGTCCTGACCGTTGCCCCCCTGATTGGGGAGGCCATGCGCCGGATCGCCGATGAAAGCAGCGTGTCGAGCCTGTTCGACTGACCCCCTCGCCAAGCAGGCGCGCGTCCCGTAGGCCGGGCGCATGAACCTTTCCGTCGAACTCGCCCTCGCCCACCGGCTCGCGGACGCCGCACGCTCCGCTGTGCGTCCGCACTTTCGCACGCAGCTCGAAACGGAGCGCAAGGGCGATGCCAGCCCGGTGACGGTGGCCGACCGGGCGGCGGAAGAGGCGATGCGGCGCATCCTGACGGCAGAGGTGCCGCAGGACGGGGTGCATGGCGAGGAGTTCGGCGTCACACAGGGGCGGTCAGGCCGGCAATGGGTGCTGGACCCGATCGACGGCACCTCCTCGTTCATCGCCGGGCGGGCGACGTTCGGCACGCTGATCGCGCTGCTGGTGGATGGCTTTCCCGTGCTGGGCATCATCGACCAGCCGATCCAGCAGGAGCGCTGGGTCGGCGTTACCGGCCAACCAACCACGCTGAACGGCGCCGCCGTGCGCACCCGCCCATGCCGTGAACTTGCTGAGGCAACCATCGCTACGACCGGGCCACATTACTTCACTGCGGAGGAAGGAGACACGTTCATGGCGGTGGCGCAGGCAACCGATTACCGCCGCATGATCATGGGCGGCGACTGCTACAATTATGCGCTGCTCGCGACGGGCTTCCTCGACATCGTGTGCGAATCGGGGCTGAAGCTGCACGATTTCGCCGCGCTGGTACCGGTTGTGGAGGGTGCCGGCGGCATGATGTGCGATTGGAACGGGGAGCCGCTGCATGGCGCTTCCGCCGGCCATGTGCTGGCCTTGGGCGATCCCGCGCGGCTGGATGATGTGCTGGAGGCCATGGGCGGGGCCCACAACCATCACGATCATTGAAGGCGGCACCGCTCGGCCCGTCGTCCGTTGTTGAGGCATGAGCAACCGTACCAGATCCATCACCGGGCAGCAGGTCGTCGCTGATGGCGGCATGATCCGTGGGACGATCCAGGCATGAGCGCGCTGTTCCTGTACGGCGTGCTGCGCGCCGATATCGCGCCCGCAGGCGTGGGCCCGCTGCTGGCGGGTATCGGTCCCGGCTGGTCGGCCAGCGTACCGGGCGAATTGTGGGCGGTGCCGGATCCGCAAGGCTGGTACCCCGCACTGGTGGCGGGCAGCGGCACGGTGCAGGGCATGGTGCACGAGGCGGGCGATGTGGACCTTGGCGCGCTCGACGCGTTTGAAGGGGCGGAATATCGCCGCACCTCCGTGACCGCCACCACGGCCAGCGGGGAACTGCCGGCGATGGCCTGGCTCTACACCGCCCCGCTTCCGAACGGCGCAGAGCGGGTGTCCGACGGCGATTTCGCCGGCTGGCTGGCGGACACGGGGCGCGCGCCCTTCTCTGCTTAGGCTTGCGAAATCCCACGGGGCGGCGTAAGGGCCCGCGCTTCACCGACACGTGAATATCCGCCGGCCTGGCCACAAGGGCTGCCAGGGCTGGCTTGGACGTGTCCCGAACAGGAGACGAAAATGCCCAAGTTGAAGACCAAGAGCGGGGTCAAGAAGCGTTTCAAGATCACCGCGTCGGGCAAGGTCAAGCATGGCGTTGCCGGCAAGCGTCACCGGCTGATCAGCCACAACGCGAAATATATTCGCCAGAACCGCGGCACCTCCGTGCTGTCCGACTCGGACGTACAGACGGTGAAGAAGTGGGCCCCTTACGGGCTCGACTGAGCGCGAAGCTGACGAAAGGATAACAGACCATGTCCCGTATCAAGCGCGGCGTTACTACGCGCGCCAAGCACAAGCGGATCCTCGATGCGGCCAAGGGCTACCGCGGCCGCCGCAAGAACACGATCCGCGTCGCCCGCCAGGCTGTCGAGAAGGCCGGCCAGTACGCTTACCGTGACCGCAAGGCCAACAAGCGCAACTTCCGCGCCCTTTGGATCCAGCGCATCAATGCGGCTGTCCGCGCAGAGGGCATCAGCTACTCGCAGTTCATGCATGGCGTGAAGCTGGCCGGCATCGAGCTCGACCGCAAGGTCATGGCCGACCTCGCCATGAACGAGGGCGCGGCATTCGGTGCGATCATCAAGCAGGCGAAGGCGGCGTTGCCCGCCGCCTGAGCGGTTACATCCTACACGATGCAAGGGGCGTGGGTGGCGATATGCCTCCCGCGCCCTTTTTACATATGTGTTCCCGGACACTTGCTATTTACCTTTGAGTGGCGGACCTTCTGCTACATTGCCCTGGCGCCTGACTTCGCGGCTCTCGGGGTATATGTGCGGGATTGCCGAGCCCGGGGGCAGAACGGGCTCGACGATGAGAACAGGGTCGAGCAACGCATGGACACCGACTTCGCGGTCAAGGTCGGCTACTATCGGCTGAGCGAAGCCCTTCAGCCGTTCTTCACGGCGCTGTACCTGTTCGATTTCACCGTCGGCGAGGTGGGTCCGCTCGAGGACTATCTGCATCCGGAATGGGCGGCGATGCGCTTTTCCTCCGCTGCCCCGCTGGTCGCTTCGATGGATGGCGGCCCGATGCAGCCGACCTGGCCGTTCGTGGTGAGCGGCCCCACCAGCCGCGCGATCCACTTCCGCGTCACCGAGTCATCCTGCATCTGGGGTCTGGGGCTGCAGCCGGCGGGCTGGGCCAAATTCGTCGACGCGCCCGCGTCTTCCTTTGCCGACCGCGTCGTGGACGGGCGAACGCAGCCGGCGTTCGCCCTGTTCGCACCGCTCCTGCCGATCGCCTCTGACCGCAGCATACCGCAGGAAAGCGTCGCGGCGATGATCGACCAATATCTCCTGCAGCACCTGGACCGCCCTGCCCCGCGGATGAATCAGGTGCTGGCAGTCCATGCTGCACTGCGCGATCCGCAGATCGCCAATGTCACGGAAATCGAGGAGCGGGTCGGGATCAGCCGCCGCACGCTGGAGCGGATCTGCGCCCGCTACTTCGGCTTTCCCCCAAAGCTGGAGTTGCGGCGCCAGCGCTTTCTGCGCAGCCTGGCGCGCTTCATGCTGGCACCGGGTCAGCGCTGGAGCGAGGCGCTGGACGAACGCTACTATGATCAGGCGCAATTCGTGCGCGACTTTCGCTCTTTCATGGGCATGACCCCCAGCGACTATGCAGAAATGCCGCACCCGGTGCTCAATCGCATCATGGCGCAGCGCATGGCCGATCAGGGTGCCGCTCCCAATACCGACCTGCCAACGGTGCTGCGCTATGCCGGCGGCAAACGGCCGGCCGCCGAATAGGGGTTGGGCGAAGGGCCGCCGCCCTGTACAGCGCGCGCCCGATGACAGCCACAGATACCTCGATCGCCTCGATGACGGCGGAAGCAGCGGCCCGGATCGCCGCGGCCGCAGACCTTCCCGCCTTGGAGGAACTGCGGATCTTCTATCTCGGCAAGCAGGGCAGCATCTCTGCCCTGATGAAGACGCTGGGGGCGATGACGCCACAGGAGCGACAGGTGAAGGCGCCCGCCATCCAGGGCCTGCGGCAGGAGGTCGCAGATGCGATCGCCATGCGCAGGGGGGCACTGGAGGCGGCCGCGCTGGAGGCGCGCCTGGCGTCGGAGGCACTCGATCTCTCGCTCCCTGGGCCCGAGATCCTGCCGGGCACGATCCACCCGGTAAGCCAAGTGATGGACGAACTGGCGGAAATCTTCGCCGACCTCGGCTTCTCCGTCGCGACCGGGCCGGAGATCGAGGACGACTGGTACAACTTCACCGCCCTCAACATGCCCGAAAGCCACCCGGCACGGGCCATGCACGACACGTTCTACTTTCCGGATCAGGCGCCCAAGGGGGGCCGGATGCTGCTGCGGACGCATACCAGCCCGGTACAGGTGCGCACCATGCTGGCGCAGGGTGCCCCCTTGCGGATCATCGCGCCCGGACGGGTCTATCGCAGCGACAGCGATGCCACCCACACGCCGATGTTCCATCAGGTGGAAGGGCTGGTCGTCGACCGCGACATCCACCTGGGCCACCTGAAATGGACCCTGGAAACATTCCTGAAAGCGTTTTTCGAGCGGGATGACATCGTGCTGCGGCTGCGGCCCAGCTACTTCCCGTTCACCGAACCCTCCGTGGAAGTCGATGTCGGTTTCGCCATCCAGAACGGCGCCGATGGGCGAAGCCGGCGCATCCTGGGCGGCAGCGGCGACGCGCCGGGCCATGGCTGGATGGAATTGCTCGGCAGCGGCATGGTCAATCGCCGGGTGATCGAGATGAGCGGCCTCGATCCCGACGAGTGGCAAGGTTTTGCCTTCGGCGTCGGCGTCGACCGGTTGGCAATGCTGAAATACGGTATGGATGACCTGCGCGCCTTCTTTGACGGCGACGTGCGCTGGCTGGCACATTACGGCTTCAGCCCGTTCGATCAGCCGACCCTTTCCGGCGGTGTGGGAGCGCAGCCATGAAGTTCTCTCTTGCCTGGCTGAAGGCTTATCTCGACACGGACGCGGATGCCGCCGCGATCGCAGCAAAGCTGAACGCGCTCGGCATAGAGGTGGAAGGCATGGAGGATCCGACGCAGAGCCTGGCCGGCTTCCGCGTGGCCGAGGTGCTGACCGCTGCCCCTCACCCGGACGCGGATCGGCTGCAGGTCCTTAGCGTCTCGCTGGGTGCCGGCGAGCCGTTGCAGGTGGTCTGCGGCGCGCCCAATGCGCGAGCCGGGATCAAGGGTGTGCTCGGCCTGCCGGGCGCAATCGTGCCGGCAAACGGCATGCAACTGCGCAAGAGTGCCATCCGCGGCATCGAAAGCAATGGCATGATGTGCTCCGTGCGCGAGTTGCAGCTGGGTGACGAGCATGAAGGCATCATCGAGTTGCCGGCCGATGCACCCGTTGGCGCCACTTTCGCCGAGTACAGCGGCGCCGCCCCGGTGTTCGACGTCGCGATCACGCCCAACCGCCCTGACTGCATGGGTATCTACGGCATTGCCCGCGATCTGGCTGCGGCCGGTCTCGGTTCCTTGAAAACGCCCGGTCTTGAGCCGGTTGCCGGGACTTTCCCCTGCCCGGTGGAGATCCGGTCGGACGATCCGCAGGTATGCCCGGCATTTTACGGCCGCGTGATCCGCGGCGTGCGCAACGGTCCGTCTCCGCGCTGGTTGCAGGATACGCTGCGCAACGCGGGGCAGCGGCCCATCAGCGCTCTGGTGGATGTGACCAACTACCTGTCGCTCGGCTTCGGCCGACCGGCGCATGTCTACGATCTTGCCCGCCTCAGTGGTGCGGTGGTCGCACGCCGCGCCCGGGAGGGCGAGCAGGTACTGGCGCTGAATGGCAAGACCTACACGCTCGATCCGAGCATGACGGTGATCGCTGACGATCTCGGCGTCCACGACATTGCCGGGATCATGGGTGGCGAGCATTCCAGCGTCACCGACGGCACCGCTGACGTGCTGCTGGAAATAGCCTATTTCGCGCCTGACAGCATCGGCCGCACAGGGCGAGCGCTCGGCCTTGCAAGCGACGCGCGGACGCGGTTCGAGCGAGGCGTGGACCCGGCCTTCCTGGACGATGGTCTGGAACTGCTCACGGCATTGATCCTGGAGATCTGCGGTGGCGAAGCATCACAGGCTGTGCGGGCCGGCACGCCGCCGCTGGAGACGGCAGTGATCGCATTCGATCCGCTGCTGACCCAACGACTGGGCGGGGTCGCGGTCCCCGAGGTCGAACAGCGCGCAATCCTGGAACGGCTCGGTTTCACCGTGTCCGACGAATGGCTGGTCAAGGCGCCGACCTGGCGACCGGATATCGTCGGCGCGCCGGACCTGGTCGAGGAGGTGGTGCGGATCCACGGGATCGACCGCGTGGCAAGCGTTGCGCTGCCGCGAGCCGAAGGGGTCGCTCGCCCCACCGCCACGCCAGCGCAGATGATCGAGCGACGTATCCGCCGTGCGGCTGCGGCACGTGGCCTGCACGAGGCGATCACGTGGTCGTTCCTGCCGGCAGATGCGGCGAGCCATTTCGTGCCGGAGGGCGTGGTGCCTTGGGTGCTCGACAATCCGATCAGCGAAGACCTGAAGGTGATGCGCTCGTCCCTGTTACCCGGCCTGCTGATGGCTGCTGCGCGCAATCTGGCACGCGGTGCCGCAGGCGTGCGCCTGTTCGAGATCGGTCGTACGTACGGGCACGCCGCGGATGGCTCCAGCGCAGAAGAGCCGGTGCTTGGCCTGGTGCTGGCGGGTGAGTCCCGCCCGCGGGGCTGGTCGACCGGCAAGGCAGCCAGCTTCGACCCCTTTGATGCCAAGGCCGAGGTGTTGGCGCTGCTGGCCCAGGCCGGTGCTCCGATCGACAAGTTGCAGGTGATGGGCGAGGCCGGGCCCCAGTTCCACCCTGGCCAGTCCGCAACGCTGCGGCTTGGTCCGAAGACGGTCCTGGCACGGTTCGGCACTCTCCATCCGGCGATTCTCCACGCGTTCAATGTTTCGGTGCCGGCCGTCGCAGCGGAATTGTACCTAGATGCTCTACCCGCCAGGAAGGTCACCGGCGGCTTCGCCCGGCCGGCCTTCACCCCTCCGCCCCTGCAGGCAATCGTGCGCGATTTCGCCTTCCTTGTGCCGGTGGAGGTCGCCGCAGGCGACTTGCTGCGCGTGGTCCGCGGGGCCGACAAGACGAGCATCGTGCAAGCGCGGATCTTCGACGACTTCCGCGGCCACGGGGTGCCTGAAGGGCACAAGTCCGTTGCGATCGAAGTCGTGCTGCAACCGGTGGGCGAAAGCTATACGGAGCAGACGTTGGCGGCGATCGCGAGCAAGGTCGTCGCGGCGGCAGGCAAGCTGGGTGCCACCCTGCGCGGGTGACGCGGACGTGGACGGGACGGCGCAGCCAAGCTAGGGGCGCCGGCCATGTCCAACAGCGCCAACAGCAGGGCCGCCACCCGCCGCACCTTCGCTATCATTTCCCATCCTGACGCTGGCAAGACCACGTTGACGGAGAAGCTGCTGCTGAGCGGCGGGGCCATTCACCTTGCTGGCGAGGTCAAGGCGCGCGGAGCCGCCCGGCGCGCCCGGTCCGACTGGATGAAGATCGAGCAGCAACGCGGCATCTCCGTCACCAGTTCGGTGATGACGTTTGCGCGGGATGGAATCACCTTCAATCTGCTCGATACGCCGGGGCACGAAGATTTCTCCGAAGACACTTACCGCACTCTGACAGCGGTGGATTCGGCGGTGATGGTCATCGATGCGGCGAAGGGCATCGAGCCGCAGACGCGCAAGCTGTTCGAAGTGTGCCGATTGCGATCCGTGCCGATCATCACATTCGTCAACAAGGTCGATCGCGAAGGCCGGCCCGGGTTCGAGCTGCTCGACGAAGTCGCCGATGCGCTGGCGCTTGATGTCAGCCCGCAGGGCTGGCCGATCGGCATGGGCGGGACTTTCCAGGGGGTGCTCGATTTCGCCAGCCAGAGCGTGAGCCGGCCTGAAGGGCCAAGCCGTGAGTTCCTGGGACGCCGCGACGTGGATGCTGCCATTCCGGACGAGCTGAGCGAGGAGATCGAGCTGGCTCAGGCAGGCTACCCGGAGTTCGATCCGGAGGCCTATCGCAATGGCGATCTCACGCCGGTCTATTTCGGCTCCGCGCTCAAGAACTTCGGGGTCGAGGAGCTGATACAGGCGCTTGCCCGACACGCGCCGCCGCCTCGGCCGCAGCCGGCGGAAGGCGGCACCGTGGGACCGGATAGGGATGAGGTCACCGGATTCGTGTTCAAGGTGCAGGCCAACATGGACCCGCAGCATCGGGACCGGATTGCGTTCATGCGCATGGTATCCGGCACCTTTCGTCGAGGGATGAAGCTTACTCCTTCAGGGCTGGGCAAGCCGATCGCAGTCCACTCCCCGATCCTGTTCTTTGCTCAGGACCGCGAAATCGCCGACACGGCGGAAGCGGGTGACATCATCGGCATCCCCAATCACGGAACGTTGCGGGTCGGGGATTCGCTGTCCGAGAAGAACGAGGTGCGTTTCACCGGCCTACCGAACTTCGCGCCGGAGATTCTGCGCCGGGTGGCACTGAAGGACCCGACCAAGACCAAGCAGTTGCGCAAGGCGCTCGACGATCTGTCGGAAGAAGGCGTGATCCAGGTCTTCTATCCGGAGATTGGCGCGCAGTGGATCGTCGGCGTTGTCGGTCAACTCCAGTTGGAGGTGCTCGTGAGCCGGTTGGAAGCGGAGTACAAGGTGGAGGCGATGCTCGAACCCTCCCCATTTGCGACCGCGCGTTGGCTGAAGGGCCCGCCCGACGCTCTGGAAGAATTTGCCGGGTTCAACCGAGCCAATCTGGCACGCGACCGTGACGGCGATATGGTGTTCATGGCCCGAAGCCCGTGGGACATCGGCTATCAGCAGGAACGCAACCCGAACCTGGCCTTCGGCGCGACCAAGGAACGGTAGGGAAAGCTCGGCGGAGCCGGGCGTTGGTACAACCATGCGGCTCACCTTCGCAAGCTATAACATCCACAAGGCGGTCGGGCGGGACCGCCGGTACGATCCCGAACGCGTCCTTACCGTGTTGAGGGAGTTGGGCGCGGACGTTGTCGCCTTGCAGGAAGCTGATCGACGGTACGGACGCCGTGAGTCCGTGCTGCCGAGACAAATGCTCGACGAGCATCACTGGCAGGTGGTGCCGATCGCGATGCGGCCGGCTTCCATAGGATGGCACGGCAACGCCATTCTTGTGCGTCGCGGCCTCGACATCATCGATGGCGACCGGATGACGCTGCCTATGCTGGAGCCGCGGGGCAGCGTCCGCGCCGGGCTGGCCTGTGCAGGCAGACGTTTCGAGGTCGTTGGCATGCACCTCGATCTTTCCGGCATGGTGCGCCGGCGGCAGGTGGCCACCGTATGCAGCGCGATCACGCGCATGGGCGCCCCTGCGGTTCTAATGGGTGATCTGAACGAATGGTCACCCACAAGAGGGGCGCTGGCTGCCTTTGGTTCCCCATGGAATGTGCTCATGCCAGGCAAGAGCTTCCCCAGCGGTCGCCCTCTTGCCGCGTTGGACCGCATCGTGCACTCCAGCCAATGGCAGTGCGATAGAACTTGGGTGCACCACAGCGCCGCGGCTGCGCTCGCATCCGATCACCTGCCTGTTCTGGCGAAGCTATCCTGGATGGCTGACTGAGTGCCAATTTATTGTGCAAGTGCTCAAATGCTGCGCTGCAACGATACGTAAGACCCCTGGAAAGGCGACTTGCCCGCTGTAAAAGCGGGCTATCTGAATTGGCACGGTTCTTGATTGATGCTCTGCGGCCGGGAAACGCCCGGCGGGGAAGCAGGGGTCCGTGATGAAGTTCATCATCGCCATCATCAAACCATTCAAGCTCGACGAGGTCCGCGAAGCGCTCGGCGCGATCGGCGTAGCCGGCATGACCGTCTCCGAAGTGAAGGGCTTCGGGCGACAGAAGGGTCAAACCGAAATCTACCGCGGTGCCGAATACTCAACGAACATGCTGCCGAAGGTTAAGCTGGAAATCGCCGCGAGCGATACGCTGGCGCCGCTGGTTGTTGAAACCATTCAGCAGACCGCCAGCACCGACAGCATCGGCGACGGCAAGATCTTCGTGCTCGACCTTGCGTCAACCACGCGCATCCGGACCGGCGAAACCGGCGACAACGCGCTGTGATCGGCATCCGCGGGACTGGGGGAATTGAAATGATCCGCAAATTGAGTTGTGGGGTGAGCGCTGTCGGCGCTTCTATGTTTGCCGCTACGGCGGCTTTTGCACAGGATGCCGGGCTGCAGGCTCCAGCGGCTGTGGAGCCCGTGACGGCTGCGGTGGACAAGGGCGACACCGCATGGATGATCGTCGCCACTGTGCTCGTGATGATGATGATCGTACCGGGGCTCGCCCTGTTCTATGGCGGCTTGGTCCGCACCAAGAACATGTTGTCGGTGCTGACGCAAATTCTAGCCGTCGCAAGTTTCGCCATGATAATCTGGGTCATGTGGGGTTATGCACTGGCGTTCGGGGGCGACGCCAATCAGTTCATTTCGAGTGGCAAGTTCTTCCTTGCAGGCGTTACGCCCGACAGCACCGTGGCCACGTTCAGTGAAGGGGTGTCGATCCCCGAATTCGTGTTTGTGGCCTTCCAGATGACGTTTGCGGCCATTACCGTGTCTCTCGTGGTCGGCGGCTTGGTGGAGCGCCTGAAGTTCTCCGCCCTTATGGTCTTTGCGCTTGTCTGGCTGACAATCGTCTATTTCCCGATTGCTCACATGGTCTGGTACGCAGGCGCCACGCCGGAAACCACGGGCCTTATCTATGGATGGGGAGCGCTTGATTTTGCCGGCGGCACCGTGGTGCATATCAACGCGGGCATCTCCGCACTTGTCGGCGCGCTGATCCTGGGTCCGCGGCTCGGCTACAAGGTGGAGCCGATGGCTCCTCACTCGCTGACCATGACACTGATCGGTACCGGCCTGCTCTGGTGCGGCTGGTTTGGCTTCAATGCAGGTTCCGCGCTGGAAGCGAATGGTTCGGCCGGGCTGGCTTTGATCAACACCTTCGTTGCCACTGCCGCCGGCGTCCTGTTCTGGATGCTGACGGAGCGGCTGCTGGGCCACAAGGGTTCGCTGCTGGGTGCCTGCTCCGGGGCAATCGCCGGCTTGGTTGCAGTAACGCCCGCGGCGGGCAATTCCGGCCCGTTCGGCGCAATTCTTCTAGGCGCGCTTGCCGCCGTACTCTGTGCGATCTTCGTTGTGTCGATCAAGCCCAAGCTGCGGCTCGACGACTCGCTTGATGCCTTTGGCATTCACGGGATCGGCGGGATCATCGGTTCCATTGGAACCGCGTTCACTATGCTGCCGGGCCTCGGCGGCCCGGGCGCCGATGACTACGATCTCGGCGGGCAGCTTGGCATCCAGATCATGGCGGTTCTCGTGGCAATCGTCTGGTCGGCCGTCGGCGCCGCAATCGCCTTCTTCATCGCGAAAATGGTGACCGGACTGCGCGTCGCTCCGGAGATCGAACGCGAAGGCCTCGACCTCGGCGAGCACGGCGAGCGCGCATACAACTACTAGGATCGGCGAGCCGGCTTGCCGGCCGCTGCCCTGTGTTCCTCCTGCGAACGCCACCTAAGGGGCCGAAGCACAGCTTCGGCCCCCTTTTTCTCGCTGTTCCACGACAGGAGCGTTGCTCTTGCGCAACACTGCCTGCCCAAATCGTGCAGCAATCCCTCACCAACATGGAACGAAAGACCCGCTCGCTCCTTGGCAAGACGCTGGATGCGAAGACGTTGCATCGGTCCGGGATAGCTGCTGCACCCGCGGTTGCTGTTGCGAATGGCGCACAGAAGCAGGTATGAAGCGGGTGCGCAGGTGAAAAGGGGAATATTTGAGATGAGAAAGATTGCGCTGGGGGTGGCCTTGGCTTCGGTGATCGCCGTGCCGGCTACCGCAAAGGACAACCAGGCCTATGTCGGCGTGCAGGCGGGTGTCGCTGTGCCGGACGACACGGATATCGACGTGCTCGATGTCGATAACGCCATCACGATCGAACATGACGAAGGCTTCGACGTTGGCGGCTTCGTCGGATACGATTTTGGGCCCGTTCGGGCTGAGGTCGAAGGCTTCTGGCTGAAGTCCAATCCTGACTCACTTACCGCGAGCGGCTATGGAATTCCGGTATCGAGCGCGACCAACGTGCAGACCGGTACCTTCGACCCTGCCGGCAATCTGCGGATCGCTGCCGCAATGGTCAATGCCATGTTCGACATTGGCGGCGAGGACGGCGTCGGATTCTCGTTTGGTGGCGGTTTCGGCCACGCCTGGATGCGCCAGAGCGCCATCGTGGGCGACGGCCCGGCCTACTTGCCCGGGGTGAAGGACAATGATTGGGCGTATCAGGGCATTGCTGCCCTGCGCGTTCCGCTCAGTGAATCGCTCGATGTCGGCCTCAAGTACCGGTACCTCAATACGAACAACTTTTCCGTGACCGACTCGCTCGGCCGCGCAAGTGACTTCGATGTGGTGTCGCATTCGGCTCTGGTGACGTTGACGGCAAACCTGGGCGGCGCGGAAGCTCCTCCCCCGCCCCCCCCCCCCCCCCCCCCCCCCCCCCCCCCCCCCCCCCCCCCCCCCCCCCCCCC
>Ga0210040_10002366_pt1 | contig 26700 bp, 11 predicted proteins | sample CryGeyCG12114_NA_FD_185462 | JGI IMG/M metagenome (GOLD analysis project Ga0210040, IMG submission 185462) | Groundwater microbial communities from aquifer - Crystal Geyser CG19_WC_8/21/14_NA (SPAdes) (version 2) | ecosystem: Environmental > Aquatic > Deep subsurface > Groundwater | place: USA... | reverse complement strand
AAGTTTTAGTAATATAGTTATTAAGATATAAGTAGTATAGATATTAAGTAGAAGTTTTATATATATATATAGCTTTTAAGTAGTAAAATAAAAAGTTTACTAATATAATTAGCTACTTTTACTTAATTAATAATATATAGTACTTAGATTATAGTTAAAATATATAATAATTACTTAAATAAAAGTTTATAATATACTTTCTAAATAGTTTAGGTTCTAGTATACTATAATTATATTTAAGTAAGATAGTTATAGTTATAGTAGTAACTAAAGATTAGCTATTTTAGAGATTTTAAAATCTAAAAGCTATATACTAGTATATTTATATAAGGTATAGATATAACTCTACTAATACTTTATAAGAGAGTAGTAATAAGTAACTTACTAGTTACTAAATTAGATACTATATATACTCTAACTTCTTATATATTTCCCTTTTCTTTCTAGATTTAGCTCTAAATCTAAGAAGATAGAAAGAGTAGTATATATAGTAGCTCTAAAGTAAACTTCTTCTTCTAATTAAGTACTAATAGCTTATACTTACTATCTTATATAGCTAAAAGATATAAAGTCTAGAAGTATTTAGGCTTTTCTATTAGAAAAGGTATAGAAAGAGATTTAAACTCTAGACTTCTATATTTACTCTTCTTCTTAATAAAGTTAAGTTACTTAAGTATAAAGTATAGATTTAACTCTACTAATATCTTATAAAAGAGTAGTAATAAGTAACTTACTAGTTACTAAGTTAGATATTATATATACTCTAACCTCTTATAATTTAGCTTAAATTTATATATACTATATCTATATAACTATAAATTTAATAAAATTCTATAATAATTAGTATTATAATAAAATAAAGTATATGCTTTTATAAAAAGCTATTTATAGTATTATATAATTATTCTTTAAACTAAAAGTAGAACTATAAAATAAAATATAGTAAAGTACTAGTATATTTAGAAGAAGTATAAGCTATATACTAAAAAAAAGCTCTATAAACTTTTACTAGCTATATTTCTTACTTATACTAACTATACTATTTACTTTTATAACTTTATTATAGCTTATTATCTTATTTTATAATATATTTACTATTAAATCTAAGCTAGTTAACTCTTTAAAAGATCTATTACTAAGTCTTAAAATTAAAATTTTACTTAACTTTAAGTATATAAAGTAGGAAAAGCTTACTAAAGTACTAATTCTATTTACTTATTATATTATATACTAATTATAATAGAGTTTTATAATTAAAAAAGCTAAAGCTTACTATACTTTTTATTAGTATAAATAATATAAAAGCTTTTAAGAAAAGTAATTTATTAACTTTATAATACTTTTTATAGATATCTTTAGTAGTATTATTTATATTATTACTTAGTAAGCCTATAATACTATATAATTTAAAGGAAAAGTAGTCCCTAATAAAGTATATACTACTAATAGATCTATAAAGTATATAGTAAAAACTAAGCTAAAGAAAAATAAAGTATTAATAAAGCTCTATAAAAGGAAGAAAAAAAGTATATTTAATAAAGAGTTTAAAAGTCTAACTAAGTAGTACTTTAAAGCTTTTAAGAATAGTTAATTAATATATATTATTATTATAAATTTCTACTTATAGTAACTAGTTTCTAATTATAATTTATAAAAGTAAAATAAACTTAAGTAACTTTTTAGTAAAAGAGTTAATACTATAATACTTAGTAAGCTAAATAGTAAAATAGAAAAAGAAAGAATATTATTAAATAGGTACTAAAACTACTTCTATTAATATATTTATAGTCTTAGCTATTATATATAATAATACTAGTAATAATAGTAAACTTACTACTATTCTTAAGTAAATACTTTAAAATAATAAAATTAAGTAGAACTTAAAAGAGAATACTATTTTATATCTTACTTATATAATTAACTTAGTAATATAGAATATTACTTATTACTTTTAACTAATACTACTTAGTAAAAGTAATAACTTAGAAATACTATAGTAATAGAATATTAATAAAATTAAAATAATATCTATTTCTAATTCTTTATATAAAGTATATTAATAAATATTATAGTTTATAATTATAGACTAAGCTATATATAGATTTAAGCTAAATATAGTATAATTAATTAATTACTATAGTACTATAAGTTCTTTTTTATAATATAGTAAGATATACTACTTAGTAAATACTTTACTATTATATATAATATAAAAATAAAATAAAACTCTATATATAATATTTATAAGTATATACTTAAACTTTTACTATATATTAATAAATAGCTCTTAGAGAAAGGTACTTTTAAAAAGAGTAGTAGTTAGTAAAATAGTACTATAAAAGATAAAGCTAAACTAGTAGACTATTAGAATTTTAAAAAGCTTTAACTAGTATTAATAAAATAGTATTACTTTAAAATAGTTACTTATATACTTAAGAGCTCTAAGAATAATATAAATTTTCTAAGTAAAAGCTAAAAACTATAACTTCTATATATCTAGCTTATATATAATAAATTATTTAACTTTTTAAATAATATAATAAATATACTAAGTAATAAACTAGCTTTTATTAAAAGAGCTAAGTAGCTATATATAGTAAGAGTTATAGCTACTACTAGCTATACTAAGCTTTAAAAGTATTATAAGTAAATAATTATAAAAAAGAGTTTCTTATTTAATATTATAATAGTACTAAACTTAATATAGAAACTTACTACTTATAAAGTATAATAATTATATATATTTATACGTCTATAAAAATAGGACCTAATTTATCTTATATAATATTATAATACTTAGTATAGTAATTACTACTATATATAAAAGTATACTCTTCTTAATTATAGTATAAGACCTTAACTTTAATAATAATAATTTTTAATAATAATATACCTACCTTTAGTAACCTAATATACTACTATAGTTAATTTATTTTCTATTTTAAATAAGTAATAAGTTACTATTTTACTTTCTATTTTATAATCTTTCTTTACTATAAACCTTTACTTTACTATAAAATATTTACTTACTACTTTCTTAGCTCTTTAAATTTTAAATTATAAGTTCTTTACTATTTATATCTACTACTTATACTTTTTATATACTATACTCTTATACTAATACTAAGTTAACTATAGCCTTTTATATTTATTAAAACTAGTTTATATATATATATATATAGTTATATTATATTCTTATTAAACTTTAACTCTTCTACTACTTTAAATTAGGCTATTTAATAATATAGTAATAAAATAGTTAAAGTAGTTTATTTAATTTTTAATAAACGTTTTATTAGCTAGAAAAATATATTAATATTATAGTATAAAAAGATAATTATTATACTTACTTACTAAAGCTTAGTATATCTATATAAACTATCTTAAACTTTATTTAGTACTCTATAGAATTTTTTATACTATATATTTTAATTATTATCTAAGATAAATATATTTTAATTATTAAAAAGTAATTAATAGATTTTATTTAGTAAATACTATAGAGGTTATTAAAAGGTTAGCTAATATCTATATACTATAATAGCTAGTTAGTAATTTTATTATTAATAGTATTTAGAGTAAATATAGTAGTTAAGATAAAGTAAAATAAAAAAAGCTAAAAAGAAAAAAAAAAGCTTTTACTTAGTACTTAGTAAGGAATTTTATACTTTAAGCTACTTTATACTTTACTATAGCTTTACTACTATTACTACTACTACTACTACTACTACTACTACTATAGTTTACTTTACTATATTAACTCTTAAGTAGTATTATAGCTATTAATAAGCCTTTTTATAACTAAAGTTTAAGCTCTTATAAAGATAGGACCTAATATATTTTATATAATATTATAACGTTTAGTATTATAATAATTACTACTATATATAGAAGTATACTTTTCTTAATTATAGCTTAAGGCCTTAACTTTATTAATAATAACTTTTAATAATATATCTACTTCTAGTAACTTAATAATTAGTATACTACTATAGTTAATCTATTTTTTAGCTTAAGTTACTAATAAGTAGTCTCTTATACGCTATTAACTAATATATAGTTACTTTTCTAATTACTTACTCTATTCTATAATTTTTCTCTACTATAAACTTCTACTTTACTATAAAATATTTACTTACTACTCTCTTAGCTACTTAAATTCTAAGTTATAACTTACTTACTACTTATACTTACTACTTATACTTTTTCTATACTACGCTCTTATATTAATACTAGGCTAACTATAGCTTTTTATACTTATTAAAGCTAGTTTATATATATACTTAGTTATAATATATTCTTATTAAACTTTAACTCCTTTACTATTTAAAGTAAGCTATTTAATAATATAGTAATAAAATAGTTAAGCTAGTTTATCTAATTCTTAATAAATACTTTATTAGCTAAATATATATTAATATTATAGTATAAGAGAATAATTATTACGCTTACTTAATAAAGCTTAGTATATTTAAGTAGGCTATTTTAGACCTTATCTAGTACTTTATAGAATTTCTTATACTATATATCTTAATTATTACTTAAGATTATTAAAAGGTAATTAATAAGTTTTATCTAGTAGATACTATAGAAGTTATTAGAGAGCTAGCTAATAACTATATACTATACTAGCTAGTTAGTAATATTATTATTAATAGTATCTAAAGTAATTATAGTAGATAAGATAAACTAAAAACTAGTAGAGGAAGAAGGTCTATAGTTTACTTAGTACTTAGTAAAGAATTTTATACTCTAGCTTTATACTTTACTATAGCCTTACTACTACTACTATAGTTTATTTTACTTTACTAACTCTAAACTACTATTATAGCTACTAATAGGCTTTTTTATAACTAAAATTTAGAGTATATATATAGACTTTACTTCTAGTAAATAATACTAAGTATACGCTTATATATAGATAACTACTACTTTATATAAGAGATTAATAACTTATACTAGATTAGATACGCTTAGCTAGTACTTATTAGTATAACTAGAGCTACTTATATCTTATTATATAAGTTATTATTAAAGAAGTAATAGCTTTATATATTATTAAGAATATAAAGTATACTAAGCTTATAACTACTACTTTTTATATAGCTTATAATACTAATTATATTACTTTTACTATATTAATACTATAAATAAAGTATAGAAATATTATACCTATACTATAACCTCTATACTAGCTACTCTACTATATTATATAGCTTTACCTTATACTACTATATTTATATATAAAAAATAATAACTAAAGTTTAAAGTATATATATAGACTTTACTTTTAGTAAATAATACTAAATATATACTTATATATAGATAACTACTACTTTATATAGAAGATTAATAACTTATACTATCTTAAGTTAAATATACTTAACTAGTACCTATTAGTATAACTAAAAGTACTTATATTTTATTATAGAAGTTATTATTAAAAAAGTAATAGTTTTATATATTATATAGATTATAAAGTATACTAAGCTTATAACTACTACTTTCTACTTATAGCTTATAATACTAATTAGTTACCTTTACTATATTAATACTATAAATAAAGTATAGAGATATTATACTTATACTATAATCTTTATAATATCTACTTTACTATATTATATAGCTTTACTTTATACTACTATATTTATATATAAAACTAATATATATAGAGTAAATATATAATAACTTTTTATTATTTACTTTTCTTAAATACTATCTAATAATAACTACTTTTAGAATCTACTTTTTATAGTATATAGCTTATTTAAAACTTTAAGTAAACTACTTTTATAGCTTAGTAGAAATATATAAGTATATTTAAAAAACTTAGTATAGAAATAGATCTAAAAATAGGCTATATATACGTTAATAGAGTTATAGATACCTAGCTTTAATAAGCGCGTAGCAATACTTAAGTGCAGCTGCGAAGTTAGAATGGTGAAAGCTTGGCGGCATTATGTTATGCGTGACCCCTGCTCAGGTTCGCCGCCTCGAGGCCAACACGAGACGACTTATGAACAAGCCAAAGCTGCGCCATCGTGCGCAGAGCTCTCGACAGAGCAATTCACACGCATTGCGGCGCTACATCCTACACCACACACCCCACACTACACACCCCACACTACACACCCCACACTACACACCCTATACTACACACCCTACACTACACACCCTATACTACACACCCTACACTACACACCCTACACTACACACCCTACACTACACACCCTATACTATACACCCTACGCTACACACCCTACACAAAACGCGCGCCCGCGAACTACGCCGCCTCTCCGCACCGCGCACTGGACGTCATGGCCTTGCCACTGCGGCCAGGCTAGTGTGGCTATCACGGTGAAGCTCTTTATTTCCGCGCACGGGCACTTGCTGACAACATCGAAGCTTCTAGCGTCGAGGCTACCAGATCTCTACTCGAGCCGTTGCGCTCGCTGCCCTTCTGCCCCTCTTGCCCAAGTGCGACTGCGAAACCGACGATATCGCCCCGGTGCCGCTTACACGCGACGAAAAGAACACTCGAATCTTGGACGACTACATTGAAACTCATCCGTCAGTACCATCATCACCAACGAGGATGCCTCAATAGAGTTTCACGCTAAGCTCCAGGGGGTTGAACAGGCGTGGCAGCAGGGAGCGGCACAAGGCAAGACTATCCACGGGATTTGACGGCGCAAGGCTAACCCGAAACAGGGCATCAGGGAAGTCGTGAGGGAAGCGGCCAAGCGGGAAACACGAGAGGCTAGACGACTCGAACAAGAGCAGAATGCGAAGCAGGAAATCCAAGAGGCCAAAAGCGGCAGATGCTAGGCAATCCCGAAATACGGGCAAGGCAAAGAAGCAGGAGAAGGCAACATAGGTTGCTTGGCTGCTGTCGATGACGGTGTAACTAGTGATATCAAGCGCGCATAGCTCCGTTTGTGTCTGTCGCGGAGTATATGTGGCGGAATCGCGCTGGGAAAATGATCAATCTGAACAGCTTGCATAGGCCCGGGCCCATCTCATATCAAATGCTTGCTACATCATGTGAAGTCACCAGCTTGAACTCTTGCGCGCACGCAGCACTTCCCACCAAAGACATCATCGCCCCCTACTGCACCAAGTCTGCAACTCATATCAGCTTCATGTCATCGCTCATGGTCAATGCTTGAGCTGGGAAGGACACGTGTAATGAGTGAAGCATCATGAGGTTGATACCGAAGGAAATCGGTAGGGCCATAAAGTAATGCGCATGGGGTGGTTGCACATGTTGCACATGTTGCACGACAGAAAACAGACTAAGATTACATGAGTGTGCAGTACATGCGTAAAGGAAAGGTAGATGTGGAAGCATAGTCCTACAAAGTATTGCGTGGTGCCTGCGAGAAAAGAATGTAGACACACGGTACTACAAGGTACGTGTGCACAAGGGCGATGACCATGGGAGCCACGTACCATGACCGCGCTTCTAGGTCTCCTCGTCCTACTCGTTCCCACCACTTGCATCCTCCTCGCCAACGTTGTCAACAATAGTCATCTTGGCCACCAACTCATCCAGATTGTATTCGATGCGGTCCAGCGACGCTACCGTGTTGCGCACGCGATCCAGACTTGGCAGAGTTTGCAGAGCGGGCAAGCCGGTTTGGTTGAACGAGCGTAGACACTCCACCAGTGTCTTCTGTTCGCCCGGGTATATCGATACAGCGTTGATGACCCACTTGTCGAGTTTAGGATTGGCCGAAATGGAAGGAGGAACCGCAAACCACTTATTATAAGACAACCAGCTGCTTTCCTTCGAGTACTTAGGATGGAAGAGGTTGGCGATGAACTGCATGGCGTAGCAGTAGTCGACAAGCATGTACACTACTTCGTCGGGGAGGCTAGTGGGCGTGGGCAACGGCGGCGGATTGGAAACTAAAAGTACAAGGTGCGTTAGCAGTCGTAGTCAAACGAGCAAAGAGTAACGCTTTTGGCGCAGGAACATACCCTTCCTCTCAAGGCTTGAGATTTCGTCTTTTGCGACACTTAGTTCTGTGTCCAATGTCCCAAAATTGACAATCAGCTTGTCCCGCTCGTGGGCGATCTCCTCGCGCGCCTTGCGATCGATTGCGGACTGATTCTCAGAACTCTTTGCCTCATCCTTGGCTTTCTTGCACTCATCCTGCGCGCGACGCAGCCTTTCTTGCCGATTTTTGAGCTGGTCTTCAAGGTCCGTGTTTCTTGACTCTTCTGAAGCTAGCCTAGCCCTAAGCACTTTCATCTCCTCTTCAAGCACCGCAAATTGTGTGCTCCTCTGTTCGTTTGCGGTCTCAAATTCCTCTTTGCGGTGCTCGAGGATCGCTTCAAGCGATTTGATCTTATTGTTCGCTTCGAGCAGCGTCTTTGCGTCCTCAACGAGCTCGAGATCGAAATCGCGCTCCATGGCCGATCCTGGGATGCCTGTGGCGCGATCGATGTGAGGAAGATGGTGACGGATCAACGGGGGAATGGTAGGTTGGTGGGAAGTAAGTGGGAGATAGGTAGTGGAAGAGTGATGAAGAAGTATTGGGGGGCTGGCGGGGCACTAGTGCAAGAGAAGGTGAAACGCACAAAAGAAGCAAACATATTCTTAGCCCTGGTGTAACTGCGGCGCAACGTGGCGGAGATATGCATCTTCACAAGCATTATGTTGATGGACGAGAAACTAGTAAGCCATCACCTTGTGCATATGACTGCATAGCGGGCTAGATACAACTCGTCTTCGGATTCATGTCATCTTCCGTCGCGTAGCGAATCGCCACACCTTTGCATCATTTCATCTGATGACTCAGCCTTCTTTCGTAGCGCATCGTACTTGCCCTGCAAAGATGACCAGTCATGGAGTACTCTGCGATGCGTCTCGGCCAACATTTCGTACCTTTCCTTAGCGTCCTGTCTGTCCTTGTAGCACGCGGCGTCCCCTCCTTCGTGAACAGAACTCGGCTCGCGAAGCTGTGTGGCGTATTCAGCCGCTTGCTTGACCGCATTCCCCAGCTTACAGATCAAATTGTGAAGGTTGTTCTGCACGTGTTGCACCTCAAGTTCTTGTAGGCTCACTGCGTTGCGCTCCCTTCCATCCCCGATGCTGGTCTGTAATGCGTGAATCTGGATTTGCAAGGCATTCAACAGGCTCATCACCTGGGAATCTTGCGGCTGGGCTTCGAGAGAGCGCGATGCGTCCATAGATGATTGTGCAGTTGCCTGTCGCATAGCGTTGACAGCGTTGTAGAGATACGCGAAACGTGATTGCACATCGCGAGTGTCTGTGTTTGCCTGTGTTCGATTGCTCAGCACCGCCCCGTAGATATTACGGCTTCGCTCCTGTTCATCCTGGCGCCCGGCGCGAGCGTCGTTGCGAGCTTGCGTTACGGCATCGTAGGTGTACTTGTCTCTGTCTCGTTCGTCTTGGAACTCGTTGAGCAATGCATCATGATGGTCCAACATGACACCATGAATATGCTGGAATCCTGCCCGAACTTGTCCTTCGGTGTTCAAATGACGGTTGTGGTTATCTTCGAAGCCACGCTGGACAAGTCCCTGGGTATCCGAATGACGGTTCTGGTTATCTTCGAAGCCACGCTGGACAAGTCCCTGGGTATCAGAATGATGTTGCTGGACGCTCTGCCGCAGATCCCGAAACTCTTGATGCAGAGAATTGACCAGGCTTTGGATCACATTGCCTATACCGATCATGGTGTTATGCGCAAGCCCGAGCCTGGCATCGAGCGTGTTCACCTGCCCCTGCATCTGCTCATGCCAGGCCGTGCTGGGAGCAGCCGCGTCTTCGGTTCGAGGAGAGGGAGGAGTGTGTGTAGGGTGCGAGACGGTTTGGATGTGGCGAGTATATGCGCTATCGGACTGTGACCGAGGAGGAGTGTTTGTGGGGCGTGAAGGACTATCTGGGCCATTCCAGACAGGCGGGCTCGTTGCATTATGAGTTTGGGGGTGGGGCGGTATCGCGTTGCTAGTCGGAAGTCGAGGAGCAGCTTGGGGCTGAGGAGGTATGGTGTCGCCGGTGGGAAGGCGAGGAGCTATATGGCAAGTTTGGGGCTCAATCAGCGTGTTGCTGATTTGAAGGCGAGGAGTGTTCGGGGTGTTCCAGGCGCGAGAAGCAGTACTCGTGCTGTCGTATCGATGCCGAGGGGGAGCGTTGAGGGCCCGGGCAGCGTGATGCGCTGCATCATGAGTTTGGGGCAAACGAGGTATCCGCTGAGGACTGCTTGGGTGATCCCGGGCAGGAGTCGCTGCGTCATTGTCGGCTGGAAAGCGAGCAGGAGACGAAGCCCGAGCGTGACCGCGAGCGCGACCATGGCCTGCGAGTGCCTCGATTTCTACCAACGGCCGGCGCGGACTGGCTGCGGGAGGAGACGGGGAGGACGAAGGAGCAGGAGCAGGAGCAGGATCAGGAAAACGCCGGCGATAATATCCTAATGGGCCGGGCGGGCGGGCCATGGTGGGTTGTCGCTCTTGGTGGGGTGGGGTGTTGATCTTGGTGGGTGTAATGTTTGCGCAGGCCCGTACATCGGGTGGGGCCAAAGCGTAGAGAAAGATCGCGCGACAGTCCCGTGAATTCGACACCCAGCTGCTGCCCAGCTCGAGCAGTGAAAATCAGTCCACTGGATCTGGGCCGATCGTGGACAATGAGTGCATATGTATTGATGCGCTGTCATCATTGTGCACAGGGACATAGAAAGCAATTGGGAACCAGTGCGCACGCACGACTCTACTTGGCGTGTGGGATCCAGGCCGCGGCATAATCATGAAGCCTAAATTCCCTTGCAGTCCAAGCAAGCTTTACGGGGACCAACAGCGTCCGCAAAGCCGGATCGGACCGTCTCCACGTTCCTCTTACGTCGCCCATCCAACGCCTTACAGACTAATGATTGGCCCAGTAGATCGCCATCCTATCCTTCCGTGTCCCATGCGCCCTCGCAGTGCCTGCCGAGAATGCTTCTCCAGCATACTCGGACGTTCGGCGTCGTGGCTTGGCGAAGAACACGAAACCATCCCATAAAACCTGCAAGTATACGTTTGTTGAGCCTCTGACAAGCCAGGAGCACGCACGGCTATCGGCGCAGCCCTTCCAAGAATGATCAGGGATGTAACAAAATCACATCTGTCCATAGGCAATTGGCACTCTTCAACACCGCCAGTCTTTCCACCGGCCCACGTAACATGTAAGGGATGTGGTCTAGAAAACAGATAAACGAGGGTTACGACTCAGGGTGGGTTATGACTTTATCACACATCGATAGCTTTGGGTTTTGTGTTATGGTACCTGATATTAAAACTAGTCATAATGAACCGATCTATTTGATAACGGCTCGCCTTGCCGAGATGAAAACAAAAATTCAAAATCATTTCGCAGGAAAGGAAGAGTTCTGGGTAGCATGGAGGGAGGAAGAAAAGTAAGAAGGGGGTGGGGGCAGGGCCGCAGGAAGGAATAAGAAAGTGAAAAGAGGCGGCAATTAATGATGTCAGACTGAATGTCTGGTAGAAGGGAAATGTAAGCAAGTGTTGCAGTTGAAAGAAGTGTAGACGCATCCAAAAATCATCCCGAAAATCCAAAGCATAGCTCAGGTAAGAAAGGTATCGAGTATCCAGCGAAACCGATCGAGAAGATGTTGCAGGGGGCTGTTAGACGTCCCTCCAATCAACATTATTCCCACTGCGGGCCCTACCGGGCTGAGCTCCACTCCCACTCGGCGCCGGTCCATGAGGACTTAGTCTCCTCAGCTCATCAATTTCAGCCCGTTGGGCCTCCAGCATGTTCGTGTGTGTCTGCTGCACCTCAGAGATGCGGCGAGTTGCGGCTTCACCTAATGCGAGGCGATCAAACGAATTGAGAAGAGCCCTGTCAACCAAGGTAGCATCCGCAGCGGAAGTGTTGCGTGTCTGGGCGAAATTGGCCTGGGAATTGTTGGGTGCGGTCCACAGACGACGGGCGATATCTTCTTTCAGCGGTATTGACTGCGCTGTGCTCTGTCTCCATGACGTAGTGAACCGTCGGCCCATGTGTGGAACCGGAGAGGCATCGGAGGTAGAGATCTGACGTTCCAGAGCCGTATAGTCAGCCAAGTTCGGAGTTGTGTTTGTAGATGTTAGGCGGGAGGCGGTTGTGTGTGTTTGGTAGGGTCGACTAGCTGCGATGGGGTCTGGCCCCATGAGACGGGGTCGCGAGGCGAGGAAGGCTTGGACTGGATGCTCTTCGCCGTCACTCTCTTCTTCTTCCTCATCCTCGATGTCTTCATGTTGCGCCAAGATGTCGACCGATGAGCCTCTAACCCTCACTGATGCACCTGCGGGAACTGTAACCTGCACGCAAGTGTCTGGAGACGCATCCTCATGCTCATCCGGAACATGTTCGTGGTGGTGGCACCGTGTCAGTTCCGAGGAGCGGGCTCCATGCCTTGCCCGGTCGGCCTTTTTCTCGCACTGTTTGTTCGTAGATAACGCGGTGCAGCGGCAGCGAGGGACGGTTCTCTCTAGGCGCTGGCGTCGTGCCATGGTGGTAATAAGTTCTGTCTCCTGGGAGAGGTCAGCAACACTGCTCTGCTGTTGCCTGCAAAAGAGAAGGGCGACTTACGCGGCTCCGCGAGAGGGACGAATAGGTGGCGAAGATGCACAGAACCTAGTAGAAGGTTCGTCCTGCGATGATGCTGTTGGTGTTCCAAGGTTGGAATGGGCCACCGCTTTCGAAATGGACGAGGTTTGTAGGTGACAGTCAATTTGAGAGCTCCCAGATCTACAGCGAGCGGAAAAGTAGGTGTTAGCACGTCTCTTTGAATGAACGTGCGGAGATGTCCCTACCTTGAACAACGCTGAGTGCTCGCGGAGGATGCGCTCTTCCACAGGTCCAGACGCGAGCGCTTCTGGATGGAGCAAAGCAGGAGGGGACGAAACAAGAGAGAAAGGGGAATCCTCAGCATCCGGCAGGTGAAGAAAAAGAACTAAAAGGGGGAGTTCAGTTTCGTCTAGTCTGGTGGTGGTGGCGGCGTCAAAGTGGGGTGACATGAAACCTTGGCAAGTGCAGCCAGCCGTGGATCAATATACTGGTTCCACGGCTGGGGGAAAAGGGCGGTGGAGGCTGCGAGTATGCCTTTGCAGTTGATGTTACGCATGTGTGATAAAACATCTGGATTGCAGTAGAGATAGTGGTGGTAAACGAGAATTTGTGCATGGATGAAGACCCGGGTACACGATAGTACCTCATGAGCAAACCTGAACGGGCAGAAGCTCACCAATATTATACAACAATGTATTCCATGCGAGTATGCCTGCGCGAGCAAGAATACGACCTACGCCAGCCCATACTAGTCAATAAAGAAAGAGGGCGTACATTCGAGACGTTCATTGTGTTATGGGTGAGGCGGCACTTTCTTTCTGAGTGCACCATGAATATCAAGAACTGATGTGGAAGCTATTATTCGTACAGGTCCATATCTGTGCAGACAGGACATGTATTCAAGTCGTGTACGCAACCTGCACAGAGCGCATGTCCTAGTATAGTGATCAGCACGAGTCTTGTATCTTAGCGCACCTGGAGAAACACTTACCACACACATATACCACCATTGGCTTCTCTCCTCCTCCTTCTCCTGCGTCTTGAAGATGATGTGCACGTGCGGGTGTTCTGTTGCATTCGACATATTCCAGTTGTTGGGGTCCCCTGACGGGATCACGGTCAGAGTCGTGATTCTTGCAGCGAAGCGGACCAGATTGTGCTCCCCGGTACATGAACACGCAAATCCCGCAAATAGTCTACTCTCAGGTCATTCATCGGTGTGCGCAAAGAAAGCAGATAGGGAAGGTACAGTTGCCCTGTGTTTTCACACGTACCTCGCGACATTTGCGGAAGAGATGGCGCTGCCTCTCTCGCTCATTACCAGTCCCAAGGTTGTGGTAGCACCATGCGCATTGTCCTGTAGTGGTGAAGATGTTTGGATGCACCCTGGTGGAAAGCAAGGGCTCAGCAGTGGTGTGAGGGGGAGCTGGTGAATTTGCAATTGGTCGTCCCGGTTGCTGTTCTGGAGGCTGTACTTGCTGTCGTGATGTGTCGAAGGGTTGTGTTGGGATTGAAGACGTCTCCATCCCTCGTTGGTGGGGTCGGGCGTGCGGAATGTTTAGGGTGTGCTGTCGTTGCCCTTCCCCGCCTGGTGCCGGCTCGTGCTGAGCGTAAGAAGTTTGTTCTCGTTGCCATTCGTCGCCTAGTGCCGGCTCGTGCAGAGCGTAAGAAGTCTGGTGTTGTTGCCATTCGCTGCCTGGTGCTGGCTCATGTGGAGCGTCAGGAATCTGTTGCTGTAGATATTCGCCGCCTGGTGCTGGCTCATGCGCAGTGTAATAAGTCTGTTGCCGTAGCCATTCGCTGCCTGGTGCTGGCTCATGCGCAGCGTAATAAGTCTGTTGCCGTAGCCATTCGCTGCCTGGTGCTGGCTCGTGCTGCTGTTGCTCCTGGTCTTTCCATGGATTGGACCGCAGCCCCATACGATCAAAGTCGTCAATGACTTCCGAGATGCCGTCTTCCACTGTAGGTGATTGGTGATTACTCAGTGACATGCTGCTAGGGTCTGATATCGCAAATGGAAGGGAGAGAGAGACGATAAGTAGTAAGAATTAAAGTAGTTTTAGGCTATTTTCGACCTGCAGATAGGTGTTTAACGCTTAGCCCTAGGGAACCTAGAGCCTTATCATATAGAAAAGGCCTTAAGAACTAGCTAATAAGCTAAAATAAACTAGTAAGTTATTAACTAGCTAAAGCTTTATTAAGCTAATATATATCTAGTTAATTTTTTTTTAATTTATTAATATTTACTTTACTTTATTTTACCTATTTACTTATATTTTCTATTTACTATACTTATATTTATAAATATAAAGTATAATAAATAAACTTTTCTTTTACTAAGAAACTATATATATATATATACTTATAAACTTTACTTATCTATTCTATATTTAGAGTATAGTAATAAATATATATATAAAGCTTTTATATATTATTAACTTATATAAATATAAAGATAAGTATAGTAGTATATAATATAAACTTTATAAGAAATTAAAATATAAAGTTAATTAAAGCTAAAAAAAGTATATATAATATTACTAAAAATAAAGTTAATACTAGATTAGTAAAGTAATAATAAAAACTATAAAATATTTTTATTAAATATAACTCTCTTACTAAGAAAGCTAAAGTATATATAAATACTAGCTTTATCTTATTCTAAAAGATCTAAATTATCTTTAAAATTACTTAGATCTTCTTTTTACTTAAAGTTATAAGTATTACTATTTATAGTAGTTTATAAAGCTAGCTCTTTTACTATTTTTACTACTACTTTAGCTATAGCTTATACTTATACTATATATACTATAGCTTAAGTTAAACTACTAGTTATAGTTTTACTACTAAAGCTTATACTACTACTTATTTTAGCTTAGTATTAAGCTTATATTACTTCTTTTTTTAAGTTAGTAAGCTAAATACTTAGTATATAACTTTTAGTTATTTTATTAATTTACTTAAGAGTATAGAGTATAGAAGATTATTATATAGTTAATAATTAATAGTTACTAACTAAATTATACTTATAATTTATTAATAAGTATAATCTTAAAAGTATCTTATAAGTAGCTTATTAAAAAAAGAGTTTAGTATAATATAAAAGATTATTTAGTAAACTAAATAAGTAAGTTAATTAATATAATAGAATACTAAACTAGAAAGTTTTTATATAAAGTACTTATATAAGTAAAGCTTTTTACTAAAGTACTAGTAAGTACTAGCTACTAGCTCTATACTAGTAGCTTTAGTAGCTATATACCTACTAGAAACTATAATATTATACTATATTAACTTTTAATACTTAATACGTTTTTATTTTAAATAAAACTATACTATTTTTTTAATGTTTACTTATTACTTAGTTTTAAAAAGTATACTTTATACTTATACTACTTACTTTTTATTTTAGAAGTTAAATTAATTACTAACTAGCTTTATACTACTAATTTTATTATTAAATTTTATATTAAGTAGAAGATTTCTAGTTTTAGTATAATCTAATATTAGTAAAAGAGTAATAAGCTAAAAGTATTTAATAGTAATAAAGATAATTTTACTATTTATATACTTAGATATATTATACTATATACTAAAAGAAATAAAGAAGTACTTTTATATTAGTAATAATATTAGAACTTTTACTACTTATAAAAGAAATAAACTAACTATAAACTATATATAGTAAAAGCTATATTTATAAATAATTCTTAAAATAAGCTTAGTATAAAGTAGCTTAAAGTTATTTTAAATACTATTTAAATACTTCTCCTATAAGAGATTATTTAGAGATTAGATAGTTAAATAATTAAAGTAATATTAAGAGAAAATATATATAAAGAGCTAGTACTAGATATATATATAAACTTTAGTATTTCTTATACTAAGCTACTAGTATAAGTACTAGTTACTAGCCTCTTTAGTAAAGTAGCCTATACTTAATTCTATTAAAGTACTTAAAGAAACTCTATAATACTATCTTTCTCTTTAAAAAAGTAGCTCTTATATATCTATATATATATAGCTAAAGCTATAAATAAACTCTAAAAGTAATTATATTAAAGTACTATTAGCTATAATCTCTTTATTCTTTTATTATAGAAACTAGCTTATAGTATATTAAACTTTACTATATATTATACTATACTATTATTTTCTTTAAAGCTATTATTATATTATTAATATAATACTAGATATAACTTCTTTTAATAAATAGTATAAGTTACTAGTATTACTATATACTATAAGCTAGCTATTATCCTACTTTATCTAAAAGTAAGCTAGATACTCTTTATAGGTAGTATTATACTTAAATTATATAAGTATAGTAATATCTAAGTAGTACTTATAGAACTTATAGAAAAGCTCTAAATAGCTTATTTTATTATATACTTATATTTAGTTAAGTTTATTAAAACTAGTCTATTTAATAAAGTACTTTATAACTCTACGCTTACCTATAGAAGTATTATTTTTCTACTTATTAACTTTTATATCTAGTATATCTATAATTTTATATAAATTACTATTATTATTAATATCTACTAAAACCTATAAGTCTTAATATTATCTTAGTAGTAAGTTATTTTTAATAAAGTATAGTAGCTAAAGATAGAATACTAAATAAATAAGCTTTAGATTATTATAAAAGCTAAAGTCTAGCTTATAAGCTTTACTTTTAAAACTCTTAAGTACTTTAAATAGTTTTAAGTTCTTAAGTAGTAACTTTTTATTATTCTAGTATATTTAAATATTATATATATTAAGTATAATAAGATTTCTTTTCTTAAACTCTAGAGCTAGATAATAATAATAGTTAGCTTACTCTTTAATTTTTACTTATACTTAGCTAGTATTTTATATTAAGAATTTCTTAATATTAGTAATATATTTACTAAAGCTATTAGTAGCTTAAAAGTTATATACTACTTTCTAGCTAAGTTTTAGAATAGTCTTTAGTAGCTCTAGACCTAAGTATAGATAATAACTTTTAGTTATATAGAATAGTATAACTCTAGTAGTAGTAAAGATAGTATTATTTACTTAGAACTTTATAAATAGTAGTAGCTTTACTTAGTTACTCTAGTTATAATAGATAAAAGCTTAAATAAACTACTTTAATATAGCGTTAGTAACTTCTATTTACTTATTAGTTTCTAAGTAGTAAGAAGATAATAGCTTAAGTTAAGTTTTAGTATAAGAATATAGTTATTTTTAGAAGTATAATATAAACTAGCTACTATAATCTAATATAATCTTATCTAAGTATTCTTTTTTTCTCTAAATATATTTAATAAAAGCTTATATAACTATTTTAATATTAAGTAACTATAAGAGTATAAACTTCTTCTTCTTTAAAAGCCTATTAATAATAACTATAATATACTTATAAGTCTACTTATATAGAGATAAGAATAGTAATAGTATAATAAAGTTAATATAGATACTATTCTAATAAGTATAAGGTATTAGTAGTAGGTTAAGTAGCTTATATTACTTTTCTTTAAATAGTTTTAAATATTAATAGATAAGATAATTATAGTAATAGTATACTACTATATTAGTTATATATAGCTAAAAGTAGTATTATAATAGTTTCTTATAAGTATTATAATATCTACTATATCTTCTAAGTAATATTCTATAGTATAAGTATATAATACTAGTTTATAAGATATTATTATAAGAGATAAAGATCTTACTATATATATATAGTATATTATTCTTATACTAGTAATTAGTAAGGTCTAATTTAAGGCTTACTATAATAAAGTTATATAGTAAATACTATTATCTATTTTTTTTATAAGTAATAATTCTTTATATAATATTATTAGTTTTTATTACTACTTTAATCTATATAATAAAGCTCTTAGTAGCTAGTAAGTCTTCTTAGTTAATAGGTTCTTAAGTATCTTAGCTATCTCTACTATTAGTAGGCTTCTAGTTAGACTTTAGCTTATTTTTATTTCTCTCTAAGTAATTCTCTAAAGCTATTATTAATAACTTTTCTAAATTACTATAATATATCTCTTTATTAAAAGTATATATTATATAGACTAAGTCTATAATATTAGCTTTATAAAGGTTAGTAAAGATAAAAGTAAAGTAATAAGCTTTATAGCTATTATTATTATATTATAAAAAGAGTATAACTATAACTATAATATCTTTAGTTAGTATTTTAAATATATAGTCTTTAAGTAGCTATTACTACTATTACTAAACTTAGTTATTATTAATACTATTAAAGACGTTATCTATATAATAAGTAAAGCTATTAGGCTTTATACCTTACTTACTAAAGTAGTACTTAATAATAAAATTAAACTCTAATAGAAACTTAGCCTATTAGGCTTATTTTTAGTTTAACTATTTAGTAGTTATAAACTACTATAAAGTATAGTAGTTAGAGAATACTTTAATTAGATCTTCTATACCTATAAGCTCTAGTCTCTATTTTTTAAATACTTAGATAATAGCTATAAGCTCTTTATTATAGATAAAGTAGTTAAGCTCTACTTCTTTTATCTTTATTAAAAAGTAAGTAACTAGTTAGAAGATAGACTTACTATCTTTAGTATACTATTATTATAGAATACTTAAGACTACTTAGTTAGAAGCGTTATATTTAATAATAGTTTTAAGATTAGAATTAAAGTATACTAGTATAATATTACTTATAAATATAGCTTTAAGCTTCTTAAAAGTAGCGTAAGCTTTATTAGTAATAGTAAACTTCTAGCTTAGTAGAGTAGTAGTAATATTATTAATAAGTAGTTATATAATCTAAGAGAATTTATATATAAACTACTAATAGAAATTAGTAAAGCTAATAAAAGCTTATATATCTTTAATAGTATAGAAGTCTTTCTACTTATATATTACTTTAACTTTATTAAGATCTATCTCTAGGCCTTTAGCTAATAAGATTATTTTTAAGTACTTAACTTATTTAACTTAGAATTTAGTTTTATAGATATTAAAGTAAAGACTTATATCTTTAAGATAGGTAAGTACTTTAGTATAATACTTAATATAATCTTCTTTAGTTTTACTATATATAAAGATATTTTTAAAGTAAGCTAAGTAGAAGTTATCTTAATACTCTCTTAGTAGATAGTTAATAAATAACTAAAAAGTAGCTAAGGTATTATATAAGCTAAAGAGTATAAAAATATACTTAAATAGTCTAAACTATATTAAAAATACTATCTTCTCTTAGTCTTTAAGTCTAATAAAAATTTAATTAAAAGTAGCTATTATATTAAACTTAAAGAAGATATAGACTTTATTTAGTCTAGCTAATATATCTTAGATCTTAAGTAGAGCGTTATAGTTCTTAATTATAAGTATATTAAGCTTATAATAATTAATATATATATAGAGTCTTCTTCTAAGCTTCTTAACTATAAGTACTAGTATAGTATATAGTAAGTTACTTAGGCGTATAAAGCTCTTTTATAGTTCTTTATTAATATATACTTTTAATACTTTTATCTTATTATAAGATAATTTATAAGCTTATTAACAAAGAGCTATAGCTTTATTAGTTATATAGATACTATAGTTAATACTTATCTTACTAGTAAGTAGTATCTCTACTTCTTTAAGATCTTATAAGTTAAGTAGGTAATAATATTTAGGTTAGACTAATTACTTAAGCTTATCTTTATTTACTTTTAGTAGTATAAGCTTCTTATAGAATTTATAAAAGTCTTTCTAGATAAAAGTAGTATAATTAGTAGTAAAGAACGTTATAAAGGATAACTATAGCTTATTAGTATTTTTCTTAAGGTTATCTTAATATTCTAAATATATCTAAGTAAGATCTTATTAGTTATATTTACTAAATACTAGTATAGCTTCTATACTAATAAGAGTAATATTCTCTAATAGTATAAGAATAACGTTATTAATATCTACTTTACTATTACTTTTATAAGTTACTTTTATAGCTTATCTATATAAGAGATAGTTATTATAGTAATAAGTACTATTAAAAAAGATTATCTAGTTATAGTACTACTTAATAATATTATACTATTTTAGCTAAAGTTATTTTATAATTATATTATAGCTAGCTAGGTTAGTAACCTATATCTAGTTTTTACTATAGTAGTCTCTAATCTATATCTTAACTTATACTATAGTATTTATAATATCTACTACTTTACTATTAGTAAGCTATAGTTATACTAGCTCTTTAGCTTTAGTTATATTAAGTTAGTAGATCTAAATATATTTACTACTAATAATTTATTTTAAGAATTTATTATCTAGTAAAGTAAAAGCTTTTATTACGCTTTTTAGTATATTTATATAGCTAGTAAACTTTATTTAAAGTAAGTATAGTAGTTATAAAAAAAAGCCTAGCTTACTAAGTCTTACTAATATTAGTTTTATTTTATTAAATAGTATAAAGTTAATAATATCTCTATAGTAATCTACTTAATAGTTATTATATAGAGAAATAGCTAAAATATAGATAGTAGTTTCTAGAAACGTAGACTTAAGCTCTTAGAAGCGTTTAGTAATAGCGTTAAGCTTCTATATAAGTATAAGTCCTTAATAGTAACTATTATTAAAGACTATTCTTTTAATACTTTTATATTATTCTCTTTATCTATAATAAATAAGCTTTTAAATATACTAAATAGTATTTTCTTCTTATTTTTATAAAGTGCGTTACTATTATTAGCCTTATAATTATTCTTAAAATACTTAGTATATACTTTTTTTAGTATAATATAATTAAACTAGTCTTTTAGATACTAGCTACTAAACTTATTATTTTTATTATATTTATCTATACCTTTTTTACTTTTAGTATCTTTTTTATCTTTATCTTTAGCTTTTTTCTTATTACTATCTTACTTTATTATATTAGTAGAGGTTATACTTTAGGCTATAGCTAAGTTCTACTTAATAGCTTATATACGTATAATAAATTTACTTTAAGACTTATTTAGTTTTATATTTTAAGTAGTAAGTATCTTAAACTTAAAGTTTAGGTTTATAAAAATAAAGAATATATAAAATATATTATTAAGGCTAGCCTTAATAGTAGTAACGTTAAATTTTAAGATCTAAGTACTTACTTTCTTATTATTACTTTACTTTACTTTACTATTAGTAATATAGTTAAGTACTATCTTCTTCTTATCTAGTATACTAAAATTCTTAGTAAGATTATTATAGAGTTCTTAATAGTATTTATAGTAGTAAAGTAACTATAGTAGTATATATAGCTTAATTATTTTATATACTATACTATTATAATATCTTTATAAGTACTTAATCTTAGACTACTTATCTAAGTAGCTCTTAAATAACTATTAAAATTTAGTCTCTACTATAGCTACTTACTATTCTAAGTCTTTATCTACTTTACTAGAGTATATAGTAATATATAAGTAGTATAAGTTATAGTTATTATTATAGTACTTACTATAGTTAGTAATCTCTATAACTAGTATTTATTTATACTATAAGTAGTAGGCTTTAAGTAAAAGTATTTAGCTTTAATAATTACTATTATTAGAATTAGAGTTACTAGAAGAGCTAGAAGATAAGTCTAATAAGTTAAAATTATTATAGCTCTTATACTTATACTTTTTATACTTCTTTTAGTTTTACTTATACTTAGTTTTATATTTATTCTCTTTCTAGTCTAATACTTCTTATAGCTACTTAATAGTCTTTTTACTTTTAGAAACTTTTTATAAAGCTTATACTTACTCTACTTATAAGTACTTAATTAGTATATATACTTTATTAAAAGACTTATTTTTTTTACTTAACTTAGTAGCTTAAGTAGTAACTTACTTAGTTATCTAACTCTTAAAGTTATCTATTTTACTTTTAAAGTTATAAATCTTATAGTTAATAGTAGCTTTTACTTATAGTATAGTAGTACTTAATACTTTAGCTTACTTAAGTATTATTATAGTATTATTTATATTTTTCTTTATTAACTTATAAAAGTCTATATACTTATTAACTATAGTAAACTACTTAGTAGAGTTTACTTAAATAAAGATAATAAATTCTTTTATAGTACTTATTTATATAATATAGTTAAAGTAGTCTAATATACTATCTTTTTATATATAGTAAAATATTAAGTATTTTACTATTATACTCTCTTCTTCTTTATATTAATAAATAAGCTCTAAATCTTTTATAATAAACTTATAGTATAATAAAGAAATCTATTATAAAGTAGAGAAGATATATTAGCCTACTATATATTTACGTAGCTTAAAGTACTTAACTATACTATTATCTATTATACTTTCTTCTTTATTATTATAAGTAATTAAAGTAGAGACTTAAATAGTAATATAATACTTACTCTTAACTATAAGCTAAATAAGTACTTTAAGTATTTTACTTTTAAAGTCCTTTAGTTCTTAGAAATATTTTTTATTATTAAAGTTATTAAACTTACTAAAGAGACTAAGTACTCTATAACTACTTTTTTAAGTATCTTCTATAGTTATACTTATTACTTATATATTTAGAAGTATAGTATATACTATATAGTTTATAACTCTATACTTACTAGAACTTATAAGCTTAGCTACTCTACTCTTATTAGACTATTTTACTATACTAGTAGTAGCTACTATTAGAGTTATAGATAGTATTTTACTTTACTTATAGTAGCTTACTAATTAATTAAGTTACTTACTAAGTAGTATAATTATAAGATTATTAGTTAGTACTTTAGTTATACTATATATACTAGTACTATTCTTATACTAGAGTTCTTATAGTTTATATAGTATATATTTTATATAAAGGATTATTTAAAGATTAAATAGTTAAATAATTAATTTAATATTAAGAGAATATATATATAAAGAGCTAGTACTAAGTATATATATAAACTTTAGTATTCCTTACGCTAAGCTACTAGCGTAAGTACTAGTTACTAGCCTTTTTAGTAGGGTAGTCTATACTTACCTCTATAGAGGTACCTAAGGAAGATCTATAATAATACCTAAAGAAGATCTATAATACTACTAATACTACTATAACTTAAAAAATAATCTAAATAACCTAAAAATATTATAGTATATATATAATACTAAGAGAAAATAGTAGAAGAAAACTAGTAGTAGGCTTAAAAAGTAAAATTTAGTAGAAATAAACTACTTATTAAAGATATTATATTACTAAGCTTACTATTTACTATTAAGTTATTTTTATTAATTAAAATTAGATTTTAATTAAGAGAATATAGAGTTTATTACTATAAATAATATATATACTAATTAGCTAAAACTAATTTTATTAAATATACTTTTATTTATCTAAGTAGAAAAATTATATCTATTTAAACTTATATTTTAGATACTTATAAACTTTAATTTAACTATATAATAGTATAAAAAAAATAAAGAACTACTTATATTAAAATAAAATTATCTTACTACTAGATTATAGTTTTATATAAATAGACTTATTTAGTATAGTAGTTCTAAAACTATTTATAAAAAAAAACTAATAAAGAATTAAAATTCTATATTAACTACTATATACTAAGTACTATTTTATATAAAAAAGTACTAGTTTCTTTTATATTACTAAAACTTTATTTTAAATTAATAGAGCTAAGAAGTATACTATATTTAATACTATTTACCTTTTATAAAATCTAAATTATAAAATATAATAAATAGAGAAATATATTTTATCTATTATTTAGTTTATATAAATAAATATTATAATTTTTTTAGTTTTACTAATACTCTAATTACTTCTTAGTAATATATTAACTATACTTTATATAAGTATATAAATTCTCTAGTATTTTAGTAGTTCTAAAATAGTATATAATATAGAGTATTATATATATACTACTAGGTAATTAATCGCGTTTCTATTATATAACAGCTATACCTAGTTAAGCCTAGTCTAGCTAGCAAGTAACAGAATCGCGACTAATTCCCTAGTAGTAGGCATAGTAAGGATCTAGAGCGACGTTGCGACACTGTGTAACGTTGCACACGGGTAGGTATCTGTAATACCCAGCCCAGGACGCCCGAGAGATGAACTGATCAGCGGAAGTAGTAAATTCAGCAATAACGTATTACTATTGCCTTTGGAGATTTCTTGGGGAGAATTAGGAGGCTACACGGCCCCTGATTCGAAGGACACGAAGGTTGATTGGTGTGATACAAGGACATGACTGAATGTAGCAAAAGTGACTCTACAAGCGAATGTGACTCCCTTGGCGAATGCAGCATATCGGGCACGTACATGTACCTGCTTCCGATTACGCTCCTTGGAGTGAATCAGGAGGCTGGACGTTCCCTAATGTCAACCCGTCCTAGCTCTTGTCGCTTTTTCTCACGCACCCACAAGTCTGTGTCTTCATTCCACTCTCACACTTAGCAAACCGGTGTTCTTCTTCTATCTTTGCTCCTCTGGACCTCATCCCCATTACCCCGAGTCCCTACCATTATAGAGTTGCCGAACATGTCAGCTAGGACCGGTACCCGCTGCCTCTCAACTGCACAGAGCACGTCTCGCCAGTGCAACAATTATGCCAACCACCCAGCCATGGGAAGAGGCAGGCCGAACACTCGCTGCGCGGCTCATATCAGCTCGCCTGTACACCCAGACGCCGTGAGCACTTGGGGAGGAGACGCCCAAGTCACGATCAATGTTGGGTCACGAGTCAACACGCCCACGCGCGGTACGTATCCCTCGGCCATCAAGTTGATCTGAGAAGCTTTTGCTTCATCTGAAAGCTGCGCCGACGAATGTTTACTGACTTTGTACCGCTGTCCACTTTAGGCACGCAACGCACCACACCAAACACCCATGTCACGGTCAAGAAGAAGGCATCCATCAGGAGTGGGTCTCTTGCTAACACATCTCTCGCCGAAACGATTCAGCAAGTGACAGCCCTGGACACGAACTTCAATGCCCAGGCCGCCCAACTCGAAAACCACGCTGGCCGGATTGAGAGTCTTGAAGGACGATTCAACCAACAGAACGACGCGGTGGGGCGTCTTGATACTCGCCTGCTGGCCATGGAGAAGTGTCAGGAGGGCGTTGAAGCCGACATGGACAATGCGGCAGAGGTGGTGCGCCATCTGGACTCAACCATGCAAAGGCAGGGCCTGCAAGTGGCCGCTTTGGAAGCAGATCGCGATGGAGCACACGCGATGTGCATGGAAATCAACCAGAGGCTCGGAGCTGTGGAGAGGCATATTCGTGGAGGCTCTTCTTCTTGATGGTGAGGACTGGGTATGGATGTGAGGGAGGGTTGTGGACCGGAACGTTGCGGACTTGTTGTGTAATACTTCTTGGCATAGTTGCAACACTTTTAATTGAACTTTTGCACACCCTACTTGCCTCTCTGAAGATGGTCATATTGTGCTATCAACAGATTCGGGAAGACATTGGCTGTCTACGTGAAGGGTATGTACACGCTGAATGCAGCACACACGGAGGGCCGATGTCGCTCAATTGAGAGCCATCAATCTCCACCTCATCTTGTTCCCCAGATGAACTCTTCGAAGGCGAAGGGGTGCGCAGGAGAGGAGTATATATGTACGTTATGGAAAAAGGGAGTCACGGCAATCTTCAGATCGCACTCGTGTGGTGTGTGGTATATACAACCATCGGGGCACGAGCATGGGTTTGCAGATGACACGCCTTATAAGCATGGCTAGTTCGGGCAAGCAGCGGGCAGGCTAAAGCTCGTAGGGCTGCACTAGCAAGAGTGAAGGGATGAAGATAGGAATGGAAGATGATTGCCAACTACGAACTCGGCCAGAATCCACTATACACCATCGATGTCCCAAGCGCCGTCACCCCGAAGACAAGCTGCTGACTGTAACATGTATGATCGACCTCTGGGCACAGGTCTTCTGCTCGCTTTACAGGAAATCAGGCCGTTTGAACATGAGCACGACAACAGCCGCACTAAGAACAATCCAAGTGCCGAGCACCATCATCTCCAAGGCCAATCTTCTAGGGGTATCCGCCAGCTCCAAGTCCATGCGATGGCGAACCATGTCTTCAATGCGGTCCAGCTGTGCGGCCGTGGCCTGGATTGTCGCTGTCTTCTCGGGTGCAGAGGCTGGGCGAGAGCGAGA
>Ga0210040_10002365_pt1 | contig 26712 bp, 32 predicted proteins | sample CryGeyCG12114_NA_FD_185462 | JGI IMG/M metagenome (GOLD analysis project Ga0210040, IMG submission 185462) | Groundwater microbial communities from aquifer - Crystal Geyser CG19_WC_8/21/14_NA (SPAdes) (version 2) | ecosystem: Environmental > Aquatic > Deep subsurface > Groundwater | place: USA... | reverse complement strand
GTCTGGGCAGGAGAGGGCGACCTGGACGCCGCCGCCTGCACCAGCAACACCTTCGAGCTGGAGTGGCCGCCACGCTCGGGCCGCATCCAGGAGTTCCCCGAGATCGACCGGGCGGCCTGGTTCGCGGTGGACGACGCCAGGAGCAAGCTGGTCCGCGGCCAGGTGCCCTTCCTCGACCGCCTGCTCGACGCGCTCGGCGGTCGCTGACCACCGGGTTCGCGGCGCGGGCCCGGGTCCATGACGGTTCCGTGACATGTCGTCACACCGCATCCGGAGCGCCTCGGACCGGTGTCCTGACCTGCCACTGTTCTCCGGTCCGGTTCCACCACGCCCATCGGGGAGGCATCCATGACCTGCACCAATTGCGAAACGGTCACACAGCGCGGCCGGTTCTGCGTCGGTTGCGGGAAGCGGCTTCCGCCGTCCCCGCTGCCGGCCCGCCGGCAGCGGCTGGCGCCGCAGTACCTGCGCGACGACGACACGCAGCCGGTGCTGCGCTTCAACGTCACCCCGCGGACCCCGCTGGAGCGGCAGCGCGACGCGCTCGTCTGACCGGCGCTCCGCGCGCAGCCGAGGCGCGTGACGGGCCTCACTGCTAGCAAATCGCTTGCAAAAGTTAGCACTCCGTCGGATCGGGGCATGACCCAGACCGTCAGGTCATCCCCGATCCCACGGAGTTGTTCCCAGTCATGACCGACACCACCAAGATCCAGAACCAGCTGCGCGCCCTCGTCCTGCTCACGCAGACGGAGGAGCAGGTCGCCCGGACGCGGATCTCGCAGGCCCGTACCGACGCCGTCCGTCGCGAGCTGACCCAGAACGCCGACAACGCGGCGGCCCGCACCATCGAGATCACCGACGCGCTGCGCGCGGCCGGCGGCGTCCCCGACGTCGTCACCCCGGCGATCGGCCGGCTCTCCGCGCTGCTCAAGGCCACCTTCGAGCAGACCATCCCGCTGGAGGAGGCGCTCCTCACCGACCTGCAGCTCGAGCACCAGCTGCTCGACCGCGCCACCTACCTCAAGGTGCTGGCCGAGAAGGCCGGCGAGACGAAGGTCCAGCGCCTGGCCGAGAAGCTGATCGACGCCCACCGGGCCACGGTCGAGTGGCTGACCGTCGTCCTCGCCGAGGAGGCCCTGGGTGGCCCGGCCGCCCTCGTGGCCACCCCGCTGCAGAAGGTCGCCGGCACGGTGGCCCGCGCCGCCGGTGCTCCGGTGCGCTTCATGCACAACACGGTGAACACCGCCCTGGACACGGTGCAGCAGGCCGGCGAGGAGACCACCGAGCGCTTCGGCGCCGTGGCCGACCGCGCCACCGCGCTCACCGACGCCGTGCGCGAGACGCTGACCGTGAGCCGGGCCGCCGGCCTGCGCCGCGCCGAGCGCATCGCCCGCCGCGAGGGCAACGCCGAGGTGGCCGACACCGCCAAGGCCGCCCGCGAGGAGCTCGGCGACGTCACCGCCGACGAGCTGCCGATCAAGGGCTACGACTCGATGGCGACCACCGATGCCGTGAAGGCGATCAAGCAGCTGGACACGCCGCACGACATCCGGGTGATGATCCGCTACGAGGAGACCCACAAGCAGCGGTCGAACGTGGCCAGCGCCGCGCAGACCCGGCTGGCCGACCTTGCCAAGGAGGCCGTCGGCGTCTCCAGCTGACGACCGACCCCGTCCGGTCGTCCGCCACGCCCGTGGTGAGCGACCCGACGGTGCACTGCACGGGCCCGCACCCTCCCGGGGGTGCGGGCCCTCGGCATGTGCGGACGGTCAACCCGCGTGCCGGACGGGTGACATGCGTCCCCTCCCGGTTTGCCACGCCGGGGCGGGTGGGGACACCTCTCCGATGAGCATCACCCCCGAGGCGCTGGCGGCGGAGTTCTCGCTGTCCACGGCCGCCACCCGACTGGATTTCCTCAGCCGCCGCGACAACGGCGTCACCACCCTGAACACCGTCCACGACGGCGACGACGACGACCACTGGGCCTCGCTCAAGGGCACCGACACCCAGCTGGACGTGCACGAGTCCCTGGAACTGCTCGCACTCGGCGAGGTCGTCGCCCGCAAGGCGCACGACAGCCGGCTGGTCGGTATCCGTGCCGCGCTCCGCGGCGGCGCCGACTGGGAGCAGATCGCCCAGGCGCTGGGTGTCAGCGCGCAGCAGGCGTGGGACACGTTCCTGGACTCGGTCGCCCGGCAGCTCGACCGGGAAGCCGCAGCCGCCGCACGCGAGCTCGCCGGGTCCCGCCCCGGACGCTGAGCCTGGTCCTACCTACCCGCCGGAGCGGACCGTCGCCCGGCCCGCCGGGCCGCAGGTCACCAGCGCAGCGGCTGGATGGACCGGGAGTTCGCGGTGTGGCAGGGCCGGCAGTGACCCCAGGTCACGATGTGCACCGGGGTGGCCGGTCCGCCGCACTCGGGGCACTCGACCGGCTCCTGCGCCTTGGCGCGGGCCGCCGTGATCTCCGCGGAGCGCTCGTCGTGGACCTTCGCATCTCCGCGGCAGGGGCACCCGAGATGGGCGTCGGCGCATCGTCCGTGCTGAGCGGGAACGGGGTGCCTCCTGGACGCCGACCGCAGCGGAGCACCGTGCGGGCTTTCCCCAGGATACCGGCCCGCACCAGCTCAGGAACCCACGCGTGACCACGAACCTGGTGGGCATCACCCCAAGGGGCGCCCGCCGTCACGGCAGGACCGCCCCACCCGCCCGTCGTCCGCCGGTGGTGGGCCGCTTCTCGAGGAGTCCGTGATGTCCAGCCCTGCACCCGATCCGCACGAGTCCGCTGCCGGCCGTCCGACCGGACGTTCCACCGAGGGCGGGCGCCTGCGTGGTCGGCTGCTCGTCCCCGGCATCTTCCTCGGCGTGATCCTGCTGCTGGTGCTCTTCATGGTGCTGGTCAGCCAGATCGGTCAGTGACGCGTGACCCGGGGGCGCAGTCGTCCCCGGGTCAGCGGTGCAGCAGCGCGAACGTGGCGACGGCGTGCCCGATGGCATTGCCGTCCTGCTCCACCTCTGCCTCGCAGACGGTCAGGTGCTCGCCCTTCGTGCGCACCCGGGCGGTGACCGCCAGCGGACCGGTCTTCCCCGGGCGCAGGTAGGTGACCGTGAGCTGACTGGTCGCCGGCACGTCGTCCTCGCCGGTGGCGGTGCGCACCGCGGTCCCCATGGCGGTGTCGACCAGCGTGGCCAGGACGCCGCCGTGCAACGTGCCCGCCGGGTTGAGGTGCTCGTCGGTCACCTCGAAGGCGATCCGCGCCGACCCGTCGTCGGCGGCCTCCACGTGCGCGCCCAGTCGCCCCGCGAACCCACCCGATGCCGCATCGTCTGCCATGGAGCGCGGCTACCCGGAGCCCGGGCGGGCACACCTTCGCCGGCCGGTGGCATGGCTACGCCGCGCGGCGCACCCCGTCCAGAGCGGAGCGGTCGCCGGCCTGCGACGCGGAGATGACGCTGAGCGAGCCGTCGGACTCCAGCACGACGGCGGCGATGCTCCCGAGGTCCCCGCTGCCGGTGGCCCGCACCGCCTGCCGGATCTCGCCCTCGGTCACCCGCTGCTCGCGCAGGGCGTCGGGCAGGAGCCGGCCGTCGTCGAGCAGCAGGGTCGGCCGCGCGGTGATCACCGACCGGCCACCCGGCAGGTGGGTGGTGGTCCAGGCGACGACGAACTGCAGGCAGGCCAGCAGCGCCAGCGCCGTCGCGCCCTCGGCCCAGGACACGTCGCTGCTGAGCAGGATGGTGGCCAGCGTCGAGCCCAGCGCCACGCTGACCACCAGGTCGAAGGCGTTCAACTTGCTCAGCGTGCGTTTGCCGGTCACCCGGAGCACCAGGATGACGGTCACGTAGGCGGCGGTGCCCACGGCGAGGACGCGGGCGATGTCGGACCAGGAGTCGAACCACATGGGGAGGCCCTACCCCGGCGGGCCGGATCACGCGTCCTTTGGCAGGGTGCTTCCAATGGCATGGCTGGACTGGACGATCACCGCGACGGGCGTCCTCGTCGTCCTCGTCGCGCTGCGGGACATCTTCCACACCCTCTGGCACCCCAGCGGGCGGGGCACGATCAGCTCCGGGGTCATGCGGGCCGCGTGGCGGATGGGCCGACGACGTCGCGACCGGGGGAGTGACCGGGTGCAGACCGGGCCGGTCGCCCTGGCCCTGGTCATCCTCACCTGGGTCACGCTGCTGATCGCCGGCGGCGCCCTGGTCTACGTGCCCCACCTGCCCGAGGCCTTCGTCTTCCAGACCGGGCTGGACGTCAGCGAGCGCAGCGACGTGCTCGACGCCGTCTACCTCTCCACCGTCACCCTCGCCACGCTCGGCTTCGGCGACATCGTCCCGGCCGAGGGCTGGTTGCGGATCGCGGTACCGGTGCACGCGCTGATCGGCTTCGCGCTGCTGACCGCGTCGGTGACCTGGGTGCTGCAGGTCTACCCGGCGCTGATCCGGCGGCGCGCGCTCGCCGTGCGGCTCGCCGGGTTGCGGTCCGTGTCGCGCGAGGAGCTCCTGCACGACCCGGACTCGGCGCTCGCGGCGCCGCTGCTGGAGAGCCTGGCGACGTCCCTGGCGCAGGCCCGGGTCGACCTCACGCAGTACACCGAGACGTACTACTTCCGGGACGGCACGGAGGAGGCCGCGCTGCCGGCGATGATCGGTGTCGCCACCGCGCTGGTGGAGAGCGGGCGGTGCGCGCCCCGCTCCGACGTCCGGGTGGCGGCCGCGCTCCTGGGCGCCGCCGTCGACGACTTCGCCCGCATCCTCGACGACGCGTTCCTGCACTCCGGCGGCGGGACCCCCGAGATCCTGTCCGCCTACGCGGAGGCGCACCACTACGCCGCTCAGGGCTGAGCGTCGGCCTCCCGCCTGCCTGCCGCACGTCGGTACAGGACCCGGCCGGGGGAGGCCGTGATCCCGTGCAGCACCGTGCTCGCGGCGACGACCAGCGTGCCGGCGGCCAGCACGGTGGGGTCGGCACCCAGCCGCTCGGCCTCCATCGCCAGGTAGAACAGCGCCGAGACGCCGATCGGGCCGAACCAGCCCAGGTGGACGGCGTCGGGAGCCCCCAGTCGCAGCGGCCGGCGCAGCAGCAGCAGGACCGGCAGCCGGCGGAGCAGCAGGATCGCGACGGCCAGGGCGGGTCCCTGCCAGCCCAGATCCGCCCAGGCGGACCAGGGGAGTGCCGCCCCGATGGCGATGAACAGCGGGATCACCAGGAACCGGTTGATCGCCTCGTCGATGGGTGCGTCGGTGGTGCGGTCGGAACCGGTGGCCACCACGTTGAAGGCCAGGCCGCAGACGAAGACGGCCAGCACGCCGTCGACCGCGATGATCCCGGAGAGCCCGAGCACCGCGAAGGCGAGCACGACGGTGAACAGGGCGAGGGGCCCGTGGTCGGTCGAGCCGTGCTCCTCGCCGGCGCGCAGCGCGCGACCGCCCAGCCAGCCGAGCGCCGCGCCCACGACCACCGCGCCCGCGACCTGCCAGAGCGACTCGAGGACGGCCTCCCCGGTGGTCAGCGGCCCGGCCAGCGCGACGGCGAGCAGGACCAGCGGCAGCGCCAGCCCGTCGTTGGCGCCCGACTCCAGGGACAGGATCTGCCGGTCCCGGGCAGGGAGGTCCTCCTCGGCCGGTTCCCCGGTCACGACGTTGGACGCGAGCACCGGGTCGGTCGGGCACAGCGCGGCGCCCAGCAGCGCGGCGGCACCGAGCCCGACGCCGAGGAAGGCGGCGGACAGCCCGGCGGTGACCAGCGCCATCGCCGGCATCGCCACCGCCAGCAGCAGCAGCACGGGCCGCAGCCGGGAGCGGGCGTCGCCGAACGGGTACCGGAGGGCCACCGACATGACCGAGACGGCGAGGAGCAGACGGGTCGCGGTGTGCAGCCAGGTCTGGTCCTCGGTCATCGGCGCCACCGGCAGCACGTCGAGCAGCTGCGGCCCGACGACGATCCCGACGAGCAGACCCACGAGGGGCTCGGACACCGGGAGGCGGCGCAACCGGCTGGACAGCGCCGCGACGCCGATGGCCAGCAGACCGCCGGCGAGCAGGAGGACGTCGGTCGTCATGGCCAGCGCACTGCCCGGCCACGCGGCCGGTCATGCAGGGAGCGGCCCCGCTCGCCCGGTCAGGCGACCGGCTCGAGCGCGGGCGGCCGGTTGCGGTCCAGGAAGTAGGCCCCGAGAGCTCCGGCGACGGTGGCGAAGACGGCGACCGAGTACACGGCGAGCACCACGTCGAGCAGACGGGCCAGGCCGCTGTCGGCGGAGAGCGGTTCGCCGCTGACGGTGGCGAGCGCGGCGTCGTACAGCGCGCGTGCGTAGTCGTCGTAGTCGCCCAGGACGTAGAGCAGCTGGCTGGTGGCCAGGACGACGACGCCGGTGACGGCGGCCAGCCAGCCGATGCGCCCGGACAGCAGCCGGCCGGCCGAGCGCGAGCCCCGGACGGCCGCCGACAGCACGCCCCCGACCCGCGCGGCCCGCAGGAGGGTCAGGGCGCGGGCGAAGCGGAGAAAGGGCAGTGCCAGGAAGAGCAGCTGCCACCAGTTGCGGGTCCAGAAGGCGCGCTTGTCCCGGGCGGTGGCCGCGCGGAAGGCGAACTCGCCGACGAACACCGCCCAGCACGCCCAGCCGACCACGCTGAGCGTGGTGACCAGCCAGGTCTCGCGGGCCAGGGACTGACCCAGCACCACGAACACGAAGAGCAGGCCCAGGACCCCCATCGGCCGGTCCAGCCGGCGGGCCAGCCCCTCGGTCTCGGGGGTGTCGGCAGCGGTCGATCCGGACGCGGTCATGCTGCCCGCCTACCCGCCGACGGGCGGAGGGAAGATTTTTGTCCGCGGGGACCTGCTGGTGTTACTCGGATGCGACGACGAGGCGCGCGCGGAGTTCGAGCGGGCCGCCGGGCTCACCCGCAACGAGCGCGAGCGGGCGCTGCTGCTGGGCAGGGCGGCCGACTGCGGCGGTCGGAACGGGACGGCAGGGGAGTGAGGCCCGGCTCCCGGTCACGACGGCGTCAGGGCAGCCGGTCGAGCAGGGTGCGGGCCAGGGTGACGACGGCGGGATCGGGCGTGTCCCGGGTGGCCGCTCCACGCAGCAGCTCGACCAGCGGGCCGGCCAGGGCGGGGGAGAACGCGGCGATCCAGGCCCCGGTCAGCGCTCGCGCCTCGGCCACGTGCTCGGTGCCGCCCTCCGCGTGGTGCGCGACCACCTCGGGGCGGGAGGCCAGCAGCCCGGCCGGCCGCCAGTCGCCCGGCGTCGTCCGGGCCTTCAGGGCCTCGACGCGGTCGGCGGCGGTCAGCAGTGCGGCGATTTCGTCCACCCACGCATCGTCGTCCTCCGGCGCTTGTGCGCACCGGGCAGGGGTGGCGGCGCCCCGTGGACGTCTACGACACCTCGACGCCCGGGCTGCAGACGATGCCGCCCGGTCTCTACGACGTGGTGCAGCCGGCACTGCTCGGAGCCGGTTTCGCGCTTGCGCCGGATCGCGCGGAGCTGAGTTCTCGCGCGGGACCGGGTTCAGGCCGGCTCGCGCCGCATGGGCACGTGCGGGATGCCGTCCTCGTCGTAGCCGGGACCGCTGCGGCGGAAGCCGAACCTCTCGTACCAAGCCTCCAGGTGCGCCTGGGCGCCGAGCGTGAGGGGCACGTCGCCGTGGTCGGCGATGCCCTGCTCGATCAGCCGGGCGGCCAGGCCCTCGCCGCGGTGCGCCGGCGCGGTCACCACCCGCCCGATCGCCTTGGTCGCGCCGTCGTCCAGGACGCGGATGGTGGCCGCGACCTCGCCGTCGGCCTCGAACCACAGGTGCTCGGTCGTGGGCTCCAGGTCGCGGCCGTCCAGCTCCGGGTAGGGGCACTGCTGCTCCACGACGAAGACGTCGACCCGGAGCCGGCACAGCCGGTAGACCTCGAACGGGGACAGGTCGGCGAATCCTGCCCGGCGGAGGACGGGCTGCGCGCGGGCCGGGGCGGGGTCGGTCATGGCTCCTTGGTACCGGAGCCGCGTCGTGCCGGGCAGCGGCGGGCCAACGGGGGGTGTCCGGACGGCAACGGGTTGCCGAAGCCTGCCCCTCCGGTGATCGACGGCGGCACGCGTGGGTAGGGCGACCGGCATGTCGATGTGGACGCCGATGGAGCCGAACCTGGGAACGCCCGACGAGGGCATCCCGGCCGCCGATCCCGGTGCCGGTGCACCGCCGCCCGCGGAGGGCTTCGGCGTGGGCGGTGAGGAGCCGGACCGTCCCGAGGAGGAGCCGGCGGATGAGACCGCTGGAGCGGGTGCGGAGGCGCCGGAGGACCCGCCGTTCCGGACACCGGACCCGACGGACATCGGTCCGGACTGACGCCCGGGCCGGCCCGGAGGCGAGGGCCGGCCCGGTGCCCGACCCTGGGCGGGGCTACCCGCCCAGGGCGGTGGTGGCCTTGTCGACCAGCTCGAAGTGCCCGACGGCCCAGAACGCGACGCCCGCGGCGACGAGCCCGCCGACGGTGATGGCCAGCGAGCTGGCCGGGTGCTGCTTGGCGTGCGCCCAGGCATCGGAGGCCTTCCGGCGGAACGACGCGAAGAAGCGGCGGGCCCACTCGAACTCGGTCGACCACACCCACAGGCCCAGCAGGACCGGCGGGATGGTCAGCGGACCGGGCAGGACGGCGAGGGCCACACCGAGGGCGACGCAGAGCAGACCGACGACGAAGACGCCGATCCGCCAGGCCAGGGCCACGCTGCGGTTGGCGTGCACGCGCTCACGGAAGCTGCCCGGCTTCACCTCGCGGGGCTGGCCGAGCCCGTCGGTGCAATCGGGGCAGCGGCTGGCGCCGGAGGAGTCGGCCGAGGTGTGCGGTGCGGTGGACGTCGTCACGAGCAGTTCGGGTACCCGGCGTTCCACCCCGTCACTCACGTTGTGCGCGACCGATCGGTGTGCCTCAGCCCACCAGCGCCGTCACCGCGTTCCGCAGCTCGGTGGCCGGGCGGCCGAGCAGCTTCTCGAGGTCGGTCGGCGCCACGTCCAGCTCGCCGGCCGCGGTGGCCAGCTCCAGGGCGAGGACGAAGTCCGCCGTTCCCTCGTCGAGGCCGGCGGCCAGCAGTCCGGCGCGGAAGTCCGCCGGCGACAGGTCGCGGTAGGCCAGATCCGTGCCGGTGACGTCACCGAGGACCGCGGCGAGCTCCGCCATCGTGAACGCCGGGCCGCCCAGCTCGTAGGTCGCGGACGCCGGGGCCTCGGCGAGCAGGGCCGCCACGGCGGCCGCGGCGTAGTCGGCGCGGGGAGCCGCCGCGACCCGGCCCTCGCCGGCCGCCCCGACGACGGCACCGGTCGCGCGGTACTGCGGCAGCTGGGCGGTGTAGTTCTCCACGTACCAGCTGTTGCGCAGCAGGACCGTGTCGATGCCCGACTCGAGCAGCAGCTGCTCGGTGAACCGGTGCTCGACCGCCAGGGGCGTGCTGTTCGTGTCGGCGCGGACGATGCTCGTGTAGGCGATCCGCTGCACGCCGGCGGCCTGCGCGGCGGCGACCACGTTGCGGTGCTGCGCCTCGCGCCGGCCGGCCTCGCTCCCGGAGACGAACAGCAGCCGGTCGACGCCGGTGAACGCGGACTCCAGGGCCGCGGGGTCGGCGTAGTCGGCGACGCGGACCTGCACGCCGAGCGCGGCGAGGTCGGTCGCCCTGGCGGCGTCCCGCACGACGGCGACGACGTCGGCGGCCGGGACGCCCCGGTCGAGGAAGGAGGAGACGGCGAGGCGGCCGAGGTGCCCGGTGGCGCCGGTGACGGCGAAGGAGGTCATGGGCGGGACAAGCTGCATGAAGCGTCAAGCATTCCCACCGGTCGGCTCAGCTGCCGTAGCGCAGGGCGGCGCGCTCGCGGGCCTTGGCCGCCTCGACCTCCCGGTCCTTCGGTGGCGCCGGCGTCACCAGCTCGGACAGCAGCCGGCCCGAGATCTCGGCGATCTCCTCGACGGCGCGCTCGAACGCCTCGGCGTTGGCACGGGACGGCTTCGTCGTCCCGCTGATCTTGCGGACGTACTGCAACGCGGCCGCGCGGATCTCGTCGTCGGTCGCCGGCGGCTCGAAGTTCGACAGCGGGCGGATGTTCCGGCACATGCCCCGGAGCGTAGGAGCGCCGGGTCGGCCGGGGAAGCCCGCGCGGTCGACCGTGCGGCGGAAGCGGTCGCTGAGCTTGCCGCCGAGCGTCCGGCCGAGCAGCGTGGCCGGCAGGGGGCGCCGGGCGGAGAGGAGGAGCCGACGATGGCGGTGCTGCTCGTGGACGTGGCCAACGTGGTGGGTGCGCGACCCGACGGCTGGTGGCGCGATCGCGCCGGTGCCACGAGCCGGCTGCTGCAGCGGCTGGCCGTGCTGGACGGCCGGACCGTCCCCGGTCCCGACGGCGCACCGCTGCTGTGCGAGGCGGTCGTCGCGGTGGTGGAGGGCCGGGCCCGCGACGTGCCGTCCGTGCCGCCGGTGCGGATCGTCCGGGCGCCGGGCAGCGGGGACGACGCGCTCGCGGCCGAGGCCGTGGCGCTCGGCGTGGGGGAGCGGACCGTCCTGGCGGTGACCGCCGACCGGAGCCTGCGCGCCCGGCTGCCCCCGGGCGTCGACGTAGCCGGGCCCGGCTGGCTGCTGGCGCGCCTGGACGAGGTCGCGGCCGGTTGACCCCTCGACGCCACGGGTAGGCCGGACGGGACGTCGCCCCAGCCGAGGAGCTGAACCCACCCCATGCCGATCCCCACCGACGGCGCACCCCTGACCGTGCTCATCACCGGTGCGTCCAGCGGCATCGGCCGCGCCACCGGACTCGAGCTCGCCGGCCGCGGTGCGCAGCTGGTCCTGATGTCGCGGGGGCGCGAGTCGCTGGAGGAGGCGGCTGCCGAGATGCGCGCCGCCGGGGCGAAGGAGGTCGTCGTCTGCGCGGGCGACGTCACCGAGGAGGACCAGGTGCGTGCCGCGGTGGCCGCCGCGACCGAACGGTTCGGCCGGCTCGACGTCGTCGTGCACTCCGCGCAGGTGATGGCCTACGGCACCGTCGAGCAGGTCCCGCGGGAGGTCTTCGAGACCGTCGTCGACACCGCGCTGCACGGGACCGCCAACCTCGCCCGCGTCGTCCTGCCGGTCTTCCGCGAGCAGCACGCCGGGCACCTGACCGTCGTCAACTCGCTCCTGGGGAACATCAGCGCACCGCTCATGGGCAGCTACGTGGCGGCCAAGTGGGGCCAGCTCGGCCTGGTGCGGACGCTGCAGCTGGAGACGCGCGACGAGCCGGGCATCTCCATCTCGATCGTCCAGCCAGGCGGGGTGAACACGCCCATCTACAGCCAGGCCGCCTCGTGGGTGGGCAGCACCGGCCGGCCGCCGCCGCCGGTGTACTCGCCGTTCCGGGTGGCGCGCAGCGTGCTGTCGACCATGGACCGGCCGCGGCGGGTGGTGCAGTCCGGGGTCTTCAACCCGATCATCACCGCAGGCTTCCGGCTCGTGCCCGGCGTCTACGACGCCCTGGTCGGGCCGCTGCTCAAGCAGCTGGCGATCTCGAGCGACGACGTGCCGCCCACCACCGGCAACGTGCTGGAGAGCAAGCCCGCGGGCAACGCTACCGAGGGGCGCTGGCGGAGCATCTGAGCCGGGCTGGGGAGCGCTTCCGGCGTCCCTCGCGCCGCCGTCGACCGCGCCGGATCGGCGCGGTCGACGGCGAGGTGCGACGGTCAGGTCGCCGAGAGGCCCTTCGACACCTCGCTGGGACGCTGCTGCTCCCCGGCGTAGGAGCTGATCGCGACCAGCGTGCCGGTCAGGGCCGGGATGACCCACTGCAGGGTGTCCAGCTGCTGCTGGGCGGCGGCGACGTCGGCCCGGGCGAGCTTGGTGCGCTTGCTCGGCTTGGTGCCGGACTTCGACGGCACCCCGCCGGCGGCGGACACCCGCTGGCCGAGGACCCGGCTGTAGGCGGTGGCGCCGAGGGCGGCGGCCGTCACCAGGGTCTTGAGCGTCGACATGCCGGCGACGCCCTGCTGCGCAGCCACCCGCTGCTTGTTCGCGCGGAGCTGGCCGACGCTGCCCACCAGGTGGGCGCCGATGGCGGCGGCGTTGACCGGCGTCCACCGGTCCCAGCCGGCGTTGGCGACGCGCCCGGTGGCGGCGTCGGACCCGGCCTCGCCCGCGGCGGCGTTCAGGGCGACCGCGTTGGCCAGCGTGCCTCCGAACCAGGCGGACAGACCGAGGTCGTGCAGGGTGCGCGAGAGGGTGTTGCGGGCCATGAGGAACTCCAGAGCTGTGGGCGGACGGTCCTCCGCTCCCTACCCGCCCCCGGCCGGGGCATACCGATCGCGCACAACCCGAACCGGTCAGCGACGGCGCAGCAGCCGGGCCACGCGGTGGGCGCGACCGGCGCGCAGCTCGTCCAGGGTGGGCGGTGCGGGCTCCGGGACGGCGGCCAGCGCGGCGTGCCGCTCGTGCAGTCGCGCCCGGACGTCGTCCGGGGTGAGCGCCCGGCGCTGGCGCTCGTCGCGGGCGAGCACCGCACCGGTCGCGGCGACACCGGCGAGGCCGGCCAGTCCGAGCAGCTTCCAGGGGCGCACGTCCGTAACGTAGCGGCCCGTGCCTGCGCTCCCGCTCGACGACGCGGTCGACCTGACCCGCACCGGTGACGTCTGGATCTTCCGCGGCGACTCGGTCGCCGACCGGGCGATCCGCGCGGTGACCAACGCCCCCGTGAACCACGTCGGGATGGCGGTGGTCCTGGAGGACCTGCCGCCGCTGCTCTGGCACGCCGAGCTGGGGCGGTCGCTGCCCGACGTCTGGTCCGGTGAGCACCAGCGCGGGGTGCAGCTGCACGACCTGCGCGACGCCGTCCTCACCTGGCGCAGGAAGTACGGCCAGCTGCCCTACCTGCGGCAGCTGGTGGGCCCGGCCGACGACGGCGGCGTGCTGCCCGAGATGGAGGACGCCGTGCTGCGCACCGTGGCGCGGCTGGACGGCAGGCCGTTCCCGACCACCCGAGGCCTGGCCACGGGGTGGATCAACGGGCGGCTCCGCCGGCGCACCTCGGCCGAGGCGGTCTACTGCGCGGAGCTGGTGGCGGCCACCTACACCGCGATGGGGCTGCTGCCCGCCTCCCGGCCGCAGAACTGGTACGACCCGGGCAAGTTCTGGTCCGGCGACGACCTCGAGCTGCTGCAGGGCGCGGAGCTGAGCACGGAGATCCCGGTGGACGTGCCGGCCGCCTGACCCACCGGGGGTCCCGTGGTCACGGCGCAGTCGGGTACCGGCGCGCGACCTCGGCGGCCGCCCGGTGCAGCCACCGCGCGGGGTCCTGCAGAGCCGCCGCGACGCTCCCGGCCACGTCGGCGAGCGAGGCGGCAGCGGCGAAGTCCTCGATGCCGGTCGTGATGCTGCCGGCGACGAGGAGCGCCGGCGTACCGGACCGCCGGGCGAGCGCCAGCACGTACGACGGCACCTTGCCCGCGGCGCTCTGCTCGTCGTAGCGGCCCTCCCCGGTGAGCACCGCGTCCGCCCCGGAGACCAGCTGCGGAAGCCCTACGGCGTCCCCGACGGCGGACGCACCGGAGGACATCGTGGCGCCCCAGAGCCGCAGGCCGAACCCGGAGCCACCGGCCGCGCCGGTCCCCGGTTCGGCCGCGTCCCCACCGGCCAGCCCGGCCAGCCGCTCGAGCCCCGCCTCCAGCACCGGGACGTCGGCGGGCCGGGCTCCCTTCTGCGGCCCGAAGACGGCCGCGGCACCCGTCGGCCCCAGCAACGGGGCATCGACGTCGCCCAGCACCGTGACCCCGCCCGGGGGCATGGGCCGCAGCCCGCCCAGGTCGATCCGGTCCAGCACGGCCAGACCGGCGTTGCCGAGGGGTACCGGCCGTCCGGCGGCATTGAGGAAGCGGGCCCCGAGGGCGGTGAGGAGGCCGGTGCCGCCGTCGGTGCCGGCACTCCCGCCGAGGGCGAGCAGGAGCCGGTCCACCCCGTGGTCCAGGGCCGCGGCGATCGCCTGGCCGAAGCCGAGCGTGGAGGCTCGGAAGGGGGCCGGCCGGTGCATCAGCGGGAGCCCGCTGGCCGCCGCCAGCTCCACGACCCCGGTGCCGTCGGGGAGGAGGAGCCAGCTGCACCGCACCCGCCGGCCGTCGGGTCCCTCGACCTCCAGCGGGATCCGCCGGGCGCCGGGCACCGAGGCCGCGAAGGCGTCGAGCGTCCCCTCCCCGCCGTCGGCCATCGGCGCGAGCACCACCTCGTCCGCGGCCCGTACGGACAGCCACCCGTCTCGGAGGGCCGCGGCGACCCGGCCGGCGGAGGCCGAACCCTTGAAGGAGTCCGGCGCGACGAGGATGCGCATCGGTCTTCCGCCCGGGAACTCCTGCATGAGGCCTGATGCTGCACCAAGGACATGGCGTACCTGCCGGGCCTGGCCTTCGCCTACTCGCCGGCCGAGGCCGAGCGGACATCCTCTTCTCGCGCATCCCGGAGCTCGACGAGCTAGGCGGGCGTGCGGGCGGCGGCCTCGCCGAGCCGCACGACGGTGTCGCCCGCGCGCTGCACGTCGTCGTCGTGGGTCACGCAGACCACCACCCGGCCGGCGAGCGCACGGCGGAGGTCCTCGACCAGTGCCCGCGCGGTCGGCTGGTCCAGGTGCGCGGTGGGCTCGTCGAGCAGGACGACGTCGCGGTCGGCGAGCAGCGCGCGGGCCGCGGCCAGCCGGTGGCGCTCACCGCCGGAGAGCGCGGTGCCGCCGGCGCCGACCGGGGTGTCCAGCCCGGCCGGCAGTGCGGCCAGCAGCGGGCCGAGCCCGGCCGCCGTCAGCGCGCGGGCCATCCGGGTCTCGCCGTCCGGGCCGGTCAGCACGCCGCGGGGCGCCGCCACCGCGAGGTTGGCGCGGATGCTGCTGGCGAAGACGTGCGCCTCCTGCGGCAGCCAGGCGATGCGGGCGCGCACGTCGGCACCGGGAAGCCGCGCGGTGTCGACGCCGCCGAGCTCGTAGCGTCCCGCGCGCGGGCGCAGCGAGGCCATGAGCACGGCGAGGAACGTCGACTTGCCGGTGCCCGACGGGCCGCGCACCACCAGCCAGCCGTCTCCGGCACGCGCCCGGGCGGTGAGCCCGTGCAGCACGTCGGGTCCACCGGGCCAGCCGGCGGCCAGCTCCGCCACGGCCAGGTCGCGGACCGCCGTCGGTACGGGCAGCGGGTCGGCCGGATCCGTGGGCTCTGGCGCGGCGAGGACGGCGTCGAGGCGGGCGCGGGCGTCCAGCAGTGCACCGCGCCGCTGCAGCGCGGGCACCAGGCCGGCGAGTGGCTCGGCCAGGGCGAGGGGAGCCAGGGCCAGGACGGCGAGCACCGGGCCGGCCAGGTCGTCGCGCGCGGCGACGGCGGTGGCGAGCACCGCGGCCAGCCCGGTACCGAGCGCCACCAGTCCCGTGCCGAGGGCCGCCGCCCGGTCGCCGGTGCGGGTGACGCCGGCCCGCCGGTCGGCCACCGCGCCGAGGTTCCCGGCCGGGTGCGCCGCGAGCCCGTGCGCCCGCAGGTCGGCGGCCCCGTCCAGCGCGGAGGTGGTGGCCTGCAGTGCCTCGATCCGCAGCGAGCTCTCGGTGCGCGCCGCGCCGGCGTCGACCCGGCGGTGCACGGCGACCACCCCGGCGACGGTGAGCGCGAGCACCGCGGCGACCGTGCCGGCCGCGGCGACGTCGACCAGGGCCAGCCCGAGGACGGTCACGGCCGGCACGGCGGCGGCCACGACCAGGGCCGGGCGCACGCGCACGGTCAGGTCCTGCACGATCCCGATGTCACCGACCAGCCGGGCGAGCGCGGCGCCGGGCGTGCGGTCGGCGGCCAGACCCTGGGCGGCGATCGCCCGCCACACCCGCACGCGGGTCGCCGCGGCCAGCCGCAGCGCGGCGTCGTGCGCGGCCAGCCGCTCCAGCCAGCGCAGCGCCGCCCGGCCCAGCCCGAAGAACCGGACCCCGACGATGGCGACCATCAGCGTGAGCACCGGTGGCATCTCGGCGGCCCGGACGATCAGCCAGCCCGAGACGGCGGTGAGCGCCACGCCGGCGGCGGAGGACAGCGCGCCGAGGAGCCCCGCCCGCGCCAGCGCCCCGCGGGTGGCCGCCGGCTCCGACCCGGCCGGCTCACCCGCCGTCGTCGTGACCGGCTCTCCAGAGGACTTCCGGTCCAGGAAGTCCGACGTCACCTCGGGACTTTCGGTACCGAAAGTCCCTGACGGGGCGGGGGAGGGGAGGGTCACGACGCGGTCGGCGAGCGCGGCCAGGGCGGGGTCGTGCGTGGCGACCAGCACCGTCACGGTGCCGCGCAGGTCCCGCAGGACGCCGGTGACCACGGCGCGGGCGTCGTCGTCCAGGTGGGCGGTCGGCTCGTCGAGCAGGAGCAGCCGGGCGCCGCGGCGGATGCGCACCAGCGCCCGGGCCAGCGCCACCCGCTGGAGCTGGCCGGGCGACAGCGACTCCGGGGCGCGGCCGGCCAGGTCGGTCGCCCCGACCCGCGCGAGCGCCTCGATCACGTAGGCCTCGCCGACGACCTCGTCCGCCCCGGGCGCCGAGTCGGCGTGCCGGCGCAGCTCGTCGGCGACGGTGGCGCCGGTGGTGCGCGGGAACTGCGGCACGGAGGCGACCGGACCCACCCCGCTGACCGTGCCGCCCTGGGCGGCGTCGGAGCCGAGCACCCCGGCGAGAGCCGCCAGCAGCGTCGACTTCCCGCAGCCGCTGGCTCCGGTGAGGGCCACGAAATCACCCGGGCGGACGGCGAGGTCGGTCGGCGGCAGTGCGGCGGAGGCCCGGCCGGCGTAGCGCACGGTCAGCCCTCGCACGGCGACGTCGGCGCCGCGGGGGTCGTCGTCGGCGACCGGTACCGGCAGGAGGGGAGCCGGGGCCGCGAGCACGGCGCGCGCCTCGGCCGCGGCGAGCGCGGCGTCCTCGGCGGCGTGGTGGGCCGCGCCGAGCGCCCGCAGTGGCGCGAACGCCTCGGGCGCCAGGAGCAGGGCGGTGAGCCCGAGCGCCAGGGGCATGTCCCCGTCCACCAGCCGCAGGCCGACGGTCACCGCGACCAGCGCCACCGACAGGGTCGCGATGAGCTCCAGCACCAGTGCGGAGAGGAAGGCGATCCGCAGCGTGGCCGTGGTGCGGGTGCGGTGCGCCTCGCCCAGCCGGGCCAGCGCGGCGGCCTGGTCGGCGGCCCGGCCCAGGCCCACGAGCACCGGCAGCCCGCGCACGAGCTCGGCGACGTGCGCGGCGATCCGGTCCAGCGCCCGCGCGGAGTCCGCCGTGGCGCGCTGCGTGAACCGCCCGACCAGCACCATGAAGACCGGTACCAGCGGGAGGGTGACCGCGACCAGGACCGCGGAGAGGAGATCGGTGGCGGCGAGCGCCAGCAGCAGGACCGGCGGCACCACGATCGTCTGCGCCAGCGCCGGCAGGTAGGTGGCCAGCGCCGGGCCGAGGTCGTGCAGCCGGGTGGTCGCCAGCACCGCCGCCGGGCCGGGACCGCCGGCCGCGGCGACGGCGGCGGGGGAGCCGGCCAGCCGGTCGAGGAGCGCGCGGCGCAGCCGGTCCTCCGCGCGGCGGGCGTCCCGGGCGGCCAGCACCGCGCCGACGCCGCCCGCGACCGAGCGGAGGACGACGCCGGCGGCCGCGACGGCCAGCGGGCCGGACAGCGGCCCGTCGGCCAGGCCGGCGCCGCGGGCCACGGCGTGCGCCAGCCCGGCGGCCAGCAGGACCAGCCCCGCGGTCTGGACCAGCGCCGCGAGCGCGGCCCGCACCAGCGCCCCGGTCAGCCCGGGGACGCCGGCCAGCGCGCCCAGCGGTCCCCGCCCGGCGTCGGTCCCGGTGCTCATGCCTGCGCGGTCTCGGCGGCCTGCTCGTGCTCCGGGCCCTCGTGCACCGGCTCGGCGCTCAGCCGCTTCCGGAACACCCAGTACGTCCAGGCCTGGTAGCCGAGCACCACGGGCAGGCCGACGCCGGCGGCCCAGGTCATGACGGTGAGGGTGTAGTCGCTGACCGAGGCGTCGGCGACGGTCACGTCGAAGGCGACGTCGATCGTCGAGGGGACGACGACGGGGTAGGCGGCGCCGAAGATCGTCGCGGCCGAGGCCACCAGCAGCACCGCCCAGGCGGCGAACGCCGAGCCCTCGCGGTCGAGCCGGATCCGGGCCCAGGTGACCACCACGGCGAGCGCCGCGACCAGCCAGAGCAACCCGGTGACCGGCGTCCCGTAGCGCAGGTGGGTGATGCCGGCCCAGGCCAGCAGCGGCAGGGCGGCCACCGGCGACCAGCGCAGCGCGAAGGCCCGAGCGCGCAGCCGCACGTCGCCGTCGACCTTGAGCGCCAGGAACAGCGCCCCGTGCACGAGCGAGAAGCCCAGGACGGCGGCCGCACCGAGCAGTGCCGACCAGCTCAGCCCGGAGAACGCCCCGCCGACCCGGGTGCCGTCGGCGTCGATCGGCAGGCCGAGGGTGGTCGCGCCCAGCGCGGCACCGATGCCGAGGGCGGCGATGAGCGAGCCGGCGGTGATGACCCGGGTCCACGTCGCGTCCCACGCCTCGGTGTGGTGGGAGTGCCGCCACTCGAAGGCGACCGCCCGGATGATCAGCCCGAACAGCACGAGCACGAAGGGCAGGTACAGCGCCGGCAGCCAGGTGGCGTACCAGCCGGGGAAGGCGGCGAACACCGCGCCGGCGGCGGTGATCAGCCAGACCTCGTTGCCGTCCCAGAGCGGGCCGATGCTGCGCAGCATCAGATGCCGGTCGGTCGTGCGGCGGCCCAGCACGGGCAGCAGCGCGGCGACGCCGAAGTCGAACCCCTCCAGCAGGAGGAAGCCGGTCCACAGCACCGCGACGGCGGCGAACCAGAGGGTCTGCAGGTCCACGGGAGCGCTCCTGATCTCAGTACGCGAAGGAGAGGACGTCGTCGTCGGCGCGCCGGCCGCCGTCGGAGCCGCCGGGCAGGTCGTCGTCCGGGCCGCCGTCGGGGGTGTGCCCGGGCACGGGGGCGCCGTCCCCGGTGGTGACGCCGGCGCGGACGAACCGGCCGATCAGCCACAGCTCGACCACGGCCAGCGCGCCGTAGACGAAGGTCAGCGCGATCAGCGACGTCCAGACCTCGGCGGCGCTCACGCCGGGGGAGACGGCCTGGGCGGTGAAGAAGTACACCTGGTCCTCGACCGGCACGTCGGGGTTCGGGTAGACGACGAAGGGCTGGCGGCCCATCTCGGTGAAGATCCAGCCCGTGGCGTTGGCGACGAACGGCGCGCCCACGGCGAGCAGCGCGCCGTAGACGCCGATGCGGGACGTCGGCACCCGCCCGCGTCGGGTCGACCAGAGCGCGTAGGCGGCGACCCCGGCGGAGACCGCGCCCATGCCGATCATCAGCCGGAAGCTCCAGTAGGTGACCGCCAGCAGCGGCGTGTAGTCGATCGGCGTGCCGGCGAGCTCGCCGAACGACGGGTCGTCGGGGTAGTTCTCGCCGTAGACCGCCGCGTACTCCTCCTGCAGCTCGTTGACGCCGGGCACGGCTGTGGAGAAGTCGCCGTGGGCGAGGTAGCTGAGGATGTAGGGGACGGTGATCGAGTGGACGTCGTCGCACTCGTTCGAGCCGACCTTGCCGAAGGCGAAGATGGAGAACGACGCCGGCGCCTCGGTCTCGCAGAGCGCCTCGGCCGAGCTCATCTTCAGCGGCTGCTGCTCGTACATGAGCTTTCCCTGCCAATCGCCGGTGACCGCGGTGAGCAGGAACGCGGCGAGGGAGACCCAGCCGCCCAGCCGCACCGAGCGCCGCCACACGGCGTGGTCGACGCCCTCGGGGGAGCGGCCGGCGAGCCGCCGCCTGCGCAGGTGCCACAGGCCGATGCCGACGAGCAGGGCGCCGGCGACCATGAGTGCGGCGACGATCGCGTGGCTGAAGGCGGCCAGGGCGGTGTTGTTGGTCAGGACGGCGAGGAAGTCCACCTGCACCGGGCGGCCGGTGGCGTCGTCCACCTCGACGCCGACGGGGTGCTGCATCCAGGAGTTCGCCGCGATGATGAAGTACGCGCTCACGACCGAGCCGATGACCGCGGCCCAGAGCGTGGCCAGGTGCAGCTTCTTCGGGATGCGGCCCCAGCCGAAGATCCACAGGCCGAGGAAGGTCGACTCCAGGAAGAAGGCCAGCAGCGCCTCGAGCGCGAGCAGCGAGCCGAAGACGTCGCCGACGAAGCGCGAGTACTCGCTCCAGGCCAGCCCGAACTGGAACTCCTGCACCAGGCCGGTGGCCACGCCGAGCACGAAGTTGATCAGGTAGATGCGGCCCCAGAAGCGGGTCATGCGCAGCCACTCGGGCTTGTCGGTGCGCACCCACATGGTGTGCATGACCAGGACCAGGATCCCCAGTCCGATGGTCAGCGGGACCATCAGGAAGTGGTAGACGGTCGTGATCCCGAACTGCCAGCGGGCGATGTCCAACACGTCCACCGAGGTTCCTCCAGTCGCTGACGTACGATCGACGCGTTCTTTCTACGCCCGGTAGAACGGCTTTCTCTACGGTACGTAGAAGACATGCCGTGTGAGCTGCCCGACAGGAGGCCCGTGAACACGCTGGGAGAGCTGGAGCGCTCGGTGCTCGAGCACCTGTGGGCCGTCGGCACGCCGGTGACGGCCACCCGGTTGCGCGACGAGTTCGCCGACCGGGCTCTGGCGCTGACCACCGTGCACACCGTGCTGACGCGGTTGGAGCAGAAGGGCTTCGTCGCGCACGACGAGTCCCGGCCGCGTCAGTTCCAGGCCGTCGGCACGCGCGAGGAGCACGTCGCCGGCCTCATGCACGAGGTGCTCGGCCAGGCGGGTGACCGGCAGGCCGCGCTGGCGCGATTCGTCGGCAGTGTGAACGACGACGAGGCGCGCCTGCTCCGGGAGCTGCTGGCCGGCGACGGTCGCTGACCGGCTCCTCCTCGCCGCTCCCGACCGATGCTGCCCGTCACCGCGGCCGCCCTCGCCGTCCTCGCCGCACTGCTGGCGTGGCCGGTCCCCGCGCTGCTCGGCCGCGCCCGCTGGCCGGGCCGCGACCCGCTGGTGGCGCTGGTCTGCTGGCAGGCGCTCGGGCTGGCCGGCGGGCTGTCGATCATCGGGGCTCTGCTGGTGCACGGCCTCGCGCCGTGGGGCTCCTCGCTGCCCGGGGCCTGGTGGTCGTGGATCCGCGGCGAGCCCGCCGGTGGTGCGGTGCGCGGTGACCACTGGGTCGCCATGACGCTGGCCGCGGTGCTGGCCCTCGAGCTGGTCGGCGTGCTGGCGCTGTCCTGGTACCGGACCGCCCGCACCCGGCGTCGGCACCGGCAGCTGCTGGAGCTGGTCGTCGCGCCGGGTGCCGAACCGGACACCCGACTGCTGGAGCACCCGGCGCCGGTCGCCTTCTGCATCCCCGGCGCCCGGCCGCTGCTGGTGCTCTCCTCCGGGATGGTCGCCGAGCTCGGCGAGGCGGAGCTCGCCGCGGTCGTGGCGCACGAGCGGGCGCACCTGCGCGAGCACCACCACCTGTACCTGCTGCCGTTCGTCGCCTGGGAGGCCGCGCTCCCGGTGCTGCCGGCGGCCGGGCGCGCGCACGCCGCCGTCCGCGAGCTGGTGGAGATGCGCGCGGACGACGCGGCGCTGCCGGAGCTCGGCGGCGCCGACCCCCGCCGCACGCTGGCGCGGGCGATCGTGGCCGCTGCCGGCCGGCCCGGGGGAGCGGAGGTGCCCGGCGGCGCACTCGCGGTGACCGGCGGAGCGGTGCGGGCCCGGGTCGTCCGGTTGCTCGAGCCGCCCGCGTCCCTGCCGCGGAGCGGGCGGATCGCCGCCCTGGGGAGCGCCGGGCTGCTCCTGCTGCTGCCGACGGCCCTGCTGCTGCTACCGGCGCTCTGACCCGGCGAGCACCCGCCCGGCAACCGCGGAGCCGAGTGCGACCGCCGCGCTGATCCGGGCCGCGCGCCCGTACCGGTCCGAGCCGAGGAACGGCAGCATGCTGGCGGCGTGCAGCGCGTCCAGAGCGGCGCCCGACGTGACGACGCCCGGCCCCGGCCGGACGAGGACGACCGCGTGCTGCACGAGCATCCGGGCGCCGAGCGCGCGCACCAGCCAGGCACGTTCCCGCGGGAACGTCGGCGCGACGGCGTCGAGCACGCGCTGGGGCCGCGTGAGCAGCACCAGCCCGGCGGTGGCTCCGGCTGCGGCGAGGCCGCGCGTCGGGGTGCGGGGCGGCTCGTCGTGCATCAGGACCTCCAGGGGCCGAGGGGTGTCTCGTGTGGAGTCGGGCTCTGCCCCGGTGGTGTGGGCAGAGCCCGACTGTGCCGGAGAACCTTCCCGGCGGAGAGGTCAGGGCCGGGCCGGCTCCTCCACGCGTGCCGGCTCCGCGGGCAGCGCCCTGGCGACGTCGCGGTTCTCCGGCAGTGGCGCGAAGCCGCGCAGCCGCAGTGAGTTGGAGACGACGAACACCGAGCTGAACGCCATCGCCGCGCCCGCGATCATCGGGTTGAGCAGGCCGGCCATCGCCAGCGGGAGTGCCGCCACGTTGTAGCCGAACGCCCAGAACAGGTTGCCCTTGATGGTCGACAGGGTCCGCCGGGACAGCCGGATGGCGTCGGCCGCCACGCGCAGGTCGCCGCGCACCAGGGTCAGGTCGGCCGCCTCGATCGCGACGTCGGTGCCCGTGCCCATCGCCAGCCCGAGGTCGGCCTGGGCGAGCGCGGCCGCGTCGTTCACGCCGTCGCCCACCATCGCCACGGTCCGGCCCTCCGCCTGCAACCGCTGCACCGCCCGGACCTTCTCCTGGGGCAGCACCTCGGCGATCACCTCGTCGATGCCGACGGCGGCAGCGACGGTGCGGGCGGCCCGCTCGTTGTCGCCGGTGAGCAGGACCGGCCGGAGCCCGAGGTCCCGCAGCTGGCGGACGGCCGTCGCGGAGCTCGGCTTGATCGCATCGGCCACGACGAGCACCCCGCGCGGGGCGCCGTCCCAGGCGACGGCGACCGCGGTGCTCCCGGCCTTCTCGGCCGCCTCGACGGCTCGCTGAAGCTCCGGGGTGAGGGGTGCCGACCAGTCGGCGAGCAGGCGCGGCCGACCGACCACGACCGCCGCGCCGTCGACGACGCCGTGCACGCCGAGGCCCTCGACGTTGGTGAAGCCGTCGACCCCGGGCAGCTCCCCGCGCTCGGCGGCGGCGCGGGCCACCGCCTGCGCGATCGGGTGCTCCGAGGCCGCTTCCAGGGCACCGGCCAGCCGCAGCAGCCGATGGGCGTCCTCGCCGCCGGCCGGGACGACGTCCAGCAGGGTCATCCGGCCGGTGGTGACCGTGCCGGTCTTGTCGAGGACGACGGTGTCGACCCGGCGGGTGCTCTCCAGCACCTCGGGGCCCTTGATCAGGATGCCCAGCTGCGCCCCGCGGCCGGTGCCGACCATCAGCGCGGTGGGCGTGGCCAGCCCCAGCGCGCACGGGCAGGCGATGATCAGCACCGCGACGGCCGCGGTGAACGCCGCCGGGAGCCCCGCGCCGGTGCCGATCCAGAAGCCCAGCGTGGCGACGGTGAGCACCAGGACGACCGGCACGAAGACGCCGGAGATCCGGTCGGCCAACCGCTGGACCTCGGCCTTGCCGTTCTGCGCGTCCTCGACCAGGCGGGCCATCTGGGCCAGCTGGGTCGCCGAACCCACGCGGGTGGCCCGCACGACCAACCGGCCGCCGGCGTTCACGGTGCCGCCGACGACGGCGTCGCCCGCACCCACCTCGACCGGCACGGACTCACCGGTGAGCATGGAGGCGTCGACCGCCGAGGAGCCCTCGGTCACCTCGCCGTCGGCCGCGAGCTTCTCCCCGGGGCGGACGACGAACAGGTCATCCACCGCCAGCCGGTCCACCGGCAGCCGCACCTCGGCGCCGCCGCGCAGCACGGAGACCTCCTTGGCGCCGAGCTCCAGCAGCGCCCGCAGCGCCGCTCCGGCCGCCCGCTTGGACCGCGCCTCGAAGTACCGGCCGGCCAGGAGGAACGTGGTCACCCCGGCGGCGGCCTCGAGGTAGATGTTGGCGCTGCCGTCGGAGCGCTGGATGGTCAGCTCGAAGGGGTGCACCATGCCCGGGATCCCGGCGGTGCCCCAGAACAGCGCGTACAGCGACCAGCCGAAGGCGGCCAGCGTGCCGAGCGAGACGAGGGTGTCCATCGTGGCCGCGCCGTGCCGCAGGTTGGTCCAGGCGGCGCGGTGGAACGGCAGCCCACCCCACACGACCACCGGTGCGGCCAGGGTGAGCGAGAGCCACTGCCAGTACTCGAACTGCCAGGCCGGCACCATCGCCAGCGCGATCACCGGCACGCTGAGCAGCGCGCTCACGACCAGTCGCGTGCGCAGCGCGCGCACCGGATCGGCGGCGGGGTCCTCCTCCGGCTCGTCCCGCGGCGGTTCGGGCAGCGCGGCGGTGTAGCCGGTCTTCTCGACGGTGGCGATGAGGTCCTCGGTGCTGACGTCACCGGTGACGCTGACCTTCGCCTTCTCGGTGGCGTAGTTGACGGTGGCGGTGACGCCGTCGAGCTTGTTGAGCTTCTTCTCCACGCGGGCGGCGCACGAGGCGCACGTCATCCCGCCGATGAGCAGCTCGACGTCGGTCAGCGAGCCGGTGGGGGTGGTGGTCATGAGCCGTGCTCCTCGTGCGCTCCGGCGGTCACCGTGAAGGTGGCCGTGCGGACGACGTCGCCGTGCCGGAAGTCCAGGAACAGCCGGTAGCTGCCGGGCGACGGCGTCGTGGTGGCGAAGGTGATGCCGGGGCCGGCGGGCGTGACGCCGTCGCCCGGTTCGCCGGTGGGGTGGACGTGCAGGTAGGCGAGGTCGCCGGTGCGCAGGGCCACCAGGTGCCCGTAGGCGTCGAGGTAGGGCTGCAGGTCGGCGACCGGGGCGCCGTCGCGGCGCACGGTGAGGGTCAGCTCCGACTCCTCGCCGGCGACCAGCTCGCCGTCCAGCGTGACCTCGTAGCCGTCGACCTCGGCCGTGCGCGACGGCGCGGGCAGCGGCTCGGGGGCGTAGTCGCCGGCGACCTCCAGATCGGTGCCGAGGGTGCGGTCCACGCCGTCGGCCGTCGCGGCGAAGTCGGCGAAGACCCGCCAGGATCCGGAGGAGAGGTCCAGCGGCACCCGCCAGGTGCCGTCGGCGGCCAACTCCGGGTGCACGTGCTGGTAGCCGGCCAGGTCGCGGCGGACCGCGATGAGGTGCAGGTCCTGGTCGTGGCGTACCGCGTAGTCGGTCACCGCGGAGCCGTCGGGACCCAGGATGCGGAAGGCCAGGGGAACGTCCGCGCCCGCCGGCAGCGCGGCGCGGTCGAGCGCGAGGGCGTAGCCGTCCTCGGAGACCGCCAGCCCACCGGGCAGGTGCGCGGCGTCGGTCTCGTGCCCGGCCGCGCCGCCGTGCGCTGCCTCGTCCTCGGCCGCCATGTCGTGACCGGCGGAGCTGTCCGCCGCGGCCGGGCCGACGGGGCCGACGACCGCGCCGACGCCGGCCGCGGCACCGAAGGCCGCGACCAAGCCGGCGCCGAACGTGGCGAGCTTGAGGGGGGTGTTCATGGCGATGCGGTCGCCGGGGCCGGCTGGATCAGCCGGCCACCGAGTAACCGGCCTCCTCCACCGCGGCGCGGACGGCGGCCTCGTCGACCGGCGCGTCGCCGGTGACGGTCAGCCCGCCGGACTCGAGGTCGACGTCGACGGCGCTGACGCCGGGAACGGCGGACACCTCCTCGGTCACGGCGGTGACGCAGTGGCCGCAGGTCATGCCGACGACGGTGTAGCTGGCGGTGCTCATGGGGTGTCCTTCCGGAGCGTGCGGGTGGGGAGGGGGAACAGGAGGGATCAGGACCGCACGAGGCGGGCGATGGCCTCGGAGGCCTCGCGGACCTTCTCGTCGGCCTCGCGGCCGCCGGCCCGTGCGGCGGCGACCACGCAGTGGCTCAGGTGCTCCTCGAGCAGGCCGAGGGAGACCGCCTGGAGCGCCTTGGTCATGGCCGAGACCTGGGTCAGGATGTCGATGCAGTACTTCTCGTCCTCGACCATCCGCTGGAGGCCGCGGGCCTGACCCTCGATCCGGCGCAGGCGCTTGAGGTACTCGTCCTTGCGCTGGATGTAGCCGTGCTGGTGGTCGGGGTGCGAGCACTCCGTGGACGCCGCCGCGACGTCCGGCTGGTCGACACTGGTCACTGCGGCCTCCGGATCGGGCGGCTCGAACTGCCGCCCGAGAAGAACTATACCCCCCTAGGGTTTCCTGGCAAGGGGTCGTCGGGGAGTTGCCGGCGCCCCGGCCGGGCCTGGTCCCGCAGTCGGTCGGCGTCGGCGCGCGCCGAGGCGAGCTGGTCCTGCAGGCCCACGATGGTCTCGGCCGAGGCCAGCGGGTGGCCCTCGTCGAGCAGACCCCGGAGCCGGGCGGCCAGGCCCAGCTGGGTGCGCGAGTAGCGCCGGTGGCCGCCGGGGGAGCGGGACGGCTGCAGCGCGCCCGAGGAGTCGAGGCTGCGCAGGAAGGCGGCCTGGACGCCGAGCAGCTCCGCGGCCTGGCTCATCGTCAGCGCCGGGAAGTCGGGGTCGTCCAGGCGGCGCAGTGGATCGCCGGCGTCGGTCATCGCCGTCCTCCTCGGGGGTGGGTGGGTGGAAGCGCGGAGGGGCCGGACCCGCCGGGTCCGGCCCCTCCGGTCGCCGTCGTCAGCTGCCGACGGCCTGCTGTTCCGTGGACGACGGGTCGCCCTCGATGGTGCGGGCCTCGACCGCCG
>Ga0210040_10002364_pt1 | contig 26724 bp, 13 predicted proteins | sample CryGeyCG12114_NA_FD_185462 | JGI IMG/M metagenome (GOLD analysis project Ga0210040, IMG submission 185462) | Groundwater microbial communities from aquifer - Crystal Geyser CG19_WC_8/21/14_NA (SPAdes) (version 2) | ecosystem: Environmental > Aquatic > Deep subsurface > Groundwater | place: USA... | reverse complement strand
CAGAGGAAGACTAGCTGATGAGACTACCGAAAAACGATAAAAACCCCTAATTATTATTACTGGTTTTTTGTAATATTAACATAAATAATTCCTAACCCGGCTTCGTCGTAATACCCTCTTGCTGAGATTTATTGAAATTCAGTTATATCGGACTGCGTTTAAGAGTCTTATCGTGTTCAGAATTTTTTAACACGACAGCAATCGTTCAAAAACCAAGCAGAAGTTTGCGGTTAACTTCATATTCAATGGTAAATGAAAAAGTCATGCTTTTTAAAGTTCATTTAATCTATTGTATCAATCATTGCTCTAATTCTACAAATTCATATTTGGTGTACAATTACAACTCTGTGGACCAATAACTTTTGACATTCACAAAAGTAAGATTCCCTTTAAACACAAATTTTATGTTTCCACATACGACAAATTATATAAAATCTTAAACAACATAAATTTTATAGATCTACGCACTGGAAACTTTCTTGAAGTGCATTAAAGTGAAAATTTATCATAATTCAATTACCAAATTATTGTTTTATTGTAAGATAGAATCATTCAGTGATTTATCATCAAGTGAGGAGACTTTTGCTTTTAGAATTGCATTATGCGCCCCAACCTCGGGCTCTCCTAAGTTGTGCCTGAAGTTTTTCAAGTTCAAAGCAGTATATATTCCTAAAACTATGAAAATATACCGTGCACGTTTGTTCACTTCCATACTTACAGTTTTCCATCTACTTTCATCAACATTTAACTATACTTGAGATTTTGCTCTTATCCCAAAAAAAAAAAATTCGTTCCCTTTGATCCATACAGCCATATCATTATTACCCGTATTTGTTTTTCTCAAACAAAGGTCACTCACTATCTAAATTAACTGATGCACGCATGCGACATACAATGAGTATTGACCAAAGGAAAAATCACCCCGACTTTGAGCTTCAACCTAATAATGGACAACAAGTCTACATTGTATACGCACACAGAGGCTGAAACGAATACCAAAAAAGGTCTTCCGATTGATGAATTGCACTCGAGATGGAGATTGGACAAAGACAGATTGGCCAAAAATGGAACAATGGTTAGAAAATTTTATTTTGTCCCCATGCAAGGGAAAAGCTTGTAAATGATTCAGAGAGCACCCATTTTGGTCAGCTTGCAATTACTCTCCCTCTTAATATTATGCACATATGTACGCTGGGATTTGATGGAACAAGATGTGACATGCGTTTTATATGTGACCTAATAGCTACTAATGTGGACGAACCAGCTACCCTAGTGTGTAATTACCATTATTGGACATGAGCACTATTATTATTAAATATGAAGAGGGAATTCATACTGACCTAACTAACTATATATTAGCTATATGGCGGTCTGTTTTATCCTCCACACTAATACTACTAACTAACTAACTAAATGCATCTATGTTTATTGGGTGAATCTGTGGAAACCGGGCACCACAGTAAGCAAACAAGTTTTTCCAAAAAACTAAGCAACTTTGGATTCCAATACGTGCAATGGAAACTGCTACATGGGTGCAAAGATATAAATAAATAGGTAGATGGCCAAGCCACCATGTGTGTCTTGTGCACCAAAAGGGTTAACTGATACAAAAAAAAGAAACACTATTGGAAATAATAGTTTGTTAGTTGACTGCACCTTCTTGGCCCTATGTGCCAATAAATTCTGTAATAATACAGCTCTCTAGGGACTGAACATGCTATACTTGAATTGCTTTAGTTAGGTATGTGAAAGCAAATGCACACGTTTTTGGAGCACCAAGTATTTGTACCCATATAGAACTGATGAGGATCTCAAAAATCGATTGTACATAAGAATTGAAAAATTTGTGTATTCCGTTCAATGCAATTCCTTATGGTTACGTAAGCATTCAATTTTGGCCAACAACTTTTAGTGAATCATTGAGGAAAATGGTGCCCATCTCTGACTGACTGACTGAGAGCCATATAAATTGAGATGTGCATAGTATGAGAAGCGTTCATCTCTGTATCTCAAGGGTCTTATTTATTTTTTTCTCTTGATTGATTCTTATTTCATATTACACAGAGTGAGAGAATGTAACCACAACCAAACCACGCACCAAAAACCAAACCGGCTCTGTATTATAAAGCAGTATGTGTGTGTGTGCACTTGCAATCCTTTTATCACTTGCTATCGTTTTTCATTCCTCTCCCCTCTTGCTCCCATATGCAACATATATAGGAAGGAATAGTGTGCAACTTATTTATTTATTTCTTGTGACTCTCACTCCCATAGCACAGTGCACGGACTAACACAATCAGTTTAATCTTATAAACTCGTGCCATCTATCTTTCGAGATGGGAAAATCGATACTCACTCACGGACTGACAATAAGATTTCGGGCTCAACAATTATAATGGGATGCTATGGGAACGAAAATCTTCTCAAGAGTTTGTACTAGGCACAAAAGAAGTCAAGTGGTCTTTTTCAAAAGCCACGGAAAACAACTGCACTAAAATAATGATGATTGTTCATAATGAGAACACAGGGAATATTTACAAGTGGAAGATGAAAACAAAACAGCTTGATTTTTTCCCTGTTCTGACTGACTAGTTTGTTTGTGCTTGCTTCCATACGTTTTGTATAAAGAAAAAATACGGTGGTGGGCAGGCAGGCACACCGCACATTTTTTTTTCATTATCAAGGGGGCTGGAGTGTGCATAAGGTAGGAATTATTCATGCAACATGATCTTTAAGCACTCACTTTCAACTTGACTGATCCTCCTCATCCGGATAAAATAAATGCTCATGACGATCACCATAATAATAGTGGTAATGAGCACGATACGTTATACATTTAGTTAGCAAGTGCTCAGTCAGAAAATTAGATGAGGGTATCACGAGACACGAAACTCGTATACGGAAACGTACGTATTACATATGTGGTCTCATTGGTTTTGGCTTTAAAAATACTAAAGTCGACTAAATAGTCCCGTGACGAAAAATTGTGCGCTCACAGGTAAGTTTTTGGTATTATTGACAAAACATTTTCATAAAGACATCATCTATTAATGAAAATGAATTTAAATAAAAATAATGTAAGAAGATAACGTCTGACTGAAAAAATTCGTTTAGAAAGAAAATGCACTGCTCAACTCACTGACTATCTACATATACATAAATGGTAGGAAATGATGAAATTCACAACCTCTTGACTTTTTAAATCTTGACTACTTCTCATCATTATTATCATCTCCCCATCTATCTAGTTAGTTAACTGGATGAATTTAACGTCTGTTGTATTCAGACGAAAAAAAAACTTCTTGTGTGTCTGAAGATGTCATTTTTCATTCATTATTACATGCTATATGTAATATACAAGTTCTGGCAAGTATTTCTTCCGTGAGTGTACAATAGACATGCAAGCTATCCTTATTTGACAGATTTATTTTACAGATATTTGCAAATCCATCAGTTGAGAAAATAAGTGAATGAAAGTGCAATGTCCTGCAGTGTCCATAAATTGCCAAAACTGTCCACAATGCACATAAGCTCATATTCTTTCCTCATTACTTTTTTGTAGGCTAACAATGAGCTAACTATAACTACAAGTCCGAATATCAAAATGTGGGAAATATAAAAATCCACACCCTAGCGCAGCAATCCTATGCATACAAAAATTCTAGCAAGAAAATATGCAGTATAGGTAGGTTGTAGCTACAAAAGTACTGTTGGTCAAACTAAAACATCATTATTTTTTACCAAAAACTCCTTCAACGCTAACTGAATAGAATTCAATTCAATTATTTCATGTGTACTAGAATTATTAAAGCTACACTAACAAGCTGCAAAACTAACTAACTGAACTAACAATGAAGCTTGGTTGTTCCATCCAAGCTAAACTGGGCATCATTAGTATGTTTTATCCAAATTTCCCAAACAATTCGCAACTAAACTAACAATTATTTCACTGCGTTCTGAATATTAGACTAGCTACAAATGCATTTTCAAAACACATCAAAACAAAAATTCGGGTATCCCTATACTTCTTACTTAAGTTCATAAATTTCGAGTTATTTTTACACGTAGAGTAAAGTGAATATTCATATTGAAATATTTCCCACCATATTTGCACTTACTTTTAGGAAAATGATCGGAGAACACCCTATACAGTCTCATTGTAAGTAAAATCCTAGAGTCCGACTGGTCATTATTAAACAAACATTTCTTCTCATCGAAACACAATCAACACCCAAAAAGCGTGTATATACAGCAATCCAAGACTATCATTACAGAGCCATTATTATTTGCTCCGAGAGACCACTTGTCCTTCCTTTATTCATTCATCACTTGTATTCAACAAAACATAAAGTGGATATAATAACGAGAAAACTTTTGGTCCATACTCTTTTTTATACATTTAATTTCTTGGCCAGCTTCTTCATCCATTTTTCCCTCCTCTTTTGCCCTATTATCAACCAATGTCCACTTGAGTCCAATTACCTACTTAATCCACTCAATGGACAACACAGGACCTCATACATATAATGGCATTCTCTACAGATCTAGTTAGTGAGTGAGCTAAACTCAACTTTTGCCAGCCTCCAAACGAAGCCAACAACCCACTGCATTACTACAAGTCCAGTTAAAGTAGTTGTGATTATTTAAGAACCCTTGGTCTATGACAAAGAATGGAACCGGAACCTATTATATGCTCCCTTATTAGCACGTGCATAGGCAAAATAACGAACAAATATTTTTTACATTATTTACAGCCAGTGCCAACTACAGCGCCTTAAATTGAACCAGACAGTCAAACCAATGTTAAATCTACTATTTAAATTTGCTGGGAAACTATTATACTAGCATTATTTGTCGTCCCTGCAACTACGCCTAATAAGCTACACAAAAAATTTGGTGCACGTTTCATTACAACTGCTATTAGCTAACTATAGCCAACCCACCATACAAACCCGCTGTGAGAAACTCTTGCAATGAGTTAGTTAGTGGGATAGAAAAGCATGTTTCCGTCATAATGCCCGTTTTTTCAAACACAACATACTCTGCGCAAAAAAAGTACTAGACAGAGTCAGTTTCCGTTTTTGAACTGTCTAATCTGTCATGAAACATTTAATTCTTCATAATTAGTACGTCCAAAAGCACTTGGTGAGATAAGAGTACATGCAAGTATACTTGCTCAAATTGTACCTTTCAACTGGAACCAACTTTTTCATCTCACAGCCTAATTTTTATTAATTCCATGTCAACATGCACGCACAGATTTTTTCCCCGCGTTCACATTTCATAACATAGTTAGTAGTTAGTTAGTTAGTAAGCTCCATACCTACTGCATATAGGATCCTATATGGACTCATCATTTATCATACAAGTTATCAATTACACTCACAGAGATTCTATGACACAAGTGGCTGGCTCCTGCCTACCAACTAACTTACTAACTGTACATACGCACTATACTTGCGTGCATTTTTAGTGAGTTCTTTAAGAAGATGATAAATTTGGTGCCCACCTACAAAACATACCAAGGAAATCATTCTTCATATCCTCACTAGTTTTTTTAATCTAATGTCTTGTACGCATACATCTTATGTTGGTTAATTAGTTAGCATCTATCTATAATAACCGCCTCAAATCATATCCACATGTGAATATCGTATAATGAGTCTTTTCAACAGCCCTCTTATACAAATGACACGTGCGTCAAGATAAATTCAACAGTCAAAAATCGTTTACCCAGCTATACAGTCTGTACAGTTTCCAATGGCTTCAGTTAGAGTCTATACACATTTTAAATGCAATTATTTTTATTATTTCAGCGTAACAATGAAATCTATGCAATATATTACATATTAGGGGTACACCTGAAGCCTTGTATTTTCGTAGATTTCTACATGGCGTACACATCCCAGCCAATCGAATCAGTAGGTAGAGGTGGTAATCTTCTCTAATTGGCTGGGAGATGTACGCCATGTAGAAATCTACGATAGTACAGGGCTTCAGGTGTACCCCTATTCTCTGGTGGCATTGAGATATGTATTCGCTCTCCATAAATTATGCATTCACTACTAAACAAGGTGATAGGATCGTATGTTTAGTAGTAATTATAAGCGCAGGTAGGTTTACCCAAGCTTTCAATATCAGCAGCCCAGTCCATGTAATGGAAATTACATTTGCAGAACAGAACTAGCTCCAGTTGATGAGCACAAAGCGAGATGTGGATAGTTCGTTTGTTTGTACACGGTAGGTCTACAAATAATTTACTCAACTCATGTTCTCGGACTAGTTAGTTAGTTAAGTTAGTTAGCCAAGAGGGCTCGAGACAGACTCTCATTACATTCCTATGGGGCCCATTTCATAAACGATGTAGCCTTTGATTTCATTTTATTCCTTTCTACCTACCTACAAGATTGTATTTGCTTAAATTTTCACTCAAGGATCCAAACTACTACACCCTTACTTTGAACTTTTGAATAGTTTACTATTCAACTGGGTCCTATCCGTATCCACATTGTTCACAAGTGAATTCCTAAATGGGAAAACAAACAAACACGGACCTGTTGGCACTTATAGTTGCTAGCATTATAAATTAATTGAAGCGAAAGTGATCCGAATGGAAAGGACTCTGGAATTTGATAAGTCAAAATCTGGTTCCAAGAAAATTCTCAGCCAGTCAGGAGGAATGAAAAGAGGAAAGAAAACTTTCCCTTAGAGAGAGAGAGAGAGAGCATAACAAAATTATAGAGGTCCGTTACGCTCTACATTACCATTAGGAATGTGAGCTCATAAAAAAAGAAGTAGACTGCTAGTAGCTAGCTAACTAACTATGCCTAACTACTAGTTCTTTGGAACGAGAAGGGTGTGCTTAATTTAATTGTTTCTCGCCCTATCCATGTAAAGGGTCATTTCATTTAAAAGCACTAACGAGTTCCCAAAAACTCCTACAAATACACAAACTCTTTTGGCCTCCCCATTAACTCCACGGTTCGCTTTCACTAGAGCGAGAAAACTTTTCGTCCTTCTTTCCAGTTATCACTCACCCAACTAACTCTGGGAAGAAAAAAGTATTCTCTAGAGGAAAATACATCTATTTAAAGGTGAGAATACAAATACTTGCTCAACTTTCCTACCTTACGCATATATAATACCTTCACTTACTTACTTCCCAACTAACTAACTAACTAACTAACTAGTTTTTTCTTCCTATATCTTACTTATGTATATACAGGCATTTTGGACCAGTCAATATTGTATGCCATTATAAGACTTGCTCTTCCCTCCTCACTCACATTGCCCATACAGTGAGTTCGCATCGCATAGTGGCAAAAGTTTGGCAACCAAATTCCATTACAGGGAAGAAAAAAGTGGTGAGGATAAAAGATGGACAAAAATTGACTACAAAGTTTGATCTCATCACGTCAAGTGTTAGTTACTTTTGGTAACCAAATAAATAGCGATGGGAGTGTTCTCATAATATCATTTCCCTATATTCTACATTCAATTCAATTCATTCTGTCTACCTCCGCTCACAATCGTTGGCCCAAGAACGAGATTAGGGAATATACACACATTATGGATGCAGACTACATACTAAGTGCTAAAAAGAAGGGTTAATGTGATCACAGAATTTGAATAGCGCTCAGATTAGAGGACAAGTGTTGGCAGCACATTACATTTTCAAAGCAAGAAGGGAACATTATACAATGTATGAGCGTTTTATCCATTATATTCAATCAAAGGGTTATAGTCCCATCTTTTGTGTCCTAACATATGCATACATGCATGCATGTTGGTTGAAATTGATACCCATTCTCCAGGGTAATCTATCTTTACGATTTTATAATCACTTGTGTATATGTACAGCTAAACTTCTTGTACGGTTTCAAAATCCTCTGATTATTTGCTCAAAATATGCGCTTTTCAGACAGAGCAAACATTTTAGACACTGCCATAGTTCTAAATTTTCTCATAGCGACATCCATAACTGAACAACTTTATATCTATTAACTAACTAACTAACTATGCAGCCCCTGTCAATATGACGGATCCAACCAAAGGAATTGAGATTAAGTGATTCTTTTGTATGCTCCATCGTATATTCCTTGACATAGTGAATCCTATTATCCAGTAGGCTCTTTTGTGATTGACTGGCAGCGTACAAGGAGCTATTTAAAGCGCGTTAATAACGTTTACTACACATTTACATAACAATAGTAGTCGGATAGTGTAATGAAAAAGCAAGTTCAAGATTTCCATCCAGAACCTGGCAATCTTATATAATGCTAACTACATGAGCTATTGGAAAATGCTACTGCTGGAACCAAGGATAATAATAATTCTAGTTAGCTATTTAGCTACTTTGTTAGTTAGTAAGAAAGTAAGTAAGTAATGAGTTCAATGTTCAATGCATAATCACATATGAGAAGGAAGGGGGTATATTGTAAAAAGAGAGCGGTCTGAGAAAAGATTTTTTGTCATGGAGCGACAATTGTGTTCATTGAGTGCGTCCCAATGTTACATGGTGTGTACGTATGGTATGGCGCACCAAGACCAAATACCGTCACGCAATGATGGGTGCAACCAACTAAAATGTTTGTCAATAGAATTTCGTAATGTTGCAAGTCATTAATCATTCTCCACTGTATCTACACGTCCTCCTGGTAGAGTGGCATGTCTTTTTCTTGTCCGTATTGTTCCCTATACACAAAATATTCTACTCCCTCTTCCCATGTAGGTGAGCGTTTAAAATATCTCACAGATTTTCACGTTTCCACATGGATGGTTTCCAAATGAGCCCATCACACAATTCACATGGCTGCTTGTTCTCCTTTTTTGTTAATCTGGGCGAAATGGAGTTTTCCGCACTGGAGAAAGCTTCAGATTCCTACGGCGTGTTTCAAATCACTTTGGGGATTCAAAAACCTGAACCTCTGTACCAAAATTATCGCCTTTTCTATCGTGAATTGAATGCTAAATACCCTCATACTAAAAGTATCAATATCTGGCAAGAGTTCTTTATATCCATTTCGTGTAACTGTTTGGGAATACTATAGAGTCTATTGGATTTTTAAATATTGCAAAAATTACAATTTTTCACCTAATGGTACACGAACGAATTGTACCCTGATTATTGCAACAACAGTGAATAAAACTGTACAATTCAAAAATTACAAAGCATTCGGACTGCTGAGAAAGCTTACATTGTAAACCGGCAGATTGTGAATCAAAATTACATTTTCTTTGAATATTTCATTGAGTCATCCCATCTGGTCACTTATTATTATCCACACTAACTGCTATTGTCAATTGTCAACGGCCCATTCTGTATGTGCAAGACAAATCATTACTGTCATTAAACAAGGAACGTAGTACAAAAAGTTTCCATTTTATTTACACATTTGGTCACAAAATAACATAACAATAATCACTTTTTTATGCCACAGTATTATACACAGAAATGGTATTTTGACTAAAAGTCATACAATAGGAACGCAGACTTATAATTAATTCCATCAAAATTATTTTTCCAACAATGCATGTAACTACAGCATGGTGAAGAATGTGCACCATACTGTTGTCCTCTATACAATGTTTGTTTAAAACGTACGAAAATTATATTGTTCATTGATGGTTCGTTGAGCTTGATTCGAACTAAAAATCTTATGCATCTTTGCATTTTGCTGCATCATCTTTTGTCACCTACTAACTAGCCAGCCAACTAACTAACTAACTAGGATTATTGAAAACGCATAAGTGTCATTAACTCGTGGAAACAATTCCATATTGTAACAAATAATTGTCATTTCATTGAAATTCCCATTTTGGCATTTCCTTCGTATGCCACTGTCCATACGAATTTCATCAAAATGAAAAATTTCTCATCCTACATGACTTCCACGTTTCCCCCAAAAGTTCGCACTGTCAAGTGAATCAAAGTGACAGTAAACGGTCATTTAACAGGATTTCCACGTATTATATTCCATAGGGTGCTATTTGGGATCCCAAAAATTGCACCCAATCCTGCGAATCCCATCTACGTCACATCTACATAGTGACGAAACCAATCCCTACTAATTTTTCAATCTTGGTCAGCACAAGAAAACAAACCAAGAGTGACACCAAAAGTTTCCCTTGTCCCTAGAAGATTGGTTCAAAATATACGGTAACTAGTAATACAAGTACATAAGTGAGTGAGTGAGTTTGAGATGACACCACATAATAGGATCAAGAGAGAGCCCAAAAAAAGAGAGGATGAAGCAAAAACGTGACATCAGCACATTCTGGCTAACTAACTAACTAAACTACATGTCCCCATCATACGCAGTGTGAGTTGACTACCGGTCATAACTACGCACAAAGTAAGTAAGTATAGCATGGGGCTGCCAATATGGTAGTGCTCCTAACAATGGGCCGAGTTGACGAAAGATGATGATAATAATGAAAAGAAAAGGACCGCATCACAACACAACAATGTGGGCAACAATCTCTATTAGATATGTCGATGACAAACTTGAAGTCAGTCTTTTGTTCAAATGGTCGTATTGTGTGCGTTTCATTGCATTATCACTAAATCACTATAATAGTTAAAGAGTATGCATTATGTACGCTGGTCCTTGTTGGTATGGCTAACTATGCATAGCTATCAGCTGCTAATTACATTACGCTCAAGTTGCCACTTATATATTCTCTCCCTGGCTTAAGCTGCCGCTTTTTCTCCCAAATAAGATTAAGGAGCCGCATTCTTATTCATAAAGCCCCTTGTACTAACGTTTCTGTAGACTAATAGGCATATATTTTTAGTGCGACTATTTTAATGGAACAGGCTGGATCCACAATCAATATAAAGACACCTCAATTGGCAATGCAACAGGATTCAAAATTTGGGCAGAGTTGAAAAGTTTTAAAAATCCATAGAATTGCACAAAATGTGAGCACTGAACACTTTTTCCGGTGAACATTACACGATGGTGGCCAACAAACACTAAAACTGGGAGCTTTTATTGTGCTCATTACATTCTGGTGACACAAGATAAGATACGCTGGCCAACCATAGTTAGTTAGTTAGTCAGTCAGTCATAGTCTTTTGTTCACAAGTGTCAATGGCTTGAGAATGGATTCTTATGCATAGACTCTACTATTACGAGCACAATCTATTCTCTGCTCACCATTGTGCTAACTTATGCGCTGGCTTCATACACTACTGTATATATCTGTGTGGACAATGATAAATGCAAATGTGCATTGTCACCTTCCCCTTATTAATAGTTCACTGACTGAATAAATGCAGATAGCAAACAATGTACATTCTTGTCAATTCTTTCATATACTTTTAAACTAAAAGATAACATTCGCTAAAACCGGGTTTTTCAATACAAGATGGAACGAATAATCATAAATTATAAGATAAAATTTTGAAAGTTTTTTTACCTTTGTTGCTCATTTAGAATATTCATTTAAATTTATAATATCTACTTAGCAATTTACACTAAAATATTTTAGTAAATTTTTTGCGAGCTTCAAAACTAAAAGTAGTGGGATCCATTAGACTGTAAATGATATTCCCATTTCCAACTACATGAGCCAGGGAGTTCATTGTTTTCTCAATTGTGTGAACCGACATGAAAACTAAAACAGAAAGAAACCCTATTGAGTTCTTCTTTTCACAAGAAAAGGCCGTGTGGCAGACTCACAGAGCTCATTCTGTTAGACCAAAATGTCAATAGTTTCTCACTTGAGATGATGGATTGGACCCGATTGCTACTCCAGTGGAGACGGAACAGTCTATAGTTAGCTACAGTAGCAGCCAAATTCACTCTCCTCATCATTTACAGCTGTTGTGAACTTTGCCATGGTCTCTTGTCACCCACAATAACCCTTTGTTCATGTTCCATGCACCCAGAAGAATATTAGACTCCTGCACGCACACACACAGAGTGCGACTAATATTTGAATGATTAGCTTAGATATTTCCCTTTTCTTTTGAAGTTTATGAGAGAGAGAGAGAGTGATACATCAAATAATAATAAACTCTTTCCTGCCTCGTCTCCCTGACTCACACACTTTTCTTTGTATGCATGAGCTTAGAAAGGCAAAGAGATCATGTTCTCGTCTCAAATCTTTCAACACAACATTATATTATATGCACCACTTTGGTCCCGGTTCCCGTTAAATCTACATTAACATCAAATCATTTGTCTGCTATTATCTTCATTTTCTTGCATAAACGTTTGTATTCCTACTAAACTGATTATGCATAAAGTGTGCATCATTAAATTTTGCATTATGTGAGACACAAAATAGTTCATACCAACATTGAAAGACGTTCCTTATAGTAGATTTTTTGAAAACCTTGAGACACTTTATATTTTGTACTTTGAGACACTTTAGTTCTAGCCTGATGTCGACAATTTTCAACCTAGTCACAATGAATATGTAACCACAAAAGAGAGGCACTCTCTGTTTCCAGAAATAATAAACTGCTGTAAAACAGATGCAAGAATGTTGCGGTAGACAAATAATAAAAACGTAAAGAACAGTTGGAAAAAATATTGATGTGCCTGGCCCCGGACTTTGGTTGTCATATTTCAAATCACCACTATTGATAACATTAGGAACTAAAAAAAAATTTCCATTATAACGGAGCAAACATTAAGTTATTTGATTTTTTTAAGTAAATTAATAATGCTAGAAAATATTTATTGTAATATTTGAAATTGCATCATCGATAATGAAGTAAGCCAAAACAAATATTTTTCGCTAAATTAACAAAACAAAATTATCTGGTGTCCAGTTTCTCGGATTTTACTAATTTTTACATTCGGAGACACACCTAAGCTTAAATTTAAAATAAAATTAATAAACAGTTAAATAAATAATTAAAATTAATTAAAATTTTGACCCTCCAAATTTCGGAAAAATAACTGTCCAATCTTGCTCATCTTCCTAACACCAAACTAAAAATTTCCTTAAGTAAAATATATAAAAAAATTGAATTCGATCCGTTATGCTGCAGACAAACAGACAAACAGGCTGAGGGACAGAAGGACAGACAGACGGACGGACGTGATTGACAGAGCGTTTCAAATTATATAGCTACCGCTACACAATAATGAGGTAAGTCATTTCCTAATGCTTTGTGCTATCTTTTGCCCCCAAAGAGAGAAAACAGGGGAAACTTTCCAGCGTAGAAAACCATTTGAGCCCACTATTCTTTTGATGCCTTATTCATAAAATATGCAAACATGGTTTTACATACCAAACTCGCAAATTGATGTGGTACGTTTCCGTAGAACAAGGTAAGCAAATAATGTGAAAAGACGCTCAGTGAACATGGAAAACAAAGGGGATATTTTCACTTTGGTAACTTTGTCCAGGTATTTATGCTTGAAGTAAATGGGAAAAGCTAATTACTTTCATTATATTTCCCCATTTCAAGCATCATCTAACCAAAAAACAAACCAATTCTAACCAATAGGATCATATAGACTCCATAAAAGAAGATTCCATATTCCATTGATTTAAAAATGTTCACTCCAAAGTTATGCGTCATTTAGGGGTTATGTGCGAATATTTTTGCTGTGGATAGCATACATTGGTAAATCACACAGCAGTAATTGTATAGTAGACAGAAAGAAAGCGAAATTTGGAACAAAAGGGAGCGAGACAGAATCACTGTTGATTACGAAACGTGAAATGACACAAATAGGGTGTGATTACCGCAGACAAGGGGTCTCAAAACGAACAATCATCTGAATAATTCCCTTTGTAATCCGGTTCATAACTACAAAATGGGTCTCTACAGGGAATTTTGTGCGGGAATCTGTTCCATTAGTCCCAACATACTATTTCACTCGAGTGAGTAACGTTGGATGATGATGCACTCTGTGCACAGAATATAGGTACACAGATTTGTGCATACAATTAAATGGTTTACAAGGATCGTAAACACATGTATAGCTACTTATGCATGCATGATGACGTGTTCCCTGCCCTACTATGTGAGTATTGACGTAAGCAAATTATTTTGGCTTCCCTTTGTTTCCTAGTTCCATTCTTACAAGGGAAAAAAATGAAGGTTCCCCCCAACATTGGCATCAAGTTGGTTGTCACTACCTTAAAAAAATTGTACACACAGTACGTTTTTTTAGCACGAGAATGAAAGTGTGTGCTAGGGTATTTATATTTGTATGTTACATGCGTGTGAGATTTTAATGGGAAACGGAAGTACACTTTTTAAATCCTGTCGTATGTATGTATATGATGTACGGTCGTGCGATTTAGTAGTGAGCAAACTGATTTAATTTTTACCCGAGGAAATTGAATGATTAATACGGGTGACAACAAGTTTTAATTTGTGTTTCTCAAACAAATGGCTCCCAAAAGTTGCACTGTTGCCGAATAAATGTTTGTTTTTGACATCGGTGACAACAATTTTGAACACAACTAAAGCCAATCTTGTAATGAGTTATTTAGAGTTTTCAACCGAAAATCTATGAACTCAAATAACTTTTTAATTAGTAAGGAGTGAACGCAAGTGTAAATTCATTATGAGTGACGACATAGTATGGTAAAGTTCCCAAGAAAAATTAATTTTAAAACTTGACTGGATTTCTGTGCCAATGCCATTGCAGACCTTCAAATCGTTACCTTCAACTTATTAGCTCTACACATACACAAATAAAAATACAAAAAAAATCACGGCTCCACTCAAAACTAAATAAATTTTCACGCCAAAATCACGCAGCCAAAGTAAACATGAGAAAACCTGACACCATATTATTAAATGAATCCTAAAAAAACAATCTTCCCATACAATTTAACACCATTTTTTCAGATTCCCATCCACTTTCTAAACTGCAAACTCTCCCAAAATCTGACACAAACAGTGGCAATTTTCTCAAATTTCATGTTACGTAACTGTACATGGAATCCATCTGCAAAAAATCGACTCATTTTGTCCACATCAGCAGATCAGCTCCCTACATTTTAACACAGAGACACTCATTTGAGCCTTACGGCTTACAGCCTATGGCAATAATAATGGAGCTTATTTCTGTGCTCCAAAGCTCACACATGATTAGTTGTTAGCAGGTCTCTTTCGTCATAAAAGAGACAAGTGTGAAAGTACACACTACTCACAAACGAGTATAATATTACGAGGCAGTGTGTGTGTGTGTGTGTGTGTGTGCTTTTCACTCCTAGGAGACTGAATACGTTGAAAATAATAGAGCCGTGTGATAATAATAATAATAGTGTGCTCACACCACCACCACCACATAACATACTACATAGATGGGAAGAAAAAGCCACTTTTTGTGCACCATTGATGATGATGATGAAACCCCATAAAGAGCTACTAATATTGTACCTTCATCATCATCTGCTTATTACAGTCTCTTCAGATTGCTCTCTTTTTTCCTTTCTTTGGGCCCATCTCATTTCCTTTTGCCAATGATAATCCTTGAGAGGATTATAAGACTCGCACCTACATACAAGGACACACCCGACATTCACAAAAGTTGCAACTTTCATAATGGTGATAATAATAATGTGTGCCATGGAAATCCCCGATTATTATTATCATCATTATTGTTACACGATGGTGTGAAACACGTCGGCACCAGATGACTTTTTCATAAGCTTTTCCCCACACATTGTTCCCATGCTACTCCAAAACCAAAGGCTTCCGTGCATACGTATATAGTAACTAACTAACTATGATTGTTTCCATTTCGACTTAAGGACTCATCTTTTGTACGCTCCCCACAAAACCGTGTAATAATGCAAGTAATCTCCATATAAGCAGTCAATGCTATAGTATTTGCTCTTGTGCTCAATATCTTGTATTTAAGTATCTGCTTTAGTTTGACTTTCACACCACCGCCTAAACTCAAGTACACACAATGGAGATAGGGGAAATATTAACCGGGGCAATAGGAGAATTCTGGAGCGAGGAGCCAGGTGGACTTCCTTTTTATGATGGCTGTATGCTTCTAATTAAGTTATGGAATTAGTTAGCAGCAGGTCAAAATCCTAGCTGTATAATCAAATAGGAAAGTATATGAGAAAGTTTAGATTGACGGATCAACCATGTCTTAGCTAGTTAAGGATTGATAGACAGAAACTGTAATTAAAGGGCATGGAAAAAGTGAAAGGACACAATTATTTTCACAAGAGCGTGCAAAAGATAATTTCCTCGCCGTATACTTGCTAATAATTGTGGAGCTATAGTATCCTTATAGATATAGTTTGAAAAAATTACGAACCTGATTTCTATAAAATCGTGCTATTGTTGACAAAAACTGTAAATAGTAGACTTAGAGCTACTTTTTGAAAGAATTTTAAGCGCACAAAACAAACAGTGAATGATGTTTGATACAACTGTGAATGAAATTCATCTCACTACTACAACTTGTGTTAGAGCACTACAAAAAACACGAAAAAAAGGAAGGACGTCAAGGATGTTACCAATCCTACTCATTATCACACAAACTAGCATTTGTACTCGTGTGTCGTGCTCTACTATTTTACAATCTAAATTAAGATACAGATTGGAAAAAATGAAGATCAAAGTACTGAACCATAATTCAACAAGGTACAACGTACCCAAAGTGCAGTTGTACTACTAGATACTATAAAAAGATGACAGCTGACTTTATGGGAACTAAAAAAACATCTTGTGATTCAAGCAATTGTACACGCATCAAGTTTTTACAATTTTCTGAAAACGTATCACACTAACCAACTAACTAAAAGACCCATTAGTATATAATGCAGTAGGATTATTTACTATAGGAACAAACCGAAATTTCTTATTAAAGAAATAAGCATAGTTAATTTCGCAAGTGTGTGCGGCACAAACAATTTATGGTCCACATGCATTCCGCATTTTTTAGCCAAAAAGTAGCTTCCCCATACATATAACATTTAATGGATACGAACCAGTCCCTATTTTCCTAACCACGCATAATGAGTTACCATTATTGCCACATATTTATGCATCCACACGATAAATGACTTGCAGGCATAATGTGGGCACAGCTGTTTCAAAATTAACACATTTTACACCAAACCATAGTGACTTCTCACATGAAATCAAAGCATGGAATAAAAAAAAGAACGTCACACCGTCGCCTTCATCCCTCCAAAAAAAATCTCTTTTTTCACAATGTGACAATCGTTGACGTCAATCCCTATGTGATTCATTCCGCATACAAAGAGTGTAGTGTATTTATACAGAGCTAGTTAGTTAGTTAGTTATAGTGTTGATGAGTACCTATATTACATGATACATGTAAACTGTGTGTTTTATAGTAACCCACAAGCGAGAAAATGATACGATGAGTACAAGTGAGGTTAAGTATGGAAGTACAAGGACTCTTGTTACATACATATATACATGAATCTCAGATTGGGTGCGTGAAGGAAACACAAGATTTGAGTTTTTCTTCACGATTAACTTTTCTCGCATGTACCTGAAAAGACAGGATGCACTGACACCATTTTTTCTGTAATACTTGACAAAAATAGTGACACCAGTGCAAAGTGCAAGGACAAAAACGAAAACTATAGGTGTACCAAGATTTGTGTTCGACAAGTGTGTGTTCCAAGTTCGACATTTGACAATTATACTTCCAAGTGGGGACCCGTGTGACTGACTGATTGTGAGAATTGCAATGAAAATTTTAAACCTGTGACAGTCAGTCAGTATCAGCGTTGTGTGATACAAAGATGAGATAAAAGGGATGTAAAAATATGATAAAAGTTTATATAGTGGAAATAATGTAGAGTGAGTGAGTGGTAGGATCCTGTCCTTTTTTTTCTTTCTTGGGATAAAAAATGTATATAAGAGACACTGGGAGAGAGAAAAAAAAGAGAAGAAGATGAACATTGGAGGATACGAGTCCCCAAGGAACTCTTTTGAGGCTACTTTTACATCGTTTTGTTCAACTTAGAGAAACTAGCCTTTTTATTTATGGACCCACTGTGCATTATTTCCACATGCTTTCTCCCAAAAAGTTTTACCTTTCACCCATTTTGATTTCTCTACTTTAGCGCTTTATGCTTTCACATTTTTCTCTCCTCCGGTGGCAGACTGGGCCTCTTGTTCAACCCATCCCATGTGAAATGCTGGCTCTACTTAGGACTTATTGCATTGATCATGCACATAAAAAATACGAGCAAACGATCCCAATAAGTAAATAGACAGAGATCATGGATCCACCATAATGGAAACTCATCAATTTCGATGGCTTCACAATATAACTTTGTTCAGATCATGTTACACTATACTATACTACTACAGTGACTACAGGGCTATAGGATGCCATGAGGAAAAAAAATTCTTCCTACTCTCAGTGAGTGAAAAAAAAAGATATATTCTAACGTTTTTTCTGCAAACTTATGTTGAATGTATTGTGTGTATGGCCTACCAGCTAATAAAGTTTCGATCCAATGTTATTAGTTCACCCCAACCAATATGTTCAAGTGCATACCAAACTATATGAACTGGGTGCCAAAAAATTCCTCACTTTCCTAAGCAGTATTGTGCAAAGTCCAAATTTAAGCTTTGTTGCCATGTATCAACAATAAAAACTTATAATCACGATAAATTATTCATAAGCTGTAGTGAATTGGTGTGCACAAAAAAATGGTCTACAATGTCCGTGCCTAGAGAATACATTGGAATGGCTAGTTTCCAGAAAAGAACTCATTTATTTATGAGCAAATAAAGAAAGGACACAAAAAAACATGTGTAGTAGGATTCAAAGGGTAATCTATTGCATTAAACATGATGCAATTGACCACAAAAATATAATATCTGGGAAACTGTATAGCCTGAGCAAAGTTTTTTCCCTTTTTTATGGGCACACACACACCACCATCACACGTCCCGTATGAATCTTGGAATTATTCCCGTGTGTTTTCCCCCAAAATGGTATACGGAAAAGTGAAGGAGCCACTTTTTTGGTTTGTTACTCACAAACTGCCTGTGCTGGTTCAAAAATTGGGATCTCTATTGAACGTCCACTACTGTCAAAAAAGACTGCATCGTTTCTTCGTAGTTTACGACCACGGAGTCTCTGTTTTTTAGGGCATGCTACTATTGTTTTATGCATGGGATACTTTACAGTGGATTAGGTTGAGTACTTTTGTTGTTATTCATTCCTATACTTGTTTTTATTGGTTGACATACATTACCAATCCATACATGTAATGTTTCCATAAATTATACAACTACATGCTTTTCAAACATAAACTTCCATGTTGGCTCGCTCACAGAAGTAGAGTGGAGATTGTTGAGACTTCAATACTTAATGCCATTGCCAAAATTTGTGTACAAACGTACAAATGAGAGCACCAAAAGGAAACGGGTGGAGGGAAAACAAGGGTGAATAAAACAGAGATAGAAAAATATAAGCAATTGGAGAAAAGAAAGTCGATTATTGTCTAAATTGGAGTTCTCTTTATTAGATTATAGTTCCTAAAAGGGAGCAGAGTCGAGTGGAATGAAAATTTAAAGTGACTACAGGACTTTTGTTGTGCTCATCACTTTTATTCTCTTTCATAATCAATGCTTTTCTTTGCTACACTTTGAGTAGCTTCATGCTCCTCAGTATGTGTATCGAGTTCTCCGTTCTCGCAAAACCTTGAGCTGACTTATTACACTGCACACCGACTGCACGTACAAATGGAAAGTGAAAATGGAACTTGTGTAAACAGAGTCAGAATGGCAAATGTTTCATTTCGCCCCAATTCCATGTGACATAAGTAGAACACTTCCAAAACACCCAAAAATAGAAATGCCCTGAACAGACTACATTTAAAACGATAAAATAAATTCCCGGCCAATTTGAATTCCTTGGCAATAGCTATTCAATTCATAGTATGAATGTATCCGACGTGTTGGAAGATATTTTTGGGCTGCAAATTAAACCGAAAAATAGGCTCTAATGTTGCACACCCGCGCATGTAAAAGTGTCGGGAAAAAATGTGAGCTTGAAAAATTAAAGCCAATTCCCTTTCACATGTCGAATCCATCAATCATCCCATCATACTCGTATTAACAAAGACAGAGTGTACGCAAAAAATGAATCTAATCCGGGTAGTAAAACAAGATTCCCAATTTCCAAGAAGCACAATTTATCCCCTCTTTAAAAAAAGTCTGTCAGACTATGCCCATACTTATAACACGGTCATTATTACAGATTAAGGGGGACACTTTTATACAAAAGCCCTACAAAGTTTCCGCTTAATTTTATCAGCAACAAACTTTACTACTTTATTCTTACTTTTTACGAGTATCAATATATTTTTATTTCTAAATTCGAGTCCGACAACATGACATCTCCACAATTCCATTGCCAATATGGAAGTATACAAAACTAAAGCGAAGAGTTAAATTCCAAGTATGCGGTACAAGATTCGTATAGTAAAAGTTGAATGCAATGCCTGTGAGAGCTAGCAACTCTGTCTCCCAAGATAAATGCATGAGGTGCGACAAGAAAATTGTTCTTGTTTAATCATTTCCTGTGCCAAATGATCACAATAAATTTGTCCCATCAGACTTGCGGTGGAACAACCAGATGCTTTCTCTTCGTCTCCACATATAAACATGGTCTTTGTAGCTGCCTACGGCATAAATAAGGAAATGGTGTACAGACAAAATAGATCGTCTTCAAAACCATTCCCTTTTACCTTGAGTGAAGGTGGAATTTCAGTGTCGACAATCCACCATCTAAAAAAATATTTTTTTTTCACAAATTTTAATCTTGCACCAATTTTAGAGAGATTCTTAATCACAAAACATTGAATGTCACACTCTCTCAGTCAGCATACAACTAAACATACAAATTTTAAAAAATTGAAATTTTTTAATAAAAAAACAAATTCGAATTGAGTGATTTTAACGACAAAATTGTTATATCGCAAAATTCCTTCTCTTAAATCTTAATTCGACTCCATAATTTGACTAGACTACTAGACAACCTATTCTCCGACCAAATGTTGATATCCAAAGCCGACCTCTGTGACAAATATTTTAGCCAAAATGAAATAAGAAAAGGAGTGCTGATAATGATGACAACATGTACCTAACAACAAGACCTAATGTGATCAGTGTAAATTGGGCCACATAATCCAATCCACAGTCTGTGTGCCATCATCGATGCGAAAAGCAATTCTCTAGCCAGTCTCTTATCTAATTGTCAAGAATAGACGGCACAGAGAAACTACATTATCCTATTCCACACCTTTAGAGGGGGACCTTGGAAATTGAATGTGCTTCGCAACCCACCGAAAAAAAATAATTCTACACAACTTCCACTCAACTTTTACAGCATACCCTATAGTATAGTGACAACAAACAACAACAAAACCTAATTTTCTTGGCAATAAAGAGAAAATAGAAGCAGCACAAACTTACTAACTACATATATAAACTATTACTTATTCGTTCTTTCAATAATAGAGTAAAAAATGTGACATGTTTTTAACCTGCTTCTAAATGTACAGCATATTATTATTAGATCTAGTGCTGCTCTACACGGCAATTTCTTACAAATAGAAAAAATATACTTTATTTCTTGCGTCTAAAAACTCATCTGATTATGAAAAACACACGCTCCAGGAATACTATATTATTAGTGATCTACTATAATTCAAAAACATTCTTATTCATCACCATTTGTACCATATTTATATCGACAGTTTTACCAAGAAAATAGCCGATCCGCGTGATCCACATAGACATAGTGTAACAAGCAAATGGGATGAATAGGAAACCATAGTTAGTAAGTTTGTGCATCTATTTTCAATAGACATTACAAAAGACAGGCCACAAGAGCACCGAAAGACTTCAAAAGCACAAAGGGAGCACAAAAAGGAAGAAAGAAACATGTGTATACATATAGTACTTTTAGTTAGTTAGTATGTTAGTAATAATAATAATCGAGCAATTTGAAGAAAGTAGAAAGAGAAAGAATGGAAACCAACTACTACTATACCATAGTTACTATAACTAACTAACTATATAGGGCTGAATGAATGGTGAGTTTCTATGAAAAGGAATTTAGAGCGCAGAAAAAGGAGAGCACGACTGAATGCCATAGGAGAATTAAAAGGGTTTTCTTGCCGGGCTCATTGTTGAGTTGTTACCACCGTCACTACTATAGGATGGATGTGTACCATTTGTGAGTTGGTGAGTAAATGAAAATAAAATGGAAAGCGAGAGGAAAAGTAGAAAGAGAGAACTTCTCTCTCTCTCTCTCTCGGTAGCTCTCTTTTTTTTCATCATCACTCATTGTGGGACACAATCTAGAGTGTTTTTGAAGTCAGTCAAATTGATTCCCAGCTTGGGTGCGCCTTTCATTATTTTTTGGAGCAAATATTCAGCTACTTGATTAGCTCTCTGCCTTCACTTGTTTACATGTATGCGGAAAATCATCTCCTTTATCACCTATATAGTAGTATGTGTGCGTGCACATATAGCAGTGCAGCAGTATAGAGAAGTGCGTTGAAAAATATTCTTTCTCTAATCCACAGTTTCCATTTCTTTCATATGTATATATACAATACGTAACGTTTGAAAACACTTTTATGCATAGTTAATCACAACCATTAATATTTTCCTCCTACTAATCCCAAATCATGTTGTTTTTCTCTGAATTCACTTGTGGCATCAACGTTACCAATTGAGACCCAAAAGTCATTAACTGGAAATCACTTTCTAAATTCTCACAAAACTAGTTACATTATGACGGTCACAAATTCATATGAGTGTTTATGCTAATTAGTTTATGGCCCCTGATAGACTTATAGTGTATACAATCAATTAACGTGAGCCAAATTATGTCAATTTATGAACCAATACGTGGGAATAATGCATTTTCAATAATTTTTCCTTAATTATATGCTTAGTTAGTACAATTACCCCCAAAACGTGCTGAGCTAATCCTTCACATGAGTTATTGTGATGAGACCCGATACATGAAAATTTCTCTATCTAACTATCTATGTAGTCCATGTATTAGAGTTGTGGAACGGTGAAATAACAAGTGAGTGATTCATAAAGCGATGGAAGAATGGATGACAGAGATGAGGCGCTCAGAGAATGGGGAGCTGGGATGAACAAAAGAGCAAGTAATGAGGTTGGCACAAATCAGAGCACTATTGTCGTCTAATTCCCATGCATTGTGTCCCAGAAAGGACACATACAGTCTACGATCATTCCTCAATCACGACCTAACTAACTCTACCTATATAATAGTGCACGCACTTTGTCTTGCTCATTACTGTACCACTGGAGGAAAGATCGTCTCCACGTATTTATCAGTATTATTGCTACCTACCTCTGTTCCACAGTTGCTTGCTTAATTATGTAGCCAGTGTTTGGCGAAAAATGGTCGGTTCGGTTTGACGGGCACAAAAATGTGTTGATATCAATATATTGTATTATTGTATGCGTGTAGGCAAGTATCGAATGAAAAAAGTTTCATCAGGTGACTAAACTTTTTTTTATAAAAAACTTAAATCGGTATTTAGTTTTGCTTGGTCGGTTCCAGTAACATAAATTATGAGTTGAGTAAGTAGTTTAATGCGTCAGAGAACTCAAAAATTACATAAAAATTATTGATCAGTTTGGGAAAAAACCAACCCTTGTGGAACACTATATCGGCAGAAAGAAACATTAGTTTTGTTAGTTAGTTAGTTAGTTAGTTAGTATGTGATGAGTGCGTTTGAAAAACTGTCGGTAATCATAAGAAGTACACAATAATTTTCGTCTATTGTCCTCCATGAAATCTATGGATGCGTAAATATAGACTATCTAGCAATGCTGAAAAGTTTTAAACAAAACAGAACTTTCTGTACGATCCCAAAGCAAAAAAATCAAGGAATATATATTCAGTGAGAGTAATTGAACAATGAAAGTTGAAGAGAAAGTCCAGATTTTCTCTCGTTGATGAGTTTTTTACTCTTATTTGATAATATGATAGGAACCTAGCATTATGAATACAAGATGAGAAAAAAGAAATTTTTCTACCCGGTTCTTGTTTATAACCAAGAAAAATGCAATGAATAGCTTGGAAAAAAGATCAAAGAGACAAAAACTTGTTGGTCATATTCAATGCTTGTATTATGTATAGGAATACAAAATAAAAGGAAAAAAATTCTCGTCTGTTTTTCTTTGACCACAAAAAAAAAACACGTAAGGCCGGCTACAAAGCTCTTTTATAAGCAAGAGAGCATTATGTACATTTTCTCGGAGCTATTTGGTGAGGAGAACATGATTGATACAAAACCAGATAAATAAAATGAGAAGGCTCTAGTTTCTGTGAGTCAAACAAGTTTTCTCTCTTTTATCTTCATATGGTTCTTTTATCCTGCGGATTCTGTACGTACCAGAAGGTTTCCACAGTGAAAAATAATATATTTAATTAGGGAAAAGGAAAAACTTGGTTTAGTTCACAAAACTTGAACAAAAAATTAACAAAGGGTTACAAGTTTCAACTTGCCCAAAAGTAGAACTAAATAAATTAGCATATAAGCATCTGTAGTGAGAACTTGTATCTTTCAATTCAAAAATCTTGTGCATTCACTCAATCCGTTCAAAACATTCTATTCCTTCTTTTATGTGTAATTAACTTCTATCAATGGCCACAATGGTTGAATGGCGTACAAAACAAACTATTCCAGAACTAGCAAAATAAAAGCAAGCTACAATGGGCAAAACTTTAGTTAGTTTCAACAAATACCTTCTTTTTCGGCTCCCAAGACAAATTCATTGAAATTAGTCACAGGGGGCGACTCAAACTCATAGTTACTTACTTAGCTAGTTAGTATTGGAGCAACAAATTCTCCCATTTACAATATTGGACACTAATCTTGACTTACCATTAGGAATTACACAGCTAACAATATTCATCGTTTTCCTTGCCTTAACAGCAATAGATTGTTACAGTAAATATAGCTATGCAATACAAGATATAATGAAAAGGCGGATTGAATTGTTAACGTGCTGTGAACAATTACAACATCCTGTCTACAAATACTTTATTGCACACATGATATGAAAAATTATGCTCATTTTTTCTCATTCTTGTCCTCGTATACACACACATTTGAATCTATTTTCCATTCACCATCATCATTTCCCTTCCTGGGCTTCACAAACAGATCTATTGTGTTCCATCCAACAAACCAACAGGTTACAATGGATTCCATTGAATCTCCATCAGCTTTTAAGCCCTATACCACTCCAACTGAAGGGAAAGGGCTTCACACATTATTACTCGCCGTAAAATGTCGAAAAATGTTCTCAGTAAGGCACGAGTTTTGGATACAGCTACTAGGCTTGTATTCCTTAAAAATACGAGAAAGGTTACAATAATGCTATTACTTTCCCTACTGTGTATACAACATCACTTTCCTATTGTCACCACTTTACTCAATTATTCACTGAACCAACCGTTTTTGTATTCCCTCTATTCTTGTTGTATGTCACAGTCATGATAAGTAATGTGCATGCATGCATGAATGCGTAGAATTTACTTGGATAGTGCAAGAAAAGTAAAGTGAATCAATGCAACCAGCATTTAGCAATCGTATGGCAAAATTGTTTGGAAAATGACTCGAGTCACCCCTTGTCACTAGCTATAATATTTCCCTAGATTGAAATAAAGCTACAGCTCTGTTGTGTGGACCGGAATATTAAAGTGGCAAAGTCGGGGTTTGCCTGTAGACTAGATAAGCCTTGGAATATTGTGTATGGGGATTGTTTACAAGATTAAAAAATATTTCCAATCTAAATCATGGTAACTGGTGCGTAGGTGGATTATAAACGGAAAGATTATGACATGAACGAGCGCAACAATATATTATGATGTTGATGACGACAAAAGTAGGAATGTCACATACAGTTTATGAGCGGCAAACACTTTTGACATACTGTGAGCTATACAATATATAGGATGCATAAAATGTTGATGAGAAGGGTAAATTAAAAACACACGCTGCTAATGGGATAGAGTGTTGACACACTCCCCTACAATGTTATAAGTCAATCTTCACAAGAACAAATAACCCACAATTTCCTTTGCGCTTCATGTACATAAAACGGTATAGTAAAAAATTCGCATCCCATTAGTTTCACTGTATAGTCAACTCCCATTCCGCTTAATATAAATCCTAATGCTCCCGTCTCTAACTCCAACTCACGTGTAGACAAGAATTTGCAAATGGAATATTCAAGTTTATTCCTTGGCGCATCCATGTTTTCACAATCATCTTTTCCTCTCATTTTTTAAACCAATAGACAAACTCAAACAAACCGTGGACAAGAAGCCATATGCACACTTTGATGACATTAAGACACCGCACGATAAACGATAATGTCTGGCAACTGCTTTTCAAAAACTTTAGTCAGTCATATAGTTAGCTAGTTAGTTTGTACAAAAAGCACCATAATGCATAGCAGTTAAACTTTAAATGGTGTGGAAAAAAAAGTCTCAATGCCCATATAATGTGCTTGGCCACAAAAGTTGCAAAAACACTACGCCACCAGACCAACCCATCAACTACTGTTGGTTGTAAACATAATGTACTTTTTAGCCCAACCAGGGCTTATAGAACCACTCTATTTTTTATAGTTGACCTTGTTAACACGCTACAGGTCGAACGGTTCGACCGATGTTCATGAAATTTTGCATGAGTGTGTGTTCACAGTATGTG
>Ga0210040_10002363_pt1 | contig 26728 bp, 22 predicted proteins | sample CryGeyCG12114_NA_FD_185462 | JGI IMG/M metagenome (GOLD analysis project Ga0210040, IMG submission 185462) | Groundwater microbial communities from aquifer - Crystal Geyser CG19_WC_8/21/14_NA (SPAdes) (version 2) | ecosystem: Environmental > Aquatic > Deep subsurface > Groundwater | place: USA... | reverse complement strand
GCGGTTCATGCTCGCCTGCTTCTCGCGTCGCGCCCGGGGCAGCTTGGGGCTGCCGATGAGCAGGAACGCGACGACCCCCAGCGAGGGGACGAAGAAGATCAGCAGCAGCCAGGCCATCGCCGAGGCCGGCCGGCGGTCCTTCGGGACGACCGCGAGGGCGACCACGCGGAGCAGCACGTCGACCACGGCGACGACCGCCGCGACGACCAGCGAGAGGTCGGACAGGTCTCGGGGGGCGGCGAGGTCGAGGGAGGACGGCCGCCAGGACGCGGGACCCAGCACGGCGGTGAGCGGCAGGGACGTGGGGGTCATGCGGGCTCCGGGACCGGCGACGGGCAGGGGTGGGGCGTCGCGGCACCCACCCTACGGACGGCGGGGACGGGTCCGGCCGCGCCCGGTCGCAGGGCGGTGCGTAGGCTGCTCCCGTCGACCCCGGTCGAGCCGTCCCCCCCGTCGGCTCCCGGGGTCGGCGCTTGCCCGGCCGACCCGTGGTGCGCCGCGTCCTCGCACGTCCGGCGGTCGGGGCCGTGGTGCGGGCCGGTCGCGGTGCGCGCCACCATGGGCCCGTGACCCGACCCGACGAGACCGCGCCCGCGTCCCCCGACGGAGGCGCGGTGGCTCTCGACGTCGACGACCCGACGCTGCTGCGCCTGGAGGGCGAGGTCGACCTGCACGCGGTGGAGTCGGCCGGGCCCGACCTCGAGGCGGGGCTGCGGGCGGTCGAGGCGGTCGACGCCGCGCGGGTGAGCTTCATCGACTCGATGGGGCTCCACTGCCTCATCACCGCGGCGGTCGCCGCCCGCGAGCGCGGCACCCGCGTGCGGCTGCTGCGCCCGTCCCGCCCGGTGCTGCAGATGCTCGAGATCACCGCGATGGCGGACTTCTTCGACGTCGAGGCCTGAGGGGCCGGCGCCGGAGGTCCCGCCGGGGGTGCGGTGCCCCTCGGGCGCCCGGGCGCGGCTCGTCAGGCGCCCGGGGCGCGGCGGGGCGCGGGCAGCGACGGGCGCCGGGCCGGGGCCAGAAGGTCCCCGCCCTCGCCCCTGAGGACGAGCCCGGTGACCGTGGACGAGCCCGTGCTCGCTCCCACGTGCTCGCCCTCCACGGCGTCGCAGCCGAGGGCGACCGCCGCGCGGTGGACCGCCGCGTCGTCCACCCCCGCGGCGACGACCCGCAGGCCGAGGCCGTGCCCGAGGCCGACCACGGCCCGCACCAGCCGGGCGTCGGCCTCGTGCCCGGCGCCCAGCGAGGCGACCAGGCGGGACTCCACGACGACCTCGTCGACGGGCAGGGTGCCGAGCGCCGCGACGGAGGAGCGGCTGGCGCCCAGACCCGTCACGGACGCCGGCACGCCGAGCACCGCGAGCCGGGCCAGGGCGACGGCGGCGGCCGACGGGTCGGCGGCGACGTCGTCGTCCTCCACGAGCAGGCGCAGCCCGGCCGCGTCCGCGCCGGTCTCGGCCAGCGCGTCGGTGACGAGGTCGACGAGGCCGGGGCGCCCCAGCGCCTCGCCGGGCACGCGGACCGCGGCCTGGACGCGGACGCCGGCGGCCCGCCAGGCCACCACGGCCCGCAGCGCCCCCCGCAGCTCGAGCTGCAGCAGCTCCGGCGCCAGCGCGGTGCCGGCGGCGACCGCGTGCGGCGAGCGCGCGCCACCCGTCCACGCGAGCTCGGCCGTCGCGGTCGTCCAGCGACCCGCGCGGACGTCGAAACGGGGCCGCCAGCGCAGGTGGAAGGGAACGCCCTCGTCCTCGGCGAGGGCGCGGCGCAGGTCGGTGCGCAGCTGCGCGAGCTCCGCGAGGCGGGCGCCCTCGCGCTCGCCGGGGTCCACGACCGCGACTCCCGTGCCGGTCCCGCGGGCCACCTCGAGCGCGGCGTCCACCTCGGCCAGGAGGCGGTCGGCGCGGCGGGCGGCGACGTCGGGCGCGTCGGGGCGCTCCGCCGCGACGAGGTCCGCGGGGGCGCTGGGCACCACCTCGCCGGCGCCGGCGCCGACGCTCGCGTCCAGGTCCACCAGCGCGCCCGCGACGACGACGCCGGAGGACAGCACGTCGCGGACCCGATCGCCGACCCGTCGGGCGCTCTCGGCCGTCCCTCCGGTCACGAGGACGGCGAGCTCCCCGTCGGGCAGCCGGACGACCACGTCGTCCTCGCGGACGGCCCCGGCGGTGCGGGTGGTGACGGCGCGCAGCAGCTCGTCGGCGCAGGTGCCCGCGCCGTCACGGCCCTCCTCGGGCTCCAGGCTGACGAGCAGCAGCGCCAGCCCCTGGCCGGGACGGGCCAGCAGGTGGGCCACCAGCAGGCCCCGCAGGTCCTCGCGGTCCACCGCGGCGAGGACCTGCGGGCCCTGCGCCGGGACGGCCCCGCCCCGCGCGACCGGCGTCCGCCGGGCGGCGGCGCGGGCGCCGACCACCGCGGCGGCGAGGGCCGCGACGACGACGACCCCGGCGACCCCGGCGTGCCCACCGGCTCGGCCCGGGAGCCCGAGGGCCTCCAGGGCCGGGGAGCCGACGGCCGTGGCGACGGCCGCGGCCACCACCGGGCCGGGGGCTCGGTGGGCGGCGACGACGACGGCCACCAGCAGCGCGTGCGCGGCCCCGAGCGCGGGGGGCAGGGCGCCGGCCAGGACCGCGGCGAGCGCGAGCGCGGCCACGACCAGACCCGCTGCCCCGGCGCAGGCCGCGACCGGGCGCCCGACCCGCGCTCCGGGCGCGAGCAGGGGGGCGGCGCCCACGGCGAGGAGCCCGAGGACGAGCGCCGCCGCGGCGCCGGCGGGCGCGTCGGCGCCTCCCGCGAGAGCCGCTGCGGCCGCGAGCGCCGCGGCGTGCAGGGCCACCGCGCTGGTGAGCACCGCCTGCCGGCGGCGCCACGTGCGCCACGGGGCGCGCGGGGGGAAGAGGAGGCGGTCCAGAACGCGCCCGTGGGCGGTCGCGGCCGCCTGGGGGGCGGAGGGGCTCGGGGCGCTCACGGGGTCATGCGTCGGCACGTCGGTGCCGCGGCTTGAGCCCGCTCGTCCGAGGAAGCGCCGCGGCGCGGGCGCGTCCCCTCGCGCAGGAGCGGCGCTGGCGCCACTCTGGGTGGCTGGAGGCGGCCACGAGCCGACGACGCACGCCGACGCTAGGGGAACCTGCACATGTCACAGACGGGCGCCAAGGCGCAGGACGCGCCGCACCCGGACGACTCGCGGAAGCCGGACAGCCCGGACGACATCGAGAAGCCCACCGCGAAGTACATGGTCAAGCGCGCCATCAAGGAGTTCGGCAAGGACCAGGTCACCGACATCGCGGCGGGGCTCGTCTACTTCTCCGTCCTCGCGCTCTTCCCGGGTCTCATCGCGCTCGTCTCCCTGCTCGGCCTCTTCGGGCAGAGCCAGGCGGTCGTCGACGGCCTCACCCAGATCATCAGCACCCTGTCGCCGGACATCTCCGAGAGCATCAACCCGTTCATCACCCAGTTCCTGCAGAACCGGAGCACGAGCGGGGCCAGCCTCGGCGTCATCATCGGGCTCCTCGGCGCCCTGTACTCGGCGTCCAAGTACGTCGGCGCCTTCTCCCGCGCCATGAACCGGATCTACGAGATCGACGAGGGCCGCCCGATCTGGAAGCTCAAGCCGCTCCAGCTGCTGCTCACGCTGGGCGCCGTCGTCCTGATCGCGGTCGCGCTGGTCATCCTCGTCGTCAGCGGCCCGGTCGCCCGGGCGATCGGGGACGTCGTGGGCCTCGGCTCGACGGCGGTGACGGTGTGGTCGATCGCCAAGTGGCCGCTGCTGCTCGTCATCGTCATCGTCATCGTCGCGGTGCTCTACTACGCCACGCCGAACGTCCAGCAGCCCAAGTTCCGCTGGATGAGCATGGGCGCGCTCGTGGCCATCGGCGTCTGGATCCTCGCGTCCATCGCGTTCGCGATCTACGTCGTCACGGCCGGGCAGGGCAGCTACGGCGCGACCTACGGCGCCCTCGCCGGCGCGGTGCTCTTCCTGCTCTGGCTGTGGATCACCAACATCGCCCTGCTGCTCGGGGCCGAGATCGACGCCGAGATCGAGCGCGGCCGCGAGCTCCAGGCGGGCATGGCGGCCGAGGAGTCGGTGCAGCTGCCGCCGCGGGACACCTCCGCGAGCGACAAGAAGGACAAGAAGATGCAGGAGACGATCGACGAGGGCTACCAGCTCCGCCTGCGCAACGGCGGGGAGTCCCGCGACGAGCAGGCCGAGCGCGAGGGCCGCGAGTCGAGCTCGGGCGGTTCGGGCTCCTCTTCCCGCCGCTGACTGAGGTCTCCAGGACAGCCCCCCTCCCCTCCGGGGAGGGGGGCTGTCCTCGTCCGTGACGCGCTCGCGCGCGTCCTGCCGCCCCCCGCCGCTGCGCGAGGACCAGGGGAGGCGGAGCCGGTGGACCCGGGTGCCCGAGGCGTGGACGAGCGGTCGCCGGCCGTGAGACGGGTGCTCCGAGCAGCCGTGTCGTGGCGCGGACGCGCGCTCCGGAGGCGTCGCACCTACCGTGGTGGGGGAGCAGGGCGCCGCCGCGCCCCGAGGAGGACGAGGACCGATGCGGTCGGGGGTGGGGTGGACGGTGGTCAGCAGCACCGCCTGGCCCCAGGCGCGCCCGGACGTGAGCGGACCACCGCTCGTCTCGTGGACCGTCCGCAGCTCCACCGACCTCACCCGCGCACGCCGGGAGCTCGCCGCCCACGCCGCGGAGATGCCCACCGCCGGTGACGGCTGGACCGGTGCCATCAGCCTCCCGGACACGCTCGCGCTCCTGCTCAGCGAGCTCGTGACGAACGCGCTGCGGCACGCCTCCCCGCCGGCGGAGGTGTCCGTGGTGCTGCAGGGCGACAAGTGCCTGCTCGACGTCGCCGACCCGGACGTCGACACCCCGCCCTCGCCGGAGCACGACCGCTCGCCCGGCCTCGGCGGCCACGGCCTCCCCCTCGTCGCGATGCTCGCGCACGACCGCGGGTGGTACGTCGACGGCGGTCTCAAGCACGTCTGGGCCTGCCTGAGCACCGACGCGAGCGCCTGCAGCACCTGACGGAGAGCGGCTGCCCCAGCAGCCGCTGCGCCCGGGCGCAGGTCGACCACGTGACCTCCCGCCGCTCGTCGGGGCGACTGCTCCCGGGGGCGTCCGGGGGACGGCGCGCCCCGCCGGGCCGCCTGCGCCGTCGTCCGCCTACGGTCGCCGGTATGAGCTCATCCGGAACGAGCGGCAGCGCCGACCAGGCGCGGACTCCCCCCGCCCCCGGGCAGGTCCCCGCACCTCCCGTCGCCGCGCGGCGCCCGGTGCGGCGCGAGCACCACGGCGACGTGGTGGAGGACCCCTACGAGTGGCTGCGCGCCAAGGACGACCCCCGGGTCCTCGCGCACCTGGAGGCCGAGAACGCCCACACGCGCGCGGTGACGGCGGGCCTCGTAGGGCTCCGCTCCTCGGTGTTCGGCGAGATCAAGGCCCGCACGCAGGAGACGGACCTCTCCGTGCCCAGCCGTGAGGGCGGCTGGTGGTACTACGGGCGCACCGTCGAGGGCCAGCAGTACGGGCTCTCCTGCCGCGCGCCGGTCGAGGACCCGGACGCCCCCGACAGCTGGGACCCCCCGCAGGCCGGCCCCGACGGCGCCCTCCCGGGCGAGCAGGTGCTGCTCGACGCCAACACCGAGGCCGAGGGCCACGAGTTCTTCTCCCTCGGCGCGGCCGCGGTGAGCCCGGACGGCACCAGGCTCGCCTGGTCCACCGACACCACCGGCGACGAGCGCTTCACCCTGCGGGTGCGCGACCTCACGACCGGGGAGGACCTGCCCGACGAGGTGCCCGGGATCTCCTACTCGGCCACGTGGTCCGCCGACTCCGCCGTCGTCCACTACACGGTCGTCGACGACGCCTGGCGGCCCCACGAGGTGCGCCGCCACCGCGTCGGCACGCCCGCCTCGGAGGACGACGTCCTCTACCGCGAGGACGACGAGCGGTTCTGGGTCGGCGTCGGTCGCACCCGCAGCCGCCGCTACCTCGTCGTGGAGAGCGCCGCCAAGACCACCAGCGAGACGCACGTGCTGGACACGACGGACCCGGGCGCCGGGCTGCGGGTCGTCGCACCGCGCCGCGAGGGGCTCGAGTACGACGTCGAGCACGTCGTCCTGCCCCAGCCGGACGGCTCCGTGCGCGACCGCTTCCTGGTGCTCCACAACGACGGCGGCGCGGAGGACTTCCAGCTCTCCGTCGTCGACGTCGAGGACCCCGCCCCCGAGAACTGGGAGACCGTGCTGCCGCACGTCCCCGGCACCCGGTTGGAGGGCGTCGCCCCGTTCGCGGGCTTCGTCGCGCTGGCCTACCGCCGCGACGCCCTGCCCCGGCTCGCGGTGGCCCCGCTGACGGCCGAGGCCATCGGCGCGCCGGCGGAGGTGGAGGTCGACGAGGAGCTGTTCACCGTCGGGTACGGCGGCAACCGCGCCTTCGACCAGCCGCTGCTGCGGTTCGTCCGCACCTCCTTCGTGACACCGCCGCGGGTCCTCGACCTCGACGTCGCCACGGGCGAGCAGTCGCTGCGCCGGGAGACGCCCGTCCTCGGCGGCTACGCCTCCCAGGACTACGTGCAGCGGCGCACCTGGGCGACGGCGCCCGACGGCGTCCGCGTGCCGATCTCGGTCGTGGCGCGGCGCGACGTCGCCGAGGCCGTCGAGCGCGGAGAGCCCGCGCCGGCGGTGCTCTACGGCTACGGCTCCTACGAGGCGAGCATGGACCCGTCCTTCTCGGTCTCGCGGCTGTCCCTGCTCGACCGCGGCGTCGTCTTCGCCGTCGCCCACGTCCGCGGCGGCGGCGAGATGGGCCGGCACTGGTACGACGACGGCAAGAAGCTCCGCAAGGCGAGCACGTTCACCGACTTCGTCGCCTCGGCGGCGGCGCTGGTCGAGCAGGGGTGGACGACGCCGGAGCGGACGGTGGCGATGGGCGGCTCCGCGGGCGGGCTGCTGATGGGCGCCGCCCTCAACCTGGCGCCGCACGCCTTCGCCGGCGTGCTCGCCCAGGTGCCGTTCGTGGACCCCCTGACGTCGATCCTCGACCCCTCGCTGCCGCTGACGGTCACCGAGTGGGACGAGTGGGGCAACCCGCTGGAGGACCCGGAGGTCTACAGGTACATGAAGGCCTACTCGCCGTACGAGAACGTCGCCGCGGTCGACCACCCCGCGGTGCTCGCGATGACGAGCCTGCACGACACGCGCGTGCTGTACGTCGAGCCCGCCAAGTGGGTCGCCCGGCTGCGCGAGCTCGGCACCGGCAGCCGCCCCGTCCTGCTGCGCACCGAGATGGACGGCGGCCACGGCGGGGCCTCCGGGCGCTACAAGAGCTGGGAGGAGCGCGCCTTCGAGTACGCCTGGGTGATCGACGTCCTCGACGCGCCGGCGGAGCCGCTGCCGCGGCCCTGACCGGGTTGTCGTCGGTCGGGGTCGGGGTCGGGGTCGGGGTCGGGGCCGGGGTCGGGGGGCGGGGTCGGGGGGCGGGGTCGGGGGGCGGGTGGGTCGGCCGGTCGCCGGGCACTGCCTGCGCGCTCGGTCGGGGCTCGCGCCCCCGACCTCGCTGCTCGGCTGACGTGCCCCGCGACCGGCCGACCCACCCGCCTCGTGCGCATCACCTGGCCGCGGGGTGCCTCGCGACCAGCTGACCGGCCGACCCACCCGCCTCGTGCGCATCAAGTGGCCGCGGGGTGCCTCGCGACCAGCTGACCGGACGACCGGCCCGCCTCGTGCGCCTCACCTCGTCGTGGGGTGCTTCGCGACCAGCTGACCGGACGACCGGCCCGCCTCGTGCGCGCTCACCCGGCCGTGGGGATCTCCGCGGGCGCTCGCCGAGGCGGCTCGTCCTGGTCTTGCGGTTGACGCAGCGTCAGTCCCTAGCGTCGACCGAGCCGGTCGGGGAGGTCCCGCCGGCGCCGCGGGAGCGGTGGACGAAGGGGGCGGCGCGGTGGCGTGGACGACGGCCGAGGTGGCGCGGATGTCGGGGACGACGGCGCGCACCCTGCGGCACTACGACGCCGTCGGGCTGCTGGTGCCCGCGGGCACCGGGCCCGGCGGCGTCCGGCTCTACGAGCGGGAGCACCTGCTGCGGCTTCAGCGGATCCTCCTGCTCCGCGAGCTGGGCGTGCCCCTCGGGGTGGTCGGCGAGGTGCTGGCGGGGGAGCGCGACGAGGTCGCGGCCCTGCGCGAGCACGCCGACCGGCTCGAGGCCGAGGGCGGCAGGCTCGCCCGGCTCGCCACCACCGCCCGCCGCACCGCGGCCCACCTGGAGGGAGAGGGCGAGATGACCGAGACGGAGTTCTTCGAGGGGCTGGCGCGCGACCGGGCCCAGCTGCAGGACCAGCTCGTGGACCGCTACGGCGAGGGCGTGCGCGCCTCCTTCGCCGAGGCGCAGGAGCGCACCGGTGACTGGTCGCGCGGGGACCTCGAGCGCGCCGGGGAGGAGCACCGGGAGCTCGCGGAACGGCTCGCCGGGCGCCTGCGGGCGGGTGCCGGCCCGGCGGACGAGGCGGTGCAGGCGCTCGTCGCCGAGCACCACGCCTCCGTCGCCCGGCACTGGACGCCGGACCGCGCCGGCTACACCGGCCTCGGCGACCTGTACGTCGAGGACGAGCGCTACCGCGGCTTCTACGACGGCGTCGAGCCCGGCCTCGCGGGGTTCCTGCGCGACGCGATGGGCGCGTGGGCGCAGGAGCACCTCGCCTGAGACGGCGCCGGCGTGCGGACCCGCGGCGCGGCCGACCGCGCCGCGGGTCCGCACCCTCGCGGACCGACCGTCGAGCGGTGGTCCCGGTAGGCTCACGCGCTCCTCGAGGCCACGGCGGCGCTGCCCCGCACCGCTGCCGGGCCCCCCGCCGGGCCTCGCACCGCCGACCCCCCTCTCCCGACCGGAGGCCGACCGTGCCCGAGCCCGTCCGCGACCTCGCCCTGCTGCTCGCCCGCGTCCTCGTCGGGGTGGTGCTCGTCGCCCACGGCTGGGACAAGCTCGCCGGCCAGGGGGTGTCGGCCACGGCCGGCTTCTTCGGCTCGCTGGGCGTCCCCGCGCCCGAGGTGGCGGCCGTGGCCGTGGCCGTGCTCGAGCTGGGCGGTGGGGTGCTGCTGGTCCTGGGCGTCGCGACGACGGTGGTCACCGCGCTCGTCCTCGTCGACATGGCGGTGGCGTACTGGCTGGTGCACCGGGGCCACGGGGTCTTCGTCGACGGCGGGGGCTGGGAGCTCGTCGGCGTCGTCGCCGCGGTGTCGCTCGCCCTCCTCGGCGCCGGGGCCGGCCGCGCGAGCCTCGACCACCTCCTCGGCGCCCGCCGCCACCGTCCCAGCCGCTGACGAGGTGCCCGCGGCGGACCTCGTGCTCCTTCGTCGCCTCGCAGCGTCTCCGAGGCCGACTTCGTGCGCTCTTGCCGCCGCTGGGGGGCCCTGAGGCGCAGTTCGTGCGCTTTCGCGCCCGAGCGCCCGCGGGCCCCGGTGGACCGACCCCGGGTCCTTCGACCCGCACGGCCGCGCAGGAGCATGGGCGCGTGACGACGCCGACCGGTGAGGCTCCCGTGGGTCGGACGCGCGGGCCGCGGCAGCTGCTGGACGTCCGGACGATCTACGCCGAGCCGGCGGCGCTGGAGCTCCCGCGCGGGCAGCAGGTCGTCGAGCGGTGGCCCGACGCCGAGGTCGTCGAGGTGCCGTCCGCCCAGCGCGTGCAGGGCCTGCACGACGACGCGGCGTCGGTCGACCGCTGGGTGCGGCTCAAGACCGAGGTGCTCGCCCTCGGCGTCCGCAAGACCCTGACCGCGCGGCGCAACGAGCGCTCGGCCAACTGGATCGCGCCGTCGACGGCGAACGGCTGCGCCATGGCGTGCGCGTACTGCTACGTGCCGCGGCACAAGGGGTACGCCAACCCCATCACCGTCTACGCCAACATCGACCAGGTCGTGGGCTACCTGCAGCGCCACGTCGCGCGCCAGGGACCCAAGCCGGGGCCCGACCAGTGCGACCCGGCGGCGTGGGTCTACGACATCGGCGAGAACAGCGACGCCTCGGTCGACGCCGTCGTCAGCGACAACGTGCGCGACCTGGTCACGGCCTTCCGCGCGATGCCGACCGCCAAGGCGTCGTTCGCCACCAAGCAGGTGAACCCCGACCTGCTCGGCTACGACCCGCAGGGGCGCACCCGCGTGCGCTTCTCGGTGATGCCGCACCGGATGGCGAAGCTCCTCGACGTGCGCACCTCGCCCGTGAGCCAGCGCATCGCGGCCGTGGACGACTTCGTCGCCGCCGGGTACGAGGTGCACCTCAACCTCTCGCCCGTCGTCGTCCACGAGGGGTGGCTGGAGGAGTGGGCCGAGCTGCTCGCCGAGCTCGACGACGTCCTGTCGCCCGCCGCCAAGGCCCAGGCGGCCGCCGAGGTCATCCTCCTCACCCACAACGCGGGGCTGCACGAGGTGAACCTGGGGTGGCACCCGCGGGCCGAGGAGGCGATCTGGCGCCCGGACCTCCAGGAGGCCAAGCGCTCGCAGAACGGCATGGAGAACGTGCGCTACCGCCTGGCGTGGAAGAAGGTCTGGCTCCAGCGCCTGCTCGACCTGATGGCCGAGCGGACGCCGTGGCTGACCGTGCGCTACGCGTTCTGAGGCCCGCCGGGGGCTCTGCTCATGGTGGGCGTCAGGTGACCGTCGTCGTGGTGCTCGCCGCCGTGGCGACCGCCACCGCCGTCATCATCACCTCGTCGAGCGAGCGCTTGACCGCGGCGCCCGCCCAGTCGCCCTCGGACAGCTCCTCGAGGCGGCGGTCGGTCGCCCGCCGGTCCTGCCCGCGGAACACCTCGCCGCGCAGGCGCAGGGCCCGCACCAGGGAGGCCAGCGCCGCGGTGCGCGCGTCCGGCGTCGTGCCGACGACGACGGCGTCGTGCAGCCGCTGCCGCACGCGGTCCTCGGGGCCGCCGTCGGCCTCGGGGTACCGGGTGCGGGAGAAGAGCCCCAGGACGCGGTCCTCCTCGCGGCGCAGGACGCCGCGCTCGACCAGCCGCTCCAGCGCCGCCGCCCGCGCGTCCTTCCCGAGCGCCCCCAGCCACCGCTTCGGGGGCTTCGGCCGCGACGTCGCCGCGACCTCGGCCAGGGCGGCGTCGAGGACGGGCTCGCCCGTGGGTGTCCCGTCCAGGACGACGAGGTCGCCGTCGCGCACGTCCACGCGCCCGCGCAGCGACAGGTCGAGCTGGACGGCGCCTCCGAGCCCGGTCTCCAGCGACGTGCTCCACGTGCTGCCCCTCTCGTCGTCGTAGACGAGCAGCAGCAGCTCCTCGGGCAGCGTCAGCTCGTGCTCGACGTCCTCGACGCGCGCCCCGTCCCAGCTCATGCGAGCACGCTAGGACCTGGTGCCGTCGAGCGGCAGGCCTCGCGCCGAGCGCCTCGTCGAGGAGGGTCTGCGGTCGTCTACTCGTCGACCGAGACGTCGGCAGACGGCGACATCGAGCGCTCGAGGACGGGCCCGAGCGCGGCGAGCAGGTCGTCGACGGGCACCGGTCCGACGTCCTCGGCGCCCGTGACCGCCGCGAGGTAGAGGCCGTCGCCGACGAGCTGAACCAGGCGCGCCCGCGCCGGGTCGCCGAGCTCGTCGCGCAGGGCGGCGAACCAGCCGTCGTCGATCTCGGCGAAGACGGCGCGGGCCAGCTCGGACGCCTCGTCGCCGCCGGCGATGCGCAGCGCGGCCACGTAGGTGCGCGACAGGCCGCTCGTGCCCTCCAGCGGCGGGGCGGAGCTGCGCAGCCAGGTGGCGACGGCGCCGTCGTCGGCCTCGCGCATGCGCGCGGCGTCCTCGAGCCCCCGCCGGCGCAGCCGCTCCAGCAGCCCCGTGACCAGGGCCTCCTTGCTGGGGAAGTGGTAGAGCAGCCCGCCCTTGGACACCTCGGCGGCCGAGGAGACCGCGTCGAGCGTCGCGGCCGCGGGGCCCGCCTCGATGAGCAGGGACTCGTAGGCGTCGAGGACGCGGTCCCGTGCCGTCATCCGGGCAGCGTAGCCAGCGGCCCGCGGGACGTGACGAGGAATAGACCGTCCAGACGGTACAGTTGGAGGCGTCGGGCCCCCGCGTGAGCGCACCGCGGTGGTCCGACGACCACGCCCCCCGACGGAGACGACGACGAAGGACGACCATGAGCACCGCGACCCCCACCCGAGCCCCCCGCGAGCAGGCGTCGGCCGCGCCCCCGCGCGTGACGGCGCGGCAGTGGGCGGCGCTGGCCGCGCTCGTCCTCCCGACGCTGCTCGTGGCGGCGAACGGCACGATCCTGGCCTTCGCCCTCCCGACGATCAGCACGTCGCTGCGGCCGACCGCCACCCAGCTGCTGTGGGTGGTCGACGTCTACCCGCTCGTGCTGGCGGGCCTGCTCGTGGCGATGGGCTCGCTCGGCGACCGCATCGGCCGCCGGCGCCTGCTGCTCGTCGGCACCGCGGGCTTCGGGCTCGTGTCGGCGCTGGCCGCGCTCGCGCCCACCGCCGGGGCGCTCGTCGCGGCGCGCGCGGTGCTCGGCGTCTTCGGGGCGATACTCATGCCGCCGACGCTGGCGCTCCTGCGCACGGTCTTCCCCGACGCCGGCCAGCGGCGCCTCGCCGTCGCGGTCTGGGCCACCGGCTTCTCCGCGGGGGCGGCGCTCGGGCCGGTCCTCGGCGGCGTCCTGCTCGACCGGTTCTGGTGGGGCTCGGCCTTCCTGGTGGCCGTGCCGGTCGCCGCGCTGATCCTGCTCGTGGGGCCACGGGTGCTGCCCGAGTCCCGCGAGGTCGCGCCGGGGCCGGTGGACGTCCCCTCCGTGGTGCTGTCGCTGACGACGATGGTCCCGCTCGTCTACGCGATCAAGGTGGCCGCCGAGCACGGCGCCTCCGCCGTGGCCGCGGCCTCGGCGCTGGTCGGGCTCGGCAGCGGGATCGCCTTCGTGCGCCGCCAGCTGGGGCGCACCCGCCCGCTGCTGGACCTCTCGCTGTTCCGGGCGCCGGTGTTCAGCGCCTCGGTGGTGGCCAACCTCATGAGCGTCTTCGCCTTCGCGGGGCTGCTCTTCTTCACCTCCCAGTACCTGCAGCTCGTCGTCGGCCTCTCCCCGCTCGTCGCTGCGCTGCACCTGCTGCCGAGCATGGTCGCGACGATCGTCACGGGCCTGCTCGCGGTGCGGCTGGCGCGCCGCTGGCCGTTGCACGTGCTCGTGCCGGCCGGGCTCGCGACGTCCGCGGTCGGCTACGGCGTCGCCACCCAGCTGGGCGGCGGCCCGGGGGCCGGGCTGCTCGTGGCGGCGTCGGTGCTCGTCGGCGCGGGCGTCGGGCTGGCCGAGACCCTCACCAACGACGCCATCCTCACCTCCGCGCCGGCCGACCGGGCGGGTGCGGCCTCGGCCGTCTCGGAGACGGCGTACGAGCTCGGCGCCGTCCTGGGCACCGCCGTCCTCGGCAGCGTGCTGGGTGCGGTGTACCGCGCCTCCCTCGTGCTTCCGGCGAGCGCCGGGTCGGACGCGGCCGACGCGGCGACCCAGACGCTCGGCGGCGCGGTCGAGGCGGCGGGCTCGCTCGGCGGGCCCGACGGCGCGGCGCTGCTCGACTCGGCCCAGGGCGCCTTCGCCGCCGGCGTCGACACGACCGCGGCCATCGGCGGCGTCGTCGTGCTGGGCGCCGCGGTGCTCGTGGCCGTGGCGCTGCGCCCGCACGGTCGCCGCGCCTGAGGCGCCGCGACCGGTGGCGACGGGCACCGCGCCTCCCCCGAGGCGCTCTGCAGAGGTGGATCGGGCGTCTGCTCCGCACGGGGAAGGGGGCTGGTGGTGGAGGAGGCGTCTGCTTCGCACGGGGAGGCGGCCCGCAGGGTGAGGGCGGCGGCGTTCTCAGCCCGGTCCCAGGAGAGGAGACCTACCCTCGTCGCATGTCGGCCACGGACGAGCGCGTGATCGCGGAGCAGGACGCCGAGCTCGACGGCGACACCGTCGTCGCCCCCGTGATCGGCGACCGCCGCTTCGGCGCGTGGATGCTCGTCGCCGGTCTGCTCGGCTTCGTCGCCGCCTTCGTCCTGACCGTCGAGCGCTTCGAGCTGGCGCTGGACCCGAGCTACGTGCCCTCGTGCAGCATCAACCCGGTCCTGTCCTGCGGGAGCGTCATGCAGACCGAGCAGGCGGCGCTGCTGGGCTTCCCCAACCCGCTCATCGGCATCGCGTCCTTCGCGGTGCTCACCACGCTCGGCGTCGTGCTGCTCAGCGGGGCTCGCCTGCCGCGCTGGGTGCAGCTCGGGGTCCAGGTCGGCGTGACGGCGGGCACGGCGCTCGTCGTCTGGCTCATCAGCCAGAGCCTCTACGTCATCGGCGCGCTGTGCCCCTACTGCATGGTCGTGTGGGCGGTGATGATCGCGCTGTTCTGGACGACGACGGCGCGCTCGCTCGAGCAGGGCGCGCTGCCGGCGCCGCGCGGGCTCGCCACCGCGGTCGTGGACCTGCGGGTGCCGCTGGTCCTGGTCTCGTACGCGGTCGTCGTCGCGCTCGTGGGCGTCGAGTTCTGGAGCTACTGGCAGACGCTGCTGCCCTTCGCCTGAGTCGGCGCGGGCTGCTCGCGGGAGGACCTGCGGAACTCCCGGTGACGGAGCGTCGCCGCAGGTGAGAGCGATGTCCCGCGCCGGGGGCGGAAGTCCTGCAGGTCGCTGCGCGTCGTCGCGGTGGTGGGCGTCGGCGGACCGAGCCGCGGCGGGCCTCTGCGAGCATGGCCGCCGTGACCGACGCGCCCGCCGCTGCTGAGCCGACCCCGACCCCGCTGGCCGACGCCGGCATCCCCCTCGGGGCGCTGGACGGGCGCTACCGCGGCGTCGTCGCCCCGCTGGTGGAGCACCTGTCCGAGGCGGCGCTCAACCGCGAGCGCGTCCACGTCGAGGTCGAGTGGCTGCTGCACCTGACGCGGGTCGTGCCGGGCGCCCCGCAGCCGACCGAGGACGACGTCTCCGCGCTGCGCGCGCTCGTCGACGGCTTCGACGCCGACTCCGTCGCCGAGCTGGCCGCGCTCGAGCGGGAGACGGCGCACGACGTCAAGGCCGTCGAGTACTACGTGGCCCGCCACCTCGAGGGCACCTCGCTCGAGGGCGCCGAGGCGCTCGTCCACTTCTGCTGCACGAGCGAGGACGTCAACAACCTCGCCTACGCGCTCATGGTCCGCGGTGCGGTGCAGCAGGTCTGGCTGCCCGCGGCGACGGCGCTCGTCGACCAGGTGGCCGAGATGGCGCGCGCCAGCGCCGACGTCCCGATGCTCGCGCGCACCCACGGCCAGCCGGCGACGCCGACGACGCTCGGCAAGGAGCTCGCCGTCCTCGCGCACCGGCTGCGCCGCCAGCTGCGCCGGGTCGAGGGCGCCGAGCACCTCGGCAAGATCAACGGCGCCACGGGCACCTACGGCGCGCACGTCGCGGCGCTGCCGGACGTCGACTGGCCCCGCGTCGGCCGCGACTTCGTCGAGCACCTCGAGCTGACGTGGAACCCCCTGACCACCCAGATCGAGTCCCACGACTGGCAGGCCGAGCTCTACGCCGACCTCGCGCGCTTCAACCGCGTGCTGCACAACCTCTGCACCGACGTGTGGAGCTACATCTCGGTCGGCTACTTCCGCCAGCAGCTCGGCGCCCACGGGTCCACCGGCTCCTCGACGATGCCGCACAAGGTCAACCCGATCCGCTTCGAGAACGCCGAGGCGAACCTCGAGGTCTCGAGCGCTCTGCTCGACGTCCTCGCCTCGACGCTCGTGACCTCCCGGCTGCAGCGCGACCTGACCGACTCCTCGATGCAGCGCAACATCGGCACGGCCGTCGGGCACTCGCTGCTCGCGCTCGACAACGTGCGCCGGGGGCTGCGCGGGCTCGACGTCGCCGCCGACGCCATGGCCCGCGACCTCGACGCGAACTGGGAGGTGCTCGGCGAGGCGGTCCAGTCGGTGATGCGCGCGCAGGCCGTCGCCGGGACCCCCGGCATGGACGAGCCGTACGAGCGGGTCAAGGAGCTCACCCGCGGCCGCCGCGTCGACGGGTCCGCCATGCGCGAGTTCGTCGCCGGCCTCGGCCTGCCCGAGGACGTCGCCGCGCGCCTGGCCGCGCTGACCCCGGCCACCTACACCGGCCTCGCCGCCCAGCTGGTCGACGAGCTCGGCTGAGGCCGGGGTGCCTCCGGCACCCCGATCTGTGGCCACGTCGGGGCGCACGGGCCCGACCGAGGCCGATGTGGCCACAGATCGGGGTGGGTGGCGCCGTCAGGCCGATGTGGCCACAGATCGGGGTGGGTGGCGCCCGTCAGGCCCGATGTGGCCACAGATCGGGGTGGGTGGCGCCGTCAGGCCCGATGTGGCCACAGATCGGGGTGGGGGAGGGGCGGACGCAGGAGGGTCGGGGTGGGCGCTGCGACCCGACTGCGACGGGTGCGCCCCTGATGTCCGTGCCGCGACGTACGGTCGGCGCGGCCCTCGACTCGGGGCCACCACCGACCCGGGAGACACCTGTGACCCACGCACACCGACGTGCCAGCCGCGCCGCCGCGGCCGCCCTCGCCCTGGCGCTCAGCGGCGCCGCCACCGCCACGGCCGTCGCCGGACCCGCCGCGGCCGCGCCCCCGATCACGCGGCCGGCGCCGGGCGAGGGCGTCATGAGCTACGTCGTCAACACCGACGCCACGCAGAGCGCCGTCGCGCGCGTCCGGGTGGCCGTCGCCCGCGCCGGCGGCGCCACCGTCGTCGACTACCCGGAGATCGGCGTCGTCGTGGCCCGCTCCTCGAGCCCGACCTTCCGCGACGACGTCCTCGGCGGGCACTTCGCGTCGCTCGTCGACTCCGTCGGCCCCACGCGCACCGTGCCCGTCGTCGAGGGCGTCCCCGGCCGCCTGCGCGGCCCCGGCGCGCAGCCCCAGCGCACCGACCTGCGCGGGCTGGGCGGCCGCACGGACGTCGAGGTGGTCCAGGTGGACGTGCCCGACCCGGGCGAGGCGGTGCAGTACGACATGGCCGCCATCGGCGCCGACGAGGCGAACGCCGTCGAGCCGGGCAGCCCCGACGTCGTCGTCGGCGTCCTCGACGACGGCATCGACGACTCCCACCCCGACCTCGCGGGCCGCGTGGACCGCAGCCTCTCCGGCGACTGCACCGGCGGCGGGCGCTTCGACGGCAGCGACGGCGCGTACCTGCCCTTCGAGGGCGCTTACCACGGCACGCACGTCGCGGGCACGATCGGAGCGGCCGACAACGGCGAGGGCGTCGTCGGGGTGGCCCCGGGCGTGACGCTGGCCGCCGTCAAGGTCGTCAGCGCCGAGGGCTACATCTTCCCGGAGTCGGCCATCTGCGGCTTCATGCACGCCGCGGAGGAGGGCTTCGAGGTGACGAACAACAGCTACTACGTCGACCCCTGGGAGTTCTGGTGCGACGACCAGGTCGACCAGGCGGCCGCCCGTGAGGCCGTCTCGCGCGCCGTCGCCTACTCCCAGGAGCAGGGCGTCGTGAGCGCCGCCGCGGCGGGCAACTCCCACTACGACCTGGCGCACAAGACGACGAGCAGCTCGAGCCCCAACGACGGCAGCGGCGCCATCGCGGACCGCGACGTGCAGGGGTGCGTCGACATGCCCGCCGAGCTGCCCGGCGTCGCCACCGTCTCCTCGACGGCGTCCGACGGCGTGCTGTCCTACTTCTCGAACTTCGGCGAGGGCGTCATCGACGTCGCCGCCCCGGGCAGCGCCGTGGTCTCCACCTTCCCCCTGAGCGTCTCCCCGTCCGGCTACGCCTCGATCTCCGGCACGTCGATGGCCTCCCCGCACGTGGCGGGCGTGCTCGCGCTCCTGGCGACGACCCACCCCGACGCCACCCCGGCCGAGCTGCTCGCGCTGCTCGAGGAGCAGGCGAACGACGTCCCGTGCCCGGCCACCCCGTACGAGGGCATGCCGTGCACGGGCTCGGACGAGGTCAACGCCTACTACGGCGAGGGGCTCGTGGACGCCCTCGCCGCGGTGACGGTCAGCTGACCGCTCGCGGCTGACGCACGACGGCGCCCGTCCCCCGAGGGGGCGGGCGCCGTCCGCGTCCCCGGCGGGGGCGGGCGCCGTCGCGCCCGGGTCGAGCTGGTCCCGCGGGTCCGCGGCGGCGCCGTCGGACGAGGGCTCCGGGCGGCCTCAGGCGGGGGCGCCCGCTGCGGCGGCCGTGCCGGGCAGCTGCCGGCTCAGCGCGCCGGCGACGACGTCGGCGAGGGCCCCCAGTCGCCACAGCTCGGCGCGGTGCAGGCCCAGGCCGTGCTCGCGCACCAGGAGCACCCCCACCGGGTGGCGGCCGGCGGGCAGCAGCGCGGCCCCCGCGCAGGGCCCGGAGCCGTCGGGGCGCGGCAGGGGGGTGGTGCCGACGCGGGCCGGCGCGCTGGTCCGGACCGCGCCGGCCCCCGGTCCGGGCTCGCTGACCGCCTCGACGCCGACCGCGCAGCCGTGGCGGTCGAGGTGGACCACGGCGGCCCAGTCCACGTCGAGCGCCGCGGGCGCGCCGTCGACGAGCGTGCGGGCCGCGTGCGCGGGGCGCTCCAGCACCTGGGTGGCCAGGCCCAGCTCGGCGGAGCCGTCAGAGAGCCGCGCCGGCGCGCGGACGCCCTCGACGACCACGCCGGCCGTCCCGGCGAGGCGGTGCGCCAGCCGCTGGAGGTGCGCGGTGCCGCGGACCTCGACCAGCAGGTCGTCGGTGGCGCGCCCGGCCTCGGTCCCCAGCACGCGGACGCCGACCACCCCGGCGCCGGTGCTGCCGACCGCGGAGGTGAGCACGCCGAGCGCCCCCGCCCGGTCGGGGATGACGACGCGCAGACGTGCGAGCACAGGACCTCCCGGCGACGTGGGGAGCACCGCAGCGCTCTCCGCTGCGGCGCCCTGGGCTACGAGGCACCGACCGGAGGGCGACGGCGCCCGGCCAGTGTCGCCGCTCCGTCACCCCTCGCGCCAGGGGCCGCTGCTCGCGCCGGGGTCGGGTCCGTGGCGACCGCGGGCGGCGCGGCGCCGGGGGCGGACGCGCCCGGGTGGCGCCGGCCGAGCGCGCCTCACCGCAGACCCCGATCTGTGGCCATGACGGCTCCCTGCCGGTCGCGCCGCCCCGATTCGTGGCCATGACGACTCCCTGCCGGTCGCGCCGCCCCGATGTGTGGCCATGACGGCCCGCGCGCGCCGCGCCGCCCCGGCGTGCGCGGGCTGCTCCTCGGTGGGACGGTCGCGCGCATGACCGCTGCCCGCGACGCCGTCCTGCCGTACGGCCCCGCCCCCGCTCACGCCCCCCGCGGTGGTGCCCGGTGACCGGCCGCGTCGTCGTCACCGGAGCGGCGGGCAAGCTCGGCCGCGCCGTCACGGCGGACCTGCGCGAGCACGGGTGGGACGTCCTGCCCGTGGACCGCGCGCCCACGCCCGAGGCGCCCGAGGGGCTGCTGCTGGTCGACCTCACCGACCAGGCGCAGGTCGTCGAGGTGATCGGCGGGCGCACGGACGAGCGGGAGGGGCGCGTCGACGCCGTCGCGCACCTGGCCGCCGTCCCGGCGCCCGGGATCGTCCCCAACTCCGCGACCTTCGCCAACAACATGACGGCGTCGTGGAACGTCCAGACCGCGGCCCGGGCCGCGGGCGTCCGGCACGTCGTGTGGGCCTCCAGCGAGACCGTCCTCGGCCTGCCGTTCGACGAGCCGCCGCCCTACGCGCCCGTCGACGAGGCCTACCGCGCCCGCCCGGGGTCCACCTACTCCCTCGTGAAGGCGCTCGAGGAGGAGATGGCGCACCACCTGTGCCGCTGGGACCCCGAGCTGACCATGGTGGGCCTGCGCTTCTCCAACGTCATGGAGCCGCACGACTACGCGCGGTTCCCGTCCTTCGACGCCGACCCGATGGGCCGCAAGTGGAACCTGTGGGGCTACATCGACGCCCGTGACGGCGCGCAGGCCGTCCGCAGGGGGCTCGAGCTCGACCGCCCCGGCGCCCACGTCGCGATCATCGCGGCCGCCGACACGGTGATGAGCCGCTCGAGCGCGAGCCTGATGGCCGAGGTCTTCCCCGGCGTCGAGCTGCGGCGCGAGCTCGGCGAGCACGAGACGCTGCTGGGCATCGACACCGCGCGCGAGCTGCTCGGGTACGAGCCCCAGCACTCCTGGCGCGACGAGGTCTGAGGACGCGCGACGAGGCCCCCACACCGCACGGCGGTGCGGGGCCCCATCGCGTCAGGGCGCCCCATCGCGTCGGGGCGCCCCATCGCGTCGGGGCGCCGGTCGACGGGAGCCCGCGGAGACCCAGGCGCCGCGCAGCACCAGGCGCGCGGCCGGCGGCGCGCGACGATGTCGGTGCTGCCGTGCACCGACCGTCCGACGCCCGAGAGGACCCCCGTGAGCGCCGACCCCGCCGCCTCCCCGCCGCTGCGCCTGTCCGCCACCGTGCTGGGCAGCCCCGACCCCGGTGCGCTCGCCGCGTACTACCGCGAGCTCCTGCGCTGGGAGGTGCGCCTCGAGGAGCCGGAGTGGGTGGTGCTCGCCCCGCCCGGCGGGGGCGCCGGCCTGTCGTTCCAGCTCGAGGCCGACCACGTGCCGCCGGTGTGGCCCCAGGGCCGGGGCGACCAGCAGATGCAGCTGCACCTCGACGTCGCCGTCGAGGTCGTCGGGGACGACCCGAGCGGCTCGCTCGCCGCGGCGGCGGAGCGCGCCGTCGCCCTCGGGGGACGGCTCGCGCGGGACCAGCCCCAGGACGACGTGCGCGTGGTGCTGGACCCGGCCGGGCACCCCCTCTGCCTCTTCCTGCCCGAGGGCTGACCCCCGCGCCGCACCGAGCGCCGGTCGGGGGCTCCGGCGTCGGGGGCTCCGGCGTCCCGGGGCGCGGTGCGGCAGGCTGACCGCCATGGTGCAGCGCAGCGGCGTCGTGGTGGTGGGCAGCGCGAACCTCGACGTCGTGCTCGGCGTCGAGGAGGTGCCGCGAGCGGGGGAGACGGTGCTGGCGCGCTCGCGCGCGGAGCACGTCGGAGGCAAGGGGCTCAACCAGGCCGTCGCCGCGGCCCGCTGCGGCGCGGCGACGACGTTCGTCGGCGCCCTCGGCGACGACGGCGCCGGCCGGCTCCTGCGCGAGGCGCTCGCGGACGCCGGCGTCGACGTCCGCGCCCGGCTCCTGGAGGCGCCCACGGGCACGGCCTTCATCACCGTCTCCGCAGCGGGGGAGAACGCGATCGTCGTGGACGCCGGCGCGAACGCCGGGCTCACCGACCTCGCCCCCGCGGAGCTCGCGGTCGTGCGCGGCGCGGGGCACCTGCTGTGCCAGCTGGAGGTGCCGCTGCCGACCGTGGCCGCCGCGGCCGAGGAGGCCTCCGCGGCCGGGGGCGTCGTCGTGCTGAACCCGTCGCCGGTCCAGCCGCTCCCGGCGTCGCTGCTCGGGCGCGTGCACGTCCTGCTCGTCAACGAGCACGAGGCCGCCGCGCTCGCCGGTGGTGGCGTCGACGAGGGAGCCGGAGAGGTCGTCGAGCGCGCCCGACCGCTGGTGCGCCGTCTGCTCGCGGACGTGCCGGCCGTCGTCGTCACGCTCGGCGCGCGGGGCGCGCTCGTGGCCGTCCGCGGCGGCTGGCCGGACGGCGTCCACGTGCCCGGCCTGCCCGTCGAGGCCGTGGACACCACCGGAGCGGGGGACGCCTTCAGCGGCGCCCTCGTCGCAGCGCTGGAGGACGCCCGCGCACGGGGCGCCGGTCGGGCCGGAGGGGCGCCCGACGAGGCGGACCTCGTCGCGGCCTCGCGCGTGGCGACGGCGGCAGCGGCGCTGTCGGTCCAGCGCCACGGCGCCGCGGCCTCCGCACCGCACCGCGCCGACGTCGAGGCGCTGCTGCGCCGGCAGCGGGACGGCCGGTAGCCGCCGCGCTCGAGCCCGCCCCGCCTGACCCGACCGGGGCACGGCCGTGGCGATTCCTCGAACACCTGTGCGAACCTGCTCCGCATGGGTGGCGGGTGGTCGAGCAGCAGGGCGGCGGCGTTCCGCCGCGCGCTCGCCGACCCGGGCGACCAGCAGGACGGGCACGACCAGCAGGACGGGCACGACCAGCAGGACGGGCACGACGGACACGACCAGCAGGACGGGCGCGACGGGCACGGGGGCGACGGGGGCGTGGCGGGCCGGCAGCACGGGGCACGGGGCGAGGCGGAGGGTCACCGCGGCGGCCGGGGCACGCACTGCTGGGTGCTCATGCCGGACGCCGACCCGATGCCCGGCGTCGTCGCCGGGTGGCGCCGCGACGGGGCCGGGGCGTGGGAGGCGCGCGTCGCGTACGCGCTCGGCGACGACGTCACGTCCGGCACGTCCGGCGTCGTCACCGGGTGGCTGCCGGCGTCCTGCCTGCGGCCGTACCGGGTCTGAGGCCGCGCTGCCGGGGACCTGGCGCGAGGTGGCAGCCCCTCGTCGTGCAAGAGCGCGACGAGGGGCTGCCACCTCCTCGGGGCGGGTGTGCGGCGAGCAGGGTCAGGCCGGGTCCCCCGCGCCGAGGTAGCGGCTGCGGCCGAACCACCGGACGGCCCCGTAGTACGTCGACGCCACGCCGTGGCACGTGCGCAGGGACGCGCCCTGGTACGCGCTGGAGCACGCGAGCCGCAGGTCCGCGCGCAGCTGCTGGTCGCAGACGAGCCTGCTCGTGGTGCTGCCGGGCGAGTAGCAGCGGTCGTGGGTCGAGCAGGCGGGCCGGAAGTCGGCGCGGCCCCAGCTGTCCGGGCTCCAGGTGCAGTACTGGCTCGTCACGGCTGCGGGCGCGCTGACCCCTGCGGGCGCGACCGCGTCGACTCCCGCGGCCTGCGAGGAGCTGCCGGCGCTCGCCGGCAGCGCGCACGCGACGACCACCCCCGCCGCCAGGACCGCTGTGGTGGCTGCCTGCCGGATCCCGGCCACGGTGCTCCCTCGTGGGGGCCGCGCCCCCGGTCTGCTCGACGATGAGCCCGACGCTAGGGACCCCGCGCCCGTCCTGTCCTGGTCTTGGACGATGTCGAGGACCCGAACCCTCGCCGGCGGACCGACCCCGACGGGTGCTGCGGCTCGGTGCCGGCGGAGACGCGCGCCCGTGCCGGCCCTGCGTCGTCGTCGACGACGCGCAGCGGCGGGGTCGCGCGCCCGAGCCCGGTCGGCCGCAGCGCGAGGTCCTCCTCGCCCGCGTCAGGCCACCGGGCGGGAGGCGCTCACCGCCGCCGGTCGAGCAGCGCCGCCACGAGCGCGGACGCGAGCACGGCCCCCGTCGTGCCGAGCACCATGTCGCCGAGCGTGTCGGCGTACGCGGTGCCCTCCTCGGGGCCGCCGCGGACGAAGGTGAGGAACTCGCCCACCTCCCACACCAGCGCCGCCAGGCACCCGCAGCCCGCGCCCAGCAGCACCCGGACCCACGTCGGCAGCGCCCGGGGCAGCACGACGGCCAGCGCGGCGGTCAGCAGCCCCCAGTTGACCAGGTGGGCGGCGTCGTCGAACCACGCGAGCGAGTCGAAGGCGTCGAGCGCGTTGCCCAGCAGGTCGACGCACCAGGGGAGGCTGAAGAGCAGGTCGGCGAGCACCGGGAAGTCGCGGGCGCGGCGCACGAGCAGCCACGCCACCGGCACCACGAGCAGGCCGAGCGGGTACACCACCGCCCGGCCGGCCATCGCCTTGTCGGAGAACCGCTCCCAGTCGGGCACCGCCAGCGCCAGGGCGAGGAGCCCCACCGTCACGACCTTGACGGCGAGGTCGGCCGCCAGGAGGACCCGCTCGGTGCGCACGCGCCCATCGTCGACCCGATCCGGGACCCGGGTCACGGCCGGGGCGTGCCCGGGGAGACGCGCAGAGCCCTCCCAGCCGGTCTCCGGCTCGCGTCCAGCGCCACCTGGCACCGTGCGCACGCCTCCGGGGCCGCAGATACGCTGCCGCGGACCTGACGCCGCGCCCCGGCGGACGCGCCCGCGTCCCGTGCGGGCTCCTGGGAGGACCGCATGAGCGCCAGCACCACCGACCGGTGCACCGCGCCGGTGCACCGCACGAGCTTCGCCCTGGGCGAGGAGCGCGTCCCGTACGCCTACGGCGACCGGTGCACGGGGGAGCTGCTCGCCCTCCTGGCGGACGAGCTCGCGGACGCCGACCGGGTCGTGCTCGTGCACGACGCCGTCGCCGGGGACCTCGCGCGGCGGGTGGCCGAGGTGCTGGCGTCGCAGGTGCCGGTGCTCGCGCTCGCGTGCACGGCGCGGGAGGAGCTCAAGACGCTGCCGACCGTGCTCGCGCTCGCCGAGGAGGCGGTCGCCGGGGGCGCGACGCGCGGCTCGGTCGTCGTCGCGCTCGGGGGCGGCCTCGTCGGCAACGTCGCCGGGATGCTCGCGGCCACCCTGTTCCGGGGGCTGCCCCTCGTGCACCTGCCGACGACGCCGGTCGCGGCCTTCGACGCCGTCCTGTCGGCCAAGCAGGGGGTCAACCTCTCCGCCGGCAAGAACATGGTGGGGACCTTCTGGACGCCGCGGTCGGTGTGGTGCGACCTGGACTGGCTGCGCGGCGTCGACGAGCGCCAGGTGCTGACCGGGACCGCGGAGATGGCCAAGAACGTCCTCGCCGTCCTGCCGCAGCGCGAGGAGGACCTCCTGACCGCCGTCGCCGAGCTCGGGGACGAGCGCTCCGACGCGCTCGCGCGCCTGCTGCAGATCGGCGTCGACGCGAAGGCGCCCGCCCTGCGGGTGGACGCGCACGAGCGGCGCGAGGCGCTCGTCTTCGAGTACGGGCACACCGCCGGGCACGCCGTCGAGCTGGCCTCCCGAGGAGCCCTCTCGCACGGGGAGGCCGTGGGGTGGGGGATGCTCGTGGCCGCCGAGGTCGCGAGTCGCCTCGGCCACCTCGACGACTCCGGCGTCGCCGCGCACGCCCGCGTGCTGGCCCCGCTCGGGGTCCGCGCCGGTGCCCCGCCCGTGCTCGACCGGGCGCTGGTGCACCGGCTGCTCCTGCGCGACAACAAGCGCGGCTACCTGCCCGGCACCGGCGACGACGTCGTCCCCATGGTGCTGCTGGACGGCCTCGGGAGCGTCCTGCTCGGCCAGGGCGGGCGCCCGCTCGTCCCGGTGGCCGCCTCCCTCGTGCACGAGGCGCTCGACGTGGTGCTGCGCCCGGCCTGAGCCGCGCCGCGGGCCCGGGGCGGACCGGTCCCCACCGCCGCCGCGGGTCAGTCCTGCAGGTCGACGGCCAGGTCCCCGTCCAGGTCCAGCTCGCGCAGGGCCGTGAACGTGCCCTCGAGAGCCTCGTAGAGCCCCGCGTGCACCGGCAGGAGCCTGGCGTAGACCGCCGACGCCGCGGGATCGGGCTGGACGACGTCGTGGACCTCGACGCGGTCGGCGGCCACCTCGACGCTCGGGACGAGGCCCAGCGCGGCCATCGCGAGGACGGCGGCGCCGTACCCCGATCCCTGCGTGCCGCGGGGGAAGGACACGGCCATGCCCAGGACGTCGGCGAGCATCTGGCGCCAGACGGCCGAGCGCGCGAAGCCGCCGGTCGCGCGGATCTCGGTGATCTCGTGACCGGCCTCCCGCAGCGAGGCCAGCACCATCGCGAGCTGCTGGCACACGCCCTCCAGCGCGGCGCGGACCAGGTGCTCCCGGCCGTGGTGGCGCTGCAGGCCGATGTAGGCGCCGCGCGGCAGGGAGGTCCAGTAGGGCGCCCGCTCGCTGAGCAGGTAGGGCAGCATCAGCAGCCCGCCGGACCCCGGCGGGGCGAGCGAGGCCAGGTCGGTCAGCGACTCCTCCGGCTCGTCGCCGAGCTCGTCGGCCAGCACCTCCAGGTCGGGCGCGAGCGCGTCCGCGACCCAGCGCAGGACGACGCCGCCGTTGGTGATGGCGCCGCCGACGGCCCACAGCTCGTCGGTGAGCGCGTAGCAGAACGTGCGCCCCGCCGGGTCCACGCCGGGGCGGTCGACGACGACCCGCAGGGCGCCGCTCGTGCCGATGGACACGCTGGCGACCCCCGGGCGCACCGCCCCGACGCCGAGGTTCGCGAGCGGCCCGTCACCGCCGCCCACGACGAGCGCCACGTCCGGCTCGAGGCCGAGGTCGTCGGCGACCTCGGGCCGCAGCGCGAGCCGGTGCGTGACGGGCACCGGGCGGGGCAGCTGCTCGCGCGTGACGCGGGCGATCTCCAGCGCCTCGGGGTCCCAGTCGAGCCGGTGGATGTCGAGGAGCCCGTTGCCCGACGCCATCGAGTGGTCGACGACCCACTCCCCGGACCAGGCGTGCAGCAGCAGCTCCTTGATCCCGACCCAGCGCGCCGCGCGGGCCGCCACGTCCGGGCGCTCCTCGGCGAACCACGCCAGCTTGGTCAGCGGCGACATGGGGTGCACCGGCGTCCCGGTGCGGCGGTGCACCTGCGGCCCCGGCCCCGTGCGGATGCGGTCGGCCTGCGGGGTGGCGCGCCGGTCGGCCCAGGTCACGACCGGGGTGATCGGCTCGTCGCCGGCGTCGACGGCGATGACGCTGTGCATGGCGCCGCTGACGCCGATGCCGACCACGCGGCCGCCGTCGCGGCGCACCCGCCGGGTCACGGCGCGCACGGCCTCGCGGGCCGCGGCGAGGATGGCGGCCGGGTCCTGCTCCGCCCAGCCCGGCTCCGGCTCGTCGAGCGGGTACTCGACCTCGGCCTCCGCGACGGCGTCGCCCGACCGCGTGAAGGCGGCGACCTTCGTGGCGGTGGTGCCGAGGTCCACGCCCAGCACGAGCTCCGCGGGCGGGACGTGCTCCGGCGTCGAGCCGGGCTCCTGCGGGCCGGCCCACCGG
>Ga0210040_10002362_pt1 | contig 26732 bp, 38 predicted proteins | sample CryGeyCG12114_NA_FD_185462 | JGI IMG/M metagenome (GOLD analysis project Ga0210040, IMG submission 185462) | Groundwater microbial communities from aquifer - Crystal Geyser CG19_WC_8/21/14_NA (SPAdes) (version 2) | ecosystem: Environmental > Aquatic > Deep subsurface > Groundwater | place: USA... | reverse complement strand
TTTGTCCAGGTATAGTGCCATAATTTTGGAAACGCTCTGGGGTCTGTGGGTTTATTTCTAGGAGGAACTGCTGACTCCCTATACTTTTTCAACTCTACTTTCAATTTTTCTACCATATCTCCTCTCTCCTTCGCCAAATTATTGTACTCACACGGATCCTCAATCACATTGAATAAGCAAAAATCTCCTCGCGTTAATTTACATGATATTCTTTGCTTATCAGGACATTCTACTTTTGCAACTTTTTCATTAAATTCAACAGTTCTCATGTCTGGAAGCAGACCTAAAGAGTTAATAGCGTTACCAGCGTCAGAGTTCTTCATACTATCGTAAACAGTGTTTACTTCATTGGTGAAGATATCTTCATTGCCGAATCCAGATGGTCCATACCAGCCGTCCCATGCTCCATTGTATGTAGTCCCTGTTTCCAAAAAACTTGGACATTTCCTGAACATTACACACAATAGATTAATATGAACCAAACTCACCATGCATCAATTTCCAATCTCCAACACGTACAGCTTCATTTCCGTATATGTCGTCTATATTATGAATCAACTGTTTACGAGGAGATGGCTCTTCCGCCTCATTTAGAGTGTCCCACATATTTATCCCATCTAAATTTTTACCACTCAGGACTTGAGATACATTCGCTCCTATCCCTCCTATCAAAGTTGGCAGCCAATCTTGAATATGCATAAGTTGAGATGACACTCTGGACGTGTCTTTCAACAATGGGCTCCAAATAAATCCAGCTCCGCGAACTCCTCCTTCCCATAATGTATTTTTTACCTGCGTGGGGCGACATGACACAATCGTGCATGAACTATCGAAAAATTGAAATATTTGAGCCATCGGAATTAAAATGATAATTACTCCTCTTAATGGCCAATTTGAAGCTGCATTGTGATTAAATCCAGCTGCTGGTCCTCCATTGTCTGTTGTGAATACTATGATTGAATTTTTAAGCATGTCTTTGGAAGCCAATCCGGCTACAATGGTTCCAACAGAATCGTCCAATTTCGACACCATAGCTAGAAAAAGAAATTGTTTAATGCGGTCTATTTTGAAAGCGTATATCCAGCGATGTTCAAGTTCAGCGTCAATTAAATTTCATACCAGCATATTTCCGTCTATTTGGATCTTTAATATACTGGAATCGTCGTACAACTTCAGCAGGGGCTTGCAAAAATTCATAAGGATTCGCAGAATGCGGGGCATCGTGGGCCACTGTGAGGAACAAAGGTTTGCCTTTCTTTTCCGTCGCATGGTTATTTATAACTTTTAACGCTTCGTCAGTATACAAATCAGTGCTATAATTTCCCCATCCATCATGAGTAACTTCTAGATTTCTTCGCATGTCGTAACCCCATGCAAACTGAGTGTGTTTGGAAACAAATCAGCCATTTCGTTGATTAGATCCGACAAGCAAATGTTAAGTGATTATAATTAATCTTTCCAACTTACATATTGTTCTTCTGCAGTATTGTCATCTACAAATATTTATCACAATGATTGTAGCCAACGTATATAGAATATTTAGTAGCAAGTATTTATAGTTTCGTAACTCAAATAATAGTAAGCATTTGTATTTTCTTACAATAATCCTTATGCCCAGTCCAGTGGCCAAAAAAAGAATCAAACCCACGACAAGTTGGAGTATAGTCTTTTCGAAAATGCCCCAAATGCCATTTCCCTACTAGATGTGTGGAATAATCTAAATCTTTTAAATACTGAGGAAGTAATTTCTCCGACAAAGGGAATCCAAATGGGGTAGTTCCATATATCACATTGTTTTGCATGCCTAGGAGTTAAATTACTTCTCTTTTAATATTCATTTAAATATTTCCATTTTATTTTTGCGTCAATGTCAGGACTGTATATTTTAAACCTGTATGTATGGGATGCATTCCACTAAACAAAGCGCTTCTAGAAGGTGTGCAAATTGGCGAAACATAATAACTGTTCAAAATGATTCCAGAATAAGCCAGGGCGTCTAAATTCGGTGTTGGTATTTGCATAGACCCATGAAAACTAACATCATTGAATCCCTTGAACAAACAAAAATAAAAGGTTTTGAAACTAAGAATAGGCACATTTTCTATATTCATTTTTATGGCATGTGATTTACCAAATCATCTGCAATGATGAGAATGACATGAGGCAACGGCTTCCGTTCCGAATTAACGTCATCGCCGAAATTATTATTCGTCGCATTATAATTGGGTGTGTCACTTTGATGACTACGAAACGATTCTGTGAACAGAAACACGGTAAAAAGTATAACCAAAACTAGAGACCCGGGTGCAGCCATAATTCATTATTTCGGTCTGTCATTCGTGCGAGAAGCAATATAATGTTCCGTTTTGAGATAACGAAAAAATATATTCAGAATTCAAATACACATTACATACTAACTAAAAGCACTAACAGGGAAACCAAATAACAAGATAAATGAATGCTAGTATTTACTTGCATACTGACTGGAGATCAGGATCATTATTTACTTACAGCTATGAATATGTTCTAATGCATAATTCAAAAGGTCACGTCATCGTACTAAACTTATGATAAATAAATTCCAGTCCATCGCTACTCGCTACTTTATCAGTCAGTTGTTGCTAACTCTAGCTCTATTGAGGAATGGTTATCGGTACATAAATTCACATCATTTACACACGAGTAACATTGTGGAATAGCATATTGAATCTTTGCAGTAAATTGGGCACCTTATTGCCCTAAATTATTCATAATTAGAATTGCGATAATATTTTGTCTTACTGTGCATAATTTACTTACTTTTAGATAAAAATAGCTATCTGAACTATAAAACACTGTAAATTAATTGCAAAAAAGCTTTTATTCAACACTTCACAGGCAAATGCCCAAGTGAATTACATCATATCTACATATAGAACCAAACCAACTACATACATTGTTATATTAGTAGACCACATCTGCAGTTCATCACAGATGCATGGCAATCGTCTACTACATCCTAGTTGCCGTATGCATGCAAAGCCCTGTTTCATTCACGCTTGGCAAACCAGGAGAGCACAGTACAGTATCTGTGTATTAGACTTACTCTTTAAAAGCATTTCATTCACCTTTGTAACTAGAGGGACTGGCACTTTCTCTCTGTTCTTGCGTCCTCCTGCCAAGTTGAAAATCCAGAGAGAAAGCATACGGACTGCACACGTAGTGATGATAGTAGTAAAAGTAGAATGCACACGCTTCCATCACACCCAGGCCTTTTCTCTTACAAGAGTGAAAGTAGGACAAGGATTTCTGACTACAACTGAGCAGTTGGGATCCTAGCCAGTCTTTGCTGGTATATTTACACTTTAGCTTATACTTTTAGGTAGTTAGAGTTAGAGAGGGAAAGCAACAGAAATAATTTGGCCTATATATAAAACAGTTTTGTTTAGTACATCAGTGCTGCAGTCTTATTCTTTCTTGTTAGCAGACAGCGTGATTGTGCGAGAGTGAATTAGATGCTGAAAGGTTTTCGTCGGCGTCCAAAACTGACTACATTTTATTGCTGGTTGAGTAAGTAAGTAAGTTAGTAACTATACAAAAGGAGATTATTTGATGTGTGTTCACCAAATAGGGTTCTGGGTTTCCCATAACACAAATGATATGATAAAAGACGCAGATTTTATCAATGCACGTGAAGCTATAAAGGGTGTCTGAACTGACGTGTGGCATGTTCAAAAATCATGTGTTGTGTTAGGAGAGAAGAAATCTTCATATTGTAATCAAAATATCCGCACAGAGTGGGAATCAATGGAAACTTTTTTCTTATCCTGTCATAAACATTTTAACACGCTTAGTACGTTCAGTTTGTTTTTTCTTTGGTATTCGTGTTTATTTTACTCCACCCATGCGTACAATAGGTATAGCCAAGGATTGAGTAAGTGGTCTTTTCAAGGATCGAGCGAAAGTCGTAAGTCCCGGATACCTATGAGCATTTTTTTATTCGGTTAATTAATCAAAGTAACTTTTATCTGTGGATTCACGCAGACGAGTTATACAGTGATCTTCTGTGTCCGAATCCAATACTCGCTCCAGCAAATTTGGATATCAATGAGTATAGATTCCCAGCTCAAAATTTATCTTCCGTGATTCTCGTCTCACGGGAAAATGCTCCAATTCCACACGATGTGTGGCCAATAAAGACTAATAATGAGATTATTTTTTTACCCTGTGATCTACGAGCACCACACCATAATCATACATGGAAGAATCCATTCCGACTGGCTCGTAAACGACTACTCGTATACTTTAATGTATCTTTTGAGTCTTTTCCGCTTTCACGGGCGAATCAACAATGCTCCAAATTTATTAAGGTGAGAGGCTCTCGGCATAATATTTGTTCACGGGTCAACTATGCTTCATTGAATGTTTATGGTGGCATGAAATGAGAACCACAGTCAGTTAAGCGGTGTAATGACATTTTCAGATAAAACTTGACGAAAACGATGGGATGGAATTGCGGTGCGATGACAAAAATAGTTTCTCCCTGCAAACTGGTAACTACATTTCATGGCCTAGAGCATTGGATCGAAGAAAATCTTCTTTCTCCTTGTTCCGGAATTTAGAAGGGTTTTTGCTGAATGAAACTAGCTTCAAGTTTCAGTTTTATTTTCACATGTACTTGATGACTTGGGATGATGGTATGAATAAATTATGAATTCCAATCAAAATTGAAAGGAATGCTCATATTTATAGACTCGTGTTGGTATCCAGCAGGACAAAGAAAATGCATAGTACAGCAGTACGAACTAAATCTCCGGGATAGGAAATGCGCACCAAATCGAAAACCAATCGGGACCGTTTGTGGAGAATTCAATTGCAACAGTGAACCAGTTTTTAGGAATTTCATTCAAAATCAACGAAAATATGCCAGTATTTGGAATGAAGAAAAGCATACTTCCAAGATTATGGATGATAATGTGATCAAAAAAAGTTCAAGCATTCGATTTATTCTCTTTTTGACTGGCCTTGCAGTATTCCTTTTGGGAATTTTAGTATTTGGACTCCAAATTGCCATCTCTATAGGATGTCGAAAGTAAGCAAATCTTTTTGTCAATGTTTAGATTTTTTCTCTATCAAATTGGCTTTTTAACAGTTAATTTTGTTGTCAGACGCTCGGTTAACAAAAATCAATGCACAGAGGAACGATCTCAACAAATCTTACAAAATTCTTTGAATGTTTGGGAATCCTTCCCCACTCGGGAACAATCTCGGTCTGTTAAGTTTTCTCCTGTCACTACAAGCATTGATACACACGCAAGTGTTGAGGGACATGGCTCCGGGGAAACTCCAAAAGTACTCAAATCCGCAATGAAAAGGAAAGCTGATGCGGCTGCTGCTGCAGCTGAAGGCTCGTCTTCAAGGGGTTTTCATATGGACTACCAAGGTGAACAACCTCCAGCATACATTGAGGCTATAAATGACTGACTCCAGAAATTGACTATGGTAGAGAGAGATAGGTAATTTTTTGTTGGGGCGGGAACCATGAATGTTGCAAAAAGAAATATGATGATGATGATTGATGAAGATGAGTACATGCGTGAATTTAATGTTAGGACATTATACGGTTCAGGTAAGTAAATGAATGTTCGTCAAAATTATCACAACCGTATGAAACTTATCCAAACTAATATTGGTGCTATATTTGTTAGTATTAAAATGAATACTCATGTCTGCCTAATATTGTGTAAACGTATGAATTTAATTAGTGAGAGTATAAAATAATGGATGAAGAATGTTGCTATTATTGTTTTACCAATTGAACAAATAGTCGATTATAATCCTAATTAAAAGTTCAAAACTATTCGCTCAACTTTCTCATGTAAGTTATTAAATACGGTTTTTGCTTATCATTGCTCATTTTATATTATGTTAGATAGTCTAGAAATCTCATAAAAAGTACTATGCATTAAACGAGAAGAAAACGAAGCAACAATTATCTGTGTTTTCTCTATGCAAGATATTTGGTATGAATATTACATGCATGCAATATGTTACTAGGAATTATTGTGAATATTACATGCATGCAATATGTTACTAGGAATTATTGTGAATATTACTGTATAGAAATGTCATTATTAGTTGCTGTTTTACTATGAATGGAACGAATCTAAACCAAGCCTAATAAAAAACAGGATGGGTGAAAATTATTTTACTTTCGTTTCTTACCGATGGATAAAAAAGCTCAACCAGTAAGTAAAAGGACATTTCCATATTAGGAGCAAGCCACATGTATTTTTCCACTAATTTCATACAAATGTGCTGGCCTACTACATGTAAACATTCATACCTCATTTTATGCACAAAAAGCTTTCTGAAGCCATGCAATGGCAAACATGCCCCCGATTTTTCCATGCTGTAGGTCAACCCAATTTTTTTTTCATTCCATGCCATGAGCACAATGGTAGGTGTTCCAAACTGGGTATTCAATTGCAAATTTCATCAGTCAAAAGGTTTCTCTCACGTGCCCATAATTCGGTACAATACATTGACAGCATTCAAAGCATGCATGCTTTCTTTCCGTAAACTTTCCACACACAATACATATTTCGTGACAAGACCCTCATTTATTTTCAGCTATACGCTGATTTCAGGTAATGATTGTTGGGTGAAAAAATGGTAACCTTGTATGGAAAGCCATACTGCCTACCTACGCTCTGTACCAAGTTGCATGCAAAACCGTGCTCTCCTATTCTAAGCCACGATCAGAAACTAAGAAGCTTATTTTTAACGCTAAATGTAATCAAGCGGAAAACACATGAATGTGTATGCATAGTTTGTACTTCAGTGTGTACTAAGAAAACAACTCCCACTCATAAATTTCAGTAGTCAAAAAGGTGAAATCTTTGCACATATTATTACTTAGCGCCAATCGATCTAAAAGGTAGCACATATCATGATATGTAGTGCTGTACCATATACGAGTGTAGAACATGGAAATGTACTTTACTTATTACTATTATGTAAGCTGAACGGAACAACCACAGTGTGTTTTTTCTCAGTGTCTTTTGTTTTCACTCGGCAGCCCTGCTTCATCACACATTATAAAATGGTTACATTTTAGGTGAGTGTCATGTGGTGTTGCTCAAGTACAGTGAAAGGACAAAAACTCTACTGCCCTGTGATTATTTTAAATATCATAGAAAAAAGGCAAGGGAAAGCGTTTTTTAGAAAGTGACGTGATCGTGTAACACTGTTGCATATCTTTAGATATTCCAGATTGGACACTCTATCACTAATGCGATATCAAGTGCTCTGGTTCACCAAAAGGTGCTAGAATCGTTCTAGGATTATTAAATGCATAGTTTTTACAAGCAAGAGTTTTACTACCTTCTCCAACACAATGAATCAAACAGATAATAATTCTACCGTCACTCCAATATACACGTACGAATTTTTTCTCATTTCATAGGATAAAATTTCAATTACGATTTGCTTTAATTTTTTATCTAACTTGTAGATCGGTATTCCCCACCAGGAGGACTTATTCAATTCCGTCAAAAAATAAAGATAAAGTTGATCAATTTGTAGCCAACGTATGGAAAAACCATGTGGCACTTTTTTTGTTCGTTTCCGCCCTCTTAGCTTTGTCCATCCTAATTTTCAAGAAAACAAGTCAACTCAAAAGGTTAGTCTACCTTACTCATTACCTTTTCCATTATAGTTCCATTAAACAGGTTTTTCATCAATTTGCGCTCAATAGGGAAGAATATGGACGTCATTGTAATAATATGAGAAATCGGCGACGACGTCGAAATAATTTACCACAGCCTTACATACGCGCTTCCCATTCTGCATACGTTATTTCGAGCTCATCGTACACTCCAAACCAACATCCATTTGGCTACTACGACTCGAGAAACTTTCGTCAAACAATTCCAAACAGTTCAAGTTACCCCGCAGTGCCAATGCTTCTCCATGCTAATGCAGCTCATTACCAAAGTCTCTCGGAGTGTGCTCGCATCTGCATACATAATATTTTACTGGAGGAGGAAATGAAAAGAAGAAATTTATATGTAAAACCACCTGATTTGCCACCCACTTATGATTCATTAGAACTTCCATCATATGCTCAAGCAATTGCCACCATTGCAGATAGTGAGGAAGATGATTATTGTGGGACGGTGGAAAGTTTTAATCCTTGATTATAATAATTACTCTTCTTGTTTGTTAATCGATGAATAAATGTAACTTTTTCAGTCAACCATGAATGTATTGCATGGAAACTATAATTGGATTGAACATGCATATTTGTATTCCGTGTACGTAGCAAAAAACCTGGGATAAAATCGGCCCAATTCGTGGATGTAAAACTACACAAGTACACATGCATTGCAGTAAAGTGAAAGTTGCAGCATAGTGGTTTAACACGAAGTTCAGTCTGCAGTCAAGGGAAAGTATGATTTCTGGTTTTCAGAACTTTCACTCTACATGCTTTCACTGGGCAGCCATTGAAATAAAGAAATAATGGCGTCATTTGTCTCCTTGAAATAGAGGGGAATTTTTGAAAGCTTGTTTTACATTTCAGTCTGGAACTGTTTATTTTTTTAAACTGTAAATAATATTGTATTATGAAGTTGAAATCATGAAAACTTATCGTACCTGTTGGAATAGTCCGGTGCACTATGTGTTCTATGTGATAATCTTCACACATTTGGCTAACATAATTTCCCTGGGGTTCTCTTTTTCCAAACGTAAGAATACAGATGCGTATATCATTCTTATAGAAACAATTTTGACGATTATGTTTCTTCAAATGGCTTGCATAATGATAAATTCTATACACTCCTTCACTTTCAGATCACTTGTGGAATACACAATTATGTCCTGATCCGGTGATGCAAGCTCACCACTTTGGTGATCCACTAAGCAATCATTCAATGCTCATTAAAATAGTAGGGAATACAGCATCTAAAAGTCATCGTACTGCTGGTCTGACTCCATGCTCCATGGTCACAGTGCCCACAGAAATTAATGGAGTGGTTACCAGACTAAGTTTTAGCAAAATCAGGGTCAGTGAGAAATCCTGGGATTTCTCTTCGACGACAGAATGTCCACAACTACTAAAGGTATTTAATTACTATACATATACATGAACATGAAAATTCCATCGTTTGCAATATTTTGTATTTGTATGACCCACAAAAAAGCATTTGACCCACTAGAAACAAACTGATTATAAAACTGTGTCTCTCAGTTCGAAAACAAATACGATCTGAATCAAAATCTGGAAACCAAATGGTGCTCAGTTGTGGAGCAACATCAATGGCCTGAAGGTGCATATCAAGAGTCTCCCATAACGGTCTCAATTCATTCATTTCATTTGTATATGAAACGCAAACTTTCCCTTCATTTCTCATTTTTCCCTTCTCATCATACAATGCGATTTCTGCAACTCCATTTCATGATTCGTTCTGGTAAGTGATACAAACTGAAAAAATTATTTTATTGTATAACCAATGCTAAATAATTGAATTCTCATTGATTTGTGCCCAAATTTTCCATACAGGATCAGAAACATCTTGCAGAGTGCAACAATACGCACTGTACTCGAATGATGATGAACAAACTCCTGGAATGTGCATAGAAACAGATGATAACCATTTGCGAGCGACCATTTGTGGTGTTTATGACTGCCAGAATTTGAGCAAAGCAAATGGTCAGTTATTGAATCGAACCATATTATATGCAGAAGAAGATGGCGGATGGATGGATGGAGATGTAGAGGATGGCGAGATTTATTTTTATGATGAAAATAGGATCTTAACGTTAGCAAAATTTCTGATTGCGGCTGCACTTCCTCTCATGCTCTCCGCTTTAATCGTGGCTATTTATAGGCAGTATATATTCCCAAATTTATTGCAGTAAGTTTGTACTCTGAAAACTTGTCTGGTTTGTATCGGCGGAGCATCTATCATTAACTAACTTTTGTATTCATTGTGGGCTTTATAGGGTTCATCGAACAGCATTACGAAGGAGAGCTGAAGAAAACAATGACAATCCATCTTGTCCGCAAAGCTCCATTGAGCTGCGTGAAACTTGGCACTATAGTGATCAGAATAGCGGCGTATCCATGCATGAATATTCTCTAGATGGTAATGGCATTGCAAGTGCAACACTGATTAGTATTGAGAAGGACATGCCCCCAGCATATGAAGGGGAAATTTGTCCTCCAACTTATGAAGAGGCAACTGGCACATCAATTACAAAGATTTAGGTGGAGAGGATAATTCGGTCAGGTTAAACGTTCCTTCAACGCAGCTGATTATTATGATTTTGCTATCGTGCCGTGAATTAATGTGCAAATAATATGCAACAATACGTTACTCATTTCGTACCTACCTGCATGTAACGTACCTGAGGAAGCCGCCTATGCTTGACATTTAAAAACATATAAACGAATGATCAGGAGCTTTAATTGTATAGCTTCGATATTGAATAAAGATATTATATTTATTTCCCTGACTCCCGGAAATTCCTTGAACCTTTTATTTCATAGACAGACAAATGAAGAAAGTAGTTAAGTAGTTAGCACTTGGTAAAATTAGAAATACGGGAAACAAAATCATTATTTCTGGATGTCAGAAGTCTATGGGTTGGTTGGCGGGAAAACGTTACGAGAAAAGTAGTAGTACAAGTCTTTGGGATTTCCATTTTGGAGGACGACATTACCCCGAGGGGAGTATGTGCAAGCAACAACTGTAATATCATCTTTACTGGCCACTCCAACTCCTAATTGGGTTGTGGCATTCCAAACGACTTGTGAAAAACCAGTGGCTTTCGGAGCCTCATAGTTGTAACTTTTGACACTACTGTACCAGCTATTGACAGCTTTTTTGGCAGCTTCAGATGGGTCCATGTTGGGGAATCCACTGATCTTATATAAATTCTCCGCATATCCTCGTTTCCCAGGAGTGGTTTGTAATTTATTGCTTGCAATGGATTCCTCAGCTTTAGTTTGAGCTAATGCACTCAACTGAAAGGGTACAATTGAGCAAACCTTTTAAATTTTAATTTTTTAAAGAATGTGGCCGACACAGCTTGCTATGTAGTGATTAGTGAATAATCTAGTTCTATGAGACACAGTTTGTAATACTGTAATATTTACCCACCGTTGCATTCAACATCATTGGTTGGGATTGATGTTTTTTTCTCAATTCATTGTGCAGGTCCAAAGCCGCTTGCTGAAATACTGAAATGTAAAAGTGTCAGATCAATTAATATTGTGCGAAACAAAATCCTATTGGCTACTGTTTCCTTTGTGTCAATAACGCGTCATTCATTGGGAGCAATTGATTGGCTGAGAATCTATAACTAATAAAGCGAATTGAATGTTCGAAGGAAGCAATCATCAACATTAGGTGTCCGTTAGTTTAATTGTAGTATTAGGTAGATTAAAGTTTTATTTCACCCATGTAGCTACTATTTGAGGATCCATTATCTCCAGCATCATTGTTGGTAATAGTAGGTGTAGTAGTGCCTTCTGAAGAGCTACTGCTGCTACTACTGGTTCCAAAAGTTGTCGGCGTCAAAGTTGTAGGATTTTCTTCAGGTTTAGCAGTGGTGTCCTTACTTGGAGAGTTACCAAGTTCCAATGATTTGGAATTTCTGACGTTTTCTTCCTCCACCTGTGTTGTGTTAGGGTTTGAACCGTTCCCCATTGAAGATAAGGTTTTCTATTTGTGTATCAATTTATTAGTTAATTGCTGTTTTGAAATCTGACTGCACGCCATTTCAAAGTTTAGTTACCGGGGAAGTTGTGCTTTCAGATTCTCCAGATTTGGGAGAAGTTGCACTTTCTGACTCTCCAGATTTGGGAGAAGTTGTACTTTCTGATTCTCCAGATTTGGGAGAAGTTGCACTTTCTGATTCTCCAGATTTGGGAGAAGTTGCACTTTCAGATTCTCCCGATTTGGGCGAAGTTGCACTTTCAGATTCTCCAGATTTGGGCGAAGTTGCACTTTCATATTCTCCAGATTTGGGCGAAGTTGCGCTTTCAGATTCTCCAGATTTGGGCGAAGTTGCACTTTCAGATTCTCCAGATTTGGGCGAAGTTGCACTTTCAGATTCTCCAGATTTGGGTGAAGTTGCACTGTCAAAACCTTCGGATGTTGGTGAAGTTGAGTTTTCAGAACCTTCGGATTTCGGAGAAGTTGCGCTCTCGGATTCTTCGGATTTCGGAGAAGTATTAGACCCATCATCTTTATTTCCTTCACTTGTTGAATTTGGAGATATCATAGATCCGGTTGCAGAAATAGATTTCTTTAACAAACGAAAAATAAAAAATAAAATTTGTGCAAATGAAAAAGTAGTGTGGATGGATGTTTTCGCGGCCGAAAATTATTAACTTAAGAATTATTTATCAACACTTATATTACACTACTGTTGTCATTAAATAAAACCTTTTCATGACCCGCAGTTTAGAATAAATAATGACTTCAGCCAAATTAAAGTAAAACGAGCAAGTCTATTAAATTACTAAATTTTTGGGTTTGTCTCTCAATTAAAAAAACAAGCTGTTTCAAAACCTTACATAGTTTATGGTGGTCTACATTGTCTACATTACATGGTCTATCAGAGCATGGACTAAATTCTGAGCTAGCAAATACGCAGAGGCATGTATGATTCTAACGAGCAAAAATCCATTGTTGTTTATTGAACTTTGTGAATTACATGAATGCACTGAGTTACCTCAGAGATAACAGGTATTTTCTCTGTCCCATTTCCGGACACGCCGTCTATTGAGAAAACAATTTAAGTCAATTGAAACTGGTCTACCTTCAACGTGTATTTTTTTTTCATAGTTGAAACCCACCAGAATAATCTATTATCATTGGCATTGATCCACATGCAACGGCAAATTCATTAAATGACTGAAGACCCCTCCATTTTCCTCGACAACCACACATCATAGTAGAATTGGCAGAAACATCCGTTTTCATGCATTTGTATACTGCCAGAGTTCCTCGTTTAACTGAAATAACTACGTCGGTAGTCGAGTTTTGAGCGCACGCAATTGTAGAGTTATCTTTTACGTGTCTACAAGTAACTTCCATCCCCTGACAGAAAAAAGTTTACGAATAAGCAAATATTAAATAATAATCCTCAAACAGCAAAGCAATATGAATCAAAATCTTACGTCGGGAGGCTGAAGTGGAGGACATGATTGAATTTGAATGAAATTTGCAATGACACAAATTAAAGTAAAGAAACCAAGTTTTTGAACTGATACCATATTGAATTTAAAAACTCTAGTTAGCAATTTTTGAAGAGTGTGGGAGATAACTGACCAACCTGGGGACAAAACGTAAGAATGTTAGCTATTAAGGTTTAAACGATTTCGCAATCTCCATTTTGGTCCTCTGCAAGGTAACTGACGCATATGGAAAGGTATTAGGAGTGCATGGCAATGGACACGTCTAATTATGAAAACGATGATGTGCTAATTAAATGACTTTAAGTAGCCATCAACAGGGGAGACAATTAACTCATCCAGTTTTCTTATGGATATGATCTCAGTCAGCGAAACTTTGTCTAGTGTAGTAAACTGTGCACGCTAAACGTGCAAAAATTATAATTTCCTCATGGAAATGTTCACGTCATAGCATTATTGGAAGAAATACTTTCGTTTAGACTTGTATAGCGCTATGGAGTACACAGACCTTGAAAATTATGCACTGAAAATAAAGTATAATGCCACAAATGGAAGGCTGCGTTGATTTCCATAGACTTGAATGAGTCAGTTTTCAAACTTAGATATTACGTATGATGAGCATAAAATATAGTATGGTGCCAGTCTACGTTGCTTCAATTAGTGCTTTTATAAATATAAATTTAAAAGTCTACATTTTTGTATTCCAATGGTATAACAATGCTAAAAACGTATTGTTCTTTTCGCCTGATTTATATTTTTTAAATTAAGAAAAACTTCAAAATTAGCTCTACTTGGTAAAGGAATCTTAAAAATTTTGGAGCATCTACTGACGTCGTTTTAAAGACCACCGTTTGCTCTCATTGGAAAAGGCATTGATAGAATTATAATTACTGTACTAAACTCTGCACATTTGCTATAGACAACTAGTGGAATATTTTGCAATGCAAACTGTATTAAGTTTCCAGAAAACGATAGTTAGTAAATTTAAAAAATAATTAAAACAGCCCATGCAGAAGCAAAGTAAATTTGAAATTCATGCAACATGTTTCAGTCAGTAATTCATAGTGCATGTGAGTCACTTGTAACTGAAGATGTAAATTACCTGCAGACTTACAAATGTTTGTTCAATGTTGGTGCAATCAGATTAAATGTGCTCAATAAGTTCTAATCATTCGTTAATGTATTTGGAACAAATTAATTGATGATTCAGAATACCGACAAAGTACGTAAATAGTTAATACAAACACTCGAAACGATTTGTATTGCGTATTGAGCAATACTGAGAGGCGACAGTATATTCTAGCATGAAATATTTTTATATTCGAATGTGCTTTGAAAATTTGAGTATATTGACTTGAATAGATTTCTTGTACAAAAAATTTATTTTTGCTTATTCTTAAGCTTCTTGATTGCAAGCGCTTTTTTTACAACAATTTTTGTGCATACAACGATGGAAAAATTACGAGGCACCCAAACAAACAAAAATTTTAATCTCTGTTTTAGTAGAAAAAAATAATTTCAAAAGAACGAGTGATAGACTACGGAATAGAGGGTCCATTTAATCTGGAAATGATGGATGCATGGATGGAGTTTTTCGCTTTTGTTGACAATTATTGAGAAGACACAAATTTTCAATTAAGCTTTAGGTTTATCAACCTGGGCCTAAAAATGGGAATGTATAAAAACTGTCGCAAACATCGTACCACTAGTGTGCTGGTACGCCCCAAATCGAAATCACATTGAGCGATTAAATACAGTGTAGCATATAAATTAAAATAATAATTATGATAATGGAGTTCTTTACTTTTTTTAAAGTGAGCATCTTCAGTACTTTTCTTACATCTATTTTGTTGATTAATTCCACTTCAGCCTCACGAATTCCTGTTGAAGAAATTGAATTGATGAACGCTGAAACAGACAATTCATATCGAAGTTTTTTTCAGAGTTTAAATCAAGATGGTAATCTTTTCACTTTTCACTCAATATTATAGTGTCACTGATTTTAAAATTTGTTTGATGATATATTTTTGAATTTTCAGAGAAATATGGTCTCATGGGTCTATCATTTTTTCTACATGCTGCCGAATTAGACGGGATCAAGACCGAGGAATCGAATGGTTTCAAGCCTATGCCTAATATTCCTGAATCCCTACAACTAAAGATGACTGTAAAACAAAATAACTGAAAACAACATACATGTTAGATTTGAAACTTATTTACAATAATTTGTTTTCTAAACTCATAGAACGGTGCAATTCCCAAAAAATGGCAAACTCGGTTTGTCAATTGGGTTTTAAATGACTTGGGCATGGACCCAGATCATCTCCTCGAAGCAAGGTATTAGTTGTAATGTAAATATTTGTCCTAAAAATCTCAGCAGTTAGATATAGCACAAGTAAATTTCCTGCCTAATTACAGCAAGCGTTGTCTAGCTGGAATGGAGTGTGACGATTTTGACGACATTGGCGGCTCATGCTGTCCCTTCGGGTAAAACAAAGGCTCAGTCATCCCAGTTTATTAGCTTTTATCAATTGAGTCATCCTTGATTACGTTTAATTTTTGAAATGTCCTCACAGTAATCATACACTATTGTAAAATATTAGCCAACAATTTGCTGTTTATTTTCAAAAGTATTGCACGAGTTCCACAGTTGAATAAATATAACAAGAATAATTTACAAACAAAAATAACAGCGATAATAGTAAGGACAACTCACAAGCAAAAACCATACATGCATTTTCAATACTGATAGACCTTGACCCAATCAATTTCCATTGATGACTTGGGCCACTCTTTTGGAGAATCCATTGTAACACTAGAATTAGCATCATAAATATGGGGAAAAGGCACTTTTGGACCTCCGATGGGGAGATTAATAGTCAAACGCATATACTGTTGAAATAGTTTTTTATTCTGGCTGCACGGCACATTGGATTCATCCGGTAGAATCCAATCCGAGTAATGAGTTGTTGGCAATGAGTACACAAGTAGATCATCCACGAACCATTCAATTTTTTGTGGTCTCCACATGACTGCAAATTCATGAAATTTCTTACTGAATTGTCCTCCCGGTACAAATCGAATCTTCTCATGCCTCATTACAGAATCCCATTCTCGGCCAAATTCAGCAGAAAAAACTACTGAGGAATCTGTGTCCGTCCCTTCAACTAGATTAATTTCCTCGTATTTGCAGAATTTCGGGTCAGGGTATGCCGGTGTGAGAGCTATGGTGGGCAACAAATGTTTCCCTCTTGCTAATCGAGCGCGCACTATAAACGTCCCGTAAGAGAATGGCCTTCCACCAGTTGAGATCACTTTTCCAGACGTGAAGTTTTTGAATGTGGAATATAATTGAGATACGGGCCATAGCTCTGCTTTAGCATTCAGTATCAGAGTGCCATTGTGAACTCGCAGGTTATCGTCTTGGTCTGTGTAGCATTCCAGATTGAAATGCCTGCTGCCTTTTCCTAAAAAAGTTCAACGGATTCAGTTCTATTATTTGGATATTTACTGCGTGCTAACCAACCAAACCAAACCAACTTCACTCTTACCATCACAGTTCCCAATAAGTTGCCAATTAGATTTATCTAAATCATTGCCAGTAAAGTAATCCTCAAATACTAATGTTCCAGCCCATTGCTTTTTTCGTTTCCCACCATGAGCGGACTGTAATGTGAGCACAATTAGGGTAACCCGTACAACGATGTTAATTCTTGTCTTCATTTTTAAACGATGTATTGCTTTTGTGTTGATCCTCACTGATGTTAGAAATTGAAATGTAACGCACCTGACATAATCATTGAGATATTTGGGATACACTTGTGGGTGCGAATTTTTACATGCTCGTTCAAAGCATTTCCCCCCTATGATACAGCGTATGACTTGGTAAAACATTGTCGGAATGCATTTACATAATTATTTTATTATTGAATTTTATAACAGATTGCTTAACAATATAGGTAGTGTATTTAGGTACCAGTTAATATCATGTAATCTTTACATAATGCATTTTGGTTTTGAGCTGCTAGCCAGCTTTCTAATGTAGTCTCGTATATAGTACACCTTGTTAGTATTGTTGTGATTATTTTATGGATGAAGAGATGAGCAATTTTTTTTGCATAAAGTGAAAGTGAAATTTTTCTTTTCAGACGTTGAAAGCTGCATATTACAGACTAGGCAAGGATAATTAAGAAAAACCAGTTCTGTTGATTCAACTCAAAATATATAGTTGACAACCAAGAAAGTAATTATGTTAGCTACAATTTATCCACATTTCTATAATACAAAATAAAATACGCTATCCCTGATATATTCGAACCCAGTCAACCTCTAATGAAGGCTGAGGCCAATTTTGCGCTTCTTCAAATTTCAAGGGTGGGTATTGATTGGGAGGAAAAAATCCACCTCCCACAGCCATGTTAAAAATTATAGGCTGAGGGTTTTGAAAAAGAGGGTCCATGTATCTACATGGTTTTTTATTTTGTGGAGCTTTACTTGTCCAATAATTCCAGCTTGTATTTTGCTCATGCATCAATTGCCCATCTATGTACCACTTGAGTTTTCTAGGAATCCAAAGTAAAGCGTACTCATGAAAATCAGCGCTCAAATCCTTATTCATTTCTCGTGACAGTCCTTTAGAAACTAAATGGGAATAATTTCTTCCAAGATGAGCAGCAAATTCTGCTTTTGAAGTCTCTTGGCCACGGTATTCAACAATGTCCAGTTCTTCATACATGCAATTGTTATTTTGCAACAAAAGCCAAAAAGCTGGCCAAAGATGTTTTCCTTTGGGCAATTTCATACGGGCAACATACGCTCCATATGCAAAGGGAGCAGTTTTTTGACGAATTCTTCCTGAAGAATATTTCCCATTGGAATAATCAGGTCTGGCTGTAATATGTAGTCTTCCATTTCTTACTGCAATGTTATCTGAACTGTCCTTGTAGCATTGCAGGTCCTTGCCCCCATACACTTTACACAATATAGCAGATGAATAAATTGGTATACTTTTAGATGCATGAGAGCACTTAATTCTAGTCAAAGCAAACATTTTAATCGAAATTGAATCTCATTGCAAAGATATGTTTAAACTCACATGGAGCACAACCAGTATCCACATGCCATTTGTTTCTATCAAGAAAAGTCCCATCAAATTCATCTTGGAATGCAACTTTTCCGTCCCATGCGTTAGCTTCAAATAAAGAAGCCAATACGAAAACTATTAAGAGTTGTAAATTCATCTTTACTAACGAAGAAGACGACGTAAGTGTCCCCAAAAGGGAGACCAGCATGTATTCGTTCAATTGGTTTTTGACACTCAAATAAAGTGCTTTAAATTTGAATTGGAAGTATTTAGAAAAACAGTAAAAGAGACTTTTAAAGTATTACAGCAAATCGTGGTTGCAAGGGAAGTCTTTTTATAGTGAATTTAGAGCCCACAATCACAATATCCTCTCACTTATAAATCGTATTTATATTGTATGTATATATTGAGCTAAAAGTATCGCATTGCATACAAATATAAATATCCTCTCGTCAATCTATACTTTAAAGCATAAAATTGTCTGGTTACGATTGCACACTCATGCGTAAACTTTTGGGAAACAATTAGTACACGACCACTACAGCATGTGGTTCAGTGAATACTTAATATTTCATTCAGCACAGGTGAATAATGACAAATAATATTATGATAAATAGCCTTCATCGTTCAGTGTATGGAGCAATGAAGCTCTATATTCTACTGGTGGTTCTTGGAATACAACGTTGGAAACATTTTCCTTATGAAATTTATTTAATACAACATCATATTTTGAATTCCAGAAGATCATCTTGCATGGAAAATTTGTGGGCTCGGAAATTTAGAATTTAGTGTCGACTGGACGACAAAAATCCATTGCCTAGATTTCAATTCATACTAATGCTTTACATGGTCTCAAGCTGATTCACTAGAATCGAAAAATTAACATCTAAAAGTTAGTTCAAAATCGTGTGTGGGGATATAATTTTTTATTTTTTTGTGCTTCTAAAGCGCTAAACAAATGTACTAACAAAAATCAAGGCTGCATAGAATTTCTTATAATACAATGATGCATGCGTTCTGAAAGCATTAGTTTATATTGTTCACACACACGCGGAGTGCATGGTAGATGTCTTAATAATCTTAGATCTGGCTTATGCACTTTAGTTGACTTAAAATCAATCGTGAAGCAGCGATAAAAATGATTATATAGTCCTCTGTAAACATAACGGAGCAGGCAGAGAACATAAAAGGTTCAGTGTGTGCTTCTCATTACGCAACTGTATTTACAATGCATATTAATCGGGTAGGAAATATGGTATTAACATAATGATGGCGATGATGCTAGTGACGATGAGAGAAGTGTCAAAATTTCAGATTACCCTATGGAAGAATACGAACTAAAAGATAAAAATATTATTGTTATTCTAGAGCTCGTTCCACCCATTTACACTTGAAGCCAATTCTAGTTTACATTACACAAATTCCACACAAAAAAAGTCAAAATGAATGCGTTAATAAAATTGGTAGGCCATTGAAGCCTTTTTTAATTTATAATAAGATTTCCGTATTGTTTTTGTGACAATGAGGATAATTTTTGCTGTAGTGATTCTTTCTGTCAATTTTGCCAGTTCTTACGGCATAAACTGTCCGCCTTTACCTACACGTAGGGTGAGTATATAACTTAAAAAGTATCAGGTAAATATATATTTACATAATCTGCCCACTGTTTTTTTCCAGGGATTCTCCATTAGCTGTGACATAAAACCTAATGATGTCCCAGTGGATTGTAAAAATGATGTACCACTGGACACCAAGGCGTCCTATTCATGCAAAGAGTTTTATGTTTCTCCATATGACGATCGCCGGGGCGGAACTTTAGTATGCCAATCTGATGGAACATGGAAGAATTATCCACAGTTTGATGAATTCTCGTGTCATTTAGGTATATAAAAATTTTTATTTTCATAAAATTACGACAAATTATGATTTTTTTCTTGTTCTCATTGATTAGACTGTGGAAATCCCACTGTGAGTCACTTGTCGTCCTCGCCTGTTGTTGTTTTCGGAGAAATAGCAAGCCGGGAAAGTTTTCCTTGGCATGCAGCAATTTTTATTCAAGACTATGACCAAAAATCATTTCGGTATCATTGTGGAGGTTCTCTAATCAGTCCTTGGAATAAGGGATTTCTCATCCTCACAGCAGCCCATTGTCTTACAGATGGCATTAGAACCAAAACAATTCGACCAGTTGAGCACTTTAGAATTGTATTGGGAGCTGTTAGTACGGAATTCACAGACAACCAGAACGATGCAGATGCGGAAATTTTTATGGTATTTATCATAGTTAATCATATTTACTACATGACTCACTTAACTTAATTTAAAGTTTGAACTTAATGCTGGATAGGTTCAAGCGGCAAAAATACATGAAGATTACAATTTTGACACAATTCAAAATGATATTGGACTAATTCAGCTATCAGATCAGGTTCAGTTAAAAAAGGTTGTTTTGCCCATATGTTTCCCAACCAAACCGATGGCAAATATGCAAGTACAAGGAACCGGCTTGGTATATTATAGTTGAAAAATGATTGTAAAAATTATTCTGATTAAATTTCTTCAAATCTTGACCACGATATATTTAAGACAGATTGCTGGTTTTGGAGTGGATCAGTCAGCGGGGATCTCTGGAAAGTTAAACTTAGCAAGACTACCCGTAACGAGCACCGAAGTGTGTAATTTCTCTTTGGGAAAGAACATGACCAGTATCGAATTTTGTGCAGGATACAAAACTGGTAATAAAATAGATGATGACTATAATTTTACATTTTTCATTGTGATTCCTTTTTGGTTGAAAAGGAAGCTCTATATGCTTTGGTGACTCTGGTGGTGGTTTGGTATTCTTGGATGATTTGTCCAAAAGACTTTATGTTCAGGTAAGTAATTTTTTTAAAATTTGAAACCCAAAGGTTTTATGGAACGGATTAATTATTACATTTATACTCAGGGCATTGCGAGCAATGTGGATACAAGAGCATTGAAAAAGTACAAATATTGTCAAAACTACAACATCTTCGCACGAGTTAGCTCTTTTGTCAGCTGGACGAAGGATCAAATTGAGCAATTTTTCTTTAAACAAGAAGTTAGTATATTGAATTCCATTTTTTGGAAAGCATTAGTTCATTCCTAAGTAAAACGTTACGATTATAATCTTCAGGGTGTCACAACATTAACGCAAGATAAGATCAGGAAAAGTTCTTCTTCAATGTGGACTGCTCCGGAACCAAGTGAGTGTGATTGGTTACAACCCAAGATTGTAGATGGCATTCATATTGACAATTTTTGTAATAGTGTATTTTTTTCGCCTTGGATCCAGATGAGTATTTTACTATAACGATGTATAACGACCTCAATGACAAGGGTATGCAAAAATGTGAAATATTGCTGTTATTTAGATTCTACTCTTCTAGTCAAATTATAATTTTATCAAGTTTACTCAAAAAGGCAACTACAGACAATGGAGAATGCTGAACTGTTCATCAGTTCCAAATAAATGGAACGGTTGGTTATTCTGGATAGATGTTCATGGGAAATGTGTGCAATTCTTTGAAGGCCAAGTCTGCTCAGGACGATCCCTTCAATTGCAACCCACAGCAGCATCCAGTCTTTTCAAATGGAATTTCCCCGATTTTTATGCACAGTCTGTGAGCCTATGTCAAAGTTTAGCTGTCCCAGTAGTTCCTGATCATGTGGGCAGTTCTGGCTCTTCAATACCTGGTTGCAACATTAATTCATATATCTAAGCTGATTGTTCGAGTTCCAATTTTTCGTCTTAATAATACAATGTAATTTTTTTCCTTCAGGAAATGACTACGAAACTGTGGGACTCCAGTACCACAATGCATACAGAGCAAAGCATGGAGTTCCGGGTCTGAAACTAAACGAAAATGTAAACATGTCCAAAATATTACTATACATAAACTAGTTTTTAGATTTTAAAATCTCATTTTATCTACAAATGATCTTTTCAGCTTAACATCAAAGCCAAAACCCGTGCGGACTACTTGATTCGTCAAAACGCCCTACAGACTTCAGGGGAAGGGGGAGAGAACTTATTTGAAATCATTGGCACCTCGGATGACTCTACAGCAATCGTAAAACAAGCTGTAGACCTATGGTACAATTCTATTGACAAGTACGACTGGAAAAAACCGTCAGCAACTTCCTTTTCTCAAGTGGTCTGGAAATCTACGACAGATCTTGGAATCGGCATTGCCAAATCTGGACGCCGAGCTGTCGTTGTTGGCAAATATTCACCGGCAGGAAATATTTACTTGGCTGGTGGGGGTGATCCTGGCAAGTATTTTAAAGACAACGTATTTCCTGTGCAAAACAGCGATTGGTAAATTAATGTCGATATGAACTTTATCTACCTTGTTACTTATAATTAATCACCAGTTCCTGTGCATATGTAGAGCTATGATAATTCCTGTATTTTTATACTGCACGAGTACTAAATACTAACGACTTGGTTACTTACTGACTGACTTTATAATGTAACTATATTTTATGTCAATAAATCGCTGTTTCTTCCCAATCATTATGATGATTAAATGTGTACATGGAAGTTAGTTTACACACACGCACTAAATTGTCCATTTAATAATATGGTGAATGAAAGAGAAATCACTCATCCTTGTAGTATCTACACATGTTATGTTCTTACATCTGCCTACCTGCGTATTCATTTTACACGCGCAGAAGCCATATTGGCATCCCTTTTGTATAATTACACTGGTAGCTAGTTAAAGCTATACAGTAGCGTCAAACAAACTGCGCAATGCAATGCAAAAACGAATGTTACAACTTTTATGCTGCAATATGCATACTACTACTACAGTAAAACAAAACTTCCTTTGCTGTGCACATTGTTGACTAGTTTATATTGACAGTAGCTGCTTCCTTATTTGAAAGTCTAAGCAAGTTCACAATTTGAAGCTCACTTGACCGGTGGTGTGACAATCATAAAATAAAGTATTTTGTCAAATACTTTACTATACGTACTTCAAATACTCACAATATTTATATCTATATACCTTGGTATTTTGTAGCGTTGTATATGATCCAACAATGAAGATTTCGTTGTGCGAGTGATATTTGTACGAGATGAACTTAAGTGGCCATTAAATATTCAACAGTGCGTTTTGCCGAATGTATACGTTAGTACTATAAAAGCATTTCCATAATGCTCTTCTGTAACAAGTTTACAACGATTGGTTTTATTATTTATTTAATAAAATTTGTGCACTCCACATGTCCACGGCTCCCAGAAAGACAGGTAAAGAGTTAGTTGCTTTCAATTAGCATTTAAGTTGTTCAGCAGATGTTGGTAAGTGAGTTTTGCCCATTTCTTGTTCAGGGTGTGGTCCTGACTTGTGACAACACTGGTGATAAATCAAATCTAGAATGTTTGAAGAGTAGAGTGGATGGAACAGAAGTTTATTTCCAATGTCAAGATTTTCATGTGAGTCCAGAAGGGGGGAAACTAGGCGGAAAACTTATATGCAGCAAAGATGGCAGGTGGAAGCGATTTTCGTTCTATGAGGAATTTTTTTGCATTCCCGGTACGTTGCAAAATTAACTGAATTATTGACTCTAACAGTTGATTTTAGACATTTTTTTTAGTTTTTATATTATAGTTTTGAATTTTAGCAAATTAAGATTAAAGCAGTAGCAAGGAAGGATTTTCTAAATAAATAGTTGAAAGAAGTAGTCATAAAATTTTTCTCCATTACGTGCACGTTGACAGTTGGTGCAAATTAAAATGCTATAGTAAAATATAGGCTACTCGCTTCTAAATAATCTTCCTACAATGAAGCAATGCAATTTAAAGCATAGAAAGTGATTTTAACTTCCTTTACTGCTTTTATTATGTTTACCATAAAGCAAGTACAGATGACAATAATATCGAGAGCAAATAAACCCATATTTTCTTGCATCACTATATGAAAAGTCTATGAGAATAAAACTTGATATTTTCTCAACAACTGTATCACATGTGACCTACCAGACTGCGGAAGATCCCGAAACTTAACAGTGTCGGCTGCAGCTGTAGCTTCTGATCGTGAGCTACACGGAAATGAAGAAATTTTCCCATGGCATGTCGCTATTTTCAGAAAAGTTGACAATGTCTACTTCTATGCTTGTGGTGGCACTTTAGTGAACCCTAAAAATCGAGGTTATGTTGTTCTTACTGCCGCACATTGTGTAACCACATCGGAAACTTCAGGGGAAATTGGAGATTTATCTCGCTTCAAAGTGGTTTTGGGTGCAATTAGCACTAATTTCAGGATAAACTTAGCTAGTGATACTCAAGTGATGGACGTAAGTGTATACTGGATTCTATAAACTGTTGAGCTTGAGTTTTTCTATAATTTTTTAAATATACCATCACACTTCATTTGGCGTAGGTCAAAGATGTTGTAATAGAGAAAGAATTTGATGCAGCCACATTTCTGAGCAACATTGCTATGATAATGCTATCTGAGAATATTCAGCTAACTGAATTTGTTCAGCCTGTTTGTTTCCCAAACCGTGCTATTTCTAATGCTCAAGTTAGACCTGGGACAACCGGAGATGTTAGTTCTGCCATTTCGTATTTTTATCATTGCATGTAATTTACTGAATGATAAAAGATTTTATTAATCATACAATTTTTTAAGGTTCCTGTGTTGTCCAGAAATCAGTATTTTATTCAAGTTATTATGCAAGATGTTGTGGCTGAAATGTCGCAATGCCGGAAAGATTGTGTACGAGCTATAATGAACACAGAATTTTGTACCCGAACTGGTTCAGGTAATAGTTTTTAGACAAGAAGTACACGTTTAAGAGGGATTGATTTAACAGTAACTTTTGTTGAAGCTGGTACAGGGCTTCTTACTCAAATCCATAGTGGGACTGGTATTGTGTTTTCTGAATTTTCCGGAGCACCCAAACGCTATTTTTTACAGGTATGACAAAGTAATGCGTGTATCTATCTCATTGGAACAAAACTACTAATGAAATGACAAATATTTAAATTTCTTGATCAGGGAATTCTGACGGATGCAGCTGGCACTGAAGCAGGATGCAAAAACCACAATCTTTTTACAAGCGTCAATATCTTTACAGACTGGGTTCACAGAATGCATGAACAGATTCTGCAAAAGTCAGAGGTAAATAATTTTTGTTTGATGAAAATTCAAACATTTATTTGATTAAAAGACGCAGGAGTTTGTTTGTACTGACTACATTTCGTCTTTTTTCTAGTCAAAGCAAAAAGTTACTACTGTAACTGGCGGAAAATCAGGCTCAAATAAGCCGGGTGACATGACTTCAGAAAAATCATCAGTATTTCAACAAAATGCTTCAGATTTATCTTCTGATAATAAATCTACAACGAACATAACTCAAACAGGTAAGCAGCAAAGCTTATGGCTATAATTTATGGCTGCTAATTAAAAATGAGTGAGTTCGTATTTCAAAAAAAGAAAGAATCAGTGTTTAATTAATGCATTTCATTTTTTACAGCATACGCCAAGATTGCTTTGAATACGCACAACTTCTACAGAGAAAGGCACCATGCTCCTCCGTTACAGCTAGACAATAATGTAGTTTATACATTTTTAGCAATTCCTTTTTTATTTTGATGATTTTAATTTATATTAATTCGTCTGGTAACTAGCTTTCAGAAGAAGCCAAAAAATGGGCGGAAAGACTATTGCGAGAAAATAGATGGGAATTTGCTCAAGGGAAGCCATATTCTCAAAATATTTATCAATACTTTGGAGAGATTTCTGCAGAAGATGTAGCTCAGAAAGCAGTCAATCATTGGTATGATGCCATCCGAAAGTATAACTGGAGCAACCCAGAAGCCTCCACTTTTAGTCAGTTGGTTTGGAAATCAACATCTCAAGTGGGCTTTGGTGTTGCGTCTTCGCAACCTTCCAAAAGTATAGTAGTGGCCAACTACTGGCCAAAAGGAAACATTTATCATGTAGGATCCACAAGTGATCGTGACAAATATTTTAAAGCGAACGTTTTACCCGAATATCCATGATAAATGTCTACAAAACTGTATATAGTTTTTACGATTTTGTGAATTATTTGGTTGCATGCATGTGCAATTTTACTAAAAGTAGACTACATTCCTCTTCAGTAAGTACAAATAAATACAGTGATGAAAAAAATGAAACGAATTATATTATTAAAATTATTTTAGTGCCCATGCGCATCAACATAAAATATCCACTTGAGTAGTGTCACGCAAACCAAAACTATAAGCTGAACCAAAAAATAATTGGGTAACAAATTCTTGAGATTCGTGGCCTCTCTCATTTCCAAGATTACTCACACAATTATTCATGTTCGAAATCGAAACGGACGTTCACAATAGTGAGTTTACTGGTTCGGTTAAATAATAATTTTTTTATGTTGTTAGTTGTTTGTAGCAATGTAACCAGAAAAAAACATCAAACGCCA
>Ga0210040_10002361_pt1 | contig 26735 bp, 28 predicted proteins | sample CryGeyCG12114_NA_FD_185462 | JGI IMG/M metagenome (GOLD analysis project Ga0210040, IMG submission 185462) | Groundwater microbial communities from aquifer - Crystal Geyser CG19_WC_8/21/14_NA (SPAdes) (version 2) | ecosystem: Environmental > Aquatic > Deep subsurface > Groundwater | place: USA... | reverse complement strand
GGCCCGCCTCGAGTTGATCCTGCCCGTCCGCGAGCTGCTGCGCCTGATCGGCCTGCTGCTGTTGCGCATCGAAAGGATCGAGGACGGAAGCGACTCCTTCGACATCCTCAGCGCTCGCGGCGAGATCGGAGATCGCCTGTCTCTGCTCGTCCGTGAATGCGGCACCATCGGTCGTTTGATAGACGACCGTGCCGGTCCCCCCGGCGGTGTCGGGCAATTCCTCGGCGAGCTCGTCGATCACCGCTCCCGACTCGGTCCCCGGGATGTCGAAGCTGTTGCTGAGGGTGCCGCTGAAGGCGAAGAACGCTCCGATGGACACTCCGAGGATGACGACCCAGGCCACGATCACCACCCACGCTCTGCGGGCAGCGAACGAACCGAGACGGAACAGAAGTGAAGCCACTGGATCTCCTTGAGGATGCAAGAACGTACGCAACGTCTCGTCTAGTCATAAGGCTATCGTGGAAAGGTGAACGAACACCGCACCGGACCCGTTCGGAGCGCCGCGGCGCGCGAAGCGATCCTGGCCGCGACGGCGCGCCTGTTCCAGCGGCATGGTTACGACCATCTGACGATCGAGGGCATCGCCAAGGAGGCCGGTGTCGGCAAACAGACGATCTACCGGTGGTGGCCGTCACGAGGCGCACTGATCGCCGACTGCCTCGTCGACGGCCGCCTGTTCTCGGTGAACTTCGTCGTCCCCGATACGGGAGACCTGCTTCGCGATGTCGAAGAGTGGCTGAACAGCATGCTCGCGATCGTCGACACCCCCGACGGGGCAGCGATCATGCGGTCGCTCGTCGCCGCAGCGGCCGACGACACCGGTGTCGGCAACCACTTGAGCGTCAGTCTCGGTGTTGACCGCGAACTGGCGGATCGGCTCGCCGTCGGGATCCGAGACGGTCAGCTGCCCGAAGGCACACCCGTCGAGGTGCTCGGGCAGGCCATCCTCGGGGCGATGATCATGCAGGCTCTCGGACGTAAGAACGAACAGACCATGCCGATGCAGAGCCTCGTGCGCTTCTTGCTTCGGCCGGTAGCTGGTTGAGGCGCCCCGACTGGGGCGGCGGTGGCTATTCCTTGTTCAGGGCGCCCGGTTTGTGCACCGCTTCGCCGCCGCTCTTCTCGCTCTTCACGAGGTACTGAGGGTCATCCGTCGATGCACGGACTTTGCGGCCGCCAGCCTCGGTGTCGGAGGTGATCTTCTTCTCGACCTCACCCTCCGCTTCACCACCATGCGACTTCCACGTGACATGGTCGCCCTTTTTGAAGTTCTCAGTCATGAATCGCACGCTACCGACCTGAGATCGGCGATCCGCGGCGCTTCGGCTGAACTGTCAGCGGCTTGGGAGAGGGGGATCAGGCCTGGGGGGCTCCGTCGGCCTGCTGAGCCTTCGCCGCGGTGTAGCGTTCGCGGACGTCGTCCATGTCGAGTGACTGCACCTGAGTGATCAGGTCCTCGAGCGCTGCGCCGGGAAGCGCACCGGGCTGACCGAAGATCGGGATGCCGTCGCGGTAGACGACCAGGGTCGGAATCGAGCGGATGCCGTATTCGGCCGCGAGCTCCTGCTGGTCTTCGGTATCGACCTTCGCGAAGGTGATTTCGGGGTTCTTCTCGCTCACCTCGTCGTAAATGGGAGCGAACTGCTTGCAGGGGCCGCACCAGTCGGCCCAGAAGTCGATGAGCACGATGCCGTCGGCGACGGTTTCGTCGTGCGTCTCTTTGGTCATTGTTGTCGTCGCCATGACAACTACAACACCACAAACGACCGTCGAATTCCTCCCCACAGCCGGGTGCCAGCACCGCCGCCCATTGAGCGCAGCGAAATGAAGGCCCTCATCGTGTCCGCCCCCTCAGCGACCGCGAGCAGAGGCGACGGCGGCCTCGATCTCCTGTTCCACCAGTTCGGCATGGATGGCTCCCCCGGCACGCACTCCAGCGGCGGCAGCGACCGCGACCGTCGCGCCCAGATCGCTCGTGTTTCCGATCGCCCAGACACCGGGAATCGTCGTGCGGCCTAGTGGGTCCGCCTCAATGAACGCACCGCCGAACGGATGCTCAGCGAACGAGCCGCCGAGCTGCTCGAAGATCTCCGCTCGCTGGACCGCCTTCGGGCCGACGACGAGCGCATCGAACGCCAATAGGGTGCCGTCCTCGAGTTCCACCCCGGTCAGGGCTCCCGACTCGTGCGTCACCCGCGTGATCGTCGCGTCGACGATCCGGATGTCCCGGGCCGTGAGCCGCTCCCGCGCTTCGGCGGGCAGCTCGTCCACGTCATGGAGAATGACCGTCACGTCCTCGCTCAGCTGGCGGAACAGCTGCGCCTGGTGGGGCGCGTTCGACCCTGTCGCAATGACGCCGATGCGTCGCCCCCGCACTTCCCAGCCGTGGCAGAACGGGCAGTGCAGCACACTCGTGCCCCAGAAGCGCTCAAGACCCTCGATGCCGGGTAGGTCGTCGCGCACCCCGACCGCGAGCAGCAGTCGACCGGCGACGACCTCCGAGCCGTCGTCGAGACCGATCACGAGGTCGTCGTCATGGCGCCGCGCGGAAACGGCGCGGCGCGACCTGATCTTCACGCCGAAGGACTCGGCTTCCCGCCTCCCCTGTGCAAGCAGTTCGATCGGATTCACCCCTTCCTGGCCGAGGAAGTTGTGCGCCGCGGGCGACACCGCATTCCGCGGCTCCCCCGCATCGATCACGAGAACTCTGCGCAACGATCGGCCGAGGATGACTGCGGCACTCAAACCTGCAGGCCCTCCGCCGACGATCACGACGTCGTAGCGGTTCAAATCGGACATCACATCTTCCTCTCGTCGGCCGCATTGAACGGCCCGCTCAACGCTAGGCGGCTCGTGCCACGCGCGCATAAGATCTTGCTTATGACGCAAGATGGATCTCTCGACGCCACCATCCGGCAACGGATTCGCGGTCTGCGGCTCTCACGAGGGATGTCGCTGGACGCGCTCGCCGCGCGCTGCTATCTCAGTCCGTCGACCCTCAGCCGCATCGAGACCGGCCAACGCAGAATCGCCCTCGATCAACTCGTCCCCATCGCCCGCGCGCTCGAGACCACGCTCGACCATCTCCTCGAACCACCGGGTGACGAAGATGTCGTCATCCGCCCGAGTCCCGAGCACACCCGCGGCCGGACGATCTGGCTGCTGTCACGCGAGAGCGCGAGCCGCGGCGTCATGGTCGCGAAGATGCGGATCACACCCGAGGGCAACGGCGACGGAGAGCTCAAGGTGCATCCGGGATACGAGTGGTTCACCGTGCTTTCCGGCACTGGGCTGCTGCGCCTCGGTGAACGGACGATGCTCGTGAAGCCCGGCGACGCAGCGGAGTTCTCGACCATGACCCCGCACGCGATCGAGGCCCACGACGGGCCTGTCGAGATGTTGACGATCTTCGACCGCGACGGTCAGATCGCGCACCTCCGAGACGCCACCCCCTCCTGAGCCGGCGGTCAGCTCCCGCGCACCGCCGCACGAATGTGCTCGACCGGCACTTTGGGGGTGCGGTCGGCGTAGAGCAGACCGTTCGTCTCCTGACCGGTATCGGTCAATTGGGTATAGCAGAACCCGGAGATCCCGCCGGCCCCATCCGCGGCTCGCAAGATAGCGGTCACACGATCGTCGAAATCCTCGGGATCCTGGGCGCTCGAATATCCCCACGTCCCGGCCTGGTCGGTCTGCAGGCTGACGCCGCCGAACTCGGTGAGCATGATCGGCCCGTCCTGCACCGCGCCGCCGATCGACATACGCCGTCCCACAGGGCCGTAACCGGTCATCATGGCGCGGACGCGACCCGGATCGGAGTACCGGTCGGCGAGAACGGCAGGATCGGCTTCATAGTCGTGTATCGACCAGATATCAGAGACCGTGTGCTCCCAGCCGTCGTTGGAGATCACCGGACGTGTGCCGTCGAGGGCGCGCGTGAGATCGGCGATCGAGCGACTGAACGCAGCCTGCCGGGGATCGCGTGCCAGGTGCGGCACGCCCCAGCTTTCGTTGAGCGGAACCCACGCGACGATCGACGGGTGCGACTGCGTGCGTTTCACGAGCGCACTCCACTCGGATACGAGGGCGCCGATAGCGCGGTGGTCGAACGCATAGGCGTTCGCCGTTTCAGCCCAGATCATGAGACCGAGCCGGTCCGCCCAGTACAGGAATCGCGGATCTTCCGCCTTCTGATGGACACGCGCTGCGTTGAAGCCCAGCTCGAGGATGAGCTCGACCTCGCGCCGCAGGGCCTCTGGCGTCGCCGCCAGGTGCGTTTCTGGCCAGTAGTTCTGTGCCAGCACGGCGCGCAGCTTCATCGGGCGGTCATTGAGGAGGAAGCGGTCCTGGAAGATGCCGACTTCGCGGAGCCCCAGATAGCTCCCGACCGCATCGATCGGCGTCGCGTCGCCGTTTTCGAGGACTACCTCGGCCCTCAACAGGTTCGGCCGTTCGGGCCTCCACAGCAGTTCCTCGTATTGCTGCCCGTGCCGCTGCGACGCAATGACGAGTCGGACGGTGCTCGTGCGTTCCCCGAGGGTTCGAACTCGTCCTTCGGCGAGGGTTTCACCATCGTGCGATAGCCGGACAGCCACCCACACGTCGGCTCCGACCGGGCCCGCGAGCTCGACGTCGACATCGACTCCTGCCGATGCGAGGTCGGCTCGCCATGAGAGATGTTCGATCGAGAGCGATGGCACGCATTCGAGCCACACCGGCTGCCAGATCCCGGTCGTCCGGTGATACCAGATGGCGTGCGGATGCTCCCGCCAGTCCTGTTTGCCCTTCAGAACCGATACATCGTCGGGGATATCGATTGCTCGCACGATGACGACGTTTTCTCGGCCCGGGTCGAGCACGCCGGTCAGGTCGGCGGTGAAGGGCGACTGCCCTCCTTCGTGTTGCGCGACGAGCTGGTCATTCACCCACACGGACGCCGAGTGGTCGACCGCACCGAAATGCAGCAGCACCCGATCGCGTTTCCCGCCGTATCCCGCGGCAGCGAGTTCGTCGGCCCCGAAGGTGCGCCGATACCAGACGCACGGCGTGAAGCTCGTGTCGTTGATTCCCGATGCAGGAGACTCGGGCGGAAACGGAACGTTGATCGTCCGATCGAACTCCATCGTCGCGATGGAACCGCTCATTCGGTCATCGCGCGCGAACTCCCACTCTCCGTCGAGCGAGCGCCATTCGGCGCGGACGAGCTGCGGGCGAGGGTAGACGCCGTCCTGGACAGTGGCGTCCGGGGTCGAGGGATAGGTCATGATGCTGGACCCTTCGCGCGTGTGCGTTCGCTTACCGGTCGGACGCTGACGCGGAACGAGGTTCCGGATGCCACTCGCGGATGAACTCGTGAACCGTCTTCTTCTCCAGGTCGAGTTGCACCCGTTCGAGGAGGAACTGGGGGTCGTCGACATCGGCTCTGGTTCGGATCACCTCGGCGCCGCCCTGCAGTCGGGTCACGACGAGGTCGTACGCGTACGCCGAAGACGAGTTGTCCGAGCCCGTGATCGCACTCAGCGTGACCTCCCACAGCGTCCGCAACAGGCCGACACTTCGGGGCTCGAGGTCGGCCTTCAAGTACTCCGCCGCGACTTCACTCAAGGCAGTCACTTCTTGCGGCGCTCGCGCACACGCATGTTGAGCACGATCGGGGTGCCCTGGAAGCCGTAGATCTCGCGGAGGCGTCGCTGGATGTAGCGCCGATATCCCGGATCGAGGAATCCGGTCGTGAACAGGACGAACGTGGGCGGCCTGGTGGAGGCCTGCGTGCCGAACAGAATTCGGGGCTGACGGCCACCACGCACCGGGTGAGGGTGAGCCGCGACCAGCTCGGCGAGGAACGCATTGAACTTGCCGGTGCCGATGCGCTTGTCCCAGTTCTCGAGCGCGAGCTCGAGCGCCGGAACGAGCTTCTCGAGGTGTCGCCCGGTGCGCGCCGAGATGTTGACCCGCGGCGCCCAGGCGACGTGGGCGAGGTCCTGTTCGATCTCGCGCTCCAGATAGCGGCGCCGCTCGTCGTCGAGCGTGTCCCACTTGTTGAACGCGAGCACGAGCGCCCGCCCCGACTCGAGTACCAGGTCGATGATGCGGACGTCCTGCTCGCTGATCGGCTCGCTGACGTCGATCAGGACGACAGCGACCTCTGCCTTCTCGAGCGCAGCCGTCGTGCGCAGCGAGGCATAGAAGTCGGCGCCCTGCGCCATGTGCACACGGCGGCGGATGCCGGCCGTGTCGACGAATCGCCACACCTTCCCGGCGAGCTCGATCTGCTCATCGACCGGGTCACGCGTGGTGCCGGCGAGCTCATTGACGACGACTCGCTCTTCGCCCGCGGCCTTGTTGAGCAGGCTCGACTTGCCGACGTTGGGACGTCCGAGCAGCGCGACCCGGCGCGGGCCGCCCACCTCGTCCTTCGCGACGGCCGAGACTTCGGGGAGCAGGTTCAGCGCGGCATCGAGCAGGTCGGCCACTCCCCTGCCGTGCAAAGCCGATACGGGGTGCGGTTCGCCGAGTCCCAACGACCAGAGTTCGGCGATGAGGGGTTCCTGCACGGCGTCATCGACCTTGTTCGCGACGAGCATGACGGGGCGCCCGCTCTGGCGCAGCATCCGCACGACCCGCTCATCGGTCGAGGTCGCGCCGACGATCGCGTCGACGACGAAGAGGACGGCGTCGGCGAGGTCGACCGCGACCTCCGCTTGAGCGGCGACCGACGCGTCGATCCCCTTGGCGTCGGGCTCCCACCCGCCCGTGTCGACGAGGGTGTAGAAACGCCCGTTCCACTCCGCACGGTAGGAGACGCGGTCGCGGGTGACGCCGGGCACGTCTTCGACGACTGCTTCGCGGCGGCCGAGGATGCGGTTGACGAGCGCCGACTTGCCGACGTTCGGGCGACCGACGATCGCGAGAACCGGGAGAGCCGGAAGATATCGGATCTCGTCGGGGTCATCGATGGAGAGGTCGATGATGTCGAGGTCTTCGTCCTCGAGCTCGTAGTCACCGAGCCCTGTCCGCAGAGTCGCTGCGCGCTGTTCGGCGGCGGCCTCATCGATGGCGGCGAGCCGATCCTCGAGATCGTCGTCGCCGTCGGGTGTGTATTCGCGGTCCAGGTCAGCCATGATCTACCCAGTGTGCCCTACCCAGGGCGGGTCCGATCAGCCGAAGGCCACGGTTCAGCTCGAAGCGTCGACTCTCCTGGCCTGTTCGGGATGCCGTCGCATGAGCGCCTCGGCCAGGGCGGCCAGGTCGACGAGCGTCGCGGTCTCGTCGTCCGTGAAGCGGCGCGGCTCGAAATCGAGGATGCTGAGGGTGCCGTAGTTGTGGCCGTCGGCACTCGTCAGAGGCACGCCGACATATGACTGCAACCCGAACGCACCGAGAACGAGGGAGTTGTTCTTCGACCGAGGATCGGTGCGAGCGTTCTGCACGATCCACGGTTCGTCACCGAGCACCGCAGATGCACACAGTCCCGGCTCACGGCCGATCTGGTCGAGGCCGACGCCGTACTTCGACTTGATCCAGATGCGGTCCGAGTCGACGATCGACACCATGGCGACGGGCGCGCGCAATACGCGTGCGGCGAGAGCGGTGATTCGATCGAGATCATCGTTCGCAGTGGAGTCGGACAGGTCGAGGCGCTGAACCGCGGCCATCCGCGACGCCTCGTCGAACGGGATGACCGACGGGTCGACGTGGCGCCGGCGGCGACCGATGTTCGAGATCACGAGGTCGCGCAGGATGAGCATCGTCTCGGACGCCGTCGGACGAGCTTTCGGGTCGCGTGCCGTCATGGCCGTGAGCAGAGCGGACCATTCGGGATCGAGGTCCCCGGGGATCACCGGGTCGCGCATGAGTCGCGCGAGAGCCGAATGCACCACGTCGCCTGGAAACTCGACCGTACGCGTGAAGCATTCGAGCAGAACCAGGCCCAACGAGTAGATGTCGCTCGCGGGGCCGACGATCTCGAGATTGGCTTGCTCAGGGCTGAGGTAGGCCGCTGTCCCGGTCGTCTTCCCGTCGTCGGGGATGTTGAGGTCAGCGGGAAGCGCGATTCCGAAGTCGGTCAGCTTCGCGCGGATGCGCATCCCGCCGCCACGGTAATCCGGAAGCAAGACGTTCGCGGGTTTGATGTCGCGGTGGACCACGCGGTGATGGTGCAAGTACTCGAGCGCTTCGGCGAGGTCATAGCCGATGAACGCGATCTCTCGGGGAGTGAGGGGCTCTGACGCGAGCCGCTCCTTGAGATCGCTGCCTTCGACCAGTTCCATCACGAGGAAGATCCGGTCGCCGTGGCGCGGATCCTGATCGACACCCGCGTCGAGAAGCGTCACCAGCCCGTGGTGACCCATTTTCGCGGTGATGCGCGCTTCACGCTCTTGCGACTCCACCGTCTCGGGGGTGGTCGCGGCAGCCGTGAAGACTTTGATGGCGACTTCGCGGTCGAGAGGTTCGTCGTAGGCACGCCATACCGTCGCCATTCCTCCGGCGCCGATTCGTTCGATGAGACGGTATCGACCGTTCATCATGCCGTCTATGGCGAAGGCCTTAGGCACGCTCATATCCCCTCATCGGGCCAAGCCTAAGGCCCCGAGTTGTGCGCGATACGGTCGCCGTCGATTCCGGCGGCTAGTGAATAACCGTCACTTCTGGGCGAGGCGGACGAGGGAGATGAGCTCGGCGACGGTCTCATCGAAATCGAGGTGAGTCGAGTCGAGTGTCGTCACACCGTCGGCCGCGGTCATGAAGTCGACCACCTGGAGGTCCTTCCGATCGCGTTCGGAGACCAGACGCGCGACGTCCTCAGCCGACACCCCGGACAGCTCTCCCGCGCGGCGAGCAGTTCGGACCGCTTCGTCGGCGGTCAGAAGCACTCGGACCGACGCGTCAGGCGCGACGACCGTCGTGATGTCCCGCCCTTCGGCGATGACGCCGGGTTCGCCCGGAGCGTCGAGAAGGTCCCGGAACCGGTCGTTCAGTCTCGACCGAATCTCGGCGATCCGCGCGACTGCGCTGACTGCGGCGCCGACCCGGGGTTCTCGGATCGCGGCCGTCACGTCGGCGTCGGCGACCGCGACCGTCGTGTGCTGCGGGTCGGTGGACAGCAGCAGGTCGAAATCGTCGAGCAAGGCAGTGACGGCTGCGGCGTCGCTGAGGTCGACTCCGCGGTCGAGGGCGAGCCAGGTGAGGGCACGGTAGGCCGCTCCCGTGTCGAGGAACCCGAAACCGAGCGCTGTGGCCGCGGCCCTGCTCACACTCGACTTGCCGCTTCCGGCCGGGCCGTCGACCGCCACTACGACTCGCGTCCAATGACGCGTCGGCGCGTTCCCGGTCATCCTGCGATCCTCCATCCGCGTTCGGTCAATCCGGCCTCGAGCCTCGCCAGGGCTTCGGGGAGAACCGAGACTTCGACGATCCCGATGGGAGCTCCGGGCGAATGCTCGAGCCGGAGATCTTCGAGGTTGACGCCGAGCTCGCCGACCTCGGTGAGCAAACGAGCGAGCTCTCCGGGACTGTCATCGATCAGGATCACCAGCTGGCTGTATCGGGCGTCTACGCCGTGCTTGCCGGGCAGACGCGCGACACCGGCGTTGCCCGCGGCGAGAGCGTCGACGATCGCGCGGCGCGCACCTTCTTCCGCGTCCGAGTCGAGACGTTCGAGAGCGTCGATGACGCCGTCGAGGTCGGCGCGGAGAGCGGCGAGGATGGTCGCGACCGGCGCGGCATTCGCCGCAAGGATCTGCAGCCAGAGCTGCGGATCGCTCGACGCGACCCGCGTCACGTCGCGGACGCCTTGGCCCGCGAGTCCGAGCGCGCCGCCATCGCCGCCCACCAGCCGGGCCGCGAGCAGGGACGACACGACCTGGGGTACGTGCGAGATCAATGCGACGCTGCGGTCGTGCTCGTCGACTGTCATCTCGACGGGGACGGCACCGAGGTCGAGGATCATGTCTTCGATCGCCGCAGCCCGCCGGTAGCTGATCGCCGGATGACCGGCGAGGACCCATGGCCGGCCGAGGAACAGGTCGACGCGCGCGGCCGCGGGTCCACCGACCTCACGCCCCGCCATCGGGTGGGTGCCGAGATACCGGGACAGGTCGGCACCGAGGCGTTCGAGTTCTTCGAGCGGCTGCTGTTTGACGCTCGCCACATCGGTGACGAGCGCATCGGGATAGGCGGCGAGCTCAGCAGCAACCACCGATGCGGTCACATCGGGCGGAACGCACACGACGATGAGGCCGGGAGCGTCGTCGTCACGGGGTGCGCGTCCCGCTCCGTAATCGATGGCGAGCCTGCGATTCGAGGGCGAGATGTCGTCGACGACGACATCGACTCCACGGGCTGTGAGGCCGAGTCCGATACTCGCGCCGAGCAGCCCGGAGCCGACGATGCGCACGTTCTCGCCGAGTCGACGGTCGCTCATGCGTCGTCTCCCGCCGGCTCCTCATCAGGCATCTCACTGGTTGAGCGGAAGAGCGTCAACAGCCGGCCGACCTCGGCCTTGGTGAGCTCGCGGGACTCGCCAACGGGAAGCGTTCCGAGTTGCAGAGGACCGAAACTGCGCCGGACCAGTTCGAGAACCGGGTGTTCAACCGCGTCGAGCATCCGGCGCACGATCCGGTTTCTCCCGGAGTGCAGAGTGATCTCGACGAGACTGTTGCCGCCGCTCGCCTTCGACTCGGGAAGCAGCCGTGCCTTATCAGCCGCGATGGGGCCATCTTCGAGGTCGATACCCGCGGTGAGACGCGCGATGGTCTTCGGCATCACCCGCCCGCGCACGAGTGCGATGTAGGTCTTCTGCACCCCGAACGACGGGTGCGCCAGCTTGTGCGCAAGGTCTCCGTCGTTGGTGAGCAGAAGCAGACCTGACGTTTCGGAGTCGAGCCGGCCGACGTTGAAGAGGCGTTCCTCGGAGGTGTCGGTCCAGCGGCGAAGGTCGGGACGCCCCTGCTCGTCCTTCAGTGAACTGACAACCCCGGTCGGCTTGTTGAGCAGCACATAACGCTTCGAGACGTCGAGCTGGATCGCGACCCCGTCCACCGAGACGAGATCGTTCTCGGGGTCGATCCTCGTTCCGAGCTCGTCACGGACTTCGCCGTTCACGGTGACTCGCCCTGCCCCGATCATCTCTTCCGAGACGCGGCGGGAAGCGACCCCTGCGGCGGCGAGTACCTTCTGCAGGCGCACCCCGGTCGGTGCGTCGTCGAGTGGGTCATCGGACATCGGTTGGTCCCTCCGAGAGAGTGTCGGGGTCGGCGAGCAGCGGAGAGATCGGAGGCAACTCGTCGAGCGAGTTGATGCCGAGCTGCACGAGAGTCAAGTCGGTGGTGCCGTAGTGGATGGCACCGGTCTCGGAGTCGGTGTAGAGCTCCGAGATGAGTCCACGGGCGACCAGGGTCCGCACCACGCCATCGACGTTGACGGCGCGGATGGACGCGATCTGTCCGCGACTGATCGGCTGTTTGTATGCGACGACCGCGAGCGTTTCCAGCGCCGCCTGCGAAAGCTTCGACGGGTTCTGAGTGATCACGAAGTCGCGTACGACCGAGTCGAACTCGGGCCGCGAATAGATACGCCAGCCGCCGCCGACCTCACGCAGCTCGAACCCGCGACGAACTCCACCGCCGACTCCGTCGTAGTCGTCGACGAGACGTTGCACGGACTGCCGGATGGCGGCGACAGGGCGGTCGAGAGCCGCGGCGAGAGCGACGAGCGCTTGCGGCTCATCGGCGACCATGAGGATGGCTTCGACGGCTCGGTCCAGAGGCAGCGCGGCGGCGGGGCTTCCTCCGTCGAACGGCACGTCTTCGACGGGAGCGGGCGTTCCCAGCCCGAGAAGCATCGCGACGGGCTCACGGGTGTGGTCAGTCGTCATAGTCGGCCCCCAAGTTGGCGAGACGGTCATCGCTCCAGTCGACGGCAGTCCAGCGCAGAGTCAGATCGCCGAGAGGTTCGAGTTGCTCGAAACTGAGGAAGTCGCCGCGGTAGAGCTCGAGGATGGCGAGGAATCGAGCGACGATCACACTCGTGCTCGGGGCGCCCGCGATGAGTTGGCGGAAGCTCATCGGCTGGCCACCGTGCAGCATCGCGACGACAGTCGCGGCCTGCTCGCGAATGCTCACTTTCGGGGCGTGCAGGTGAGCGAGCCCGACACTCGGGATCTCGCGCGGCGTCAACGCGAGCATCGCGAGGCCTGCGAATTCGGCGAGACCCGTGGTCCAGACGAGGTCGGGCGTCTGCTTGCGGAACCGCTCATCGAGTTTCACCGCCCGGAAGCGCCTGCCGCTCTCCCGATCGAGCTGCTCCCCCAGCCAGCGGGCCGCTTCCTTGAACGCCCGGTATTGCAGTAGACGCGCGAAGAGCAGGTCGCGCGCTTCGAGCAGCGCCACGTCTTCGGCGTCGACCAGCTCTCCCTGTGGGAGCAACCCTGCGATCTTCAAGTCGAGGAGGGTCGCGGCGACGACGAGGAATTCGCTCGCGGCGTCGAGCTCCTCTTCCGTGTCGAGACCGCGCAGGTAGGCGAGGAATTCGTCGGTGATCCGCGACAGCGCGATCTCGGTGATGTCGAGCTCGTGCTTACCGATGAGGGTGAGCAAGAGATCGAAAGGGCCGTCGAAGTTGCCCACGCGGACAGAGAATGCGCCCGTCTTCGTCTCTACTGCGTCCGGCGCGTCCAGGGCAGGAGCCGGCGACACCGCGTCAGGCGACAGCGCCACGCGCGACGAGCTCGCAAGCGACCTGACGGTACGCCTTCGCCGCGGGATGCTCGGGCGCGAACTGGATGATCGGGACCCCGGCGACCGAAGCGTCCGGAAATTTGATGGTGCGCCCGATGACCGTTTCGAGCACCCGAGTGTCGAACGCCTCGACGACCCGATCGAGCACTTCGCGTCCGTGCAGGGTGCGCGAGTCGAACATCGTGGCGAGGATCCCGTCGAGCTGAAGCGCAGGGTTCAACCGGTCCTGCACCTTCTCGATGGTCTCGACGAGCAGCGCTACTCCACGGAGAGCGAAGAACTCGCATTCGAGCGGGATGAGCACACCGTGGCTCGCCGAGAGCGCGTTGACCGTCAGCAGTCCGAGTGAGGGCTGGCAGTCGATGAGGATGACGTCATAGTCCTCGCTGACCCGGCGGAGCACGCGGGCGAGGATCTGCTCGCGGGCGACCTCGTTGACGAGGTGCACCTCAGCCGCCGAGAGATCGATGTTCGCGGGAATGACATCGAGGCCTTCGATGCTGGTGTGCTGGATCGTGTCCTTCGGGTCGCGGACGGATCCCATCAGCAGGTCGTAGATCGTCGGCACGTCGTGCGTCTCGACTCCGAGTCCCGCGGAGAGCGCACCCTGCGGGTCGAAGTCGACCGCGAGGACCCTTCGGCCGTACTCGGCCAGCGCCGCACCCAGGTTGATGGCGGTCGTCGTCTTGCCGACTCCGCCCTTCTGATTGCAGAGCGAGATGATGCGGGCGGGCCCGTGGCTCGGCAATTGCGGAGGTGCGGCGAATTCGCGCTTCTGGCGCCCCGTCGGCCCGAGAACCGGGGTGCCCGCGTCTACAACTGTTTCTTGACTGTGCGTCATCCCGACGTCCTTTTGAACTCCGCGACCGATCCGGTCCATCCCCTGCACCCAAGTGTAAGCGGACGTCAGCGGGCGCGCGGGTGGCTCGCCGCGTACACATCGCGGAGGGTGTCGATGGTGACGAGTGTATAGATCTGCGTCGTCGCCACCGACGCATGTCCGAGCAGCTCCTGAACGACGCGCACATCGGCTCCACCCGCCAGGAGATGGGTGGCGAACGAGTGCCGGAACGTGTGCGGCGACAGTGCGACATCGAGCTTCGCGCGCTCCCCCGCCGCTCTGATCGCGAGCCACGCGCTCTGCCTCGACATCCGCCCGCCTCGCGGCCCGAGGAACAGGGCAGGGCTCGAGTGACCGACCGCGGCCCAGCCGGGGCGTACGCGGACGAGGTATTCGCTGACCGCGGTGAGCGCCACGCTCCCGATCGGGACGACCCGATGCTTACCGCCCTTGCCGACGAGTCGCACGCTGCGCTCCTCACCGAGGTCGTCGACATCGAGAGCCACCGCTTCGCTGATTCGGGCACCGGTGGCATAGAGCAGTTCGAGCAGCGCACGGTCACGCATCCGTACGGGGTCCTCCCCCAGTGCCGCATCGAGGATCGAGGTCATCTGCTCGATACTGAGCGCCTTCGGTAGTCGCATCGCAAGCTTCGGCGGCGGCACGTCGCTCGCCGGATTCGCGTCGGTGACACGGTCGTCGACGAGGAACCGGTGCAGACTCCGCACCGTCGAAAGCATGCGGCCGACGCTCGATGCCGACTTCGCCTCCGCGGACAGCATCCGTGAGAAGGCGGAGATATCGGCGGACGAGACCGCGGCGATATCGTCGATCCGGGACGCCTTCAGGTAGTCGCGATAACGGTCGAGATCTCGCCGGTAGGCAGCGACGGTGTTGGCGGCGAGGCCCCGCTCGACCGCGACGTGTCGCAGGTAGCTCGCGGCGGCCGCGTCGGGGGTCATCTCAGCGCGAGCCGCTCACCAGTCGCCGTCGCCGAGCTTCGGGTGCCGGGGCCACGGGGCGTCGGCTTCTCCGAGGCTTCGCCACCCCTCGTTGCGCGACGCGAGCGCGCTCAGCACGCCTACCACGGTCGACGGGTTCTGGATGCGTCGACCCAGAACGGCGGCGACGGCATCGTCGAGACTCACCCAGCGCGTCTCGATATCAGCCTCCTCGTCGAAGCGATCGAACGCCGGCACCTCGCTGAGCTCCCGCGCGAGATAGACGCGGATGCACTCGTTGCTCCCGCCGGGTGACGTCCAGTACTCGGCCAGCAGGTCCCACCGAGCCGCCTCGAGGTCGGCTTCTTCGGCGAGCTCGCGTTGCGCGGCCGCGAGCGGCGCCTCCCCCTTCTCGTCGAGCAGCCCCGCCGGGATCTCCCATGCCCGCGCCCGGACAGGATGGCGGTATTGCTTGATCAGCAGAACCTCGTCGCGCTCGTTGAGCGCCAGCACCGCGACGGCACCGGTGTGGTCGACGTACTCGCGGGTGAATTCGGTGGAGTCGTTGTATGCCACCGTCTCGCTGACGACATCCCAGACCGCGCCGTGATGGATCAGTTCGTGACGCACGACTTCGGATGCGGCTCGTTCATCACGCAGCGAGCCCGTCTCTGGCGAACTCATGCTGCCTCGGAGGTATCGCCATCGGCGTTGTCGGGAACCTCGTCGAAGAGACGACTCGCAGCCTGGCGCTCGAGCGCGGCCCCGATGAGCCCGCGGAACAGCGGATGTGCGCGACTGGGTCGCGACCGCAGTTCGGGGTGCGCCTGCGTGCCGACGTAGTAGGGGTGCACATCGCGCGGCAGCTCGACGAACTCGACCAGCTTGCCGCCGAGTGTCGTACCGGAGAACTGCAGACCCGACTCGGCGATCTGGTCGCGATACGCGTTGTTGACCTCGTAGCGGTGCCTGTGCCGTTCGACCGCCTCGGCGCTGCCGTAGGTTTCCGCGATGATGCTGCCCTCGGCGAGAGCCGCGGTGTAGAGACCCAGTCGCATGGTTCCGCCGAGGTCGCCTCCGGCGATGATGTCCACCTGTTCGGCCATCGTCGCGATGACGGGGAACTCGGTGTCCGGATCGAACTCGCTGGAGGACGCTCCGGGGAGACCTGTCACGTTCCGTGCGTATTCGATGACCATGCACTGCAGACCGAGGCAGAGCCCGAGTACCGGAATGCCCTGCTCGCGGGCGAAACGCAGCGCCCCGAGCTTGCCTTCGATGCCGCGAACTCCGAACCCTCCAGGCACGCAGACGCCGTCGACGTCACCGAGGTTCCGCGCAGCCCCCTCGGGTGTCTGGCACTCGTCGCTCGGTACCCAGCGCAGCTTGACCCGAGCGTTCTGCGCGAAACCGCCCGCACGGAGGGCTTCACTGACCGAGAGGTAGGCGTCGGGAAGGTCGACGTACTTGCCGACCAGCGCGATCGTCACCTCGTACTTGGGGTCGTGAACGGTACGCAGCAGCGAATCCCAGCTCGCCCAGTCGACCTCCCCTGCGACGAGGCCGAGAGCGTCGACGATGTAGGAGTCGAGACCTTGATCGTGGACGATCCGCGGGATGTCGTAGATGCTCGGGGCGTCGGGGCAGTTGATGACGGCGTCTTCATCGACGTCGCACATGAGCGCGATCTTGCGGTTCACTCCGTCGCTGACCGGACGGTCGCTGCGCAGCACGAGAGCGTCCGGCTGGATACCGATCGAGCGCAGCGCCGCCACCGAGTGCTGAGTCGGCTTGGTCTTCTGCTCACCCGACGGCCCGATGTAGGGCACGAGCGAGACGTGTACGAAGAAGACGTTCTTGCGCCCCAGTTCGTGACGGACCTGGCGGGCCGCCTCGATGAAGGGCTGCGATTCGATGTCGCCGACGGTCCCACCGATCTCGGTGATGATGACGTCGGGTAGCGATCCGTCGGCGAGCGGCAGATCGGCCTGGAGGCGCATGCGGCGTTTGATCTCGTCGGTGATGTGCGGGATGACCTGCACGGTGTCGCCGAGGTACTCCCCGCGGCGCTCCTTCGCGATGACGGTCGAGTAGATCTGCCCCGTCGTGACGTTCGCGGCGGCGTCGAGGTTGATGTCGAGGAACCGCTCGTAGTGGCCGATGTCGAGGTCCGTCTCGGCTCCGTCGTCGGTGACGAAGACTTCACCGTGCTGGAACGGGTTCATCGTTCCAGGATCCACGTTGAGATAGGGGTCGAGCTTCTGCATGACGACGCGCAAGCCCCGCCTCGTGAGAATGTTGCCGAGGCTCGCAGCGGTGAGTCCCTTACCGAGAGAGGAGACAACACCGCCGGTCACGAAGATGTGCTTCGCGATCCCGCCGGCCCGAGCGTCGTTTCCTCCGCCGTTACCGTTCAGACCACTGTCGTTCAGAATTTGAGCGTCCGCCACGGGGTTCCATCCTACGTCACAGCACGCGGGGTCAGCGCTGTTCGGCCGCCATCTCGAGGAGCTCGCTCGCGTGCGCGAGGCCGGTGTCCGAGTCGGGCAGCCCCGAGAGCAGTCTGGCCATCTCCGCCACCCGGTCATCGCCGTCGAGTCGGCGAACGCTCGACTCGGTGACCGCGCCTGAGCGATCCTTCTCAACCCGGAGATGATTGGTTGCGAACGCGGCGACCTGCGCGAGGTGGGTGACCACGATGACCTGCGCGGTTTCCGCGAGTTTCGCGAGCCTCCGCCCGATCTCGATCGCTGCGGCACCGCCGACCCCGGCGTCCACCTCGTCGAAGACGAACGTCGGCACGGAGCCGCCCGCGGCGAGCACCACCTCGATCGCGAGCATGATGCGTGAGAGCTCGCCGCCCGAAGCGCCGCGTCCCAGCGGACGCGGCTCTCCCCCGGGATGCGGTTGCAGTAGAAGTTGCACCGCGTCGCGTCCGTGGGCGGTGAAGTCTTCGCGTCCTCGCACATCGACGAGGAGCTGCGCATCGGGCATGGCGAGCGCGGACAGCTCGGCGCTGACCGCGGTGGCAAGCCGGCCTCCTGCGGCATTGCGGATCGCGCTGATCTCGTCCGCGAGTTCAGCGACGACGACAGCGTCGGCGGCGACATCGTGTTCGAGCGTCTCGATACGGTCGGAGTCGGTGTCGAGCTCGAGCAGTCGGCCGCTGCCCTCGTCGAGGAATCGCAAGGTGTCGTCGAGCGTCGGCCCGTACTTGCGCGTCAGCAGGGTCAATTCGGCGAGCCGCTCCTGAACCGTTTCGAGCTCCCGCGCGGAGTCGAGGTCGAATCCGGCCGCGTAGCCGGCCAGTCCTGTCGCGGCGTCGACGGCCGCATAACTGAGCGCATCGACCTGCTCCGCGAGAGCTGCGAGCTCGGGGTCGAGCGACGCCGCCCGATCGAGCGCCCGGCGAGCCTCGCCGAGAAGTCCCACGACATCCTGGGAGGCTTCGAGCGCCTCGCTCGAGAGCAGTTCGTGCGCCGTGGTCGCAGCGAGCCTCAGCTCTTCGCCGTTGTTCAGTCGCGCGGCACGCTGCTGGAGGTCTTCGACCTCACCGGGTTGCGGCGCGAGGACCTCGATCTCCGCCAGCTGGTCACGCAACTCGTCGGCTTCCGCCGCGCGTTGCGCACGTGCCGCGATGAGGCGGTCGAGTTCGTCCCGCCCTTCCACCCAGCGACGGTGAGCGCTTTGATACCGGGTCATCACTTCGTCGAGCTCGGCACCCGCGAATCGGTCGAGCGCCTCTCGCTGAGCCGATGCCGAACGCAGCCGGATCTGGTCGGATTGCCCGTGCACGACGACCAGGTGTTCGGCCAGTTCCGCAAGCAGCGCCGCGGGCGCGGAACGCCCTCCGACGGAGACGCGAGAACGTCCTTCGACAGCGATCGAACGTGAGACGAGGAGTTCCGCGGAACCGCCGCCGGCGTCATCGAGTTCGCCTCCTGCCTCTCGCACCCTCTCTGCAACCGCTCCCCCGTCGGGGACGAGCCATCGCGCCTCCACGCTGGCACGGTCGGCGCCCGCGCGCACGACGCCGGAATCCGATCGTCCGCCGAGCAGTAGCCCCACGGCGGTCACGACCATCGTCTTGCCCGCGCCCGTCTCTCCCGTGAGTGCGGTGAAGCCCGGACCGAGCGGCAGCGTCGCCTCGCCGATGACACCGAGCCCGCGGATGCCGATCTCTTCGATCATTCGGGACCCCGCCAGCCATGCACAGGCAGATCGAACTTGCGCACTAGCCGGTCGGTGAACACGCCGCGCTGCAGTCGAGCGAGCCGGACGGGAGTGTCCGATCTCGACACCTCGACGCGCGAGCCGGGCTGCAGCTCGTGGGTGCGGCGACCATCGCAGAAGAGCACTCCGGTTCCGTTGGTGCGGCGCTGAACCTCGATCGCGAGCATCGAGGTCGGTGCGACGACGAGTGGGCGCGCGAACAGCGCATGGGCTGCGAGGGGCACGAAGACCATCGCATCGATGTTGGGCCACACGATGGGGCCGCCGGCCGAGAAAGAGTAAGCGGTTGAACCGGTGGGAGTGGCGATCACAGCCCCGTCGCAGCCGAAGGTCGACAGCGGCCGACCCGCCACCTCGATCACGAGCTCGAGCATGCGCTCACGGCTCGCCTTCTCGACGGTCGCCTCGTTGAGCGCCCAACTCGTGTAGGTGACGACCCCGTCGACGGTCACGGTGACGTCGATGGTCATCCGCTCTTCGACGGAGTAGTCGCGCTCGAGCGCCCGACGCAGGGTTTCGCCCAGGTCGTCACGGTCCGCTTCGGCGAGGAAGCCGATATGTCCGAGGTTGACGCCGAGCAGCGGAACGGAAGTGCCTCGTACGATCTCCGCTGCACGGAGGATGGTGCCGTCACCGCCCAACACGATGACCAGCTCGATCTCTTCAGCAGTCACCTCGCCGAACGGGGTCAGGCCTTCGAGATCGGGCTGGTACTGCTGGAGGTCGGCCAGCTCGCTCTCGACGAGCACCGGGGTCACCCCCGCGGCACGGAGTCTGGCTATCACCTCGCACGCGGCGTCCAGCGACTCGCGCCGCCCAGTGTGCGAGACGATGAGCATGTGCCGCGCCGAACCGGCCATGGTTACGCTCCTGCGATCGAGGGGATGCGTCCTTCCCAAAGGGAGGGACTGCCCCATTCTGACTGATCGTTCGATTCTGACGCTGGGACGTCACGCGCCGCGCGCAGATGAACGAGGTACTCGCGGTTTCCGGCGCTACCCGTGATCGGGGAGGACATGAGATCGGCGGTTCCGAGACCGGCATCCCAAGCCGCCCAGAGCACGTCGACGATGGCGTCGGCCCGAAGGCCCGCGTCACGGACGATGCCCTCGCGGATCCCGGTACGGCCGACCTCGAACTGCGGCTTGATGAGGAGCACGTAGTCGGCGGCGGGGGTTGCGCACGAGATGAGCGGTCCGAACACGAGCCGAAGTGAGATGAAGGACAGATCGGCGACCACGAGACTCGGGCGTTCGGCACTCCCCGAGAGTCCCGCGAGCCGGCCCGCGTCCAGTTCGCGGACGTTCACGCCCTCGAAGGAAGCCACTCTCTCATCGAGAGCGACTTCTCCTGCCAACTGACCGTGTCCGACGTCGATTGCAAGAACCTTCCGAGCCCCGCGGGACAGCAGGACCTGGGTGAAGCCCCCGGTCGAAGCGCCCGCGTCGAGGGCGAGTCTTCCGGCAGGATCGATGCCGAACCGGTCGAAGGCGGCGATCAGCTTGTGGGCGCCTCGACTGACCCAGCCATCGGACGCGGTTACAGCGAGCTCGGCGTGCTCGGGGACGCGGGTTGACGCCTTCACCACCGGGCGGCCGTCGAGCGTCACCAGACCGTCGGCGATCAGTCGAGCGGCAAGAGTCCGCGACCGTGCGAGCCCGCGTTCCACAAGGGCGCTGTCGAGGCGAGCGCCGTCACTGCCTGCCATCGGCCTCGAGCTCGGTTCGAAGATCGTCGAGCACTCGCCCGTACGCCTCGGCGCGATCGGCCAACGCGAGCGCTTCGATGCCGACGAGCGCACCGCCGCCCTCGCGGCTCGGTTCGCGATTGTCTTCCATGACCGACAACGGTACCGCCGCCCCAAGACATCCGGTCGGCGTCGCGAGCGTGGCGGCAGACCATGACGTTGCGACAACGCCATCCATTTAGGTTAGCCTTACCTCTGCCCGGACCAAAAGAAAGAGACCGCCCAGTGAAGATCAGACGATCCCTCCTTCCCACGCTCGCGCTCGGCGCGGCCGCAGCCACGGTGCTCGCCGGCTGCGCATCCGGCAGCGATACCGAAACGGCGACGGACGCCGGAGACTCCGCCTCCTCCGCCGGGTTCCCGATCGAGATCGACAACGCTTTCGGCACCACGGTCATCGAGTCGCAGCCCGAGAACGTCGCAGCGATCGCATGGGGCAACCAGGATGTGGCGCTCGCGCTCGGTGTGGCACCGGTGGGCATGCCCTTCATCACCTACGCCGACGACAACGGCGACGGCATTCTGCCGTGGGTTCAGGATGCGCTCGACGAGCTCGGCGCCGAAACTCCCGTGCTCTACGACGAGGTCGACGGGGTCAACTTCGAGCAGGTGGCTGACACCGCGCCCGATGTGATTCTTGCCGCGAATTCCGGCGTCACCGAGGAGGATTACGAGACCCTCACCGAGATCGCGCCGACGGTCTCCTACCCGGGCTCGCCGTGGATCATCTCGTGGCGCGACTCCACGACGACGAACGGCGCCGCTCTCGGCCTGGAGGACGAGGCCGACGACCTCATCGCCGAGACCGAATCGGTGATCGAAGATGCGATCACAGCGAACCCCGAGCTCGAGGGCAAGAGCTTCGCCTACATCTATCTCGACCCGAGTGACACGAGCGCCGCGGCGGTCTACCTTCCCGGCGACACGCGCATCGAGTTCGTGAAGGAACTCGGCCTGGTGGCCTCGGACGGCGTCACCGAGTTGGCCGAGCAGAACGAGGGTCAGTTCTATGCGAGCCTCACCTCCGAGAACCTCGACATGCTGGCCGACGCGGACATCATCGTGAATTACGGTTCGGCGGACACGCTCGCAGCGATGCAGGCCGACCCGCTGATCGGCTCCCTGCCGGCGGTCCAGCGCGGTTCGGTCGTCATCATCGACAACGCCGACCCGCTCGCGGCTGCGTTCACGACGCCCACCGTGCTGTCCATCCCGTGGGGCATCGACGAATACATGAGCCTCCTCTCGGACGCCGCTTCGAAGGTTCAGTGACTCTTTCCACCGCGGAGAGGACGCCGGTCGGGCCCAGCGGGGTTCGGCCGGCGTCTCGTCGTCGTCGACTCGTCGCCGGTCTGGTGCTCGGCCTCCTGGTCCTGGTCGCCGGCTCCGCTCTTTCGCTCATCTTCGGCTCACGGGTGGTGTCCTGGGACGAGATCATCGGCGGGATCACTGCCCCCGATCCCGCGAGTTTCGCCGAGCAGGCGGTCGCCACCCGGATTCCCCGCACCGTCCTGGCGCTTGTCGTCGGAGCGGCGCTCGGCATCTCGGGTGCCCTCATGCAGGGCATCACCCGAAATCCGCTCGCGGATCCAGGCCTCCTCGGTGTGAACCTCGGCGCCGCGCTCGCGGTCGTCCTCGGCATCACCCTGTTCTCGATCTCCACGAGTGGCCAATACGTATGGTTCGCCCTCGCGGGCGCAACCGCGGCCGCGCTCATCGTCTACGCCGTCGGCTCGATCGGTCGGGGTGGCGCTACTCCCCTGCGGCTCGCTATCGCGGGCGCTGCGACATCGGCTGCGCTGTCCTCGCTGGTGTCGGCGGTTCTCCTCCTCCGCACCGACGTGTTCGACACCTTCCGGTTCTGGCAGGTCGGCGGAGTGGGGGGCGCAAGCTTCGCTCAGATGACGCCCGTAGTCCCCTTTCTCGTCGTGGGCCTGATTCTCGCGGTGATCGCCATCCCCGGACTCGACGTTCTCGCTCTCGGCGACGAAGTCGCCCGAGGTCTCGGCGGCTCCGTCGGCCGCTCACGGCTCATCGCGGGGGCGGCTGCGGTCCTGCTCGCGGCCGCATCGACTGCGATCGCGGGCCCGATCGCATTCGTCGGCCTCGTCGTGCCGCACGCGGCCCGTCTTTTCACCGGTCCCGGTCACCGCTGGCTGCTTCCCTACTCGGCCGTCTTCGGATCGGCGCTCCTCCTCGTCGCCGACGTCATCGGCCGCGTCATCAGCCGTCCTGCCGATATCCCGGTCGGCATCATGTCCGCGATCATCGGGGCGCCCTTCTTCATCTGGCTCATTCGTCGCTCGAAGGTGCGGGAGCTGTGACCGCGGCCCGCGCCGCGCGCCGAGCACGTCTTCGTCGTCATCGATCCGTTCTCGTCGTCCTCGTTCTCGTCGTCGTCGCACTGCTCGCCGTGACGCTCAGCATCGGCGAACGCATCTACGGGCCGTCCGAGATCATCCGCGTGATTCTCGGGCAGGACGTTCCCGGTGCGTCTTTCACCGTCGGCCGGCTCCGGCTTCCCCGCGCGATCATCGCCCTGCTCATCGGGGTCGCTTTCGGAATCGCCGGTTCGCTCTTCCAACGGATGCTGCGCAATCCACTCGCGAGTCCCGACATCATCGGTATCAGTTACGGCTCGAGCGCGGTCGCCGTCGTCGCCATCGGGTTCTTCGGCGCGACCGGCCCGGCCATCTCGATCGCCGCGATCATCGGCGGGTTGACCGTCGCTCTTCTGGTCTACTTCCTCGCTTGGCGCGGCAATGTCCACGGCGCTCGACTCATCCTCATCGGAATCGCGATCGGGACGATGTTGTTCGCGGTCATTCAATGGGTCCTCACCCGTATCGAGGTCTACAAAGCGGCGGAAGCGTTGCGGTGGATCACGGGGAGCCTGAACAGCGCCTTCTGGGGGGACGTGCCTCCCCTCGCCATCGCTTTGCTTGTCCTCGTCCCCGTAGCCTTCGCCGTGTCGGGCCGGTTGAAGATCCTCGAACTCGGCGACGAGGCGTCTGCGGCGCTCGGTGTCGCACCGAACCGAACACGCCTTCTCATCGTGGTCATCGCGGTCGGACTCACCTCCGTCGCGACCGCGGCCGCAGGCCCTGTGGCCTTCGTCGCGTTCCTCGCCGGTCCCATCGCCGCACGCCTGCTGCCTGGTGGTACCGGAGTACTCGCCCCAGCCCTCGTCGGCGGGGCGCTCGTTCTCGGTGCGGACTTCACAGGATCACAGCTCCTGCCGACCACCTTCCCCGTCGGCGTCGTCACCGGCGTCGTCGGCGCGCCCTATCTGCTGTGGCTCATCGCCCGCTCGAACCGTCCCGGAGGCACGTCGTGACCAGCACCCGCTCTCTCGCCACCGATGCGGTGACGGTCGGTTATGACGACCGCGTCGTCGTGCACGATCTTTCCGTCAGCATTCCGCCCGGCAAGGTGAGCGTCATCGTGGGCGCGAACGCGTGCGGGAAGTCGACGCTGCTGAAGTCGATGGCGCGTCTGCTCAAGCCGCAATCGGGAGCGGTCCTGCTCGACGGCAGGTCGATCGCCGAGCAGCCCACCCGTGAGGTGGCGAAGACGCTCGGTCTCCTGCCCCAGACCCCGACGGCTCCAGAGGGTATCGTCGTCGCCGATCTGGTCGGGCGCGGCCGCTACCCGCATCGCTCGTTCTTCGGACGCTGGAGCGATGACGACGAGCGTGCGGTGAACGAAGCGCTCACCCTCACGGGGATCCTCGACCTCGCCGACCGGCCCGTGGATGAGCTTTCAGGCGGACAACGTCAGAGGGTGTGGATCGCGCTCGCTCTCGCGCAGCGCACGGATGTGCTGCTACTCGACGAGCCCACCACTTTTCTCGATGTCAGCCATCAGGTCGAAGTACTCGATCTGCTCACCGACTTGAATCTCGAGCGCGGAACGACCGTCGTCATGGTGTTGCACGACCTGAACCTCGCTGCGCGCTACGCCGACCATCTGTTCGCCGTCAAAGATGGCCGCTTGCATTCAGAGGGCCCCTCTTCCGAGGTGGTCACGTCCGAGATGGTCCGTGAGGTGTTCGGGATGGAGTCCCGCATCGTCATCGATGAGGTCTCCGGTACTCCCTTGGTGCTCCCGGTCGGGCGGCACCATTCCGCTCAACTCCGCTTGTAAAGTTTCTCGGGAACATCCAGCGCGTAGATCGGTTTCCCCGACTCCCAGATCGCCGCGCAGGCAGCGCGGAGCAGGTCGATCGACCGGCCGCCCTCAGCATCGATCTCGACCCGACCAGACCGGATGGCCACTCGAGCCTTTCCCACCGTCGTCACACCGCGCTTCGTCGATGGCAGCGAGTACGGCTCGGACAGCTGACGCAGATCCTCGAGGATGTAGTCGGGCCGCATCGAGGCGTCGGCGGCGAGTAACTGCTTGGCCCTGTCGATTCCGGTCAGCACGTGCACGGAACGGATCCCGGCGCGTCGGGCGCCGAGGATGTCGGTGTCGAGTCGGTCACCGATGAACAGCGGCGACCGGGCTGCGAACCGTTCCGTCGCCTCGTCGAAAATGGGCTGCTCCGGCTTCCCTGCCACGCGCGGCAAGATTCCGACCGCCGTGTGCACAGCGGACACGAGAGTGCCGTTTCCCGGCGCAATCCCTCGCGCGACCGGAATCGTCCAGTCGGTGTTCGTCGCAACCCACGGGATCCCTCCACCATCGGCATCTCGAGCGAGCGCGAAGGATGCCTCAGCCAGGTCCTTCCAGCTCACCTCCGGCGCGAACCCTTGAACGACGGCGTCGGGTCCATCGTCGGCGGACCGCGTCACGCGGAAGCCGGCACGTTGGACTTCGGTGACGAGCCCCTCTCCCCCGACGACGAGCAGCAGTGCGCCCTCATGAAGGTCTTCTCTGAGCAACCGCATCGCTGCTTGCGGCGACGTGACGACGTCTTCCGCCCGCACGGCGAGCCCGTATCCGGCGAGATGCTCGGCGACGACGGCGTCGCTTCGCGAGGCATTGTTCGTGATGTAACCGACACGGACGCCGGTCGCAGCTGCCGAGTTGAGCGCGTCGACCGCGTATGGGATCGCTTCAGCACCCTTGTATACGACGCCGTCGAGGTCCGCGAGGAGCACGTCGACGCCGTCGAGCGGCGTCTCCGGTCTACTTCTGCTGAGCACCGTCGGCTGCTCCATCGCTTGCTTCTTCGCTCTCGAGATCGACGATTTCGATGGTGTCGTCGGGGGTGGAGGAGGCATTGAGCGCATCGTCTGCGGCGTCGGCGCGTTCCCGCCAGCTCTCGGCTTCCGCGTCTCGCCCGAGCTCCTCGAGTACTTCTCCGTATGCCCGGAAGAGGTCGGGGCTGTAACTGAACGCGGTATTGCGGTCAAGCTCGGGGATTTCGAGTTCGCCGAGCGCTGCGTCGGGCTGCCCGAGGTCGAGACGTGCGCCGGACATCGCGATCGCCAGCTCTACGCGCACCGCAGCGTCAAGCGTCTCGCGCGGAATGGACCGGCCGAGTTCGAGTGCTCGATCGGGACGTCCTACCCCGCGCTCGCTGTCGACCATGAGTGGCAGTTGATCGTTGGAGCCGGAGATACGACGATAGGTGCGCAGTTCTCGCAGAGCCAGCGCGAAGTCACCGGTGGCGTAGGCGGTGATCGCCAGCGTCTCGCGGACAACAGCGATACGACCTCCACGGCGTGATGCGGAGAGAGCATGCCGGTGGGCGAGCTCAGGATCTTCGTCGATCAGCCGTGCCGCCATGACGAGGTGCTTGGCGATCTCGTCCGCGTTCGACTTCTCCAGTGTTTTCAGCTGGATACGGGCACCCTTATCGAGTTGCGCCGGCATGACGTCCTCAGCGATGGGCGGGTCGTCGTGTCGTGTGCGCACCGAACGCAGATCGGGTCCCTCCGGGACCTCCGCACGCGCCTCCCTTGCAGGACCGCCGCGCCGTTCCGGGCTCGGCTTCCAGGGCGCCTTGTCTCGGTCACGTCCGCCGCGCTCCGCATGCTGACGCCGACTATCGCCGCCTGTACCTCCGGGCTTGCCGGTCTTCGAGTCACGACGCCGGTCGCCCGGACCTCGTCCTTGCGATTCGCTCATGTTTGGCTCCGTCCCGCACCTATTCAACCGTGCTTGTTTGCGGGGTGCTTGTTAACGTGAGAAAGGCCACCCAGGAGTACTGGGTGGCCTCTCTCGTGTAAAAGAAGTCCGGCGGTGTCCTACTCTCCCACAGGGTCCCCCCTGCAGTACCATCG
>Ga0210040_10002358_pt1 | contig 26752 bp, 22 predicted proteins | sample CryGeyCG12114_NA_FD_185462 | JGI IMG/M metagenome (GOLD analysis project Ga0210040, IMG submission 185462) | Groundwater microbial communities from aquifer - Crystal Geyser CG19_WC_8/21/14_NA (SPAdes) (version 2) | ecosystem: Environmental > Aquatic > Deep subsurface > Groundwater | place: USA... | reverse complement strand
CGCGCCACGGCCGACGCGCTCCTCGCCGGCTGAGCGCCGCCCGCGGCTGACGGACCGGGCGTCAGCCGGCGCCGCCGCCGTTCGTGCTGCTAGCCGTTCCCGTTCCCGCCGTTCCCGTTCCCGCCGTTCCCGTTCCCGCCGTTCCCGTTGCCGCCGCCACCGTTGCCCCCGCCGCCACCGTTGCCGCCGCCGCCACCGTTGCCACCGCCGTTCCCACCGTTGCCGTTGCCGTTGCCGTTGCCCGGCGTCTCGGTCGACTCGCTCGGCGCCGGTTCGGGTTCGGGTTCGGGTGCGGTGCTCGCCGGGGGAGCGGGCGTGCCCACGGGCGGCTGCGGCGCGGGCACGGGCGCGACAGGCGTCAGGGCGGGCGCGTCGACGGGGTCCGTCGTCTCGACGGGATCGGTTGTCCCGGTGTCGCCGGGGTCCTCGTCGGGCGTGGGCTCCGGTGTGCTCTCCTCCACCGGCGTCTCGGCGCCGTCGTCCGTTGCGGCCATCGCGCCGGCGAGCTCGGCCGTCACCGCCCGGATGGCGCCGACGATCGCGTCCCGTTTCTCCGTGGTGATCTCGCCACGGGTGAGCGCGTAGTTCACCTCCGTGGTGAGCGTCGAAAGATCGTCGAGAGCACCCTGGTAGTCCTTCGTCGCGGCGGACTCGGTCACCTCGAGCACGCGCGCCTGGAATCCCTGCACGGCCGCCTCGCCGGCCGTGGGACCCGCCGTGCACCCGGCGAGCAGCAGCGCGGCCGTACCGACCATCGCGAGTCCTGCCGCCGCGCCCGGCCCTCTGCGCCGGCCGACCGACATCGAAGTCCACGTCATTCCGGCGTCTCCACACTCTCCTGCAGGCGCTCGAGCGACGTGCCGAGCGGTCCGGGTACGGGCGGGTAGGTCACCGCGGGATCGGGCGACCCGGGCGAGACGGCCGACGTGATGCCCCACGCGGCGAGCGCGAGCAGCACCGCCCCCAGGACCGTCGCGGCGACCGCCCATCCCCGCCGGCGGGCCCGGCCGCGGTCGTCCGCTCCGCGCTCCGCGGCGCGCGCCGGCTCGGCCGCACCGTCGTCCGAGGGGGGCGACAGGAGGCGGAGCGGGTCGTCGGAGGTCGGGAGTACGTGGGTCGCCACCGTCACCGGCGAGCGCGTGCCGGTGACTGATGACGACGCCTGGGTGGGCTCGTCGAACAGCGCGGCCGCGGCCGTGTCCTCGGGACCCGTGCCGGGGGACCGGGGGAGCAGCGCGGTCGCGGGTGGCCGGTTCTCGCCCGTGGCGGTCGCGGAACCGGTGGCGCCGCCGGCGACAGCAGGCATCGCGATCGTGCTCGGCGTCGCCCGACCCGGCCGGGAGAGCGGGCGCAGCGCGGTCGAGACCTCGCGCGCGGTCGGCCGCTCCGACGGCTCCCGCGCGGTCATGGCCCGAAGCAGCGTCCTCCACTCGGCGGGGAAGGACGCGGGCACGTCGGGGTCGCGCAGCACGCGCGCCATGATCGACTCAGTCGCCCCACCGGGGAAGGCCTTCTCGCCGGTGAGGCACTCGAGGAGCACGAGTCCGAGCGCGTAGATGTCCGCGGGCGGACCGACCGGCTCTCCCATCGCCTGTTCCGGGCTCAGATAGCTGACCGTGCCCACGATCGCGCCGGTTGCCGTGACGTGCGTTCCGTCGACGATGCGCGCGATGCCGAAGTCGGCGAGCTTCGTGCGGACGCCGGTGTCGTCGTCCGCGGGTTCCACGAGCAGGATGTTGCCGGGCTTGATGTCGCGGTGCACGACGTCCCGGCGGTGGATGTAGTGCAGGGAGTCGGCGAGATCGGAGCCTGTGCCCGCCACCTCGCGGAACGTCATCGGCCCGTCGACCATGCGGTCGCGCAGCGTCACGCCGCGCACCAGCTCCATCACGAGGAACGCCCGCGGACCGTCCGGCGTGTCCGCCGCGCCCGCGTCGAAGAGCGTGACGAGCCCGGGGTGGCTGAGGCTCGCGAGCAGCCGAACCTCGCCCTGCTGCCGGCGCACCTCGTCGGCGTCCGCGTTCCGCGACGTGAGGATCTTCGCGGCGACCGGACGGCCGAGCAGCTCGTCCGTCGCCCGGTACACCGTGGCCATGCCGCCGCGGCCCGCGATCTCCTCGAGCCGGTAGCGTCCGGCGAACACGGAACCCAGCAGCGGGTCGTGCGACAGCGTGCTCCTGGCGTCGTCGCCCATGCCGTCACGCTCCTGCCTCGTCATTGCGTCCATGCTAGCGACGAGGCGCCCGGCAGCCGCAGTCGGCGACGCCCCCGCGCCCCCGTACCCCCGGCTGGCTCTCGAACTCGCGCGGCTATCCTGTGCCGTGTGGACGTCCTCCTCTATATCCTCGGCATTCTCGCGATGCTCGTGGGCCTCGCGGTGTCGATCGGTCTGCACGAGATCGGGCATCTGGTCCCCGCGAAGCTGTTCGGGGTGAAGGTCAGCCAGTACATGATCGGATTCGGCCCCACGCTGTGGTCGAAGCGCCGGGGCGAGACCGAGTACGGCGTCAAAGCGATCCCGCTCGGCGGCTACATCTCGATGATCGGCATGTTCCCGCCCGTGACGCAGGGCTCGGCCATGCGTACGGCGAGCACGGGGTTCTTCAACACGCTCGTGCAGGATGCGCGCACGGCGAGCGCGGGCACGGTCGGCGACGGGGAGGAGCGGCGGGCGTTCTACCGGCTGCCCGTCTACAAGCGCGTCATCGTGATGCTCGGCGGGCCGCTCATGAACCTCCTCATCGGCATCCTGCTGTTCGGGGTGCTGCTCATGGGCTTCGGCGTCGTGCAGTCGAGCACGACGCTCGCCAGCGTCAGCGAGTGCGTGCTGCCCGCGACGAGCGAGCGCCAGACCTGCGAGCCCGGCGACACCGCGTCCCCGGGTGCTGCGGCCGGGCTGCGACCCGGGGACACCATCGTCGGCATCGACGGCACCGCGGTCACGTCGTGGGAGCAGGCCTCCGCCATGATCCGCGACGCTCCGGGCGACGACCTCGCGGTCGAGGTCGAGCGCGGCGGCCGGACGCAGACGCTCACCGTCACCCCGCTGCTGTCGGAGCGCTACGTGCTCGACAGCCGCAACACCATCGTCGAGGACGCGAACGGCGACCCCGTGACGCGCGAGGTCGGCTTCATCGGCATCGGCCCCACCCAGGAGGTCGTGCGGCAGCCCGCGACGGCGGTCCTGCCGTTCGTGGGCGACAACATCGCCAGGGTCGGCGGCATCATCGTCACCCTTCCGCAGCACCTCATCGACGTCGCCCGGTCCACGTTCGGCGGCGAGGAGCGAGACCCGAACGGCCTCATCAGCGTCGTCGGCGTCGGCCGCGTCGCCGGTGAGATCGCGAGCCTCGACGCCGTGCCGCTCGACGCGAAGGTGTCCGGCCTCATCGGTCTCATCGGCTCGCTGAACATCGCCCTGTTCGTGTTCAACCTCGTGCCGCTCATGCCGCTGGACGGCGGGCACGTGGCCGGGGCGCTCTGGGAGGGCCTCCGCCGGTCCGTCGCCAAGGTGTTCCGTCGCCGCGATCCCGGGCCCGTCGACACGGCGAAGCTCATGCCGGTGACGTTCGCCGTCGTGATCGTGCTCGGCGGCATGAGCGCGCTGCTCATCTACTCCGATCTCGTGAACCCGATCCGTTTCTTCGGCTGAGCGCGACCGGATTCCGCCCAGGGCGCACCGTCACGGTTCCCGCAGATTCGGCACGTAAGCTGTTCTGGTGCCAGCAGTCAATCTAGGAATGCCCAAGGTCCCCGAGGTCTTGGCCCCGCGCCGCAAGACGCGGCAGATCAATGTGGGCAAGGTCAAGGTGGGCGGCGACGCCCCCGTGAGCGTGCAGTCCATGACCACGACGCAGACCACGAACATCAACGCGACGCTGCAGCAGATCGCCGAGCTCACCGCGAGCGGATGCGACATCGTGCGCGTCGCCGTCCCGCACCAGGACGACGCGGACGTGCTCAAGATCATCGCCGCGAAGAGCCAGATCCCGGTCATCGCCGACATCCACTTCCAGCCGCGATACGTGTTCACGGCCATCGACGCCGGTGTCGGCGCCGTGCGCGTCAACCCGGGCAACATCCGCAAGTTCGACGACAAGGTCGGTGAGATCGCCGCCGCGGCGAAGGCGGCGGGGGTGAGCATCCGCATCGGCGTGAACGCCGGCTCGCTCGACCCGCGCCTGCTGCAGAAGTACGGCAAGGCCACGCCCGAGGCGCTCGTCGAGTCCGCCGTCTGGGAGGCGAGCCTCTTCGAGGAGCACGACTTCCACGACTTCAAGATCTCTGTGAAGCACAACGACCCCATCGTCATGGTGAAGGCCTACCGACTGCTCTCCGAGCGCGGCGACTGGCCACTGCACCTCGGTGTCACCGAGGCCGGACCCGCCTTCCAGGGCACCATCAAGTCGGCCACGGCCTTCGGCATCCTGCTCTCCGAGGGCATCGGCGACACGATCCGCGTGTCCCTCTCCGCGCCGCCCGCCGAGGAGGTGAAGGTCGGCCTGCAGATCCTGCAGTCGCTGAACCTCCGCGAGCGCAAGCTCGAGATCGTGTCCTGCCCGAGCTGCGGGCGCGCGCAGGTCGACGTGTACTCGCTCGCGGACAACGTGACGGAGGGGCTCAAGGGGGTCACCGTGCCGCTGCGCGTCGCGGTCATGGGCTGCGTCGTGAACGGACCGGGCGAGGCGCGCGAGGCTGACCTCGGCGTCGCGTCCGGGAACGGCCGCGGGCAGATCTTCGTCAAGGGCGAGGTCGTCAAGGTCGTGCCCGAATCCGAGATCGTCGCGACCCTCATCGCGGAGGCGAATCGCATCGCGGCAGAGATGCCCGCGAGCGAGGTGGGCACACCGCAGGTCGTAACGGCGTAATCTCGCTGACGTCGGTCCGACTCCCGAGCCCGTTTCCGGGCGCTCGGCTGATATGGCGGAATCCCGCGAGCGGTGCCCCGGTTCTCCGGGGCTCCAACTGCGAGAGCGCGCCACAAGAAGAACATGAAGGATGCAAGTGAGCGGTAATGCCAGTTTCCGGCACGAGAACGTGGCGCTTCTGTCGGTGTCTGCCGTGCAGGCGCCCGAGGTCGTGTCCTCCGAGCACATCGACACCCTTCTGAAGCCGACCCTGAAGCGGCTCCGGCTGCCCTCCGGCCTGCTGCAGCGTGTCGCAGGAGTGCTGGAGCGGAGGAGCTGGAACGCGGACCTGTCGTTCGACGACGCGGCGACGCTCGCCGGCCAGCGCGCCCTCGCCGAGTCCGGCATCGACCCCTCCGAAGTCGGTCTGCTGATCAACACGTCCGTGACGCGCACGCACCTCGAGCCCTCGGTCGCCGTGCGCATCCACCACGGGCTCGGACTGCCGTCCTCGGCGCTCAACTTCGACATCGCCAACGCGTGCCTCGGGTTCGTCAACGGCATGACGCTCGCCGCGCAGCTCATCGACTCCGGCCAGATCAAGTACGCGGTCATCGTGGACGGCGAGGACGCCGGCGACATGCGCCACAACACCGTGCAGCGGCTGCTGCGAATGGGCGTGACCCGTAAGGACTTCATGCAGGAGTTCCCGAGCCTCACCCTCGGCGCCGGCGCGGCCGCCGCCGTGCTCGGCCCGGCCGACGCCCACCCGGAGGGCCACCGCATCCTCGGCGGCATCACCCGTGCCGCCACTCAGCACAACGCGCTCTGCGTCGGCGACGTCGACGGCATGTTCACGGACGCGAAGGCGCTGCTGCGCGGGGGCATGGAGCTCGTGGTCGACGCCTGGAACGAGGCGAAGCCCAACTGGGACTGGACCCGCATGGACCGCTACATCCTGCACCAGGTCTCGGACGTGCACACGAACGCGATCATCAAGGCGGCGTCTCTCGACAAGACCCGCGTGCCGAAGACCTACCCGATGCTCGGCAACGTCGGCCCGGCGTCCATCCCGATCACCCTGGCCGGCGAGGTCGACTCCCTCGCTCGCGGGCAGCGCGTGCTGTGCATGGGCGTGGGATCGGGCCTGAACACCGCGATGACCGAGATCGTCTGGTAGTCGCGCGTGTCGTTCCGGGCGACCACCGCCCGCGCCGTCGCGGCGCGCGCTGACGCAACCCTGCCCCCGCATCCGTTGCCCGGGCTCGACCCGGCGTTCTCGCGGCTCGTGCAGGTGCCGGGTGCTGGCGCGGCGCCGACACGCACGTGGCACGTGCTCGACAACGGCCCCCGGCTGGCCGAGCTCGGCGTCGAGCCGCGCGGCACCGTGCTCTGCGTGCACGGCAACCCGACGTGGTCGTACCTCTGGCGCCGCCTCGTGTCGGATGCGACGGACGCCGCAATCGCGTCGCCCGCGGATGCGTGGCGCGTCGTGGCCGTCGACCAGCTCGACATGGGCTTCTCCGAGCGCACGGGCGAGCCGCGCCCCCTGGCCACCCGCATCGCGGACCTCGGCGCGCTCACGGGCGAGCTCGGGCTGACCGGGCCGGTCGTCACCCTGGGCCACGACTGGGGCGGCGTCGTGTCGCTCGGCTGGGCCGTCGACCACCCGGACGCGCTCGCGGGCGTCGCCGTGCTCAACACGGCCGTGCACCAGCCCGAGACCCTCGCGATCCCGGCGCCGCTGCGTCTCGCGCTGCGCCGGTCGCTGCTCACCCGCAGCACCGTCGACACCCCCGCGTTCCTGGAGACCACGCTCGCGCTCGCCCACCCGGCGCTGCCCGCCGACGTACGGGACGCCTTCCGATCGCCGTACCGCGGCGCGGCCCGGCGCGGCGGCATCGGCGGTTTCGTCGCCGACATCCCCGTCGGTCCCGAGCACGAGAGCTTCGCCGAGCTGGAGCGCGTCGCCGCGGGCGTCGCCGCGCTCGAGGTGCCCGCCCTGTTCCTCTGGGGCCCGCGCGACCCGGTGTTCGGCGAGCAGTACCTCGCGGACCTGGTCGAACGCGTGCCGCACGCCGACGTGCACCGGTTCGAGGGCGCCGGGCACCTGATCGCGGAGGACGCCCCGTACGCGCCGGTCGTGCTCGACTGGCTGCGCGCGCGGATCCCGGCGGCCCGTGACGCCGCGACGGGCGATGCCGATGCCAACGACGCCGACGCCGACGCCGACGCCGATGCGGACGACGCCGTGACGGGCCACGCCGCGGCCCACCGTCCGCTCTGGCGGAACCTGGACGACCTCGCCGACAGCGCGCAGCCCGCGCTCGTGGAGATGGCACCGCGGGCCGGCGGCGGCGCGCGCACCGTGTCGTGGGCGCTGCTGTCGCGGCGCGTCGGCGAGATCGCGGCCGGGCTCGTCGCGAACGGCGTGCGCGCGGGCGACCGCGTCTCCCTCCTCGTGCCTCCCGGCGCCGACCTCACGGCCGTGCTGTACGCCTGCCTGCGCATCGGCGCGATCGTCGTCGTCGCGGACGCCGGCCTCGGCATCCGGGGACTCAGCCGCGCGGTCCGGGGTGCGCGGCCGGACCACGTCATCGGCATCGAGACGGCGCTCGTCGCCGCACGCGCCCTCGGCTGGCCGGGCACGCGCTTCTCCGCCACGACGCTTCCCGCGCCGGCCGCGGCCGCCCTCGGGGTGCGCGCGAGCCTGCCGCAGCTCGCGGCGTCGGGCGCGGGACGCGGCGCATCCCTTCCGCCGGAGCCCGCCGCCGACGACGTGGCCGCGGTGCTGTTCACCTCGGGCTCGACCGGACCGGCCAAGGGCGTCGTGTACACGCACCGACGGCTCGCCGCGGTGCGCGACGCCCTGTCCGCGCAGTACGGCGTCGGCGTCGGCACGGGGCTCGTCGCGGGTTTCGCGCCGTTCGCCCTGCTCGGCCCCGCGCTCGGCGCGACGAGCGTCACCCCGGACATGTCGGTCACGAAGCCGAGCACGCTCACGGCGGCGGCGGTGGCGGACGCCGCGCTGGCGGTGGACGCGACCGTGCTGTTCGCGTCGCCGGCGGCGCTCACCAACGTGCTGGCCACGGCCGGCGGGCTGGACGAGAGGCAGCGGTCGGCGCTCGTCGCGGTGCGCACGCTGCTGTCGGCCGGTGCGCCCCTCGGCCTTCCGCTGCTCGAGCGGGTCGCGGCCCTGCTGCCCGGCGCCTCCGTGCACACGCCGTACGGCATGACGGAGGGTCTCCTGCTCACCGACATCGACCTTCCGGCCATCCGGGATGCCGCCGCCCAGGACGACGGGGGCGTGTGCGTCGGCAGGCCCGCGAGGAACGTGGAGCTGCGGGTGAGCCCGCTCGGACCGCTCGGCGACGCGACCGGCGCGCTGACGTCCGACTCGGGGGTCACCGGCGAGATCGTCGTCTCCGCCCCCCACGTCAAGGAACGTTACGACCGCCTCTGGAAGACGGATGCCGCGAGCAAGCGGGATCGGGACGAGGGCCGGCGCTGGCACCGCACGGGGGACGTCGGGCACTTCGACGCCGCCGGCCGGCTGTGGGTCGAGGGGCGCCTTCCGCACGTCATCACCGCCGCCTCGGGGTTCGTGACTCCCGTGGGGCCCGAGCAGCGCGCCGAGACCGTGCCCGGCATCGCCCGCGCCGCTGCGGTCGGGATCGGGCCGGGGGGAGCGCAGCAGATCGCGATCGTCGCCGAGACCACCCCGCCCGCCCGTCGCGTCGACCGAGCCTCGGCCGACGTGACGGCGGCCGTGCGCCGAGCGGTCGGCCTGCCCATCGCCGCCGTGCTCGTCGTCCCCGTGCTGCCGACCGACATCCGGCACAACTCGAAGATCGACCGCGCCGCCCTCGCGCGCTGGGCCGGGGGCATCCTCGCCGGCGGCCGTCGGGTGGCGCCGTGAGGGTGCTCGTCACCGGCACGAGCGGACTGCTCGGCGCCGGCGTTGCCGACGCGCTGCTCGCCCGCGGGACCGACGTACGCACGTTCCAGCGCGGGCCGTCCGCCTCCCGCACCGTCTCTGGGGCCGGGCAGGATCTCCGCGGCAGCGTGACGGATGCCGACGCCGTGCTCGAGGCCGTCGACGGCGTTGACGCCGTCGTGCACCTCGCCGCGAAGGTGTCGCTGGCGGGCGACGAGCGGGACTTCGAGACCGTGAACGTCGGCGGCACGCGGACACTCCTGGCCGCGGCGAGGAGTGCCGGCGTCTCGCGCTTCGTCTTCGTGTCATCCCCGTCCGTCGCCCACACCGGCGTCTCCGTCGTGGGCGACGACGCCCTGCCCGCGGATCCCGTGCGCGCCCGCGGTCCATACGCCCGCACGAAGGCCCGCGCCGAGCTCGACGCGCTCGCCGCCGACGCGCCGGGGTTCGCCACGGCCGCGGTGCGCCCGCACCTGGTGTGGGGGCCGAACGACACCCAGCTCATCGCGCGCATCGTCGAGCGGGCCGCCGCGGGCCGGTTGCCGCTTCTCGGCGCCGGCGCCGCCCTCATCGACACGGTGTACCGCGACAACGCGGTGGACGCGATCGTCGCGGCCCTCGACCGCGCGGAGATCGTGCACGGGCAGTCGTTCGTCGTGACGAACGGCGAGCCGCGCACGGTGGCCGAGCTGATGTCGTCGATCTGCCGCGCCGCGGGCGTCGAGCCGCCGCGCATCCGCGTGCCCGCCGGGCTGGCCCGTGTCGCGGGCGGCGTGATCGAGGCCGTGTGGCGCGTCGCCCCCGGCCAGGACGAGCCCCCGATGACGCGCTTCCTGGCGGAGCAGCTCTCCACCTCGCACTGGTACGACCAGCGCCGCACCCGCGCGCTCCTCGACTGGACCCCGGCCGTGTCTCTCGACGAGGGCTTCCTGCGCCTCGCCGCCTCCTACCGCCGCTAGCCCGCCCGGGCGGGATGCGTCCGGCTGCGTGGGGTGCCGGGGAGCGGGACGCGTGGTGTGCAAGGGGAGCGGGGTGCGTGCGCGTCCGGTCCCCGCCGTCGCCCGCGCTCAAGGCAGGCCCCCTCACAGGCCGCTCCGGATGCCCGCGCGAGCAAGGCCGCTCGTCGGGCCGGCTGAGCCTGCGCTGAGACCAGCAACCCGGGTCGAGTGGCCGAACATCGAACGCGGGCTCGCGCACGGGGCCGCACCGCCGCCGCCCGGGGCCGCGCCCCGGAGGCCGCGGCGCACCTAACATAGAGGGCGTGTCAACTCGCCTCTCGAAGCTGTTCGTCCGCACCCTCCGTGAAGACCCCTCCGACGCCGAGGTGACCAGCCACCGGCTGCTCGTGCGAGCCGGGTACATCCGCCGTCAGGCCCCGGGCGTGTTCGCCTGGCTGCCGCTCGGCCTGCGGGTCAAGGCGAAGATCGAGGGCCTCATCCGCGAGGAGATGGCTGCCGCGGGCGCCCAGGAGGTCCACTTCCCCGCGCTCCTGCCCCGCGAGCCGTACGAGGCGTCGGGCCGCTGGACCAAGTACGGCGACGGGATCTTCCGCATGAAGGACCGCAAGGGTGCCGACTACCTGCTCGCGCCGACGCACGAGGAGGTCTTCACCCTGCTCGTGAAGGATCTCTACGGCTCGTACAAGGACCTGCCCCTGTCGATCTACCAGATCCAGGACAAGTACCGCGACGAGGCCCGCCCCCGCGCCGGCCTCCTGCGCGGCCGCGAGTTCACCATGAAGGACGCGTACTCGTTCGACTACACGGACGAGGGCCTCGACGCGTCGTACGAGACGCAGCGCGACGCATACGAGCGGATCTTCACCCGCCTGGGCCTCGAGTACGTCATCGTCGCCGCGGACAGCGGCCTCATGGGCGGGGCGCGCAGCGAGGAGTTCCTGCACCCGACGCCCATCGGCGAGGACAGCTTCGTGCGCACCGCCGGCGGATACGCGGCGAACGTCGAGGCGTTCCGCACCCTGGTGCCCGAGAGCCGCCCGACCGACGGGCTGCCCGATGCCGTGGTGTTCGACTCGCCGAACACGCCGACCATCGCGACCCTCGTCGACCTGGCGAACGAGCGCCACCCCCGCGCCGACGGCCGCCCGTGGGAGGCCGCCGACACCCTGAAGAACGTCGTGCTCGCCCTCACGCACATCGACGGCACGCGCGAGCTCGTCGTCGTCGGCCTACCCGGCGACCGCGACGTCGACCTGAAGCGGGTCGAGGTGGCGTTCGCGCCATCGGACGTCGAGGCGGCGACCGAGGCGGACTTCGCGCGCACCCCCGGCCTCGTGAAGGGCTACATCGGACCATGGTCGCCGGCGGGACCCGTGCTCGGCGGATCGGACGACACCCCCTCGAGCACCGGCATCCGCTTCTTCCTCGACCCCCGCGTGGTCGACGGCACGGAGTGGCTCACGGGCGCGAACGAGGACGAGAAGCACGTCTTCGGGCTCGTGGCCGGGCGCGACTTCCGCGCGGACGGGTTCGTGGAGGCCGCCGAGGTGCGCGCGGGCGATCCCGCGCCGGACGGCTCCGGTCCCATCGAGGTGGCGCGCGGCATGGAGATCGGCCACGTGTTCCAGCTCGGGCGGTTCTTCGCGGAGACGCTCGGGCTCAAGGTGCTCGACGAGAACGGCAAGCTCGTGACCGTGACCATGGGCTCGTACGGCATCGGCGTGACCCGCATCCTCGCGGTCATCGCCGAGGCCAACAACGACGAGAAGGGCCTCATCTGGCCCGAGGCCGTCGCCCCGTTCGACGTGCACGTGATCGCCACGGGCAGGGACGCGGCGGTGTACGAGGCCGCGGAAGCGCTCGTGGCCGAACTGGACGCCGCGGGCAAGGACGTGCTGTTCGACGACCGGCCCAAGGTGTCGCCCGGCGTGAAGTTCGGCGACGCCGAGCTGCTCGGCGTGCCGAACATCGTGATCGTCGGTCGCGGCGCCGCGGAAGGCAACGCGGAGCTGTGGGACCGCCGCTCCGGAGAGCGCACGCCCGTAGCCCTCGGCGAGGTGGTCGCCGCACTCTCCTGATCGACGGATCGGGTAGCCTGGGTACTTCAATCTGAATACAGGAGGCCGCCCGTGGACATCGATTTGAGCGTGCTTCGGCTCATGGAGCGCGAGCGCGAGATCCCGTTCGACGAACTCGTGCACATCATCGAGCAGGCCATTCTGACGGCGTATCTCAAGCACACCGACCAGGCGGAGGCGCGCCCCTCCGCCGACGGCCAGGCCCCGGCCCGCGTGCAGCTCGACCGCAAGACGGGGCACGTCACCGTCTTCGTCCCCGAACGCGACGAGGACGGCAACGTCATCGGCGAGGCCGAGGACAGCCCGAGCGACTTCGGCCGCATCGCCGCGTTCGCCGCGAAGCAGGTCATCAACCAGCGCCTGCGCGACATCGGCGATGACAAGGTGCTCGGGGAGTTCCGCGGGCGCGAGGGCGACATCGTCGCCGGCGTCATCCAGCAGGGTCCGAACCCGCGCATGATCCACGTCGACCTCGGCACCATCGAGGCCATCCTGCCCCCCGAGGAGCAGGTTCCCGGCGAGAACTACGCGCACGGCGAGCGGATCCGCGTCTTCGTGACGAGCGTGTCCAAGGGCCTGAAGGGCCCGCAGATCACCGTGTCGCGCACCCACCCCTCGCTCGTGCGCAAGCTGTTCGCGCTCGAGGTGCCGGAGATCGCGAGCGGCGTCGTCGAGATCGTGTCCCTCGCCCGCGAGGCGGGGCACCGCACGAAGATGGCGGTGCGGGCGAAGGAGTCCGGCGTCAACGCGAAAGGCGCGTGCATCGGCGAGCTCGGTCAGCGCGTGCGCGCCGTGACCGCGGAGCTCAACAACGAGAAGATCGACATCGTCGACTACTCCGAGGACCTGCCGACGTTCGTCGCGAACGCCCTGTCGCCCGCCAAGGTGACGAGCGCGTACGTCATCGACAAGTCGCTGAAGGCCGTGCGCGCCCTCGTGCCGGACTACCAGCTCTCGCTCGCCATCGGCAAGGAGGGCCAGAACGCCCGCCTCGCGGCCAAGCTCACGGGCGCGAAGATCGACATCCAGCCGGACTCGATCCTCGAGGACGACTGACCTGCGGCGAGCTCCCTCCCCGAGCCGCGACACGAATTTCTCCCGTTCGCTGGAAGGCGAATGGCCGGCGAGGTACTGGGGGTACTATGGAACCTGTCAGAACGTGTGTTGGCTGTCGCCAGCGCGCCCCGCGATCCTCTCTTCTGAGGGTGGTCGCCGTGGAGGACAGGCTGGTGGCGGATGCCACGGCACGACTCCCCGGCCGAGGCGCGTGGCTGCATCCGACCGTCGACTGCCTCGAGAAATCGATCGTGCGCCGGGCATTCCGCCGGGCGCTCCCGAAGAGCGAGGCTGCCGATCCCGAGGATCTCAGGCGCTTCCTGACGAAGTCGTCGCCCTCCACCACTGGGGGAGCGATTGTCGAGAGAACAGGCTGAACGGCACAGTGACCACTGATGAGTGACAACACATGAGTGTCTCGAAATGACACCCACCCTCTAATGGTCTATCCCTGTCCGGGGTAGACCCCCCGACAGGAGAATTGTGGCAAAACCACGCGTACATGAGATCGCCGCCGAGATCGGCGTCGACAGCAAGACGGCTCTGGCGAAGCTGAAGGAAATGGGCGAGTTCGTCAAGGGCCCCTCGTCCAGCATCGAGCCTCCCGTGGCTCGCAAGCTCAAGGCGGCGTTCGCGTCCGCCGGTGCCGCAGCGCCCGCCCAGGGTCCGAAGGCCACCGCCCCGGCCCCCGGCCGTCCCGCCGCGCCCAAGGCACCCGCTCGCTCGTCCGCGCCGACCCCCGGTCCCGCTGCCCCCGTGCAGACGCCGGCGCCGGCGCCCGCCCCGGCACCCGCGCCCGTCGCGGATGCCGACGCAGCACCGTCCGCTCCGATGCCGCGCGCTCCCCTGACCGTCGCGGAGCGCCAGGCGCAGGCCGAGGCGAGCGCCAAGGCGGCCGCGGCTGCCAAGGCGGAGGCTGCTGCGGCGGCGGCGGCTGCGGCGGCTGCGACCCCGGAGGCGACCGAGCGTCCCGCCGCGGCGGCGGCACCGAGCGACGCCGTGAAGCCCGGCGCGTCCATCCCGCGTCCCGGCATCCCGCGTCCGGGTATGCCCCGTCCCGGCAACAACCCCTTCGCCAGCAACCAGGGCATGGGACAGAAGCCGCGCCCGGGCAACAATCCTTTCGCGAGCAACCAGGGCATGGGTCAGCGTCCCGCCGCCGGTGCGGGCGGACCCCGTCCCTCGGCGCCGCGTCCGGGTGCTCCCCGTCCCGGCGCCCCGCGTCCGGGTGGGCCCGGCCAGGGCGCCCGTCCGGGCGGCTTCGGCCAGCGTCCCGCCGGTAGCGGCCAGCGTCCCGGCAATGCCGGTGGCGGCTTCCGCCCCGGTGGCGCACCCGGTGCCGGCGGCGGCTTCCGTCCCGGCGGTGCTCCCGCAGGCGGTGGCTTCCGCCCCGCGGGCGGCGGCGGTCGTGGTCGCGGACCCGGCGGTGGAACCGCCGGTGCGTTCGGTCGCGGTGGCGGCAAGAGCAGGGCGCGCAAGTCGAAGCGGACGAAGAGGGCAGAGTTCGAGCTGAGGGAAGCCCCGTCGCTCGGCGGCGTGAGCGTTCCCCGCGGCAACGGCAGCACAGTCATCCGGCTGCGCCGCGGCGCCTCCATCTCCGACTTCGCGGACAAGATCGACGCCAGCCCCGGCAACCTCGTGACCGTGCTCTTCCACCTCGGTGAGATGGCGACGGCGACGGAGTCGCTGGACGAGGCGACCTTCACGGTGCTGGGTGAGGAGCTGGGCTACAAGATCCAGGTCGTCTCGCCCGAGGACGAGGACCGCGAGCTTCTCGAGGGCTTCGACATCGACCTGGAGCAGGAGCTCGAGGACGAGGAAGACGACGTGCTGGAGATCCGGCCGCCCGTCGTCACCGTCATGGGTCACGTCGACCACGGAAAGACGCGGCTGCTCGACGCCATCCGCTCCGCCAACGTCATCGCGGGCGAGGCCGGCGGCATCACGCAGCACATCGGTGCCTACCAGGTGTGGGCTCCGCACGAGGACGTCGAGCGCGCCATCACCTTCATCGACACCCCCGGCCATGAGGCGTTCACCGCCATGCGTGCCCGTGGTGCGCAGGTGACGGACATCGCGATCCTCGTGGTCGCGGCCGACGACGGCATCATGCCGCAGACGGTCGAGGCGCTGAACCACGCCCAGGCGGCGAACGTGCCGATCGTGGTCGCGGTGAACAAGATCGACAAGCCGGGCGCGAACCCCGCCAAGGTGCGTCAGCAGCTCACCGAGTACGGTCTGGTCGCCGAGGAGTACGGCGGAGACGTCATGTTCGTCGACGTCTCCGCGCTCAACAAGATCGGCATCGACGACCTGCTCGAGGCCGTCCTGCTGACCGCGGACGCCGGTCTCGACCTCCGCGCGAACCCCAACAAGGACGCGCGCGGTGTGGCCATCGAGGCGCGACTGGACAAGGGCCGCGGTGCCGTGGCGACCGTGCTCATCCAGTCCGGAACGCTCCGCGTGGGAGACGCCATCGTGGCGGGAACCGCGTACGGACGCGTCCGGGCGATGATGGACGAGAACGGCGACGTCGTGCACGAGGCCTACCCCTCGCGTCCGGTGCTCGTTCAGGGTCTGTCGAGCGTGCCCCGCGCGGGCGACACCTTCCTCGTCACCGAGGAGGACCGCACCGCCCGTCAGATCGCCGAGAAGCGCGAGGCCGTCGAGCGCAACGCCCAGCTGGCCAAGGCTCGCAAGCGCATCAGCCTCGAGGACTTCACCCGCGCTCTCGAAGAGGGCAAGGTCGAGGCGCTCAACCTCATCATCAAGGGTGACGTCTCCGGTGCCGTCGAGGCGCTCGAGGAGTCGCTGCTCAAGATCGAGGTGGACGACAGCGTTCAGCTGCGCATCATCCACCGCGGTGTGGGTGCGGTCACCGAGTCCGACGTCAACCTCGCAACGGTCGACAACGCCATCATCATCGGCTTCAACGTGCGCCCCGACAACAAGGCGCGCGAGCGGGCCGCCCGTGAGGGCGTCGACGTGCGGTTCTACTCGGTCATCTACGCGGCACTCGAGGACATCGAGAACTCGCTCAAGGGCATGCTCAAGCCCGAGTTCGAAGAGGTCCAGTCCGGTGTCGCCGAGATCCGCGAGGTGTTCCGCTCGAGCAAGTTCGGCAACATCGCCGGTGTCATCGTCCGGTCCGGCACGATCACGCGCAACGCCAAGGCGCGCGTCATCCGCGACGGCATCGTGGTGGGGGACAACCTCGCCATCGAGTCGCTGCGCCGGTTCAAGGACGACGTCACCGAGGTGCGCACGGACTTCGAGGCCGGCATCGGCCTCGGCAAGTTCAACGACATCCAGGTCGGCGACGAGATCGAGACGATCGAGATGAAGGAGAAGCCGCGCGCGTAGCACGCGGTTCACGGGTGCCGGCGTACGGTCGGGGCGGTTCGCCCCGGCCGGACGTCGGCATCCGGCATGTCACGACTGACAGCACCGGCACGGTGGCACTCAGCAGGGTGGAAAGAGGAACGCACATGGTCGATGAAGCACGCGCCCGGAAGATGGCCGATCGCATCAAGGAGATCGTCGCCAAGAAGCTCGACCGGGGCATCAAGGACCCGCGACTCGGTTTCGTGACCGTCACGGATGTGCGGATGACGGGCGACCTGCAGCACGCGGACATCTTCTACACGGTCTACGGCACGGACGAGGAGCGCGCCGACAGCGCTGCCGCCCTGAAGTCCGCCACCGGGATGCTGCGCAGCGAGGTGGGGCGGAACATCACCGCCCGCGTCACGCCGTCGCTCACGTTCCACCTCGACGCCGTGCCGGAGACGGCCGCGTCGATCGAGCGGCTGCTGCAGGAGGCCCGCGAGCGCGACGACGCCACGCACTCACTCGCCGCCACGGCGACGTACGCCGGCGACGAGGACCCCTACGTCAAGCCGCGCGTGGAGGACGACAGCGACGAGGACGACGGCGACGAGGACGACAGCGACGAGGACGACGCCGCTGAGGACGACGCCGCTGAGGACGACGTCGCCGCTCGCTGACGGGCGTCGACCTCTACGGTCGCGTGCTCCGCGCCCTCGGGTGCGCCTCGGCAGGCGCGCCCCGCCCCGTCACTCCGGGAGCGCGTAGCCGTCGTCGCCCGCCGGCACCGCGAGGCCGTCGGACACGAGCGCCGCGAGCGCGCGGGCGAGCTGTTCGCCATCGGGCCACAGACCCGCGATCTCCACGGCCGTGACGGGGCGGTGCGACGCCCGCAGTTCCGCGAGCACGATTCCGCGCACCTGCCGGTCGGAGCCCTCGAACCGCTTCTGCGCCGTCCTCGCCGGTCCGGTGTAGTCGGGATAACCGGCGGCCCGCCACCGGCAGGTGTCGCGCAGCGGGCACCCCTCGCAGCGGGGCGCCCGCGCGGTGCAGACGACGGCGCCGAGTTCCATGACCGCCGCGTTGAACACCCGCGCCTCGTCCCGGTCCTCGGGCAGCTCCGCCTCCATCGCCGCGAGATCGCGGCGCGTGGACGGCGGACCCGGGTCCGCGGCGCCGTGGACGGCGCGGGCGAGCACGCGGCGCACGTTGGTGTCGACGACCGGATGCCGGTGACCGAACGCGAACGACGCGACCGCGCGGGCCGTGTACTCGCCGACGCCCGGTAGAGCGAGCAGCTCGGGCACGGACTCCGGCACAGCGCCGCCGTGCCGCTCCACGATGGCGACCGCGCAGGCGTGCAAGTACAGCGCGCGACGCGGGTAGCCCAGCCTGCCCCATGCCCGCACCGCCTCGCTCTGCGGCACGGCGGCGAGCGCGGCGGGGGTCGGCCAGCGCTGCAGCCACTCCTCGAGCCGGGGGACGACGCGCACGACGGGCGTCTGCTGCAGCATGAACTCGCTGACGAGGATGCCCCAGGAACCGAACCCGGGCCGGCGCCACGGCAGGTCGCGCGCGTTGCGCCGGAACCAGCCGTTCACGGCGAGCGCCGTGTCGCTTGCCGGTGTCACCCGTCCACCCTAGGCGAGGAGCGGTGCGGGCCCCGCGCGTAGGCTCTCCGCATGCCCCTGTACCAGGCCACCCGATCCGAGGTCGTCACCGCGATCGCCGACGAGTTCCTCCACAACTACGGCCGTGGCCGGACCACCCTGGCGGTCGACGGCTCGGACGGCGCGGGCAAGACCCGGTTCGCCGACGAGCTGGGCGTCGCACTGCGCAAGCGCGGCGCGGCGGTCTTCCGCGCGTCCATCGACGGCTTCCTCCGGCCGCGCGCCGACCGGCACGCGCGGGGCAGCACGGGGGAGACGTACTACCGCGACGCGTTCGACTACTCGACGTTCCGTCGTGTGCTCGTCGAGCCGTTCCGCATGGGCGGCAGCACGGGCTTCGTACTCGAGGCGTTCGACCCGCGTCGCGACGCCGCCGTCGAGCCGAGATGGGTCACCGCATCCGCGGACGCCGTGCTCGTCGTCGACGGGGTCTTCCTCAACCGCCCCGAGCTCAGCGGCATCTGGAACTACTCCGTGTGGCTCGACGTGCCCGCCGAGGTCGCGCTCGCCAGGGTGGCCGAGCGGGACGGCACAGATGCGGATCCCGAGGCGGAGGGGAACCGCCGCTACGTCGACGCTCAGCGCCTCTACCGCGCCGCCGTCGATCCGCGCACGAAAGCCTCCGCCATCATCGCGAACGCCGACCTCGAGCACCCCCGTCGCATCTTCGCGGACAGCTGCTGACCGGCCTGGACCGCCCCGTCTCTGCCGCACAGGCAGAGGACCTCAGCCGACCCGGCGGAGGACCTCGGCCGTAGACAGGTGGGCGCTCGACGCCTCGACCTCGTGCACCATCGCGACGAGCGCAGCGTTCACGGGGGCGGTGACCCCGAGGCGGGCGGCCTCGGCGACGACGGCGCCACTCAGGCCGTCGATCTCCGTCGGCCGGCCGCGCCGGATGCTCTGCAGGGTCGATCCCGGGTTGGGCGTCGCGCCCATGCGCCTCGCCATGCGCGCCGGCACCGCCTGAGCCAGGCGAACGGGAAGGTGCCCGAACGCGCGCAGGGCGGCGTTGCCGAGCCCGGAGATCGGGTCGAACCGCACGCCCGCGGCCGCGGCGACCCGCACGGTCTCCTGCATGCTGCGGGTCACCACCGCGCGCAGCCGCGGATCCGCGAGCGTCGCCTGCACGCTGAGACCGGTGATGGCGGGCAGCGCGTTCACCTCGTTGATGACGAGCTTCGTCCACTGCGCGCCCGCGAAGTTGCCGGTGACGCGCACGGGGAGAACGGGGTCGAGCAGATCCCGGGCCGTCAGCACGGGAATGGTCGGTGCGGCTCCAGGAACGCCCAGAATCGTCTCGGCGGCCGCCGTGACCGTGACCTCCGCCGGGCGCACGAGCGATGCGGCGAAGAGCGCAAGGGCACCGACGACGTCGGAGTGCGGGAGCACGCGCCTGGCACCGCGCACGCCGTCGAGGCCGTTCTGCACGACGACGACGGGGATGCCCCTCAGGTATCCCGCGCTGCCGGACATGGCGTCGTCGGCGTCGGCGATCTTCGCGGTGACGAAGGCGAGCTCCGGAGGCCGGCCGAGGCGCTCGGCCGCGGCGACGGGCGCCACATGGTTCCCCCAGGCACCGGTGAGGTGGAGGCCGCGCTCCTGCAGGGCGCGCAGGTTGTCCCCCCGCGCGGTCACGTCGACCTCGTGGCCGGCGCGGTGCAGGAGCGCCGCGATCGTACCCCCGACGGCGCCCGCACCGATCACCGCAACCCGCATCCGCCCCCGCCTCTCGCGATCCCGCCCGTTCCCCCGGAGCCCAGGCCCGGCCCAGACGCCCCCAAGCCTAGGCGACCGGTTTTGGCTCGCCCCGCGGCATGCCGGATGATGGGGGAGCCATGACACGAACAGCCGCCGGGGAGCCCGGCTCCCGCGCGAGCGGCATCCTGCTCCTCGACAAGCAGGGCGGATGGACGAGCCACGACCTAGTCGCGCGGACCCGCCGGCTCGCGGGCACCCGGAAGGTCGGTCACGCCGGCACCCTCGACCCGATGGCGACCGGCCTGATGATCCTCGGCGTCAACAGCTCCACCCGGCTGCTCACCTTCCTGGTCGGCCTCGACAAGGAGTACCGCGCGACCATCCGCCTCGGCTCCTCGACGGTCACCGACGACCGCGAGGGGGAGATCGTGTCCACCGCGCCGGCCGGCGCGGTCACGTCGCTGGGCGTGCGCCAGGTGGAGGACGCGCTCGCGACCCTGACCGGCGAGATCCTGCAGGTGCCGAGCACCGTGAGCGCCATCAAGGTCGACGGGAAGCGGGCGTATGCGCGCGCCCGCGACGGCGAGGAGGTCGAGCTCGCCGCCCGCGCCGTCACGGTCTCGGCGTTCGAGCTGCTCGGCTACGAGCCGCACCGATCCGCCCAGGGCGACCACCTGGACCTCCTGGTCCGGGTCGAGTGCTCCTCCGGTACCTACATCCGCGCGCTGGCCCGGGACCTCGGGGCCGCCCTCGGCGTCGGCGGGCACCTGACCGAGCTGCGGCGAACGCTGGTCGGCCCCTTCTCCGTGCGGGACGCGGTGCCGATCGACGCGCTCGACGTTGGCACGCGGCTCATCCCGCCCACGCGGGCGGCAGGTGAGATCTTCCCGACGCTGCACCTCTCCCCGCAGCAGGCGGTCGACCTCGGCCACGGCAAGCGCATCAGGACGGACGGTGACGCATCGTCCGGGGGGACGGTCGCCGCCGTCGCGCCGGACGGGCGGCTCGTGGGCATCGTGGAGTTCGCTGGCAGCGTCGGCAGATCCGTCGTCAACTTCCCGCCGGACGATCCGACTCCGGACGACGCGATTCCAGGCGACGCGCCGTGATCGACTGGTTCACGACCGCGCAGATCAGCGTCGCCGTGGTCGCCGGTCTGCTGTGCCTCGTGCTCGGTCTGGCGGGCAGGAAGCCCGGGGACGTCAGCATGGGGGCGACCGCGCTCGTCGAGGTGCTGCTCGTCGCCCAGCTCATCACCGCAATCGTCGCCCCGCTCTTCGGCAACCTGCCGACGGGCAACATCGCGGAGTTCTACGCGTACCTCATCAGCGCCGTCATCGTGCCTCCGCTCGCCGCGTTCTGGGCGCTCGTCGAGCGAACGCGGTGGAGCACCGTCATCCTCGGCGTGGCCTGTCTCGCGATCGCCGTGATGCTTTATCGCATGCACATCATCTGGACCGTTCAGCTCACCTGATCGCGGGCGGCGGTCAGCGCGGTGCGCGATAATGAACAGGACATGGCTACAAGCGCGCGCGTGACCGGGATCGGTCGAGTCCTCATCGTCGTCTACGGATTCCTCGCCCTCGCGGCGACCGGCCGGTCCGCGGTGCAGATCCTCACGAAGTTCGACGAGGCGCCGCTCGCGTACTCGCTCTCGGCGCTGGCCGCAGTCGTCTACATCGTCGCGACCGTCGCCCTCGTTGCGCCGGGGCGCACGGCGGCCTCGCACGCCGCCTGGTACCGCGTCGCCTGGGCCACCATCGCATTCGAGCTGCTCGGTGTGCTGGTCGTCGGCGTGCTGAGCATCGCCGACCCCGAGCTCTTCCCGCATGACACCGTGTGGTCCGTGTTCGGCCGCGGATACGTGTTCGTTCCGCTCGTGCTTCCCGTGCTCGGCATGGCGTGGCTGGCGCGGCACCGGCCCGCACCGGCCACGCTGCCCTCCGCACCCGCCGCCCAGAGGGTGGCCTGACGGGTGCGCCTGTACGAGACGCTCGAGGACATCCCCGCGGGATACGGACCGTCCGCCGTGAGCATCGGCAAGTTCGACGGTGTGCATGCGGGGCACCGCGCCGTGCTCGGCCGGCTCGTCGAGCTCGCGGGTGACGAGGGCCTCGTGTCCACCGTCGTCACCTTCGACCGCCATCCCCTCGCCCTGCTCTCGCCGGGCTCCTGCCCGCCGCCCCTCGTCAGCAACCCGCAGAAGGTCGCCCTGCTCGCCGAGGTGGGCGTCGACACGACGGTGCTGCTGCCGTTCGACCATGCACTCGCCGCACTGACCCCGCGCGAGTTCGTCGAGCGGATCCTCGTCGATGCCCTCGACGCCCGCCTCGTGCTCGTCGGCGAGGATTTCCGCTTCGGCGCGCGCGGTGCGGGCACGGTGGAAACGCTCGCGGCCTTCGGCGCCGAGCACCGGTTCCGGGTGCAGACCGTCGGCGACGTGCGACCCGATCAGCACCGCAGGGCGTCGTCCACCTGGATCCGGGACCTGCTGACCGCCGGGGAGGTGGGGGCTGCGGCGACTCTGCTGGGCCGCGCGCCCACCGTGCGCGGCGTCGTGGTGCATGGGGCGAAGCGAGGACGGGAGCTCGGCTTCCCGACGGCGAACCTGTCTCCCGAGGCCGAGGGGCTCATTCCGGCGGACGGCGTGTACGCGGGCTGGCTGACCGACGGCGGGCGACGGTATCCCGCGGCCATCTCGGTGGGCAGCAACCCGACCTTCTACGGTGTTCCGCCCAAGCAGGTGGAGGCTTACGTGCTGGACGAGGACCTCGACCTGTACGACCACGTCGTCGACGTCTCGTTCGTGTCGAGGATCCGCGGCCAGGTCGCCTACGAGGGCATCGATCCGCTCATCGCCCAGATCCGCCACGACGTGGACCGCGTGCGCCGCATCCTGGCCTAGTCGCGGCGTCAGATCGCTGCGCGGTTAGGCCCGTGCCGCCTCGTCCCACCAGTCGAGCACCCGGGTGGCGAGGAACGTGACCCAGGGCGACGGCTCGCCCGGCGGCACGTCGATGTCGAACCAGACCCGACCCGGGTGGCGGTGCTCCTGCAGCCAGGTGCCGTCCGGTCTGCGTGCGGCACGCACCACCTCGACGGCGTCCGCGATCCGGGGGTCGGGCGCGACGCCGTCGTGCAGCGCAGCGGCCCGGAAGTAGTCCGTGGCGTTCAGCGCGCTGTACACGTGGCGGTAGGGGTGGGCGAGCAGCGTCGCCCACGGCCCGACGAGCTCTCCGGTGCTGAGCCGGCGAAGCAACCGGCGCTCCAGCAGGTACTCCTGGCCGCCCTGGCGAGCTTCGCGCAGCGCCTGGTTCCCCCCGGTCGCCGCCTCGTACGAGAGCATGCCCTTCAGCGAGTTGAGAGTCGAGTGGAAGGACGAGCGGGTCGAGCCCTCCACCCATTCGCAGTTCCAGCCCCCGTCCGGGAGCCGATGCTCGACGAACCACGGCGCCAGCCCCGACACGTCGGCCCCGAGCCACGCGCCGTTGGCGAGGGTGAAGGCGTTGATGCAGCAGTCCACCTCGCCGCCCCAGTAGGGCAGGTCGTCGTACTCCCAGCGGCTGTTCTCGGCCAGCAGCTCCGCCGTCCCCGCGAGCGCGTCGGGGTAGAGCCCGAGATCGCGGAGGGTGTTCAGCGTCCACGTCGTCGCCGTCCACGGCTGCCCGCCATCGTCGGCCGGGTCCGGGCCGCGGTAGTCGCCGGGGAAGTACGCTCCGCCCGCCCACTGCCCGTCCGGGTCCTGCGCTTCGAGCAGCCGCGCCCCGAAGCCCTCGGTCGCCACGCGTGCGCGCGTCGCCCGCCACGTCTCCTCGGGCGCGCCGGCGAGGTCGCGTTCGACCTGCCAGCGCAGGGCGGGGTCGGAGTCGAGCAACCAGGTCAGCACCGAGGGGTCGAGCGGCATGCCCGACAGGTTAGCGGGCGCGGAAGGCCCCGGTCGAGCGCACTGACGAAGCGCGGCCCGGTGCAGGCGGAGGGTGCCGTGTGGCGAGGGCGAGGGGACGAAGCGGCAACGGGGATCGATGAAGCGCCGGCCGAGCGCCTGCTGGAAGGGGCCACTCGCCCCTCCGAGCGGAGGGTCGCTCGGAGGGGCGCTCAGCGCCCCCGCCAGGGGACGCGCCGGGGGCGCCCGGCGGTGCCCCCGGTGCTGATCAGGAATGTATTCCGTGTCCCCTCAACTGGGGGCGTGATGGGGACAGACAAGTCTGTCTGTCCCCTCTAATGTTTCTCCTGGCGGGAATTCCGCGGAGGGGCGCCTGTCCGGGCACTACCGCCACCCGCCTCGACCCGGGTATCCGGGCCGGTGGATCACCGGAGCCGGCCGCAGTCGGCGCCGTCGCCTGCGCGGCGGAAGGAAGCCGGACCTGACGACCGTGGTGGTCGCGGGAACAGCCATGCATCGCATGCGGTGCAGAAAAGAGAATTGCAATGAACAAGCTCGCAAAGGGTGCGATCGCCGGCGCGGCGGGCGTCGCCCTCCTCCTCGGCGGCGGCGGCACGTTCGCCCTGTGGAGCTCGTCGCAGACCGTGGTCGCGGGACCCGTGCACTCGGGCGTCCTCTCGATGGACCCGATCGGGCAGCCCAGCTGGCGCGACATCTCGAGCGACCTCGCCGGTGGCCCGCGCTCGCTCTCCGCGGACGAGATCGGCGCCTACATGATGGTCCCGGGTGACACGCTCGAGGTCGTGCAGACGGCCACCGTGCATGCGACGGGAACGAACCTCAAGGCCAAGCTCATCGTCGATCCGCTCTCCCTGATGGCGGACGGCGCGAACGCCGCCCTCCGCGAGGCACTCGTCTTCACGATCACCCTCACGGTCAACGGCACCCCGGTGGCGCCGAACGCCGACGGCACCTTCCCGGTTCAGCCCGTCGCAGGCACCTCCTCCCTCGTCTACACGGCGACCATCGCGATGCCGACGACCGTCTCCGGCACGACCGCGCAGAACGGCACGCTGAACCTCAACGACATCCGGGTCACCCTGCAGCAGGTCCGCTAGCAGCCGAGGCGGATGCCGCGAACCGCGAGGGGAGCGACATCCGTGTCCACGACAGGGCACCCCACCCGATGCGAGCGGGGACACGAAGGGGCAGTCAGATGAGCAGCACACGCGAGCGCCGACCGCGCCACGCGGCAGACGCGGGCGCGACTGCAGGCTGGACGCGCCGGGTCGCCGCCGCCCGCCGTTGTGGCCGTGGCGCCGGCCGCCGTGCGCCGCGCCACTCCGCGACCGTGGCACCCCTGCGGGCTCGGAAGCTGCTCGTGGTGACCGCCGTGCTCGCCCTCCTGGTGCTCGCCATCCTGGCGGGCACCGGATCGACCTCCGCCCTCTGGACCGGAAGCCGGACCGTGACCGGCCCCGCCGTCCGGTCCGGCTCCACGGGCCTCACCATCGACGGGCAGACGGATCATGCCCTGCCGAACCTGCGCGTCGCGGCGCTCGCGCCCGGTGAGTCCGCGACCGCACCGCTGACCGTGCGCAACACCGGCACGACGCCCGTGAGCATTCGCGTGTCCGGCACCGAGGTGACCGCCGAGGTGAACGGTCTCGCGGACTCGCTCACGGCATCAGTGACCCCGTCGGTCACCTGCTCGGCCGGGCTGCCGGGCGGGCAGACCGGTGCACTCCGGGACTTCGCCACGGCGAGTCCCCTCGGCATGCTCGCACCGGGCGGGGAGCTCGCGATCTGCCTCGAGGTGCGTCTCGACGGTGCGGCACCCGGCTCAATGCAGGGCGGGTCGGCCGACTTCGTGATGACCTTCGAGGCGACCCAGGAGCGTCCGGCATGAGCGTCGGCCGCATAGCGACCGGCGTCGTGGCCGCCCTCGTCCTCGTGCTCGCCCTGCCCACCGCGGTCAGTGCGCTCTGGAGCGCGACCGGCACAGTGTCGACGTCCGTCGCCGCCGGCCGCGTTCAGTTCGCGCAGGACGGCTTCGAGGCGCTCGCCGCCACCTTCCGGTCGGCCGAGGACTCCAGGGTCGCCGTGCACCCCGTCACCGTGAGCAACACGGGTACGGTGCCGGCGAACTTCTCCCTCGACCTCGGCGCGGAGACCGCGAACAACCTCGCCCGTGCCATCCGCGTCTCCGTGTGGTCCGTCCCCGCGGACGCGGACTGCACGGCCGGGACGCCGGTGCCCGCCGGGACGACGGCCGTCGACTGGCCCATGGTGTCCGCCGTCGCCGGTTTTCTGGCGCCCGCCGAGTCCGCCGTGTTCTGCGTGCGCGCCACGATCTCGGAGGGGGACGCCTCCGCTCTCGCGGGCACGTCGATGGTCGCGACGCTGCAGCTCACCGCCTCGGTGGGCGCGTGGACAAGCGCCACGACGGCTCGCGCGGTCCAGTCGGTGGCTGCCGACGCGGCCGCGTCCGACGGCCCGGTCGCTGCATCCACGCCCGCGCCGTCTGCGCCGTCTGCGCCGTCCGCGCCCGTCGTGGCCGCCGGCACCTACTTCATCGGCGCCGTCGGCACGACCGGATGCGTGAACGCGGAAGAGACGACGGTGAGCTCGAGCGGCACACCCCTCGCCCTCTCGGCCTGCGACGGCTCCGCGGATCAGGCGTGGCAGCTGTCCGCCGAGGAGGACGGCTACCGCCGCATCGCCATGGCATCCACCGCCTCCCGGGTCTGGACCGCAGACGGCACGGCCGTGCGCATCGCGGACGAGGCGGGTGACGCGGCCATCGAGGCGCAGCGCTGGGCCACTCGGACGGACGCGAACGGCTCCATCTCCCTCGTGTCCCGCAGCACAGGAACATGCCTCACGGCCGCAGCCGTCGACACCGGTTCGCCGAGCGCCCTCGTACTCGCCGCCTGCGACGGCTCGGTCGCGCAGGCGTTCGGCCTGGTGATGCGCTCGTGACCGGCGCGCCGCGTCCCGCTTCCCGCGCGATGCTCCGTTCGATGACCGTTCTCGCGACGCGTTCCGGCGCCGCCCTCGTCGCCACGCTGGTCCTCTGCCTCCTGCCGGCGGGTGCGCCCGCCATCGCGAGCCCTGCGGTGAGTGCCGCTGCTCCGGCTCCCATCGAGGTGCTCGTCAGCGCGGATGGCGTGAGCTTCACGCCCGGCCTCCGCGGTGCGCTCATCAGCAGCGGTGATGCGCTGGTGCCGGGCGGCAGCGTCGGCGCGGACCTGTGGGTGCGCAACCCGGCGCCGATGCCGGCCGCCCTCCGCG